>OBJA01000479.1_pt1 | contig 34876 bp, 32 predicted proteins | sample 1519751 | NCBI WGS metagenome assembly OBJA01 (sample SAMEA3881238, study PRJEB22517) | soil metagenome | biome: lake sediment; feature: soda lake sediment; material: sediment, water from around vicinity | place: India | collected 2013-12-23 | depth 3 m
GTAGGCGATACCTCCCAAGCCTGAAATCGAGGGGGGAGGCCTCAATGAGTATCAATGTCGTCAACCTGATGCTGCGCCAGGACCTGGTGGAGGCCGTGGAGGCGGGGCGCTTCCATCTCCATGCCGTCGACCACGTGGACCAGGCGATGGCGCTGCTGATCGGCATGGAGGCCGGCGAGCGCGATGTCCATGGGGAGTTCCCGCCGCATACCATCAACGGCCGGGTGACGGCGCGGCTGCGGGAATTTGCCCGCCTGCGCCAGGAACAGGAAAATCCCTCCCGTGAAGAGGAACAGGACAAGCAGGACGGGAGTGACTGAACATGGACCGGGATGCACAGCGGATCGAGATCATCGCGCGCGAAATCGTCTACCGGGGATTCTTCCAGCTGGAACGCTATACCCTGCGGCACAGTCTCTATGCCGGGGGCATGAGTGGCGTGCTGGTGCGTGAACTGCTGGAGCGGGGCCATGCGGCGGCCGTGCTGCCCTATGATCCCGTACGCGACGAGGTGGTACTGATCGAACAGTTTCGCATCGGCGCGCTGGAACTGCCACAGGGGGCCTGGCTGCGTGAGATCGTCGCCGGGATCATCGAGCCGGGCGAAACGGCGGAAGAGGTGGTCCTGCGCGAGGCACGTGAGGAGGCCGGTTGCGAGATCGAGAAGTTGGAGTTCATCAGCCGCTACCTGGTGAGTCCCGGCGGCAGTTCGGAGCAGATCAGCCTCTACTGCGGCAAGGTGGACAGCCGCCACGCCGGCGGCCTGTTCGGTATCGCGGAGGAACACGAGGACATTCGCGCCACGGCCGTGCCCAGCACGGAGGCCATGGACCTGCTACACCAGGGTGGTATCCCGTCCGCTACGCCTATCATCGCCCTGCAGTGGTTGGCGGCCAATCGCGAGCGCCTGCGGAAAGAGTGGGGGCACGCCGCCTGAGTGGGGTGCGTCGCTTTACTCCAGTACCTCCACTCGGAACCACAATTGTTCCTCCTGGCGGTCGCGGGTGCGACGGCTGCGCGTGTACCCCTGCGCGTCCTGCGCGCGGCTCTCGCCCACGCCGCCGAGCTCCAGCCAGGTACCGACGGGCCCGGCGACGCTGGTGACCAGCTGGCTGGTCTCCACCATGCCGCCGCCACGGGGGCTGAGGGCTTCCTTGTGCGGGCTGATGTCCAGTTGTACCTGTCCATCGCCGCGCAGGCGGGCCAGCACATAGAAGCCGGTGCTGGCCTCCCGGTACTCGATCCCGGTGGCCGTGCCGTAGCCTCCCCGCTGTTCCAGCTGGCTGACATAGGGGAAGGCGATGCCGGTGGCGATATGGGCGGGATGTCCTTCCAGGGCCTGCACCTGGTGGCGCTGGTCGGCATCGCGCAGCCGGCGGGTGCTTTCGATGCGCGCCCCGGCACTGCCCGCGGCATCGCGATGCTCCAGTCCCAGGCCGCCGCCATTGCGTTCCTCCCCGGCCCGTACCCCTATGTCCCCCGTGCTACGCTCCAGGTGAAGGTCGTAGCGTTCCCGCTCCCGTGCGTCCAGCTCTCCCCTGTGCACCGTGATGCGCAGGCGCCTCGGCGCCTGATCGAGACGCCGGACCAGGGCCTCGAGGTGCGGCAGGTGCTCCGGCGCGGTGCGCAGGATCAGCTGGTACCCGCTGCCGGTGATGGCGTCACCCGCTTGCAGGTGCGGTTCGATGAGGGGGATCAACTCCTGGGCCGGCCGGCCCTGCAGATCGATGACATGGATGCGGGTATTGTCCGCCTGCGCCGGCAGGGGAAGCAGAAACAGGATCAGCAGCCAGTGTCGCAGGTAGCGTTGCATCGGGGCCTCACAGGTGCAGGCGCTGCAGTTCCGGGTGTGGCGCGGCGCGTTGCCAGACCTCGTCGAAGAAATTGCGCAGCTCGCGCGCGCGCAGCGGGTGCTTGAAACTGGCCTCACCCTCGTAGCGGTCGGCCAGGCGCCGGTGCAACAGTCCGCTGCCGTCCGCGATCAGGAAGGCCTCGTTGTAGTCACGGTAATCATGGCTGGGCCGGCGGATCTCGATGAAGCTGCTCAGCCGGCGCGCCAGCTCCACCAGGCGATGACCGTCGCGCACCACCCGGGCGGGGTCCTGCAGCAGGATGCGGATGCATACCTTGGGCGAACGCAGCGCGAGCGCGCGGACACCTTCGAGGAAATCGGGCTGGTCGTAGATCTCCGTTTCCAGGTCGCGGCTGAAGACCTCCAGGCTGCGGCGGGCCTGCGCGACCAGCGCGGCCGCCACCCGCTGGTTGTCGGCACGGCTGGCGAGGCGGAGCGCCTGCGGGTCCTCGTCGAGGCGAAGGCTGTCGAGGTCGAGTTCCGCCAACGGGACGAGGCGGGTGGCGGGATTGTCGTCGGTCATGGCGAACCTGTGCGGGTGAACCTGAGTGCCAGTGTACAGGCCAATTCGCGAGGGACAATCCCGCTGTTTCGGAAGGAGGGTCTCCGGTGGGTGCCGGGCAGTCCATGGCGCGCGGTTCAACTTTTTCCACCCAGCGCCGTTACCCTGCCTTGACGTGATGATGCGACCATTAAATACGTCACATAACATACTGAATAAAAGAAAAAACCTTGCAAGACAGGCTGATGGCAAGATTCCCCGCGGGGGTGCCCGTCCGACGCTGTCCGGCGGGTCGAGCAGGGCCGGTGCAACTGGAGTGCGCGGCCCGGGGGCTGACAAGGAGCGCACATTTCCATGAGATACCCGGCAATCCTGCGCAGGCTGATGGTGCGGCACGCGCCCACTTTGCTGTTCAAGATGCTGTTTTGCGCGTTACTGCTGTCCGCCCTTGCCTACGGCCTGCTGGAGGGGGTCCAGCAGCGCCATTTCCAGGGCTGGTTCGACAGCCAGTTCCAGGCACGCGACCAGGCCCGGGCCGAGGATGCGAACGGTCGCTTCCACCGTACCCTGGGTGCGTACTCCAGCCTGGCCGAACTGTTGGCGGTACAGCCGCAACTGCAGGCGCGCATGGCCATGGGGCCGGAGCGCGATGCGGAGCTGCGTGACTGGCGCCCGGCCTGGGTGCCACAACTGGCGCTGTCGGATTCCTTTCCGCCCGTGGGGGTCGTGCTGCTCCTGGATCCCGCCGGCCACTTGCTCGACGGCTACCGGCAGGATGGAGCACTCTCGACCCGGGTCCTGCAGGACTGGTCCCGGGACGGACTCCGCTGGCGTCCCCGGCAGCGTGGCGTGACCCTGCTGGAGGGCCGGCCACTGGCCTATGCCAGCACCCCCGTCAGCGGACCGGGTGGCCGGCAGCTCGGCATCCTGGTGCTGGCCAGCGCCATCGATGCGGACTACTTCATGGCCACCCGTATCGCCGGACATGACCTTCACCTGGCCCTGCTGCAGGGTCCGGAGGGCCAGGTGGTGGCGAGCAGTGCCCCCGGGGCCCTGCCGCCCGGGCGGCCGCACCTGACGGGGCTGGAAAGCCTCGGGCGCTACCCCCTGGACGCCGGGCAGGGGAGTGGAGGTCTGCAGCTGGCGGTCTACCGCCCGCGGCAGGCCAGGACCTCCCTGCTGGACAGCCTGCGCAGCGCCGACCGGCAGCAGCGTCTGCTGGTCCTGGCCCTGTCCCTGCTGCTGGTGGCCCTGTTCACCCACCAGCTCAGCCGACGCATCCGGCGTCTCGATCGCCGGGTGGACGAGTTCGCCCAACGCCTGGGCATGACACCGCCGCGGACCCGGGCGGGTGATGAACTGCGCAACCTGGAGCGGCGTTTCCAGCGCTTTACCGAGGAGGTGCTGGCGGAGACCACCGCCCTCGAGTACCAGGCCCTGCATGACACCCTCACCGGTCTGCCCAATCGCATGCTGCTCCAGGACCGTCTCGAACACGCCATCGCCCAGAGCCTGCGCGAGAAGAACAGCATGGCCTTCCTGCTCATGGACCTGGATCGATTCAAGGAGATCAACGATACCCTGGGTCACCACATCGGGGACCGATTGCTGCAGGAGACCGCCCGCCGTATCGGCGACCTGTTGCGCAAGTCCGATACCTTCGCGCGCCTCGGGGGGGACGAGTTCGCGGTACTGCTGCCGGCGACCCAGGCAAAGCACGCCAAGACCGTATGTCGCAAGATCGTCGAGGCCGTGGAGAAGCCCTTCACCATCGACAAGCTGTGCCTGCGCGTCGGGGTCAGCATCGGCGTGGCCATGTGCCCCGAATCCGGTGAGGACGCCACCACCCTGCTGCAGCGCGCCGACGTGGCCATGTACAACGCCAAGCGCGGCGGCTTGGGCTTCAGTTTTTACAAGGCGGAACAGGACGAACACAGTATCAGCCGCCTGGGACTGGTGGGGGAGCTCAAGGACGCGGTGGAGAAGAACCAGCTGGAGCTCTGCTACCAGCCCATGGTGGACATCCGCAGTGGTCGTATCTGTTCCGCCGAGGCACTGGTGCGCTGGAACCATCCGACCCTGGGGCAGATCAATCCCGATGAATTCATCCCGCTGGCGGAACAGAGCGGCGTGATACGTGACCTCACCATGTGGGTGTTTCACAACGCCCTGCTGCAGTGGTCACGGTGGCACCAGTGCGGCCTCGAACTGCACCTAAGCCTGAACATGTCGGTGCGGGTGCTGCAGGACAAGGAATTACCGGTCAAGGTGCAGCGGCTCATCGAGCATCACGGCATCAACCCCGAATGGCTCACCCTGGAGGTGACCGAGAGTGCCATCATGTCCGACCCGGTGACGGCGCGACGCGTCATGCGCCGCCTGGCCGACATGGGCCTGAAACTGTCCATCGACGATTTCGGGACCGGATATTCCTCGCTCGCCTACCTGAAGCAGCTGCCCATGGACACGGTCAAGATCGACAAGTCCTTCGTCAGCCAGATGGACCAGAATGAGAACGATGCGGTGATCGTGCGCGCCACCATCGACCTGGCCCACAACCTCGGCCTCAAGGTGGTGGCCGAGGGGGTGGAGAGCGAGGACGTCTGGGACCTGCTGGAGATGCTGGGCTGCGATATGGGGCAGGGCTTCCTGATCCGGCGTCCCATCGGCGCCGGCGAACTGGCGCGGTGGATCGCGTCACAGCGCTGGAAGTCGGAACGCTGGGCCCTGCACCGGCTGGCGCAGGTGCCGGCGTAGAGCGGGTTTGTATTCACCGCAAAGGCGCAAAGGTCGCAAAGATATTTCAACTCTGTTTTATTCGTCATTCCCGCGAAGGCGGGAATCCATGTTTTTTGAAACACCTGGATTCCCGCCTTCGCGGGAATGACTGAAAGGACATCAAGCTGGGCTTCCTTAACAAAGTGTCCGTTGTCATGCCAGCGCATTGTGTTACAAGCGGATTGTCTATCGCACCAGACCAGTAACAGTCCTGTATTTCTTTGCGCCATTGCGGTGAATCATGATGTCAGAACCAGCCGAGGCTAGACCTTCCTGGCCTGCTCCACAGCGTTACCGATATAGGTCGCCGGGGTCAGTTCACGCAGCCGCACCTTGGCCTCCTCGGGCAGTTCCAGTCCCTCCACGAAGGCCTGCATGGCCGCCTGGTCCACCCGCTGGCCGCGGGTCAGCTCCTTGAGCTTCTCGTAGGGTTTCTCGATGCCGTGGCGGCGCATCACCGTCTGGATGGCCTCCGCCAGTACTTCCCAGTTGGCGTCCAGGTCCGCGGCGGTGCGCGCCTCGTTGACCTCCAGCTTGCCGAGGCCCTTCAAGGCGGATTCGAAGGCGATCACCGAATGGGCGATGCCCACCCCGAGGTTGCGCAGCACCGTGGAATCACTCAGGTCACGCTGCCAGCGCGACACCGCCAGCTTGCCGGCCAGGTGTTCGAACAGGGCGTTGGCGATGCCCAGGTTGCCCTCGGCGTTCTCGAAGTCGATGGGATTCACCTTGTGGGGCATGGTGGAGGAGCCCACCTCGCCGGCCACGGTGCGCTGCTTGAAATAGCCCACGGAGATGTAGCCCCATACATCGCGGCAGAAGTCGACGAGAATGGTGTTGAAGCGGCTCACCGCGTGGAACAGTTCGGCGATGTAGTCATGGGGCTCGATCTGGATGGTGTAGGGGTTCCAGTCCAGCCCCAGCCCGACCACGAATCGTTCCGCGTGGGTCTGCCAGTCCACTTCGGGATAGGCGATCAGGTGGGCATTGTAGTTGCCCACGGCACCATTGATCTTGCCAAGCATGGGCACGGCGATGATCTGTTCGCGCTGGCGATGCAGGCGGTAAGCCACGTTGGCCATCTCCTTGCCCAGGGTCGAGGGCGAGGCGGGCTGGCCGTGGGTGCGCGACAGCAGCGGTATCTCCGCATAGCGGTGGGCGAGATCGGCGACGGCATCGATCACCTGCTGGGTGTAGGGCAGCAGGCACTGGTTGCGCGCCTCGGTGAGCATGAGGGCATAGGCCAGGTTGTTGATGTCCTCGGAGGTGCAGGCGAAGTGGATGAACTCGCTCACCGCTTCCAGCTCGGCATTGCCGGCGATCTTCTCCTTGAGGAAGTACTCCACCGCCTTGACGTCATGGTTGGTGGTGCGTTCGATGTTCTTGACCCGCTGGGCGTCTTCCGGGGAGAAGTTATCGATGATGCCATCGAGCAGGCGGTTTGCATGGTCGCTGAAGGCGGGCACTTCCGGGATGCCTGCATGCTGGCTCAGCGACTGCAGCCAGCGCACCTCCACCAGCACGCGGTGCCGGATCAGGCCGAATTCACTGAAGATGGGCCGCAGGCTCTCGGTCTTGCCGGCATAGCGGCCATCGACGGGGGAGATGGCGGTGAGGGAGGTCAGGTCCATAGTGTTTCTCTTGAATGTTGGTTAACCGCCAAGACGCCAATGACGCCAGGAAGAGCATTTCTAACCGCCAAGGCGCCAAGACGCCAAGAAAACCTTAGGAAACCCTGATTAGTGTCCTGTCCGTCATTCCCGCGCAGGCGGGAATCCAGGTATTCAAAAACATGGATGCCCGCCTGCGCGGGCATGACGACTAAATCAGAGCATCCCGTATTTATTTTCTTGGCGTCTTGGCGCCTTGGCGGTTCACGCGATGCTTTTTTGGCGTCCATGGTATCTTGGCGGTTCAAAGAAAAATCACGCCGCCAGCTGGCGCAGCACGTAGTGCAGGATACCGCCGTGGCGGAAGTATTCCACCTCCTGCGGGGTGTCGATGCGCACCCGGGCGGAGAAGGTCTTCTGGCTGCCATCGGGCGCCGTGGCCGTCACGGTGACTTCCTTCACGGCGCCGTCGCCGAGGCCGGTGATGTCGAAGGTCTCGGTGCCCGTCAGGCCCAGGCTGGCCGCCGTGTCGCCGGCCTGGAACTGGAGGGGCAGGATGCCCATGCACACCAGGTTGGTGCGGTGGATGCGCTCGTAGCTCTCGGCGATGACGGCGCGCACACCCAGCAGGCGCGGGCCCTTGGCGGCCCAGTCGCGCGACGAGCCGGAGCCGTATTCCTTGCCGGCGATCACCACCAGCGGCACGCCCTCGGCCTTGTACTGCATGGCGGCGTCGTAGATGGACATCTGGGTTCCATCGGGCTGGTGGCGGGTGACACCACCCTCGGTACCGGGGGCCATCAGATTGCGCAGGCGGATGTTGGCGAAGGTGCCGCGCATCATCACCTCGTGGTTGCCGCGCCGCGACCCCAGGGAGTTGAAATCCCCCTGTGCCACGCCGTGCTCCAGCAGGTATTTACCGGCCGGACTGTCGGGCTTGATGGCGCCGGCGGGGGAGATGTGGTCGGTGGTGACCGAGTCGCCCAGCAGGGCGAGGGCACGGGCACCCTGGATGTCGGTGACGGGCGTGGGTTCGCGGGTCATGCCCTCGAAATAGGGCGGGTTCTGGATGTAGGTGGAGTCGTCCTGCCAGGCGAAGGACTGGCCCTCGGGGGAGGCCAGGTCGATCCAGCGGCTTTCCCCCTTGTAGACCTCGGCATAGGCGTCGGTGAATTCGGCGCGGTTCACGGAGGCCAGGATGGTGTCATTGATTTCCTGCTGGCTGGGCCAGATATCCTTCAGGTAGACGTCCCGGCCGTCGCGGTCCTGGCCGATGGGATCCTGGTACAGGTCGATGTCCATGGTGCCGGCGATGGCGTAGGCCACCACCAGCGGAGGGGAGGCCAGGTAGTTCATGCGCACCTCGGCGTGCACCCGGCCCTCGAAGTTGCGGTTGCCGGACAGCACGGAGGTGACCGACAGGTTGCCCTCGGCGATGGCCCTGGAGACCGGTTCCGGCAGGGGGCCGGAGTTGCCGATGCAGGTGGCGCAGCCGTAGCCCACCACGTGGAAGCCCAGGGTCTCCAGGTCGTCGAGCAGGCCCGCCTGCCGCAGGTATTCGGTCACCACCCGCGAACCGGGCGCCAGGGAGGTCTTCACCCAGGGCTTCACCTTGAGGCCCCGTTCCGCGGCCTTGCGTGCCACCAGGCCGGCGCCAAGCATGACGCCGGGGTTCGAGGTGTTGGTGCAGGAGGTGATGGAGGCGATCACCACGGAACCGTCGTCCAGGGTCACGGACTCGCCCCTGACCTCGGTGGTGACGGCGTGGCTCTGCAGCTTGCGCTCGGTCTTCAGCGCCTGCAGCGCGTCGCGGAACTTGGCCTTGCTGTCACTGAGCGGCACGCGGTCCTGGGGTCGCTTGGGGCCGGCCAGGCTGGGCACCACGCTGCCCATGTCGAGGCTGACGACGCTGGAGTAGGCGGCATGTGGCTGGCCGGCCGCGCGGAACATGCCCTGTTCCTTGGCATAGGCCTCCACCAGGGCCACCTGTTCGTCGCTGCGGCCGGACAGGCGCAGGTAGTGGAGGGTCTCCTCGTCGATGGGGAAGATGCCGCAGGTGGCGCCGTACTCGGGCGCCATGTTGGCGAGGGTGGCGCGGTCGGCCAGGGACAGGTGATCGAGGCCGTCGCCGAAGAATTCCACGAACTTGCCCACCACGCCGTGCCTGCGCAGCAGTTCCACCACCGTCAGCACCAGGTCGGTGGCGGTGGCACCTTCCGGCAGTTCCCCGTCGAGGCGGAAGCCCACCACCTGGGGGATGAGCATGGAGATGGGCTGGCCGAGCATGGCGGCCTCCGCTTCGATGCCGCCCACGCCCCAGCCCAGCACGCCGAGGCCGTTGACCATGGTGGTGTGGGAGTCGGTGCCCACCAGGGTGTCCGGGTAGGCCTGCAGCACGCCGTCGTTCTCCTGGGCGAACACGGTGCGCGCCAGGTATTCCAGGTTCACCTGGTGGACGATGCCCGTATCGGGTGGCACCACCTTGAAGTTGGAGAAGGCCTTCTGGCCCCATTTCAGGAAGGCGTAGCGTTCCTGGTTGCGCTGGTATTCCAGCCTGGCGTTGAGATCAACGGCGTCTTTGCTGCCGAAGGCGTCGATCTGCACCGAGTGGTCGATGACCAGCTCCGCCGGTTGCAGCGGGTTGATCTTTTCCGGGTCGCCGCCCAGGGCCTGCATGGCGTCGCGCATGGCAGCCAGGTCCACCACCGCCGGCACGCCGGTGAAGTCCTGCATCAGCACCCGCGCCGGGCGGAAGGCGATCTCACGGTCCGGTTCGGCCTGGGGATCCCAGTGGATCAGGGCCTGGATGTCCTCGGCGAGCACGGTCCTGCCGTCCTCGTAGCGCAGCAGGTTTTCCAGCAACACCTTCAGGGAGTAGGGCAGGCGGCTGACCCGGTCCTGTTCCGCAAGCCGGTTCAGGCGGAAAATCTCATAGGACCTGTCCCCGACCGTGAGGGTGCCGCGGGTGGAAAAGCTGTCATTCATGATTCACTCCTGAAAGTCGGCTGGCTGCGGGAAAGGGGCGCCGCAAAAGCGCGTAATTATGGGGCATCCAGCCCGGAGCGCCTAGCCCGCCTGCCCCTGGGCGGGGGATGCGTAGTGATAAATGCGATTAAAAATATTTCGTAATGAATTGTAAATATTAATATAAAAGAAAAATTAATGACCACGGAAGCACACGGAATTACACGGAAATCAAGAAAAACCCGATGTTACTTTCCGTGTATTTCCGTGTGCTTCCGTGGCCATATTGAAGTGTTACCCGATCAGTGCAGCGGCCCCCGTTCCTGCTCCAGCCAGCGCTGTGCCGCGCTGACCACCTTGCGCCGTGACAGCAGCAGCTTCCAGCGGCGGCCCCCGGCCTGGCGCCAGAGCACGGCAGAGCGGATGGCGGCCAGCAGCAGGGCGCGGATCCAGCTGGCGTTGTCCGGGTTGTCGAGCTGGGTCTGGTCGCCCTGCACCATGATGCGCGGGGTGAGGGTGCTGACGGTCTGCTGGTAGGTCTCCGCCAGGCTGGCGATGACGGTGGGGTGGATCAGGGAGAAGTAGTCGGCCTGGGACAGGGCCATTTCCACGCCGGTCTTGATGCGTTGCAGCAGCTGCGGGTGCTGGCCGAGCTTGCGTTCCAGGTGCAAGATGGCGATGGCATAGCGGCTCAGCTCCAGGTCCGGCTTGGCGGACCTGCCCTCCAGTTGCTGGCCCACCAGCTCCAGGCCCGTGCGCAGGCCGCCCAGGCTGCCGTAGACCTCCAGGGCGCTGCCGGCGTCCAGCTTGAAGATGCTGCCGATGCTGGTTTCCAGGGCCTGGGTGTCGCGGGGGCGACCGTGGGCGACCTGCTGGACCAGGCGGCAGGCCTGCAGCAGGCCGGCCAGGGCGAGGGCGCGTTCGGCTTCGGTGCGGTGCATGGGGATCTGGTTCCTCCTGGTTTTGAGTGTGCAATGAGTCGCAATTTACGCTGAAATGCCAAGTACACCAGATAAAATCATTAGCAAACCGCCAAGACGCCAAGACGCCAAGAAAGCCCATAATAGATTCGTTTTCTTGGCGTCTTGGCGGTTTGCTAAATCCTTCCCCCTTGGTGGTTCATTCAGTATCGCCCCTCTATGATGCCGCCGCCCAGACAGACATCGCCGGCGTAGAAAACGATGGACTGGCCCGGGGTGATGGCACGCTGCGGCATGGCGAAACGCACTTCGCAGCGATCGCCGTCGAGCCGTTCGATGACACAGTCCTGATCCTGCTGGCGGTAGCGGATGCGGGCGCCGCAGGGGAAGGGTGTCCGCGGCGCGCTGCCGCTGATCCAATGCAGCCGGCTGGCCTGCAGCCCCTGGTGGTAGAGGGCCGGGTGCGAGCCACCCTGGGCCACGACCAGCACGTTGCGCTCCAGGTCCTTGTCCACCACGTACCAGGGCGCCTCGCCCTTGCCCTGCACGCCGCCGATGCCCAGGCCCTGGCGCTGGCCCAGGGTGTGATACATCAGCCCCTGGTGCTCGCCGAGCACCTCGCCATCCACGGAGCGGATCTCGCCCGGCTGCGCGGGCAGGTAGCGGGCGAGGAAATCCCGGAAGCGGCGCTCACCGATGAAGCAGATACCGGTGCTGTCCTTCTTGGCGTGATTCGGGAAGCCGGCCGCCGCGGCCAGGCGCCGCACCTCGGCCTTGGGCAGGTGGCCGATGGGAAACAGGCTGTGGCGCAGGGCATGCTGGTTGAGCAGGTAGAGGAAGTAGCTCTGGTCCTTGTCCGGGTCGGCGCCCTTGCACAGTTCCATGCGCCCCTCCCGCTCGCGCAAGCGGGCGTAGTGGCCGGTGGCGATGTGGTCCGCACCTTGCTGCAGGGCATGATCGAGGAAGGCGCGGAACTTGATCTCGCGGTTGCACAGCACGTCGGGATTGGGGGTACGCCCGGCACGATACTCGGCCAGGAAGTACTCGAAGACCCGATCCCAGTATTCCGCCGAGAAATTGATGGTGTGCAGCGGGATGCCCAGGTGCGCGCAGACCGCGGCCGCGTCCTCCAGGTCGACGGCGGCGGAACAGTATTCCGCGCTGTCATCCTCGTCCCAGTTCTTCATGAACAGGGCCTCCACCTCGTAGCCCTGTTCCAGCAGCTGCAGGGCCGCGACGGCGGAATCGACACCGCCGGACAGGCCGATCATGATTTTGCGAGGGGGAAGGGACATCGGCAGAGCAAACCGGATAAAACCCCGATTGTACCCGATCCGGGCTAGAGAGAATGGTACTTGGTTAAGCCCGGAAGCCCCGTCATCCCGGCGCAGGCCGGTCGTCATCCCGGCGCAGGCCGGGATCCAGAGCCCGTATTTGCGCTGAATTCATGGATGACTCGCTACGCTCGCCCTACGGGCCGCCCCTGCGGGCGTTCAACGCGCTGCGCGCTTTTGTCCGGCATGCGCCGGGATGACGAAAATATGGACTCCTGCCTTAACTAAGTGCTATTCGGGCTAGAGGTCGCGCAGCAATTCCAGCGGAAAGCGCCGCCCGCGCCGGTAGTCCTCCAGGCATTGCAGCACCAGCGGGCTGCGCATCTCATGGCGGCCGTCGCGCAATTCCTCCCAGGAGAGCCACCGGGTGCGGAGGATGTCCGGGTCCAGTGGCTGCCCGGCATGGTGCCGATCGAGGCGGCCGCTGAAGACGAAGCGCAGGAAGGTCTTGTCCGGGCCACGCCAGCGGTACACGCCCACCAGGGCCTCGGGGGTGAAGTCCCAGGCGGTTTCCTCGCGGGTCTCGCGCACGACGGCCGCCAGCAGGCTCTCCCCGTCCTCCAGGTGCCCGGCGGGCTGGTTGAGTACCGGCTGGCCGGAGACCCTTTCCTCCACCAGGAGGTAGCGGCCATCGCGTTCGAGGATGCTGGCGACCGTCACGCGGGGGGTCCAGACGGGAGAGGTTTCGGGCATGGCAGGCAGGGTCCGCAGGTTCTTGAAATCATTGACAGGCAGGGGTTATACCCCATCCCGTCGCCAGCATCCAGCCATGATTCAATATGTTAGGTAATGAAAAACGGCTGGCGTCAGAGACTTGACATTGTCTGCGGGGAAGGTAATAAATGGCACCCATGACCTTTGCTTCCGCCGTGCGCGGGCAGCCATCCGCAGGTTGGGTTCCCGGGAGGACGGGATGCGGTCAGGCAGGGGCCATAACAAAAATGCCGGGGTGCGCCGCCCGCGCCATCCCGGTTCGACCGAAAAATAATTCGCAAGCCATTGCGAGGAGGAGTACTTCCATGATCTCTGCACTCAAGAAAAGTATTGCCACCGGCATCCTGCTGGCTGGTTCCGTGGGCGTGGCCATGGCGGCCGATGCCCTCAAGCCCTTCGTGCTGGCCTACACCACCGGCGGCGACATCGAGCAGGTGGCTGGTGACGTGAAGGAAAAACTGGGTTCGGCTGGTTTTGAAATCGCCGGTTCCTACTCGCCCTATGACGGCGCCCTGATCCTGGCCATCACCAACGACACCCTCAAGCAGGCCGCTGCCAGCTCCGAGTTCGGTGGTTATGCCGCCGGCCAGCGCGTGACCCTGACCCAGGTGGAAGACGAAATCCAGGTCTCCTACACCAACCCGCTGTACTACGGCAGCGCCTATCGCCTGAAGAACACCGAAGGCCTGAACCAGGTGGCGGCTGCCCTGCAGACCGCCCTGGGCAAGACCGACACCTTCGGTACCGGTCAAAAGCAACTGTCCGACAGCGACCTGCGCAAGTACCGCTACATGTTCGGTATGGAGCGCTTCAACAACCCCAGCGAACTGGCCCGCTACAAGAGCTATGACGAGGCCATCGCCGCGGTGGAACAGGGCCTGAACACGGGCGCCGGCGGTGCCAGCAAGGTGTACCGCATCGACATCCCCGGCAAGCAGGAAACCGTGTTCGGCGTGGCGCTGACCGAAGGCTGCAGCGGTGACGAGTACATCATGAGCCGCATCGACCGTGACAACCTGCGTTCCACCGGCCATCTGCCCTACGAGATCCTGGTATCCGGCGGTGACGTCTATGCCCTGTACGCCCGCTTCCGTATCGCCATCAGCTGGCCGCATCTGCCGATGATCGCCAGCGAGACCGGCGCGACCTTCTTCAACATCATGTGCGCGCCCAACGCCATCGAGGAATCCCTCATCAAGGCCGCCGGCGGCCGCGTCTGATCAGCTGACGCGTCACGCAGTAACCGGGCCCCCGCATTGCGGGGGCTTTTTTTTTTACCTGGGCATCGCGGAACGCCATTTCTGTAGGAGCGGCGCAGGCCGCGATGGCAAATCCAGCCGCTGATCGCGACTGGCGTCGCTCCTACGAGCACGGATCGACATCGCCACGCCAGTGTTTGTACTGTCCATCTGCGTCTCTGCGTTCAGTGGCGCCAGACCCCACGATCCTTCCCCGCTCCTTCGTGGCGGTGCTACAATCGCCGCTGTTTTGCCGCCATCATCGAGAGTATCCGGACCATGCCCACCCCGAAGATCATCTATACCGAGACCGACGAAGCCCCCGCGCTGGCCACCCATTCCCTGTTGCCCATCATCCGGGCATTCGCGGGTGCCGTGGGTGTCGAGGTGGAGACCCGGGACATCTCCCTGGCCGGGCGCATGCTCACCGCTTTTCCGGAGCGGCTCGATGCCTCACAGCGGCAAGCGGATGATCTGGCCGAGTTGGGTGCACTGACCCTGGAACCGGATGCCAATATCATCAAGCTGCCCAATATCAGTGCCTCCATTCCCCAGCTGACCGCCGCCATCCGCGAACTGCAGTCCCAGGGCTACGGCCTTCCCGACTACCCGGTGGAGCCGCAGAACGACGAGGAGCGGGAGATCAAGGCGCGCTATGCCAGGGTGCTGGGCAGCGCCGTGAATCCGGTGTTGCGCGAAGGCAATTCCGACCGCCGCGTGGCGGGGCCCGTCAAGGAATTCGCCCGCAAGCATCCCCATTCCATGGGGGCCTGGAGCCCGGATTCGAAAAGTCATGTCGCCTCCATGCAGGAGGGAGACTTCTACGGCAGCGAGCAATCCACCGTGATCGCCAGGGCGGGCGAGCTGCGGATCGAGTGGCTGGGGGACGATGGTGAGTCCGAGACGCTCAAAGAGAAGCTGGCGGTGCAGGAAGGCGAGGTGATCGATGCGGCGGTCATGCGCTGCGGGGCCTTGCGCAGCTTCTATGCACGGGAGATCGAGGACGCCCGGGACAAGGGCGTACTGCTGTCCCTGCACCTGAAGGCCACCATGATGAAGGTGTCCGACCCCATCATGTTCGGTCATGCCGTCACCGTATTTTTCGACGAGGTGTTCACCCGGCATGCCGAGCGTATCCGGGAGCTGGGCGTCAATCCACGCAATGGCTTGGGTGACCTGTATGCCAAGCTGGGGGATGTGCCGGAGTCCGAGCGGTCCGCCATCGAGGCGGATATCCAGGCGGTATACGGCAAGCGGCCGGCGCTGGCCATGGTGGATTCCGACAAGGGGATCACCAACCTGCACGTACCCAGCGATGTGATCATCGATGCCTCCATGCCCGCGGCAATCCGTTCCTCGGGCAAGATGTGGGGGCCGGATGGCAAGTTGCACGACACCAAGGCGCTGATCCCGGATCGCTGCTACGCGGGCATCTACCAGGAGGTCATCGAGGACTGCAAGCGGCACGGTGCCTTCGATGTGGCTACCATGGGCAGTGTGAGCAACGTGGGCCTGATGGCGCAGAAGGCCGAGGAATACGGCTCCCATGATAAGACCTTCGAGATCGGCGGCAAGGGCAGGGTGCGCGTGCTGGATGCGGCCGGGGAGATCCTGCTGGAACATGCCGTGGAGGCCGGCGACATCTGGCGCATGTGCCAGACCCGGGACCTGCCCATTCGCGACTGGGTGAAACTCGCCGTGCAGCGCGCCCGCATGACCGATACCCCGGCCATCTTCTGGCTGGACGAAAACCGCGCCCATGACGCAAACCTGATCGCCAAGGTCAAGACCTACCTGCAGGAACAGGACACCAGTGGCCTGGACATCCGCATCCTTGCGCCGGTGGAGGCCATACGCCAGACCCTGGAACGGGTCCGGGCGGGCAAGGACACCATCTCGGTCACCGGCAATGTATTGCGTGACTACCTGACGGACCTGTTTCCCATCCTGGAACTGGGCACCAGCGCCAAGATGCTCTCCATCGTCCCGCTGCTGGCGGGTGGCAGCCTGTTCGAGACGGGGGCCGGCGGCTCGGCGCCCAAGCACGTGCAGCAATTCCTCAAGGAGGGTCACCTGCGCTGGGATTCCACCGGGGAGTTCCTGGCGCTGGCCGTGTCGCTGGAAGAGCTGGCCCGCAAGACCGCGAACCCGCAGGTGCGGGTGCTGGCGGAGGCCCTGGACCAGGCGAACCGGGCCTTCCTCAACAGCAACCGCGCCCCCTCGCGCAAGGTGGGTGAACTGGACACGCGCGGCAGCCATTTCTACCTGGCCCTGTACTGGGCCCGGGCCCTGGCCGCCCAGGAGACGGAGGCCGCGCTGCAGGCGCGCTTCGCACCCGTCGCCCGGCAGCTGGAGGAACAGGAGGGCACCATCGTGGCAGAGTTGAACGCCGCCCAGGGACAGGCGATGGATATCGGTGGCTACTACCACCCCGATCGGGAAAAGACCGCACGGGCCATGCGTCCCAGTGATGGTTTCAACCGGGTGCTCGAAGGCTTGGCCTGACGACCAACGACGGGACAACCGGACCCTCTACCGGCTGGCCTGGCCATGCAGGCATGGCTGCCGTCCGGAGACAGGAGGGAACGCAGGCCACCAGCCTGCACCGGGATCCAGTCCCGGCCAGGGCTTGCTCCCCTTGCTTATGGTGCGGCGTCAGCTGTTCTGACGGATCTTTGCGGCCTGCAGCCCCTTTGGCCCCTGGGAGACATCAAACTCCACCTTCTGGCCTTCACGCAGGCTCTTGTAGCCTTCCATCTCGATGGCGGAAAAGTGCGCGAACACGTCCTCGCCCCCCTCGTCGGGTGAGATGAAGCCATACCCCTTGGCATTGCTGAACCATTTGACCGTACCTGTTGCCATACTTCCAATCCTCGTGTTGCTGCATGTGCGGAATCTGCCGTCCGCTTGGATGCATTGACCAGCCGTTCACCGCACACACTGCATGCCGGCGGTGCCGGTTCCTCCCTTGTCCCGTTCCTCGCACCATGGACAAGGGTCCTGGGAGAGGGGAACGGGTCATTCCACTCTAGCCACAAGCGGTGAATTCAGTCAAGTACCTGATACACAATGAAAAACCGTCAGAGAATTTTACAGTTTTGTGATCGGGGAGGCTGGTGGCGCCGGCGGGGTGGATTACAATAGCCGTAAACCGTCATGAACCGGGTTGTTTTTACAGTAAATTAATCCTATATCATCCATACGGCACAGCTGCTTCGCGTAGAATCCAGACCATGAGCAAGACACCGAAACTGATCGACAACGACGGCCTGGCGGTCCAGGAAGCGCGCCCCAAACTCAAGCGCCCACCCCTGTATTCCGTCGTACTGTTGAATGACGACTACACCCCCATGGAATTCGTGGTGGAGCTGCTGCAGGTGTTCTTTGCCATGAACCGGGAGAAGGCCACCCAGGTCATGTTGCAGGTGCATACCCGAGGCAAGGGGGTATGTGGTATCTATACCCGGGAGATTGCCGAAACCAAGGTCGCCCAGGTGACCGATTACGCCCACGAGCACCAGCACCCGCTGCTGTGCATCATGGAAGAAGCCTGAGTCTGGGCCAGAGGTAACATCGTATGCTGAGCAAGGAACTGGAATTCACCCTCAATCTCGCCTTCAAGGAGGCGCGCGAGCAACGCCACGAGTTCATGACCGTGGAGCACCTGTTGCTGGCCCTGCTGGACAACCCGACCGCGGCCGAGGTGCTGCGCGCCTGCGGCGCCGACCTCAATCAGCTGCGGGCCGAGCTGCGCGCCTTCCTGGAGGAAACCACGCCCTTGCTGCCCCCCAACGACAGCCGGGATACCCAGCCGACGCTGGGTTTCCAGCGCGTGCTGCAGCGTGCCGTGTTCCACGTGCAGTCCTCGGGCAAGAAGGAGGTGACCGGCGCCAACGTACTGGTGGCCATCTTCAGTGAGCAGGAATCCCAGGCCGCCTATTTCCTCAACAAGCAGCACATCACGCGCCTGGACGTGGTGAACTACATCTCCCACGGCGTCTCCAAGATCCACGACGAACCGGCGGAAGAGGCCGCGCCCGCTGCCGAGGAGGAAGGGCAGGCGGAGGCGCCGGCGCGCAAGCCGCTGGAGACCTTCGCCACCAACCTCAACGAGATGGCGCGCCAGGGGCGTATCGATCCACTCATCGGTCGCCAGCACGAGATCGAGCGCACCATCCAGATCCTGTGCCGCCGGCGCAAGAACAACCCGCTGCTGGTGGGCGAGGCCGGCGTGGGCAAGACCGCCATCGCCGAGGGCCTGGCCAAGATGATCGTCGATGGCGAGGTACCCGAAGTGCTGAGCAAGAGCACCATCTACGCCCTCGATCTCGGCACCCTGGTGGCGGGCACCAAGTACCGCGGGGATTTCGAGAAGCGCCTCAAGGCGGTGCTGCACCAGCTGCACAAGGAGCCCGGCGCCATTCTGTTCATCGACGAGATCCACACCATCATCGGCGCCGGCGCCGCCTCGGGCGGGGTGATGGACGCCTCCAACCTCATCAAGCCGGTGCTGGCCTCCGGCGAGCTGAAGTGCATCGGCTCCACCACCTACCAGGAATACCGCGGCATCTTCGAGAAGGACCGGGCCCTGGCGCGGCGCTTCCAGAAGATCGACGTGGTGGAACCCACGGTCGAGGAGACGGTGCAGATCCTCAAGGGCCTCAAGTCCCGCTTCGAGGAGCACCACAAGGTGCGCTATTCCAGCAAGGCCCTCCGCACGGCCGCCGAGCTGTCGGCCCGCTACATCAACGAGCGCCACCTGCCCGACAAGGCCATCGACGTCATCGACGAGGCCGGCGCCAACCAGCAGCTGCTGCCGCCTTCGAAGCGCAAGAAGACCATTGGCGTGGGCGACATCGAAAGCATCATCGCCAAGATCGCGCGTATCCCGCCCAAGAGCGTATCCGCCACCGACAAGGACACCCTGCGCAACCTGGAGCGGGACCTGAAGATGACGGTGTACGGCCAGAACGAGGCCATCGAGACCCTGGCCAGTGCCATCAAGATGGCGCGCTCCGGCCTGGGCAACGAGCAGAAACCCATCGGCAGCTTCCTGTTCGCCGGACCCACCGGCGTGGGCAAGACCGAGGTGACCCGCCAGCTGGCCATGATCATGGGCATCGAGCTGATCCGCTTCGACATGTCCGAGTACATGGAGCGCCACACAGTGTCACGCCTGATCGGTGCACCGCCGGGTTATGTCGGCTTCGACCAGGGTGGCCTGCTCACCGAGGCCATCAACAAGCACCCCCACGCGGTGCTGCTGCTGGACGAGGTGGAGAAGGCCCATCCCGATGTGTTCAACCTGCTGCTGCAGGTCATGGACCACGGTACCCTGACGGACAACAATGGCCGCAAGGCGGATTTCCGCAACGTGGTGATCGTCATGACCACCAACGCGGGCGCCTCGGAGATGAGCCGCCCCTCCATCGGCTTCCGCCAGCAGGATCACGCCAGCGACGCCATGGAGGCCATCAAGCGGCTGTTCACACCGGAGTTCCGCAACCGCCTGGATGCCATCATCCAGTTCAACCCGCTGGATCCCACCGTCATCACCCAGGTGGTGGACAAGTTCATCTTCGAGCTGGAGGCGCAGCTGCAGGACAAGGGCGTGACCATCGAGGTGGACGAATCGGCGCGCCTGTGGCTGGCGGAGCGCGGCTATGACCCGAAGATGGGCGCGCGGCCCATGGCACGGGTCATACAGGAACACATCAAGAAGCCCCTGGCCGAGGAGCTGCTGTTCGGCCGCCTGGTGGGCGGCGGCGAGGTGCATGTCCACGCCGAGGCGGACCGCCTGGTCTGCGAAGTGGTGGAGGAGAAGGAAGAGGTGCACTGACGGCTTGCGAGGGCCGACGGCGGCGTCTAGCGTGCGCGGTAGGTGATGCGTCCCTTGCTGAGGTCGTAGGGGGTGAGTTGCACGGTGACCTTGTCGCCCGTGAGGATGCGGATGTAGTGCTTGCGCATCTTGCCGGAGATGTGGGCCGTGACCACGTGACCGTTTTCCAGCTCTACCCGGAACATGGTGTTGGGCAGGGTCTCGATCACCGTGCCTTCCATTTCAATGCCGTCTTCTTTCGCCATATGCCTACCGGTTGGTTACCTTCTGATTGGAAAGTCCGCGATTATACCCCAAGCCCGCGCCAAACCGGTATGCGCCCAGGCAAAATGACATTGATGCAGGTGAAACCCTTGTATCTGGCCACGGAATCCACGGAATACCACGGAAAAATCATTGTGGATTTCCGTGTTTTTCCGTGGATTCCGTGGCCATGACGGGCTTGGCCAGGCCCTGGCACCCGTCGGGAAGGTCGTGCCAATGGCCGTCCCGCAGGGCCTGCAGGGGCCGGAAATGTCCCTTGTAGCGCATCTTGTCGCAGGCCTCGATCCAGTAGCCCAGGAACAGCCAGGGCAGCCCCAGCCGCCGTGCCTCCTCGACCTGCCACAGGATGGTGTAGGTCCCCAGGCTGCGCCGTGCCGCCTCCGGTTCGTAGAAGGTGTACACGGCTGACAGGCCGTTGGGCAGCACATCGGTCACCGCCACCGCCAGCAATTTCCCCGCCAGCCTGAACTCCACGAAACGGGTCTCGCACCAGTCGCTGCGCAGGAAGCGCAGGTAGCCCTCCGGGTCGGGATTGTCCATGCCGCCACCGGGATGGCGGGCGGCGAGGTAGCGGCAGTACAGGTCATAGTGCTCGTTGCGGAACTCGCTGGGTTGCGGGCTGGCGCGCAGGTCGGCATTGCCGCGCCAGATCCGCCGCTCGCGGCGCCGGTGCGCCATGTGCGCAACCGGGATGCGCACCGGGACACAGGCCTGGCACCGGGGGCACATGGGGCGATACACATCGGAACCGCTGCGGCGGAAACCGTGCTCGACCAGTTGCCCGTAGAGCACGGTGCTCATGCCCGCGCGCGGATCCGCGAACAGGGTCACGGCCTGCTGGCCGGGCAGGTAATGGCAGGGGTGGGGCGGGGTGGCGAGGAAGGGGTGATCCTTCATCGGCGCAAGGCCATGGCCACGGCGGGTTCCAGGTGCCAGGGCGCGGGGATGTCCGGGTGGGCACAGGCCCGCGCCAGCAGGCGCAGGAACTCCACCCGGGCTATGGGCCGTGCGCCCAGGCGGGCCAGGTGGCCGGTCTGTACCTGACAGTCCACCAGTTCGAAACCCCAGTCCTGCAATTGTCGCACCAGGTGGATGAAGGTTACCTTGGAGGCGTCTGGCACCAGGCTGAACATGGACTCACCGAAGAAGGCGCGGCCGATGGCGATGCCGTACAGGCCACCCACCAGGTGCTCCCCATCCCAGGCCTCCACGGAATGGGCATGGCCCAGGCGGTGCAACTCGACATAGGCTGCCTGCATCTCGCGGGTGATCCAGGTGCCGTCGGCTCCGGGGCGCGGCCCGGCGCAGGCGGCGATGACCGCGTCGAAGGCGCGGTCGAGGCTGACCTCGAAAGGGGCCCGGCGCAGGGTCTTGCGCAGGCTGCGGCTCACGTTGACCGCGTCGGGAAACAGTACCGCGCGCGGGTCCGGCGACCACCAGAGGATGGGCTGGCCGGCGCTGTACCAGGGAAAGATGCCCTGGCGATAGGCGCGCAGCAGGCGGGCCGGCGCCAGGTCGCCCCCGATGGCCAGCAGGCCATCCGGTTCGCGCAGGGCATGTTCCACCGGCGGGAAGGGGGCGTCGGGGTCCTGCGGGTCCAGCCAGAAGGGACCGTGCAACCATTCCTTCATGCCGCCACCTCCTGGCGGTAGGGGGATTGTTCCGCAAGGGTTTCCATATAGTCGGCCATGCCGTGCCGCTCGCGGCGCAGGAAATCGCCGATGGCCCCGCGAAAGCCTTCATCCTGTATCCAGTGGGTGGACCAGGTGGCGGTGGGCAGGAAGCCGCGGCTGATCTTGTGTTCCCCCTGGGCACCCGGTTCGAAGGTGCGCAGGCCGTTGGCGATGCAGTACTCGATGCCCTGGTAGTAACAGGCCTCGAAATGCAGGCTGTGGAACGCCTCCCGGCAGCCCCAGTGGCGACCGTACAGGGTGTCCTGGCTGCGGAAATTGATGGCGCCGGCCACGGGTTCGCCCTGGTAGTGGGCGAACACCAGGACCAGTTGCTCGCCCATGGTGCGCCCCAGTTCTTCGAAGAAGGCCTGGCTCAGGGTGGGGATGCCGGATTTCCTCTCGAAGGTGGAGCGGTAGAAGGCGTGCATGACCGACCATTGTTCATGGCTCAGCTCGTGCCCATGGAGCCGCTGCAGTTCGATACCGGCCTCCTGCACATGGCGGCGTTCGCGGCGCAATTGCTTGCGCTTGCGGGAATTGAGCCGGGCCAGGAAATCCTCGAAATCCCGGTAGTCCCGGTTGTGCCAGTGGAACTGGCAGCCGAGGCGGGGCATGAACCCCTGCTCGCGCAGCAGCGCGGTATCCTCGGCATCGGTGAACAGCCAGTGCAGGGAGGACAGCCCTTCTTCTTCCATGAGTCCCCGCGCCAGCCCAACCAGGGCCGGCGCCACGCGGGTGCGGTCCGCCTCCGGGTGCACCAACAGGCGCGGTCCGGTGGCGGGGGTGTAGGGGATGGCCACCACGGCCTTGGGATAGTAGGACATTCCATGGCGGTGGTAGGCGTCGGCCCAGGCCCAGTCGAAGACGAATTCGCCGTAGGAATTGTCCTTGAGGTACAGGGGGACGGCGCCGATCAGGCGGCCGTCCTCCCGGGCGAGCAGGTGGCGCGGCAGCCAGCCGTATCGTTCCCCCACGGCGCCATGGCGCTCCAGGGCGGAGAGGAATTCATGGCGCAGGAAGGGATGGCCGGTGCCGGCGACCCGGTTCCATTCCTCGGTCGCGACGCTGTCGATGGCGGTGGCGATGCGCAGTTCCATGGCCGCATTGTACCCAATGCCCCGTGCAGCAGGGCATTGCCCAAGCATCCGCATGGAATTAACCAGGGACCACCCGTAGGAGCGGCGCAAGCCGCGATCGTTCGCGGCTTGCGCCGCTCCTACAGCTTCGCTAGCGCTTCTGTTCCTGCTGGTCCAGGAAGCGTTCGGCGTCCAGGGCCGCCATGCAGCCGGAACCCGCCGAGGTGACTGCCTGGCGGTAGACATGGTCGGCCACGTCGCCGGCGGCGAACACGCCTGCCACGCTGGTGGCGGTGGCATTGCCGTCCAGGCCGCTCTTCACCTGGATGTAGCCGTGCTGCATGTCCAGCTGGCCGGTGAACAGGTCGGTGTTCGGCTTGTGGCCGATGGCGATGAACACGCCCATGACCTCGATGTCCTTGGTAGACCCATCCTGCGCGTGCTTGAGGCGCAGGCCGGTGACGCCCGAGTCGTCACCCAGCACCTCGTCCAGCACGTGATTCCACTCGATGGTGACCTTGCCTTCCTTCTCCTTCTCGAACAGCCGGTCCTGGAGGATCTTTTCCGAGCGCAGGGCATCGCGGCGGTGCACCAGGGTGACATGAGAGGCGATGTTGGCCAGGTACAGGGCCTCCTCCACGGCGGTGTTGCCGCCGCCGATGACCGCCACCTTCTGGTTGCGGTAGAAGAAGCCGTCGCAGGTGGCGCAGGCGGACACGCCCTTGCCCTTGAAGGCCTCCTCGGAGGGCAGGCCCAGGTACTGGGCGGAGGCGCCGGTGGCGATGATCAGGGCGTCGCAGCTGTAGGCGCCGGCATCACCCTGGAGGTGGAAGGGGCGCTGGCCCAGGTCCACCTGGTGGATGTGGTCGAAGACGATCTCGGTATTGAAGCGGGCGGCATGCTCGCGCATGTCCTCCATCAGGGCCGGGCCCTGCAGGCCCTCGGCCCCGGCGGGCCAGTTCTCCACGTCCGTGGTGGTCATGAGCTGGCCGCCCTGTTCCAGGCCGGTGACCAGCACCGGGTCCAGGTTGGCCCGGGCTGCGTAGATGGCGGCGGTGTAGCCGGCGGGGCCGGATCCCAGGATCAGCAGGCGGCAGTGCTTGGCATCGCTCATGTATAATGCTCCAGTGTTGATGTTCGGACGGGGCTGTCGCTCGCCAGGCTCGGCCTGGCATGCGCCAGATGCCTGCCGGAACAGGGAAAATGCGACCGCATCCGGGCGGGAGGGCGCTACAGGCCTGTATCAGCCGCCGCTTATGGTACGGAAACGGGGCAGGGGGGTAAAGCGACGGACCGGGTCCCGGGCACGGGCGCTGGCCCCCGGCTTGTATCAGGGAAAAATTCAAGTAGTATTCAGTTTTTAGCCAATAAACCTCAGTGACCTTATTACCTTGGCCCAAGCCCGACGCACCAAGGCGGACCTGCCCGCCCTCACCCATCATGTCAGCCGCGGCCTGCGCGAAGGGGCGCTGCTGATCCTGCTCGCGCTGGCGGCCTACCTGCTGGTGTCCCTGGTCACCTATTCCCCTGCCGATCCCGGCTGGTCCCACCGCGGCGGCCCCGTGGAGATCGCCAATGCCGGCGGCGTGGTGGGGGCCTGGTTCGCCGACGTCTTCCTCTACCTGTTCGGTTACCTGGCGTACCTGTTCCCGGTCATGGTGGGCTACAGCGGCTGGCTGGTGTTCCGCTGGCGCACCCCCGAGGGCGGCATCGACCTGCAGGTGCTGTCCATCCGCTGGATCGGTTTCCTGCTCACCGTGGGTGGCGGCTGCGGCCTCACCTCCCTGCATTTCACCGTGGCGCCCGGGGTGTTGCCCCTGGACGCCGGTGGCATCCTCGGCGACGTGGTGGGCAACGGGCTGGTCGGCCTGTTCAGCTTCACCGGTGCCACCCTGTTCCTGCTGGCCCTGTTCCTGGTGGGCATCACCCTGTTCACGGGCCTGTCCTGGCTGGCGGTCATGGACCGCACCGGTCGCCTGACCCTGGCCCTGGTGGCCTGGATGCAGGATTCCCTGGGCCGCCTGCGCGTCTACCTCGAGGGCCAGCGCGCGCGCCGTGCCCGCGAGGAGACGGTCAAGGTGGTGCAGGAGAAGGCGGTCAAACGCAAGCCGGTGAAGATCGAGCCGGTGCTCAAGCAGGTGGAGCCGAGCGCGCGGCCCGATCGCGAGCGCCAGGTGATGCTGTTCGATCCGCCGGCCAATTCCGAACTGCCGCCCCTGTCGTTGCTGGAGCCGCCGCGCCTCTCCGACAAGGGCTACTCCGAGGCGGCCCTGGAGGCCATGTCGCGGCTGGTGGAGATGAAGCTGGCCGATTTCGGCATCGAGGTCGAGGTGGTGGCGGTGCAGCCGGGGCCGGTGATCACCCGTTTCGAGTTGCAGCCGGGCATCGGCGTCAAGGTCAGCCAGATCAGCAACCTGGCCAAGGACCTGGCACGGGCCCTGTCCGCCATCAGCGTGCGCGTGGTGGAGATCATCCCGGGCAAGTCGGTGGTCGGCCTGGAGATCCCCAACGAGCACCGCGAGATCGTGTCCCTGAGCGAGATTCTCAACTCCCAGGACTACGACAAGGCCGGCTCGCCGCTGACCCTGGGGCTGGGCAAGGACATCGGTGGCCTGCCGGTGGTGGTGGACCTGGGCAAGATGCCGCACCTGCTGGTGGCGGGCACCACCGGTTCGGGCAAGTCCGTGGCGGTGAACGCCATGATCCTCAGCCTGCTCTACAAGGCCCTGCCCACGGACATCCGCATGATCATGATCGATCCCAAGATGCTGGAGCTGTCCATCTACGAGGGCATTCCCCACCTGCTGACGCCGGTGGTGACCGACATGAAGGATGCCGCCAACGCCCTGCGCTGGTGCGTGGCGGAGATGGAGCGGCGCTACAAGCTGATGGCGGCCCTGGGCGTGCGCAACATCGCCAGCGCCAACAAGAAGATCCGCGAGGCGCAGGCGGCGGGCGCGCCCCTGGCTGATCCCCTCTACAAGCCGGAGACCGCCCTCGATCCCGAGGCGCCGCCCCCGACCCTGGAACCCATGCCCTATATCGTGGTCGTAGTGGACGAGCTGGCCGACCTGATGATGGTGGTGGGCAAGAAGGTGGAGGAGCTGATTGCCCGCCTGGCGCAGAAGGCCCGCGCGGCGGGCGTACACCTGATCCTGGCCACCCAGCGGCCCTCGGTGGACGTGATCACCGGCCTGATCAAGGCCAATATCCCCACCCGCATCGCCTTCCAGGTGTCATCCAAGGTGGATTCGCGCACCATCCTCGACCAGGGTGGCGCGGAACAGCTGCTGGGCCACGGCGACATGCTCTACCTGGCCCCGGGTACCGGCCTGCCGGTGCGCGTGCACGGCGCCTTCGTGGCCGATCAGGAAGTGCACCAGGTGGTGGACCACCTGAAGAAGACCTCCAGTCCCGACTACCTGGAGGAGATCCTGCAGGGCGCGGCCGAGGGCAGCGGCGATTTCGTCGGCATGGAGGAGGGCGGCGACATGGAGGCCGATCCCCTCTACGACCAGGCGGTGCGCGTGGTCACCGAGACCCGCCGTGCCTCCGTGTCGGGCGTGCAGCGGCGCCTCAAGATCGGCTACAACCGCGCCGCGCGCATGGTGGAGCAGATGGAGGCCAGCGGCATCGTCGGGCCGCTGCAGTCCAATGGCAACCGCGAGGTGCTGGCGCCCCCGCCGCCGGATGCGGATTGATTTTTTGATGTTGAACCGCCAAGACGCCAGGTAGTAACCGCCATGGCACAAAGGACACCAAGAAAAACCATTATTAACCGCCAAGACGCCAAGACGCCAAGAAAACAAATTCTATAAATGGTTTTCTTGGCGTCTTGGCGCCTTGGCGGTTAAGCAACTTTCTTGGCGTCCATGGCGTCTTGGCGGTTCACGCATTCTTTGTCTCAGGTACTCATCCATGCCCATGCGTACATTTCTGTTCCTGTTCCTGCTGCCGGCCTCCATGGTCCTGGCGGCGCCTTCAGCGGACACCGAACGGGTGGAGCGCTACTTCGCCGACCTGCGGACCCTGCAGGCGGACTTCAGCCAGCAGGTGCAGGATCCCCAGCAGGGCCTGTTGCAGGAGGCGGCCGGCCAGGTCTGGATCGCCAGGCCCGGGAAATTCCGCTGGAACTACACCGCGCCCTACGAGCAGGAACTGGTGTCCGACGGGGTCAATGTCTGGACCTATGACCGCGACCTGGAACAGGTGACGGTGAAGCCCGCCTCCGAGGTGCTGACCGATACGCCGGCCATGCTGCTCAGCGGGGGCGAGCCCATCAGTGCGGTGTTCTCCATCGAGCCCGAGGCGGGCGAGGGGCAGATGGACTGGTACCTCCTGCGGCCCCTGGCCCGCGACGGCACGGTGGAAGAGATCCACCTGGGCTTCAGTGGCGAGGAACTGCGGGCCATGCAGGTGACCGACCAATTCGGCAATCGCACCCTGCTGCAGTTCCAGCAGGTGCGGCGCAACCAGGAAATCGACCCCGCGCGTTTCGAGTTCGTCCCACCGCCGGGCGCCGACCTGATCGGTGTGCCGCAATGAAGTGCTGCATCTGATGGCCACGGAAGCACAGGGAAATACACGGAAGTTAAAACTGCATACGGTACTCTGCAGGATGCGATGGTCAGATTCATACGCTACATGCATGGCCCGGTTGGCGTTGTGTAGATATTTCCATGTGTTTCCGTGTGCTTCCGTGGCCATTACCCGACTCAGGCCGGCACGACAGGCCGAACGGGGATGATGGTGCAGGAGCCATTCCGTCCCCTGGCCGACCGCATGCGGCCGCGCACCCTGGAGGAGTTCATCGGCCAGGAGCACCTGCTCGGCCCCGGCAAGCCCCTGCGCCTGGCCATCGAGTCCGGTCGCCTGCATTCCATGCTGTTCTGGGGGCCGCCGGGCACCGGCAAGACCACCCTGGCGCGGCTGCTGGCGCGGCGCACCGGCGCCGAGTTCATGACCCTGTCGGCGGTGCTGGCCGGGGTCAAGGACATCCGCCAGGCCATGGACGCCGCCCGCGCCCTGCGCGAGGCGGACGGACGCCTCAGCATCCTGTTCGTGGACGAGGTGCACCGCTTCAACAAGGCCCAGCAGGACGCCTTCCTGCCCTTCGTGGAGGACGGCACCATCCTGTTCGTCGGTGCCACCACCGAGAACCCTTCCTTCGAACTCAACAACGCGCTGCTGTCGCGGGCGCGCACCTACGTGCTCAAACCGCTGACAGCCGAGGCCCTGCGCGCCATCATCGACCAGGCACTGGGGGATGGGGAGCGTGGCCTGGGCAACCGTAACCTGCACATGGCACCGGAGCTGCGCGACCAGTTGGCCGCGGCGGCCGATGGCGATGCGCGCCGGGCGCTCAACCTGCTGGAGATCGCCAGTGACCTGGTGGTGAGCGATGCCGAGGGCGAGCACATCACCGAGGAGGTGCTGGCGGAGGTGATCAGTGGCGGAACCCGACGCTTCGACAAGGGCGGCGAGGCCTTCTACGACCAGATCTCGGCCCTGCACAAGTCGGTGCGCGGCTCGGCACCCGATGCCGCCCTGTACTGGCTGGTGCGCATGCTGGACGGCGGCTGCGATCCCCTGTACCTGGCGCGGCGCATCGTGCGCATGGCCTCAGAGGACATCGGCAATGCCGACCCGCGCGCCCTGGGCATCTGCCTGCAGGCCTGGGATGCCCAGGAGCGGCTCGGCAGCCCGGAAGGGGAGCTGACCCTGGCCCAGGCTGTGCTCTATCTCGCCTGCGCGCCCAAGAGCAACGCCGTGTACACGGCCTTCAATGCCGTGCGCAAGGATGTGCAGCGCAAGGGCTCCCTGGAGGTGCCGCTGCACCTGCGCAACGCGCCCACCAGGCTGATGAAGGAGCTGGGTTACGGCAAGACCTACCGCTACGCCCACGACGAGCCCGAGGCCTATGCCGCCGGCGAGCAGTACTTCCCCGACGACATGGAGCCGGTACGCTACTACCAGCCCGTGCCGCGTGGGCTGGAGATCAAGATCGCGGAGAAACTGGCCTATCTGCGCGAACTGGACCGCAAGGCGAAGGGTGGGTAAACGGTGCTTCGAGGGCGGGTCTTGAACCGCGTACACAGCATGCACTGGCTCTGTACTCTGGCTTTGGGCACTGTAGGAGCGGAGGGTTCGCGGCTGGCGCCGCTCCTACAGGTGAAATTGTGCAATGATTGGGTTTGGGAGCCTGGTCAATCCGTCACCCCGGCCCATGCCGGGATGACGAGCGCTCTGTGCCTGAACAAGTGCCATTCGGCGCCGAGTCCACATACACCGGTCGCTGGTGTACCATTGGTTCTCGTTTGATCAAGCCTGAATGGTGCCGGTCGGTATCCTTTTCCGGGACCGTCGGCCACAGGGATGCGGCTGTCGAGCGTGCAGGGAAGTATTTACAGCGTGTTCCGGAAAAGGATACCGACCGGCACCAGACCCCATATAGGAACAGGAACAAGTATTCATGTACCAGACGCTGGCCATTGCGGCAGGCGGTGCCCTCGGGGCGGTGTTCCGTTACTGGGCCTCCAACGGGGTGTATTTCCTCACCGGCCGTGGCTTTCCCTATGGCACCCTGTTCGTCAATGTGACAGGCTCCCTGCTCATCGGCTTGCTGAGTGTCTGGTTGCTGGAACGCAGCCTGGCGGGACCGGTGCTGCGCGGTTTCCTGCTCATCGGGGTGCTGGGGGGCTTCACCACCTTTTCCACCTTCTCGATGGAGACCGTCAACCTGATCGAGTCGGGGCAAGTGGTCCGGGCCCTGGTCAATATGGTCGTCAGCGTACTGGTCTGCGTGGGCGCCGCCGGCCTGGGCGTGGTACTGGGGAGGCAGCTATGAACATGCGCAAGGTCAGTGTGGTGCGGATCTATCTCACGGAAGGCGAGGGCCTGGCGCAGAAGCTGTTCCAGCGCCTGCACGACCAGGAAAAGATCCGTGGCGTGACCCTGTTCCGCGGCATCAGCGGGTTCGGCCGTTCCGGGCAGGTCCATTCCGCCTCTTTGCTGGATACCTCCCTCGACCTGCCGCTGGTGCTGGAATTCTTCGATGATCCGGAACGGGTCGACGAGGTCCTGGAGCACCTCCAGGACAGTATTCAACCCGGCCACCTGTTGCGCTGGTCGGCCGAGATCAACGAATAAGGCAGACGATTCATGCTGGACCCCAAACGCATCCGTAGCGAACTCGATGCCGTGGCCGCCGAACTGGCGCGGCGCGGCTACACCCTGGACACCACCCGCCTGGAGCAGCTGGAGCAGCGCCGCAAGGACATCCAGGTGCGCACCCAGGATCTGCAGGCGGAGCGCAACAGCCGCTCGAAGAGCATCGGCAAGGCCAAGGCGGCGGGGGAGGACATCGCACCCCTGCTGAAGGAGGTGGAAGGCCTGGGGGAGCAGCTCAAGGCCGCCGAGCAGGCACTCGGTGCCCTGCAGCAGGAACTCGACGACATCCTCATGGGCATCCCCAACACGCCCCACGCCTCGGTGCCGGAGGGTCGCGACGAAACCGCCAACCAGGAGGTGCGCCGCTGGGGCGAGCCGCGCCAGTTCGATTTCGCGGTGAAGGACCACGTGGACCTGGGGGAGGGGCTGAGCCTGCTGGACTTTACCGCCGCCGCCAAGCTGTCCGGGGCCCGCTTCAGTGTCCTGCAGGGCAGCCTGGCGCGCCTGCACCGTGCCCTCATCCAGTTCATGCTCGACATCCATACCAGTGAACATGGCTACCAGGAGGTCTATGTGCCCTACCTGGTGAACGCCGACAGCCTGCGCGGCACCGGCCAGCTGCCCAAGTTCGAGGAGGACCTGTTCGTCACCCGCGGCGACAACCCCTATTACCTGATTCCCACCGCCGAGGTGCCGGTCACCAACCTGGTGCGCGACGAGATCGTGCCGGCGGAACAGATGCCGCTGCGCTACGTGGCCCATACCCCCTGTTTCCGCTCCGAGGCCGGCTCCCACGGCAAGGACACCCGCGGCATGATCCGCCAGCACCAGTTCGAGAAGGTGGAGCTGGTGCAGGTGGTGCCACCCGAACAGTCCTACGCGGCCCTGGAGGCGCTCACCGGCCATGCCGAGACCATCCTGCAGCGGCTGGGCATCCCCTACCGGGTGATGGCGTTGTGCGCCGGCGACATGGGCTTCTCCGCGGCCAGGACCTACGACCTGGAGGCCTGGATCCCCAGCCAGGACTGCTACCGCGAGATCTCCTCCTGCAGCAACTTCGAGGCCTTCCAGGCGCGCCGCATGCAGGCCCGCTGGCGCAACCCCGAAACCGGCAAGCCCGAGCTGGTGCACACCCTCAACGGCTCCGGCCTGGCGGTGGGCCGCACCCTGGTGGCCATCCTGGAGAACTACCAGCAGGCAGACGGCTCGGTGGACATCCCGGCGGTATTGCGGCCCTACCTGGGTGGCATGGAGCGGATCACGGCGGGAAGTTGAATTATTGTCAATGAACCGCCAAGGCGCCAAGAGCGCCAAGGAAAAGCATTTGGAACCGCCAAGGCGCCAAGTACGCCAAGAAAAGCAAGAATGGTTTTGAACACCAAAGATCTGTCTTTCTTGGCGCTCTTGGCGGCTTGGCGGTTATTTTGGGTTTCTTGGCGTACTTGGTGCCTTGGCGGTTCAAAACCAAATCATCAAAACCAATTCAAATATGCGAAACCAGCTTGGCGTTCGGTACCAGGCTCTGGATGGCGTCGGCGATCTCCAGGCGCAGGCCCTGCACGGGGCGGATGGATACCCACAGGATATTGAGCTTCAGGTTCAGTTCGGCGAACACCACGTTGGATTCGAAGCGGGCCAGCACGCCCTGGATGGCGATGAGGGTGCGTTCCACCTGTTGCCTGGGCTGCTCGCGCAGGCGTGGGAACAGCATCATGAAATCACTGAGGGGCTTGCCCTGCTCGTCGCAGGCGGGGGCGCGCTTGCGCAGGGGTTCGGCGGCCGGGGTCATGAAGGGGTAGCGGGACTGGGTGAGGGAAGTCATGGCCATCGTACCCCTTTCCGGTTCAGTTCAAGGTCTGCCGCCGCGGCACTGCCGCAGCCTGTTGCGCCTCGATCTCGCGCAATCGCGCCCAGGCCTCGGGCAGCGTCTGCCCTTGCTGCTCGCATTGCTGCAGCAGTGCCTCGCCTTCCTGGTACAGGAGGGCGACCTGGTCGGCGTCGAACAACTGCAGGGCCGCCGCCAGGGATTCCCGGGATTCGCTCAGCAGCGTGGGCACCAGTTCATCTTCCTGTATCACTGTGTCTTGCCGCAGTAGATCGGCCACCAGGGGGAAACCCTGTAGTTCGTAGTGCGCCGCGCGCGCGATATCCTCGTCGCGCAGCTTCGCCAGGGCCTGGGGATCATCGGCGGCATGGGCGCGTACACTGTCCATGATCACCGCCACCAGCCGGCGCAGTGCCTGCCTGATCTCCGCCAGGTCGCCCGGGAGACTGGAGCAGCGCTCGTAGGCCTGGTCCAGCCTTTCCTTCAGCGACAAGATGACATCGGACTCCTCATTGGGTGCCAGGGTCACGGCCTCCTGCAGCAGTGCCTGGAACCCTTCCAGGAACCGTTCCCGTTCCTCCAGATCCTGTTGGCGGGCGCGTTCCACGTCCTGCTGGCTGATGTGGCGCTTTTCCTCCGCGAACAGCGGGTTGTCCCACAAGCGCTGCAGGCGTCGTTCACGGGCACCGGGTAGGGGGCTGAAGGATGGCTTCATACGGAATCCCTGCTGGAAAGCATAGCCCATTGTAGGCCAGCCCGACATAAAGCTGAACCCGCCTTAATCCATACCCGGCCCATGGGCGATGTGCCGATGGGAAGTGCCGTATAATCCGCACGCCAGCCCCCTCGTATGGAGAATCCGCAAGATGAGTGAAATGCAGCTTTCCCAGGAAATGATCCAGTCCGTACAGGAGATCATCGTCGCCCAGGACCCCCGGGCCCGTGATGCCGGCATCACCGCCCAGTACCTGTCCGCCATCATCGGGGTGTTGCTGGGCAGCCAGCAGATGCCCAGGGCCGACAAGATGGAGATCCTGGAGCAGCTCGGGGCCTTCACCCAGCACGTGATGGACGACATCGAGCGCCAGCAGCAGCCCGCCACGCCCGGTCCCGATGCGGCCTTTGGTATCTGGCGTCCTGGAGACAATTGATTCCCATGTGGAATTGCGAAGGCTTCCCCCCTTCGCAATTCCCCTGCATTTTGCAGGCTTGTTCCCCTGTTTCCGTCTCCATCCATTCCATCGAGTCTCAAGGTTTTGCCGGTGCACCCGCTACAGGGGTATAGGCGGCCGGGACGCAGCCCTTCGGCACCGGCCCTGCCAGACTTGCAGTACTGACTGATTGCCATGGATCGAGGAAATGACGATGACTGCCGCAGCTTCCAACCTGAATTTCGAAGTCCTGCCCGATGGCCGGCTGGCCAACCTGGCCGATTGGGACGAAAGCGTTGCCCATGAACTGGCGGCCCGGGATGGGCTGAAACTGAGCGCCGATCACTGGGAAGTGATCCAGGCCATGCGCGACTACTACCGCTCCTACAATGTCTCCCCGGTCAAGAAACTGCTCAAGCGCAGTCTGAAACAGCGTACCGGCTCCGGGCGTTTTGACGACGCGCGGCTGGCAGAGCTGTTCCCCGGTGGCGTCCTGGTGCAGGGCTCGAAGATCGCGGGCATCCCCATCCCCATGCTGGATGTGGAGCTGGAACGCAGCACCTATACGGGCAAGGCCGCGCCGTCCAGGACCCACTTCACCGATTCCTTCACATTCGAGGGCGAGACCTATCGTGTGACCCAGCTCGGTAACCTGCTGGAGCTGCATCGCTGGAACGAGCGGCTGGCCGCTTTCATGGCGGAACGGGAAGGCATCAAGCTCGGCGACGAACACTGGGAAGTGCTCAACTTTCTGCGCCAGTTCTATTTCGAATACGGCATCACGCCCATGGTGCGCATCCTGATGCAGCACATGGCTGAGGAACTGGGCCCGGAACGGGCCAGCAAGGCGCATCTCTACCAGCTGTTCCCCAAGGGACCCTCGCGCCAGGGTTCGCGCATCGCCGGTCTGCCGGAGCCGCAGGGCTGCATCGACCCGGACGACTGAGGCGCAGGCACAAGCAACAACAATAACCCCCTCCCTGCGAGGGGGGTGAAGTACCCCTGGCGCCTTCGGGCGCTTTTGTTTTTACGGGGCCTGGCGATGGGCCGAGGGATCGGGCTGGTGCGCTGCCTGGTCGTGGGCACGGGCTGTCCGCAGGTCCTCCTCCGTGAAGGCGCCGCCACGGCTGGCGTTTTGCAGCAATGCGCATTCCTCCCGGTGCTCGAAACCATCCTGTTCCGCCCGGAAGGCGTAATAGAGCCGGATCCCTTCCTTCACCATGGCGCGCATGCGCCGGCTGTAGCTTGCCGGGGTGCCGGCCGCCTGGCTGGCGCGCAGGGCATCCACCACGTTGAGCAGCTCCTCGCGCGCCACCTGGCCGCAATCGGTGCTGCCGGGCGGGAACTGGCTCTCCACGTAGAACTGCAGGGCGGTGACGATGCCCTCCAGCAACTGCGGATCGGATTCGAGGTGTATGGCCTTGCTGTTCATCTGACGCTCGTTAGAATGTGGTCCATGACCACGGAGGTACAAGCTGACTTGCTCCTGTCCATCATCGAGCTGGGTGGCTATCCCGATTTCACGCCCCTGTACCGGCGTGCGGGTTTCCAGGTGCTGGTGGAACACAATATGCGCAAGGCGCTGGGGATCATCAAGAGGAAAAAACCCGCCGTGATCGTGGCGGAATTCAACTACCAGTCCGACTTCCGCGACCGTACCAGTTCACTGGAGTCCATGCTGGCCACGGCCCAGCACAATCCCGGCACCCGGATCGTGGTGTTCTACGAGCAGGAAGTGGCGCACCAGTTCGAGAAGTTGCGCGCCAGGCACCGCATCGATGCAGTGTTCGGCTTCCCGATCGACGAGGCGGCGCTGGAAGCCTCCATCCGCGGGTTCCGCAGCCACGGCCCCTGGGCAGGGTCAACCAGCTGCGGATAGAGGGACGCGCACGATTTTCTGCCTGTTGTGCACCGGTCATGGCAGACCCCTGCCTGTAGGAGCGGCGCAAGTCGCGATGGTTCGCGG
>OBJA01000480.1_pt1 | contig 34769 bp, 18 predicted proteins | sample 1519751 | NCBI WGS metagenome assembly OBJA01 (sample SAMEA3881238, study PRJEB22517) | soil metagenome | biome: lake sediment; feature: soda lake sediment; material: sediment, water from around vicinity | place: India | collected 2013-12-23 | depth 3 m
CCCACAGGAAGTAGCCGCACGGTTTTCAATGTCCCCCAGTTCCCCTTCGCTCCAGAATTCCCCGCCTATTTCATCGGATTGCCCGCCGTACATCAAAAATTCACCCGGAAACCCCCAGTGCCCATAATTTTCGAGCCAAGTACGCAGTCCATGCTGATGGCTGACATCCCGCAAACCACCCACATAATCGTAAGCTACTTTATCGGCGACCATACGCCTCATGTCCCACAAAAAGCGGTCGGACTCCATCTGGCTGTTCACCACGAATCCTTTATAAACTGGCAAATACGGAAGCGGATCGTATCCATACCGCTGTTTGAATTCGTCCAGGAACCCATCGGTAAAATTTTGCCCACCGGTTTCGTAACTATCCTGGACCACTACTTTAAAACATTTCCGGTCGGCTTCGGGGATGCGGTCCAGTATCTCGCCCATGTGCCCGTAGAAATGTTTCGCCACATGTTTTTTGCTCATTTTGTCCACTTCGTAACCGGTAGCTTCGGGCGATGCCGGGCTGTTTTTGGTACCGGTGGGAGTCATACCGGTTCGGAGGACCACCCATTCGCCTTCAGGAACATCCCAGGTCAGGGTCCCATCGGCTGACAAATTATCCGATATATCAATCACCTTGGAGGCATCGATCACCGTAGCCGGATCATCTGCCTCCGCCTGTTTTGGCCACAAATAATCGTGCCAGTAGGGCAGCGGGGTCGGGTGCATTTTCGCCAGTGTTTTTTCGGAGTAACGTTCAACCCGGGGCGATGATGAAAGAACAAGTTCGGCAAGGCCGCTGTTGGGGTTTGCATTCCGGATAGTTAGGCGGAACGCATTAGCTGTGGCCGCCGGGAATGAGACGACCACCGGCGCATAAGGGTCAAAACCAACATTCAGCGCCGGATTTGACCGGTTGATATGAAACTCTGAAAGGGTGCGGAACGACCCGTCCGGTTCTTTTGCCTGAATGGTCGCAGAAGCCAGTAACGGATGTTTTGTTGGGTAAACGGAAAGGCTTCGCGTAGTAAACGGATAACTGGCTTCCAAATCGATTGTAAATTCGCTTCCCGGAGGAAAGGTAATTCCCGTTACATGATCGCCATCGGTAATTTTCTCCAGCCCCGGAACAACGGGGAACGACTTAAAATTTGCATTTTGCGTATTCAGTGCAAATTGGTCGTCTTTTGGCGCTGGATATGCAATAAGTCTTACATCCTGAAAAAAATCAGCCGGCTTGTCCAGCTTCTGGACCAATTTCCGGGGCCCTGTTACCCTAAGTTCCGAAGCGGCTAGATAACGCATTGCCTCTTCGGGATTTATCCACGGGCCTCCAGATTGGCTCCAACCCGGCGAATTAAATATTCCGATCTCGATGTTTAGCTCAGTAGCTGTTTTCAGTGCAGCATGGAGGACATCCCACCATGTCTCGCTGAACATTTTTGCATCTCCGTAAGGAATGCCGTCCTGTCCGATATTTCCGATAAATGCCCGGTTGATTCCGGCCTGTTTCATCGCGTGGAGATCGCTGACAACCCCTTCTTTGGAGATATTGTCGGAAATCCAGTACCAGTAAACGCTGGTTTGTATTGAGTCGGGAGGAGATTGAAAGCCTTTTTCAATTTTCGAAAAGTCGGATGTGCCTTTTTTTTGTACAGTGGATGAAAAACGAACAAATAACATAAACAAGAAATGGGCTGTTGCCAATAAAATTAGTACAGGAATTCTGCTGCGGATAAAAAGCATAAGTATGATTTATTTATAGTTTCTGCTTATTGATCAAGGCTCTCAACGTAATTCTGCCACGAGATTTGTATCAATTAAACGATTGATATAAAGAAATCACTAGTACATTAAAATTGTTTTATCAGATAAAAAAGAAAAAGAAAAAAGGGAGATAATCTTTCAATGCTATTTTTAATTCTTTTAATGCCTTGGAAATATGGTAATCAACACCTTTAACCGTAATCCCTAATATCTCGGCAATTTCTTTGTTGGATTTAAACTCAAACCGGTTTAATTCAAATGCCTTTCGGCTTTTTTCCGGCATCGATTCGAGGGTGCTTTTAACGAGTTCTTTTATTTCTGCTGAAAATATTTCAATCGGGTCGCACGAGTCCAATGCAGAAATTCTCAAATCAAGTTCACGGCAAAGTTGCTTATTTATTGACTCATGTGCAGCCTGCTTAATCGTTTCGTGTTTTAGATAGTCAAGTGCGCTATTCTTTAGAATCACGAACAAGTAAGCTTGTATGTTATCTAAGTTGGTGTGCTTCAGCTTTTCCCAAAGCTTAACCAGTGAATCGGAAACTATATCTTCTGTAACAAAATCATCGTGCACATACGATTTAACAAACAGAAAGGATTTTCTATAATAATCCGAATAAATTATGTTAAAATTATTTGAATTGTACGGGCGCATTTGGTTTTGTCAGAGAAACAAACATAGAAAATAATTCTGCTTGATGCAATCTACTAAAACGTACAAGTAGCATAATTTGAATTTTTATTTTCTACGAATATAAAAGAAAAAAGCATCAGCATCAGGCAAAACCCAGTAAATTCCCATTCGAAGGAAATATTACAGCAAACCATTGATATCAGCAGATTTTAGAAAAAACAAAATTAAACCACGGAGCTGCACTAGTGATTTGCGAACGTGAATCGTTATTATATACGACAGCATGAACGGTAATACCCCTAAGATGTTTATGAGCCTATTAATTACAAAATAAAATACTGCTTATGAATAAAGATCTTCTAAATAAATATATTTCAGGAGATGTAAACGATGAAGAAAAAATCGAGGTCATGGAATGGATCGATTCTGCACCCGAAAATTTAAAAGAGTATTTGTCGCTCCGAAAATTGCATGGCATTCTGATTTGGCAAAGCCCAAGAAGAAAGGCTATTAAGACAGGTTCTTCGTTGCGGAAGATTTCGATTGAGGCACTAAAAATCGCAGCTGTTTTTGTTGTTGTTTTATTAGGAATCCACTATTACTCTTCTGTGAGCAATAAACTGTCAGAACCGGCCATGAACACTGTTTTTGTTCCTGCTGGGCAACATGTTGAATTGGAGCTTTCTGATGGGACAAAAGTATGGTTAAATGCTAAATCCAAATTAACTTTTCCCAAACAGTTTAATTCGACAACACGAAACGTGACCTTAGATGGAGAAGGTTATTTCTATGTGGCAAAAGATAAAGACCATCCTTTTATTGTTGAGACTCAAATGTATAACATCGAAGTGCTTGGAACAGAGTTTAATGTCACTGCTTACGCCGACTACAACAAATTTGAAACATCGTTGATTGAAGGTTCCATACAAGTATTGATTCCAGGCTTAGATGATGGGCTAATAATTATACCGAACGAGAGAGTTTATCTCGAAAACAACCAGTTAATGAAAGGTCCCATCCTAAATTATGACCAGTTTTTATGGACACAGGGGCTAATAAGCTTTTATAATGAATCATTCACTGACATTCTTAAGAAACTGGAGCTATACTATGATGTTAAAATTGAAATGAAAAACAAATCTGTTAAGGATTACTATTATACAGGAAAGTTCAGGACTAATGAAGGGCTTGAGCATATACTCAAAGTTTTCCAATTGAATTATGATTTCAAATACAAGATTGATAAGACTCTAAATACAGTAATCATTGAATAGAAAAATGACAAACCAAACTTATGAATAAAAAAAGACATCACTTGTGAATTAAATGATCAAAAGAAAAAACCGGTAGCGCACCAACGCTTTCCGGTTGAAGTCGATACCGGCTTGCCTATCCTAAAACAAAACAAGTATCAACAAAAGTAAAACAAATGTATGAAAATTTATTTGTTAAAAACGCATTTTGTCCTAACTAAACAACTGGTTCGAAAGATGAAAATAACATGTCTCTTGTTATTTACTATAATTTCGGGAATTTTTGCATCGGAAGCTGATTCTCAGGTCGCTAAGGTCTCGATTGAAATAAGAAACGGAACTATTGGGAAAATGATTGAAGAGATAGAGAATCAAACAGACTATCTTTTTGTGTACAGCATGTCCGAAATTGACCTGTCAAGAAAAGTCAGTGTTGAAGCAAAACAAAAATCGGTAGCTGACATCCTATCTTTTGTGTTTGATAACACAGATATCGCTTACGCGATAGAAGGTTCAAACATCATGCTCATGCAAAGGCTGGGCTTTCAGCAGCAGGGAAATGTGATAAAAGGGAAAGTTACAGATACTGATAAGAAACCCTTGCCAGGCGTAACCATTACCATTGTTGGAACAACAAAAGGTGTTATTACTGATAATGACGGGACATACGAAATCACCGCATCACCAAATGACAAATTGGTTTTTTCGTTTATTGGCATGGAAAGTCAGATAATTGATGTTGGCAGGCAAAATACAATTAATCTGCAGATGAAAGAGAAATCGGAGGAACTTGAAGATATAACTGTGGTGGCATTTGGAAAACAAAAAAAGGAAAGTGTAATATCTTCTATAACCACGGTAAAACCTGGAGAGCTAAAAGTTCCTAGTAGCAACCTCACAACAGCTTTGGCTGGACGGGTTGCTGGGATGATCGCATACCAGCGCAGTGGTGAACCCGGGCAGGATAATGCCGAATTTTTCATCCGCGGGGTCACCACTTTTGGATATAAGGTTGATCCGCTGATTTTAATTGATAATGTGGAGGTTACAACTACCGATCTAGCAAGGATGCAGCCTGATGACATTGCCAGTTTCAGTATAATGAAAGATGCAGCCGCAACGGCGCTCTATGGCGCACGCGGTGCAAACGGAGTAATACTAGTGACTACAAAATCGGGGAGCGAAGGAAAAACAAAGATCAGTTTCCGCGTAGAAAATTCCATTTCAATGCCAACAAAAAATGTTGAGCTTGCAGACCCGATTACATATATGAAGCTGCACAACGAAGCCGTTCTGACAAGGAATCCGCTGGGTGTTCTGCCTTATTCACAACAAAAACTCGACAATACCATCGACGGTGTAAACCAGTATGTTTTTCCCGCAACTGACTGGAGAAACGAATTGTTCAAGGACCAAACCATGAACCAGAGATATACCTTGAATATTTCAGGAGGTGGAAAAGTTGCACGTTATTATGTGTCGGGCTCGCTAAATAAAGACAACGGGATATTGAAAGTGGACCAACGAAACAATTTCAATAACAATATTAACCTCACCAAATACAACCTCCGTTCAAATGTGAATGTGAATTTGACAAAAAGCACAGAAATGGTTATTCGTATGAATGGAAACTTTGATGAATATACTGGACCACTACACGGCGGCGCTGAAATGTATAAAATGGTCATGCGCAGTAACCCGGTTTTGTTTCCCGCTTATTATCCATCTGAAATCAAACCATATGTGCAACACATCATGTTCGGGAATTATGACGAAGGTGAGTACATAAACCCTTATGCTGAACTGGTAAAAGGGTACAAAGACTATTCAAGGTCGGTAATGCTTGCCCAGCTCGAACTGAACCAGGACTTGTCTACGGTAACCGAAGGGTTAGCTTTCAGGGCATTGATGAATACAAACCGGACATCTTATTTTGAAGTCAGCCGATCGTACAATCCTTTCTATTATCTGATCTCATCGTACGACAAGCGGTTTGACAAGTATGATGTTGAGGTAATTAACGAGGAAACAGGCACCGAATATCTCGGATACTCCGAAGGGGACAAAAAAGTAAGCTCTGTTTTCTATCTGGAATCCGCATTAAGCTACAATCGGATATTTGCAGAAAAGCACGGGGTCAGTGCCATGTTGGTATACACCATGAGGCAAAAACTGGAGGCAAATGCTGGCAGCCTGCAATTATCACTGCCTTCGAGAAACTTAGGAGTGTCGGGCCGCACAACGTATGCTTATGCTGACAAATATTTTGCCGAGTTCAACTTTGGGTACAACGGTTCCGAACGGTTTCATAAATCGCAACGTTTTGGCTTTTTTCCATCAGCCGCAATTGCATGGAGCGTATCGAACGAACCATTTTGGGAGCCAGCAAAAAATATTGTCAACAAATTTCGTTTACGAAGCTCTTATGGACTCGTGGGCAATGATGCGATTGGTAGTGCTGAAGATCGTTTCTTCTATTTGTCAGATGTAAATATGAGCGCGACCGGTGCTTCTTTTGGTACCGATAATATGTATTCCAGAAACGGGGTGAGTGTTAATAGGTATTCAAACGAAGATATTACGTGGGAAACCTCCAAAAAGTTTAATGTTGCCCTCGAACTTGGGTTGTTCAATAAGTTGGAAATACAGGCGGAGTACTTCAGTGAGTACCGTACTAATATACTGATGACAAGGGCTGACATTCCAAAATCAATGGGGCTTTCATCAATTGTGAGGGCAAATGTGGGAGAGGCTTCAGGCCGGGGAACGGATATTTCGGTTGATTATTCTCAATCTATCGGATCGGATTTTTGGATACAAGGGCGAGGAAATTTCACTTACGCAACCAGTAGGTATGAGGTTTACGAAGAGCCTGAATATGATGAGCCTTGGCGTTCAAGAACGGGGCATTCGATACATCAGGAATGGGGTTATATTGCCGAACGTCTTTTTGTCGACGAATTTGAAGTGGCCAATTCTCCAAAACAGTTTGGCAATTATATGGCTGGCGATATCAAATATCGCGATGTGAACAGGGATGGAGTAATTACCGAAGCGGATAAAGTCCCTATCGGTTTTCCAACCATCCCCGAAATTTCATATGGATTTGGCTTCTCGGCAAAATATAAAAATATTGACATCAACGCATTTTTCCAGGGCGTTGCCAGGGAATCGTTCCGCATCGGAGTGAGCGAGACAGCCCCGTTCATTGATAATGACGATAAAGTTAGCGTTTTATCTCAAAACCAGTTGCTGAAAGCTTATGCAAATAGTCATTGGTCGGAAGAAAACCGGGACTTATATGCGCTCTGGCCAAGGCTAAGCTCGGCGCCAGTTCCCAATAACGATCAGGTTAGCACCTGGTTTCAACAAAACGGAGCATTTTTAAGATTGAAACAGATTGAAATCGGTTATTCGTTTCCTAACGTAGCCAAAAAACTAAACATTGATCTTTTCAGGATTTACCTTACTGGAACGAATTTGCTGACATGGAGCAAGTTTAAACTTTGGGATGTGGAGATGGCATCGAACGGCCTGGGCTACCCCATCCAAAAGGTGTATAACCTTGGCATATATATAAACTTTTAAAAGCAACTGATATGAAAAATATACAACGATATATGATCCTCGCAATAATGTTTATGTCAGTCGGTAGCTGTAATTATCTGGATGTTGTGCCAGATAATCTTGCGACCATTGATAACGCATTTACCATGCGGAGTACGGCTGAAAAATATTTATTTACGTGCTACCGATATTTGCCTGAGCACGGAAATGCAGCATATGACCCAGCCATTGCCGGTTGTGATGAGTATTGGTTCCTTTTCCCATATATTACTACCACCAACTGGAACTCTGCGATATCCATTGCACAAGGTTTCCAGCGATCAACAAACCCCTACTTGGATTATTGGAGCAACACATATTCTCAGTCCGATCCGTTTAAAGGAATACGCGATTGCAACATCTTTCTTGAAAACATTGAAGATATAATTGATATTTCCGTAGACGAAAAAAAACGGTGGATCGCCGAAGTAAAGTTCCTGAAAGCATATTATCATTTTTGGTTATTCCGTATGTATGGGCCAATCCCCCTTATCAAGGAAAACCTGCCAATTTCAGCTGGGGTCGAGACAGTAAAAGCATACCGGGAACCAGTTGACGATTGTGTCAATTATATTACTGAGTTACTAGATGAAGCTGCGCCCGATTTACCTGAAAAAATTGATTTTGAAACTACTGAACTTGGGCGTATTACTAAACCTATTTGCCTTTCGGTTAAAGCGCTGGTGCTGGTAACCGCCGCTAGCCCCCTGTTTAATGGCAACCCCGATTACGCCGGAATTGTGGACAACAGGAATACACATCTTTTTCCGGCTTCGTTCGATAACGGGAAATGGGAAAGAGCAGCCTTAGCATGTAGAGAAGCAATAGACTTATGTGAAGGACTTGGCTACAAACTATACGATTACTCTAGTCAGCAATTGCAGGGCAGCATGCTTTCCGATTCCACAAAAACACTCATTGCAATAAGGAATAGTTTTTCAGAAAAATGGAATGGTGAAATTATATGGGCTAATACTCAAAGTTTGGCTACTGCCGCTCAACAAAATGCAACTCCTCCGGGGGTTATTGCAAGTAAATACCCTGCGACAACGGGGAATTTGAACACGCTTGGGAAATATTCGCCTCCTCTAAAAATTGCGGAAATGTTCTATTCCAGTAACGGGCTCCCAATTTCCGAAGATAAAACCTATAACTATTCCGACAGATATAAGTTACGTATTGTGACCGACGAGTATAAATACTATTTACAACCCGGATATACTACGGTAGGACTTCACTTTGACCGCGAGCCCCGTTTTTATGCCTGCTTGGCGTTTGACGGCGGGTTATGGTACGGACAGGGAAGTTTTGACGATAAAGACCAATACCTGATGCAATGCAGGGCCGGACAGTTACAGGTTGCCGCAACAACAAACCGAACCGGAGTTACCGGGTACTGGCCGAAGAAATTAGTAAACTACCTCAGTGCAGTAGCAACAACAGGCAGTGGTTATACACTCCGGAATTATCCGTGGCCGGTAATGCGCTTGTCCGATTTGTACCTTTTGTATGCTGAAGCATTGAACGAAGCATATGGGCCATCCGGTTCTGGGGAGGCCAATGGATCTCCATATCTGTGGATCGACAAGGTCAGAGAAAGGGCAGGGTTGCCCACGGTTGAAGACGCCTGGCAAAACTTTGCCTTTCATCCAGCTGCATACCAACAACAATCGAATCTACGCGAGATCATCCAACAAGAACGTTTAAATGAACTGGCATTCGAAGGACACCGATTTTGGGATCTCAGGAGATGGAAAACAGCCCACATCGAATTGAACAAGCCAATTTCAGGATGGGATTATCAACAATCAGCGCCTGAATACTACTACCGCCCGCGAATTCTATACAACCAGACGTTTATGATTCGTGACTATTTGTGGCCAATTGACGAGGGCGAACTTCTGATTAACCGGAACTTAGTCCAGAATTATGGATATTGAGTTGGTACAAATACAGATTTAAAAAAGATAAGATATGAAAACATTAAAATACATTTCCCTCTTCTGCTTAATTATTATTTTACTGACGGTTCAGGCTTGTAAAGAAGATGCCCATTCTCCAATAGCCAATGGAGGTGTTAGTCCTTCTCCCATAAAGAATCCGATAGTCGAATCCCTGCCGGGGGCAGGTAAAATCACCTACCAGTTACCTTCCGATGAAAACCTTTTGTGCGTTAAAGCAACCTACGAAGCCCCTATTGGTGTTGCACGCGAAGTAAAAGCTTCATATTACACAAACAATTTGATTGTTGAAGGCTTTGGAGATACATTGGAACACAAAGTAGATCTAGTCACTGTTGGACGCAACAACATGGAGTCAAATCCGGTCACCGTAACGCTAAAACCACAAATGCCCTCAATAGTAGGTATTTTCAAGTCCATTGCTGAAAGTGTCCGGGAAACGTATGGTGGTATTAAGTTCAGTATTGAAAACCCGAGAGAAGCAGAAGTCAGGGTTTATGTTTCAACAACAGATTCTATTGGAGAATGGATTCCGGCGGAAACCTTTTACACATCAACAGCAAAGGTTGATTACAGTGTACGCGGATACGATTCGATTGCACGTCCATTCCGGATAAACGTGAAAGACCGTTGGGACAATAGCAGTGACACCTACGAAAATACCTTTCATCCATGGTTTGAAGAAAAACTGGACAAGACTAAGTTCAGGCAGGTTACTTTACCTACTGACCAAAATACGCCTCACATGACAGGTCGTACCATGGACCGGATATGGGACGAAAGCTACAGTAATACCGACTTTGTAACTACTGTGGGGTATGGCATCCCGCAATGGTTCACCTTCGACCTCGGGGTAACGGCAAGGCTGTCGAGAATTGTTGTTTACAACCGTTCTTCGGGTGCCACTTACATTTACAATGCCGGATCGGTCAAAGAATGGGAGATATTTGGATCTATGAACCCCAATCCGGACGGTAGTTTTGATTCTAGCTGGATACCTATGAGAAAAGAACCTTGTAAATCCTTCAAACCTTCGGGTTTACCGGTCGGCGAATATAGCAACGAAGACATTCAGCGGCAGATCGACGGTGAGGAATTTGAGTTTGATGCGAACGATGTACCGGTGAGATACCTCCGTTGGAAAACGAATGCTGTGTGGGGTGGAACCAGTATAGGGCATATAAACCTGGTCGAGATCACCCTGTATGGCAGCGTTGTCAAGTAGGATAATTTGTTTAACGAAGAAAATTACGAAAGATGAACAACCAATTGAAACATATAGTAATAAATAGGCTTCTTAAGTTCGCAGGCTTTTTGGCAATCATGTACGCAATTACTATACATCTCTCCTCGTGCGATAAAATGACCGATAATTATCAGGAGTTTCTCAAAGGAGGTGAAATTGTTTACCCGGGTAAAGCCGATTCATTAAAAGTTTTTCCGGGCAAATACAGGATCGGCCTATCATGGCTGATAACCTCCGACCCGACAATCACTTCTGCAATTGTTTTCTGGAATGCGGGGAAAGACTCAACTTTAGTACCGATCACCCGCACCTCTGGCATTGATACCGTAAACGTAATCCTGGAAAATTTGCAGGAATTGCCCTACACATTCAATGTGGTGACACTCGATTCGAAAGGAAATAAATCTATAAATACTGAAATAATAGGAACTGTTTTTGGTGATATTTATAGAAAAAGGTTACTTAACCGGGCAATTAAGGGATTTACATATACTGGAAACAATATGCTAACCATTCAGTGGGTAACAGCAGACAAGGGTACCCTTGGAGAAGAAATAATATACACAGATTTAAATGGTGCAAGCCATACTGTAATTAGTGGCGTAAATTCAGACGAAGTACAACTCGAGAAATACAATCCGGAATCAGGCTTTAGTTATACTACCGTTTTTACTCCCGATTCGATGGCTATTGATACATTCAAGACCGCTGTGGAGGTTATAAAGCCAGAGATAAAGAAAGTGGAAAAAGAAATAAACAGGGAGCTTTTCAGTTTGTACGAACTTCCCGGCGATTACTCCGTACCCAATGCAACGGCCAATACTGTAGATAAAATTTGGACGAACCCAAAATCGTTGAGCGAAAGTGGTACCTACATATCAAAAGTAAGTGGGCATCCTATGCCCCAATGGTTCACGATTGATTTAGGCGCTGTATATGAATTATCACGGTTGAAACTATTTCAGAGAGGGCTTAGCGAGGGAACCAATGTTACCCGGCTATATGCAGGGGGAAACTTAATGGAATTTGAAGTTTGGGGCTCTTTAAGCCCGGATCTGAATTACAACCCCGATGATCACAATGGAAACTTTGGAGATAGCTGGGTTTTGTTGCAGGCATGTACCGTCAACAGACCTTCAGGAAATGTAATACCGGCAGGCGCAACCCGGGGCGACAATACATCAGAAGATATTGCAGCCGCAGCGGCCGGGCATCAGTTTATACTTGAGAACGCAACAGAAATCAGGTATATTCGGATAAAAGCCATAAAAAATTGGGATTCTGCTGCCAGGCCTTTTGTCAATATCGCTTCTATTGATCTAAGTGCCATGCAGTACTAATTTTTTCGGCACAATTCACTTCATATGTGAAATATCTTTTTCTGTAGCGAAAAAAATAGAGAAAGTAGGAGTTGGTAAGACATAGATTGCCGACTCCCTGCTTCTTGTTTGCCTTTTTCTAAAAGTCGCGAGCATCTTTTAAATTTAAGATATTCAATTTACTAAACAAAAATAAAACTTATTAAATATGACAAAGAAATTCATTTTTCCATTATTGTTTATCGTCATCGCCTTTATTGCACAGGCACAAACCACGGACAATAAACTGTTCGGTAAAAAATACATTAAATCGGTGGTTACTTCGGCCACCCAATGGCAGTTGAACAACCCTAAGCATGACCAGCGGGATTGGACTAACGGTGCATTCTATGCTGGTGTTTTTTCGGCTTGGGAAACCACCAAATCCAAGGAAATCTATCAGGCAATGATGGATATGGGCGATAAAAACAAGTGGATGCCTCGAAAAGGTTCATATCATGCCGACAACGTGGCTATCTGTCAAACGTATGTCGATATTTATAAACAGGAAAAACGCATAGAAATGATTCAGCCAAGCATTGATTCGCTGATGCATTTCATGGCTAATCCATATCCAACTACAGGTAAGGTTGATATCATCAAATGGTGGTGGTGCGATGCGTTGTTTATGGCCCCCCCCACGCTGGTTAAGTTGGGGGTGGCGACAGGGAATAAGGATTTCCTGAAATACAACGACAAATGCTTTAAAGAAACCTACGATCTGTTGTATAACAAACAAGAACACCTGTTTGCCCGCGATTTGCGCTATGTAGCCAATGCTGAAAAGAAAGAACTACGAGAGGCAAATGGCAATCTTATATTTTGGTCGCGCGGCAACGGTTGGGTAATGGGCGGACTGACCCGCATCCTTCAGGAACTGCCGGCTAATTATCCGGAACGTACTTTTTATGAAAACCTGTTTAAAGAAATGGCTGCCCGTATCGTAAGCCTGCAACAGGCCGATGGTTTGTGGCGCGCCAGTTTACTTGACCCGGATTCATACCCGGGCGGTGAAGTCAGCGGTTCTGGATTTTTCTGTTATGCACTGGCATGGGGGATCAACAATAGGCTGCTCGACAAAAAAACCTATCTGCCAGCAGTCGAAAAAGCATGGACCAGTCTGACTGCCTGTGTAAACGATGAGGGCCGCGTAGGTTGGGTACAGCCCATCGGCGGCGATCCCCAGCGGAATTTTAGCAAAGACAGTTGGGAAGTGTATGGCACCGGCGCATTTTTGCTTGCGGCCAGCGAAGTAATTAAACTGAAACGATAATCAACAAGCAACTTAAAATCAAAAGAGATGTGTCGATTTTTTTGTAAAACAATCTTATTCATAGGCTTAGCCTTATTCTCATTATCCAGTTATTCACAAACAGATAATATCTACGGGAAAGCCCGTTTGCTCAACCAAAAAGATACCGGATACCGCGGCATCTGGTATAACATTGCAGGTGCAGGGCAAAGCGGCCCGGTTACCAGTGAATACAAGTATAAATACAGTGGGGGGTTAGGTACCTATCCTGCCAATCACTATCCGTTCTCGGTTTATGCAAAAAAAGTGGACAAAACCTTTTTCTGCTACGGAGGGACTGACAATTCGGGCAAAACGTTGTTGCATATGGTTTCGTGGTTCGACCATAAAACAGGGCAGGTGCCCCGTCCTACCATTGTGTTGGACAAAGCAACCAATGATGCGCACGATAACCCGGTAATGCAGATTGACAAGGACGGATACATCTGGATATTCTCCACAGCGCACGGAACAGGCAGACCTTCGTTTATCCACCGCAGCAAGTTGCCGTATGATATTTCGGAATTCGAGCGGGTTGCTGCCACAAAGATCGTGGACGGCAAAAAAGTGCCGCTCGACAATTTTTCATACCTCCAAATGTATTATTCCGAAGAATATGGTTTTACAGGCTTGTTCACTCATTATGAAAAAGTGGGTGGGCGCGTTATAGGCTGGATGACCAGTAAAGACGGGATTGACTGGTCGGAATGGAAAGATCTTTCCCTGTTGCATAAAGGGCAATACCAGACCAGCGGGAACAAAGGGGAAATAATCGGCACTTCGTTTAACTATCATCCCGACCGTAAAATCAGGGGTGGCCTCGATTTCCGCACCAATTTGTACTATCTGCAAACAAAAGATTTTGGTAAAACATGGCAGGCGGTTGACGGCTCGCCGATGGAACTGCCCTTTAAAGAAGTTTCCAGCAAAGCCTTGGTACACGATTACGACACGGAAGAGCGCAACGTTTACATTGCTGATGTGAACTTCGATAAAAAAGACAATCCGGTTATTTTGTATGTCACCACCAAAGGGCCAATGCCCGGTCCCGAAGACGGGCCGCGGAGCTGGCATACCGCTTACTGGAACGGAAAATCATGGGAAATAAACACGTTCACCCCTGCAGGAAACGCTTACGATGTGGGATCGATTTACATTGAAAAGAACGGGAGTTGGAAAGTTATCGCCCCTACCCAAATGGGGCCTCAGCCATACAATACCGGTGGCGAAATGGAAATGTGGATCAGCAAAAACAAAGGTGAAAGCTGGACGAAAGTAAAAGAACTGACCAGTGGCAGCGAGTTTAATCATACCTATGCCCGCCGCCCTGTTAATGTCCACCCCGGATTTTTTGCTTTCTGGGCCGATGGTCATGGCAGGCAACCATCAGCGTCTCGTCTGTATTTTTCAGACAAAGATGGAAATGTTTACAAGCTACCTGAAAACATGACCGGAGATTTTGCCAAACCTGAATTGTATATTAAAAAGAATTAGTTCTCTGTCTTTCGGAGTGGTCTGTGAAGGTTCAAGACAACCCGGTCTCCGCTTTTAACATGGTGCATTTATGAAAATGAGATCTGTCATATTGCTATTGTGCATATTTATATCAGGATCGTTTAAATTTCTCAACAAACCATCTGATAAACATGGGGTTTCTTTAAACGAGATGAGGGAGTCGTTTAAAAATCCTCCGGATTCGGCACGCCCTGGTGTATATTGGTATTTTATGGATGGCAACTTGTCCCGCGAGGCAATGACGGCTGATTTAGAGTCGATGAAAGAGGCCGGGATTGGGTATGTTTTGTTTCTGGAAGTAGATGTTGGGGTGCCACGGGGAAAGGTTAAGTTTTTAAGTGACGAATGGCAATCGTTATTTGCCCATGCCGTGTCTGAATGCGAACGGCTGGGCATCAGCCTCATTCTTGGCTCGGGGCCGGGATGGGCCGGTAGCGGGGGTCCCTGGGTCAAACCCGAACAATCGATGATGCACCTGGTAGCAAGCGCTGTGAATGTAAAAGGCCCTTCGGTTGTTCGTGAAAAGCTGGAAACGCCGCCTCCCCGCAAACCTTTTTTTGGTGAAAAGTCACTGACCGGAGAGCTAAAACAGATCAGGGACAATTGGTACGAAGACGTTGCTGTTCTGGCCTATCCAACCCCAAAAATCAATGCCCCCATAGAAGGCGTTGATGAAAAAGCGCTTTATTACCGGGCACCCTATACTTCGATGGCGGGGGTTAAGCAATATCTCCCTTCGTTCTCGTCTTACGAAGAAGTTTTGGGTTCAGTGGTCGATCGGTCGCAGATAATTGACCTAACCAACCACCTTTCCCCTGACGGGACGCTTCAATGGGAAGCGCCTCCCGGGGAATGGACGATTTTGCGATTGGGAAAACGGAACAATGGCGCGGTGACCCGTCCTGCCCCCTTGCCAGGGCTGGGCTTTGAATGTGATAAATTTGATACCGCCTCTTTTGACGCTCATTACGATGCCTATGTTGGCAAATTGCTGAAAGTGGCCAACGCCGGAAACCCATCGTTGCAAGGTGGCTGGAAAATGATCCATATTGATAGCTGGGAGATGGGAGCCCAAAACTGGACCCATGATTTCCGCCAACAATTTATGAAACGAAGAGGGTACGACCCACTACACTTTCTGCCAATCTATACAGGACTGGCTGTTGGCAGTAATGAAATGAGCGAACGGTTCCTGTGGGATGTCCGGAAAACATCGCAGGAGCTTATCATTGAGAATCATGCAATGCGGTTTAAAGAACTGGGGAAAAGGAGTGGCATGACCTTGTCTGTCGAACCGTACGATATGAACCCGGCAGCAGATCTTGACCTTGGGGGCGTGGCCGATATCCCCATGTGCGAATTTTGGTCCGAGGGGCTGGGTTTTAACTCATCGTTCAGTTGCATCGAAGCGGTATCTGTTGCCCATGTTTTGGGCAAACCCATTGTTGCAGCCGAAGCATTTACTGCTGGGCGCGATGAAGCCTGGAAAAAATATCCGGGGAACATGAAAGATCAGGGGGACTGGGCTTTTTGTACCGGAATAAACCGCTTTATTTATCATACGTTTGCCCACAAACCTTATGGCGATCATCTGAAGCCGGGAGTTACGATGGGACCTTATGGCGTCCACTGGGACAGGGGGCAAACGTGGTGGCCCATGGTTTCGGCCTACCACGAATATATTTCCCGGTGCCAGTACATGTTGTCGCAGGGTATCCCTGTTGCCGATATTCTGTTTTTGGCCCCGGAAGGTGCACCCCATGTTTTCAGGGCGCCCGTCACGGCTTTTGAGGGTATCGAGGCATTGCCCGATAAACGCGGGTATTCGTTTGATGCTTGTTCCCCCGAGTGGCTGAAAAGTGCAAAAGTAGAGAACGAATGCATAGTTTTTCCAGGAGGGGCATCATACCGCATACTGGCTTTAGCTAGTTCAGAAACCATGACCCCTGAACTGCTGGAAACCCTGTCGGCTTTGGTTAAATCAGGGGCAACGGTGGTTGGCAACCCCCCGTCAAAATCGGCATCGCTGGAAAACTATCCCGATTGTGACAAAAAAGTGCAGTCGCTGGTGTCCCTGCTGTGGGGGGCAGATCGGATAATACCTTCCAATGCCTCGATGGAAACGAAAGCAAATTCGACGAAGCAAATGGAAACAGACCTCTATCCAACTTATAACTATCTGGCAAATATCCTTCAAAGCAAAGGTGTCAATCCTGATTTTTCTGCTTCAGGCTCGATCCGGTATACGCACCGGTCATTGCCCGGTCAGGAGATTTATTTTATTTCTAACCGTACTGATCAGTTGGTTACAGATACCTGCACGTTTAGGGACGGAACATTGGACGCGACCTTATGGGATGCTCTAACCGGAAATGTCCGGCCATTAAATGATCTTCGCAAAACGGGAAAAGGTATTTTGTTACCGGTAAGATTAGAACCTTCGCAGAGCTTTTTTGTGGTGTTTGATAAGTCAGGAAAAACAAAGCCGGTTAAAAACAAGAATTTTGGCGATTTCCCGGGCGAAAAGTTGCTTTTTCCTTTGGAAGGGTCATGGACCGTGGAATTTAACCCCGGATGGGGAGGACCGCAGAGGGTTGTCTTTGATACTTTAAGAGACTGGTCGTTAAGCCACGAAGAAGGGATCAGGCACTATTCAGGAATTGCCAAATACACCCTGCACTTCGATATGCCTGAACAAAACAGCACAAACAAGAAAGACCGGCTGTTCCTCGACTTGGGCGTGGTTAAGAACATGGCCAGGGTAAAACTGAATGGCTACGATCTTGGCGTTTTATGGACAGCGCCCTGGCAGGTCGACATCTCGGATGCGGTGAAGAAAAGAGATAACAGGCTCGAAATAGAAGTTGCAAACTTGTGGGTAAACCGGCTTATCGGAGACGAATCATTTCTGGACAACGGGCTTGTGGGCGGCAAGTGGCCTGAATGGCTGATCAATGGAACCAAATGGGAAGGCGGGAGGTACACGTTTACCACGCACCGTTACTATAAAAAAGATGACCCACTGGTAGAGTCGGGCCTTTTAGGGCCGGTGAATATAATGGTCGGGATAACAAAGGGAAAACAATACTGACCCGTTCGTTAATCATTAATCACAGAAATACCACTTTTCGCAAAATGAACAAAATCAGCAAAACAACACTATGTGCAGGCTTTCTTCTGGCAATCGTTTTGTTTGTTTCGTGTACAAAAACAACAGAAGACGACCGGGAACCTCTCATTTTTGATGGATATGCCAAAAACCTGAAGGCGTTTTCCGGGAATAACCGTGCAAAACTTACTTTTACGGTTGAGGACGGTAACATTGATTATTTCGTGGTGACATGGAACAACAAGTCCCAGGCAAAGACAATACACAGGAGCGAAGCAACGAACAATGTACTCGAAACCATTATTGAAGGGTTAAACGAGGGTAACCATTCGTTTGAAATACTGGCGTACGACAAAACAAACAAACCTGCAATTGCTTCGGTTGCCATTCAGGCAAAAGTATATGGCCCGAAGTACATCGCATCGCTGCAAAACCGTGAAGTTAAAGACCTGATTTTCATTTACCAGAAGGCCCCCGTTATTGAATGGTCAAACGCGCTGGCAGGTGAAACAGCCCTTGAGATCAGCTACGCGGAAAGTTCCGGAAAACCAATAAAATCAAGGGTTGCCAGCTCCCAAACATCGGCAACCTTACCTGCATATCAACAAAATATGCCCATATTGTACCGGTCGCTGTATTTGCCGGTCGCGGCATGTATCGACACTTTTCATTCATCACCAGTCACCATTCCTGCACCGACGTATTATGCAAGCGTTGCCACAAAGAACATCGTTGAAAAGTCGGGATTGGTCAAAGAAGTGTTGTCGCAATTTTCTTCGGATGTTTCCTGCGGTCTGGAATATTCCACGCTTCAGTTTAAAGACCAGTCTGATTTGCCATTAAGCGTTTTTATACTTCGGGCTGATTTATCGGACGGCAAGCTCACGTTGAGCCCTTTGATGCCTGATGATGATACAAAGTTCGGGTTGCAAACAGTCAAAGCAATGGCAGAAGCCCGGGAACAGGGCGGCGGAAAAGTGTTGGCAGTGGTAAATGCCGATTTTTTCGACTGGAGCCCGGTGGCGGGGACACCCTGGGGGCCTGTAATTATTAATGAAACAGTTGTCAAGGATTATGCGAAATCGCCGGGACTGACCTATCTTGGCATAAAAAAGGACGGGAAACTTCAAATCGGATATTCCTCCTCGCTTCCTAAATCGGAATATGCCAACTTTAAAGGATTGGTTGGAGGTGGTGCGCACTGGCTTGTGGTGAATGGGGTGGACGGCTCCTGGGGCGGAGATACCCGCGAACCAAGGACATCAGCTGGTTACACCAATAATCAAGAGGTATATCTTGTGGTTGTTGATGGCAGAAAACCGGAATATTCCGTAGGGCTGGAATTGACAGATGTGGCAAAGATCATGCGAAGCCTGGGAGCTTATCAGGCCATCAACCTCGATGGCGGCGGCTCCAGCACAATGGCGCTAAAAGAAGAAGGCGTCTTTAAAATTGTGAACCAGTATTCGGGCAGCGCTCCCCGCGCTGTGGCCAATGGACTGGCCATTGTGGTTAATTAGGTAGTAAGTTGGCTTAACCATACAAATCATCTAAATACTTATGAGTCGGGTTGACAACCCACGACGCCCGTTTTTTATTCTAAACCGGCTGTCTGTGGTGCCGCGTAAAATGATAAGAAAGATCAGGTGTGATGTCGGGATAACCAGGCAATTAGCTTGACACAATAAGTAAATTAATAACAATGTATTGATGAATGCACAAAGCTGAGAGAAACAAGTTTAACAAATTTACAACAAGGAATTCAATTCGGAGAAATAATCCAATCTCTATTTTTAGTCGAACAGTAGCGATAATTACTATTTTTACGCTTTCATGAGTACTTGCTATTCCATATTTTCTTTGAAAAGGGGTTTCTGGTTGTTGTTATCCTTGCTAATTGGATTTACAACAGGGTTAAGCAATGACATGCGTTTCAGGAAGATTGACATGAACGCAGGTTTGTCCCACAACTCAGTATTGTGTGTCACCGAAGATCATGATCAGTTTATCTGGATTGGCACCCGCGAAGGTTTGAACAAGTATAATAGTGTTGATGTGACTATTTATAAACACAAGGCTAATGATTCGCTGAGCCTGTCAAACAACCATATCAACTGCATTTACGAAACCGACGACAATGAACTGTGGGTTGGCACTGCAAGAGGGCTAAATAAGTTCGACCGCCCAAAAGAACATTTTGTCCAATATCTGTTGAGTGCCGATTCGACAGGCATCAGCAATGGTTATGTGAAGTGTATTACGGAGGCTTTTGATGGCTCTCTGTGGATTGGCACGTCCAATGGTATCAATATCTATCAGCACGAAACAAATTCTTTCCGGCACGTTTATCCAGAAGAACCACCAACATATTCCAATAATGTGATCGCACTTTTTCAAGGTTCAAATGGCCTGATGTGGATCGGCACAAAAGGCGGATTGTATGTTTGGCAGGATGGGCTGGTTGAAAGGGTTTATTTGGGAGAGGGCACAAACAAGAACAAGCCGTTTGAGATCCGGGACATCAAGCAAGACCAGGAGGGTTTGTTTTGGGTAGCAACCGAAGAGTATGGGGTGTACTCATTTCAGTACCTTGGTGGAAAAGCCGAAGATGTGGGGCGATATCATATTGAAAATTCTAATCTTGTTTCCAACCATGTCAGAAAACTTTACCTTGATGGCAGCCAGCTCTGGATGGCTACTTTGGATGGATTATGTATCCTAGACAAGGAGAAGAATGAAATTACTCCTGTAAAATACTCACCTAGACAACCTGAAGGGATCAGCAACAGTTCGGTTCACGATGTGACAAAGGATTCTTCAGGCGGATTTTGGCTGGCCACTTACACCGGTGGCGCAAACTACTATCATCCACAAAACAACCTTTTCCCACATTACCAAAAAGTAGTTGGTGTTGAAAATAGCTTGGGCAGCAATGCCATCAATGGTTTTTTAGAGGATGCAGAAGGCAACTTGTTTATATCCACGGGAGATGCCGGGATCAACCTGATAGACCGTGAAACCAAGCAGGTTAAATTCATTCTGTCCAGTGACAAAAATGGAATTTCAAATAATATTGTCAAATCAATGGCTGCTGATCCCAACGGGAATTTGTGGATTGGCACATATAATGGGCTGAACTTCTTTGACCGGAAAAAAAATACAATTACGAAGTACTTTCACATACCGGGCAACGGCAATTCACTCAACCAAAACCAGGTGCATGTTGTCCATGTTGATGGCGACGGGCTTGTTTGGATTGGGATGAATTCAGGGGCCTTTCAGGTTTTTGACCCGCAAACACAAGTTTTTACCAGCATTCCCGAAGCCGGGCGGATTGTCAACACCATCTTTGAAGACCAGGAGGGCCGGTTGTGGATTGGGGACCGCTTTGGGCTGAAGTGCTTGGACAAAAAAACTAAGCAGTTAATTGATATTTCCCATCTCACCAACAACTATGGAGAACAATTGAACTACATCAACTGGATCAGCCAAGACCAATCCGGTAAAATTTGGATTGGCACACAGGGTTCGGGGCTTTTTATTTTTAAAGGGCAGGAAGTTTTTTGGTTCGACAAAGATAAAGGTCTGATTGCCAATACCGTTAATGCTATTCTGGAAGATGATTCAGGCACTTACTGGATTTCGACGAACAAAGGGATTTCAAAAGTCATTTATTCCGAGAATGATCAAGGGCAACCGCAGCTACAACACACCGATTTCTCCAAAATTCATGGTTTGCAAGGCCTTCAGTTTGAACCGGGGAGCGCCATGAAAAGTGATTCGGGGAAGCTTTATTTTGGGGGCATCAATGGGTATAATGCTTTTTTTCCGCATGAGGTGGAAAAGCTTGTTTTTTTCCCTCCGGTTGTTCTGTCCAGCTTGTTGGTCAACTTCAAAGAAGCGGACAATAATATAAAGTCCCCCATAAAAGCACCGCCCAATGTAACCAAAGCACTGGTTTTGGAATACAACCAGCGCAATATCTTCATACGTTTTGCAGGTATTAATTTTATTGACCCGGCTGGTACCTACTATCGTTACATGTTGGATGGACAGGAGTGGGTTGACATAGGCACGCAAATGTCGATCAACTTTACCTACTTACCCATTGGGACACATGAACTGCGAATAAAGGCGAGCACCAAGCCCAACCAATGGGGTGAAGGGTACAAAAGCTTATCCATAAAAGTTTTGGCACCGTGGTGGCTAACCTGGTGGGCTTTTGTGTTATATGCTCTTTTTCTTGGTTTTCTTTTATACATGTTTTTTCGCTATTCACAAAAGTGGGCCGAATTAAAAAACAGCCTCGGCATGGAGCAATTTAAGCGTGAAAAAGAATTGGAACTACACGAATCAAAATTGAAGTTTTTTACCGATGTTTCGCACGAACTCCGCACGCCGCTCACCTTGATCCTTGCCCCAATTGAGCAGATTTTGCTAAAGCACGGCCTGGATGAAAGGGTAAATACGCAGTTATTGTTGATCCGAAAAAACGGGAACCGCATGATGCAGCTCATCGACCAGGTACTCAATTTAAGGAAGCTCGAAACTGGCCATGAAAAACTAAAGGCTGCCGAAGGGAACGTGGCCATGTTCTTAAAAGAAATAAGCCTCGCCTTTAATGAAATAGCCACTTCGCGAGATATTCAATTCGAATTCCGAGTTGATGACGAAAACATGATGCTGTGGTATGACCGCGACAAATTGGAAATCATTGTCTATAACCTTTTGTCGAATGCATTTAAAAACGCACCATCAGGTGGGACCGTTCTCTTGCAACTGAAACAAACTGCAAAAATACCGGATATACCCAAGACCAATCCAACCCACGCCGAAATTTCAGTGACAGACAATGGCAAAGGAATTTCAAAAACCGACATCCAGCATATTTTTGACCGTTTTTATAAACGTGATGCTGGAGACGGCCCTTCTTCCAAAGGATTTGGTGTGGGGTTGGAACTGACCAGGCGAATGGTCGGGCTGCACAAAGGCGAAATCACTGTCGAAAGCAGGCAACAGACAGCCCAGCAGGCCGGAACGACCCAATTTTCAGTTTTTCTGCCACTGGGCAAAAGCCATTTGGCAAAGGATGAAATGATCACTGATTTTAAAAATAGTGAACATGTCAGCCTTTATGGAAAAGAACTTCAATTCAGGGAAAAACTGGATTTTGAACTTATTGATGGACCAGAAGTTGAGCTGCCAAGATTATCGGACAAAGAAAGGCAAACTTTACTGATTGTGGAAGATAACCCGGAAGTGCGGGCATTTGTCCGTGACCTTTTTATTGAAAACTATCTTGTCGAGGAAGCCGAAAATGGAATATCCGGCTGGACAAAAGCGACTCAACTGGTTCCCGATTTGGTAATCAGCGATATCATGATGCCTGAAATGAATGGCATCGAACTATGCAGGAACCTGAAAACCGACGTGCGTACCAGCCATATTCCGGTAATATTGCTGACAGCCCGGACTACGCTCGCTTTTAAATATGAAGGGATTGAAACAGGCGCAGACGAGTACATAACAAAACCATTCAGCGCCCAATACCTAATCCTCCGGGTGAAAAACCTGATCAAGCAACGTGAAAGCATGCGCAACCATTTCTTGCGAACGGCGATCCTTGAGCCAGAGAAAACAGCCGTTACGTCAGTTGATGAGCGTCTGCTAAAGAAAGCAGCGGATTATATTAATGAAAATATTCAAAATCCCGAGCTAAATGTGGAACATTTAAGTAAAGAACTGGGATTGAGTCGTGTACATTTCTACCGTAAAATAAAGGCACTCACCAACCTGACCGCTGTTGATTTTGTCCGTAGCATTCGCCTGAAAAAAGCAGCCATGCTGTTGCAACAGGGAAAACTTAGTGTGAAAGAAATTATGGTGATGGCGGGTTTCGACAATGCTGATTATTTCCGAAAATGTTTTAAAGTCCAATTTGGCAAAACACCAACCGAATATGCTAATGAAAACATGGGAAAAGCGACTGGGGATGTTTAGGAACTTTCAGTTTGGAGCAAGCAAAAAAACAAGGATGGCTTGAAAATATCCGGTTTTTGGTTCCATATTGGCACCCTTTTATTGTTGGTTCACCCTAAGCTCACCACTTTATATCCTCCAGCAAATTTCTTCATTGCAAAACAGAATACAACAGCCTTATTGTTAATTATTTATATTAACAAAAGTAACATCTGTCATGCCTCTCTGTAACATGGTTTAAGGTTGATGTAACATTTGTATGGCATTCCTGAAACATTGATTTTCATCTTTCTGCCCTTTCCACAATAAGTTTGTCCGTTGCGAATATTTCCCCAATAACGAATGAAAATTATGCAGCAAGTAAAACGAAAACTTTTAGTGAAGATCATTGCAATGGCCTTGGCTATTGTCAGTGCTTTTATAATAATTATATGCATCTATTTATTTCAATAATTAAACTAATACCTATGAAAATCAGACGATTTTTTTTAAAAGTAAACCTGCTTTTGTTATTGGTACTGACAGGGGTAAATTTACTTGCCCAAAACAGGATGATCACCGGAAAGGTCACCAATCACGAAGCAGAGTTGTTGCCAGGGGTCACCGTATTGGTCAAGGGAACAACTAATGGAACTATTACCAACCTTGACGGTGCTTACTCAATTTCAGTTAACCCAAACAACGCGGTTCTGGTATTTTCTTACATTGGAATGGAAAAACAGGAAGTCGCTGTTGGAGCCAAAACCAACATTGATGTTATGCTGGAAACAACCACCATTGGAATGGATGAGGTGATTGTTGTAGGTTACGGTGTCCAGAAAAAAAGCGACATCATCAGTTCAGTGGTCACTGTAAAGCCGGAATCGGTAACAAAGGTGCCCTCTTCAGATGTGGGCGAAATGCTCCGCGGGAAAGCACCTGGCGTAATGGTGACACTGAGCGATGCCGGTCCTGGCAGTTCTTCCAACATCCTGATCCGTGGGAAAAACTCCATCAATGGGGGCAACAGCCCGATTGTAATTGCTGATGGTGTACAAATTGGCAGCATCAATGACATCAACGCCAATGACATTTCATCATTGGAAATCCTTAAAGATGCTGCAGCACAAGCCATTTACGGTGCACGAGCTTCAAATGGCGTAATCCTGATCACCACCAAAAGGGCAGAATCGGGCAAGGCAAAAGTAGATTACAACGGTTACTTTGGTGTCCAAACCGTGCACAGGAATTTTGACGTATATAGTGGCGAAGAATTTGCACAACTCAGAAGAGAAGCCTTCCGCACAGATAATAACAATACATATCTTCCTGATGAAGATATTTTTACAGACATCGAACTGGAAGTATTGGAAAGTGGCGAGTTTATTGATTGGGAAAAGGAAGTCCTGCGCATTGCACCTATCCAGAGCCACAACCTAAGTTTCTCAACCGGCAACGACAGGACCAAAGTTTTTACAAGTTTTAATTACATCAACCAGCAAGGAGTAGTTATTGGAACTGATTTCCAGAAAGCCACCATTCGATTTAATATTGACCAGAAAATTACCGACTGGTTGAGCTTGGGCGCAAATACTTCCTGGCAGTTGTCGCAAAACAATGACCCGGGAACCGGAGGTACACTGCAACGGACCATCACTACCTCACCTTTAGGAAAAATCTACAATGAAGATGGTACTTATCGGATCAGGCCAACCGGCGTGCAGGAAAGCTTTAACCCATTACTTGACCTTGAAGAAACAACCAACGAGAAAAATGACCGAAATGATATCATGAACATCTTTTTGGATATCAGCCCGGTGAAAGGTCTAAACTACCGTTTTAATGCCAGCCGCCGGTCATGGAACCGTAAAACACATAATTATTCAACGGCAGAATCATTACAAGGTTTTCGCACAGGAGGCTTGGGGCAAGGTGAAATTTATTTTCAGGACGATGCCGAGTGGCAGTTGGAGAATATTTTAACATACAACCAAAAAGCTGGGCAACACAACCTCGGGTTTACTTTCGTGCAGAGTGTGAGCAAAAAGGAATATACAGAATTCAAAAATAAGGCGACCAACATACCCAACGATCTGTTGGGCATTTATGGACTGGAAGCCGCGGAGATTAATTTACCAACTATTGGTGGCAACGACCGAGGGCTGGTGTCTTTTGTAGGCCGGTTCCAATATGACTATGCAAGCAAATATTACCTGACTCTTTCGGCCCGTGCCGATGCATCCACTGTTTTTGGCAACAACAACAAATGGGGTTATTTCCCGGCTGCGGCCATTGGTTGGAATATTTACCGCGAAGGTTTCCTTGAAGATGTTGATGCCGTTACAAACCTGAAACTTCGCGCCAGCTACGGAAGTGTAGGCAATGAGGCCATTGGTCCATATCAAAGTTTGAGTACTGCTGATCAACGCGATTACCTTTTTGGCGCAAACAAACGTTCCGGTTATGTGCCGGGAAATTATCTTCCAAACCCAAACCTGAAATGGGAAACATCAAAAACACTGAACACGGCCATTGACTTCGGTTTTTGGAAAAATCGTTTGTCCGGGACATTCGAATTTTATAACACCCGTACTAAAAACTTGTTGGTTGACCAAGCTTTAAATGCCGGCACTGGCTACACCCGGATGAAATCGAATATTGGAGAAATTGAAAACCAAGGATTTGAACTGTCTTTGAACGGGACAATCGTTGACCGAAAGGATTTCACCATGAATGCTGGAATATCATTCTCAAAAAATAACAACAAAATAGTCAGTTTGTATGGCGAAGATGCTGATGGTGATGGCGTGGAAGATGACGATGTGGCCAACAGGTGGTTTATCGGCCAGCCTATTGATGTGTATTATCAATATAAAGCAGTTGGAATTTTCCAAATCGGCGAAAACATTGTCAATACGCACCAGCCAACTGCTGAGCCAGGCGATGTGAAACTGTATGACAGGTTTCCTGACGATGGCACCATCAATGCCGATGACCGGGTGATCACCAAACGGGATCCCGACTGGTTCGGTTCTTTCAATTTCGACATGAAGTATAAAAATGTTGATTTTGCTGTTGATGTTTTGACAGTGCAGGGGGTCATAAAAAACAATCCTTATTTATATGGATACAGTGACGGCGGCTCGTTACGGGGGGGATTTAATGGAGTGAAACAGGATTACTGGACACCCGAAAACCAAACAGGCAACTGGCCCCGGCCAACAGAAGCAAATGACCCTACTTATATTTGGGCACTTGGGCACCAAGATGCTTCATACATCCGTTTGCAAAATGTTACTTTGGGGTACACATTTTCAAAAAAAGCCCTCTCAAAAATCAAACTGAGCAACCTCCGGGTTTATTGTACGGGTCACAACTTGCTTACCATAACCGATTTCCAGTCATATAGCCCCGAAAAAAATCCCAACGATTATCCGGAAGCAGTATCGGTTATTGGCGGTATCCAACTTTCTTTTTAGATCACTTAAAATTCAACCAAAATGAAAAGGACAAACAAAATATTATTGATTCTCGCAGCGGGAATTACGCTTTTTAGCACTTCCTGCCATGAGTTTTTAACAGAGGAGCCGATAGATGAAATTTCTGTAGATTACATTTACTCATCGCCTGAAGGTTTGGAGGTTGGCGTTAATGCACTGTACAACCTGCAACGGAAGAACAACTTTCCCGCAGGCGAAGGCAATGGGCTAAAAATAAACGCTTTTTTTATGGTCGGTACCGATTTGGGGTTGACACGTACCTGGCACCGCCCTTATGGGCCAGGGCATACCGCAGCTTCGTTTCAAAGCGAAAAGTGGACTATCCCATACCAGATCATTGACCGCGCAAATGCTATCATTTCCAGTGCGCGCAATGTTGAAATGGAAGAAGGGCGCAAAAATAAGGTAGTTGCACAAGCCCGTGCCATCAGGGGCGAACTGTATCTCGATTTGATCAGGATGTACGACAATATATTGTTTGATACTATTGCCACTACACCAGAAAATGCTTTTGATTCGGTGGTGTATGAAGCCGCTGATCCCGCTAAAGTATTCGAGTTGATCGATGCCGATCTGGATTTTGCCATTGAACACCTCGATTGGGACGTTGAATATGGCAGGTACGGACAAGGCGTTGTCCGGCACATAAGGGGCAAAAGTGCCATGTGGCAAGGCAAATGGGCTGAAGCTGCGGAACAATTTGATGCTATTGTTGACAATGGCACCCATCATTTGTTACCGGACGTAAATGATGTCTTTGGACAAAATCTGGACCATGCAGAAGCTTTGTTTGTTTACCGCAGAAACGAAGAACTTGGAGGAAATGACGACCTTGCCGGAGGTGGTCCCACTTGGTTTGGGGGAATGTTTAACAACCGTGCTTATGAAATGGGAAGTGGCGAAATTATTGCCAGCGTAGAGTATGGTGGCGAATCGTTGGGATGGTCATTCCCAAATGATTATTTAATGTCCCTGTACGACCAAGAAAACGACAAACGGTTCGAAGTCTATTATTATCCGATGACAAAATATGTCAACAACCCCGCAAAACCCAATTATGGGGAACCACTCCCTGCCTCGTCATATGATGATAACTTCAGGAGGCACCACTTTAGCCTGAGGAAATTCCATGACACTGAAAAACCGGACAACACGAACAACAGTTTTAAAGATAACATGTACTACCGGTTTGCCGAAACCCTGTTGCTTGGTGCCGAAGCACACTGGCGCATGGACAATGAAAATCCACAGAATTCTAAAGCGCTTGAATACATTAACCTGGTCAGGGAGCGGGCTGGTGTCCCTGCTTTTGAATCGTTTGACCGCGATACTTATCTGGAAGAATCGGCCCGGGAGCTGGCTTTCGAAAAGAACCGTTGGTTCTTGCTGAAAAGGATGGGATTGCTGGTTGAAAGGCAAAACCTGCATTATCAATATGGTTCAAACTCGTCCAATGTGAAGCCTGAACCAATGGCACCACACATGGTGCGTTTGCCAATCCCGCAAAGCCAGATCGATTTAATGGGAACTTTCCCTCAGAATCCCGGCTATTAACAATTTCAAATTGTGCCACCCGGATACAAATGGGTGGCACTTGGAGTTTTTCAATAACTAAGAATAAAAAATAAAATGAGGCTTATTATAATGTTGTTGCTGACAATATTATTGTCATGCGACAAAGAGGAAGGACCAACAGCCCCGCCGATTGAGACACCAGAAGAGGAAGTCCCGGCTGATTTGACAATTAAGGAAAAGGCAAAGTTCAATATCGGGTCTGCGACAACAACCGCAGCTTTGAAAGAACCGGCTTATACCAGTACCTTGAAAAAACACTTCAACCAAGTAACTGCCGAATACGAAATGAAGATGGCACATATTTGGTCATCATCCACATCGTACAGTTGGGACAAAGCGGATGAACTGGTGAATTTTGCCAAAGAAAATAACTTGGAGATGCATGGGCACACACTCTTGTGGTACAAATCTTTTCCAGGTTGGTTTACCAGTGCAAATTACGATTCGGTAAGTTTCGAAAATAAAGTAAAAACTTATATTACCGCGGTGGTAAGTCGTTACAAAGGCACGGCCATAAGCTGGGATGTCGCCAACGAAATTTTTAACGACAACGGCTCGCTGCGTGTTGACGATGCTGTTTATGTGACCTTTAAAGACCCAGTTGCTTTTTATGGCAGGTGTTTTCAGTATGCCCGCGATGCTGACCCTGCTGCCAAACTTTTTTACAATGATTACAGAATCGCCTTGTCAGGCGGCAAACGCTATGCGGTAAAGCAAATGGTTGAAAGGTTTAAGCGCGAGGGCTTTCCAATTGATGGAATTGGAGACCAGTTTCACACATTGGTTTCTTCGGGGCTGGCCTCCATGAAAAGTGGATTGAAAGATTTGGCAACCACTGGCTTGCTGATACACATTTCCGAATTGGATATCCGCGTGAATGTCAACAAATCTGACAACTATGTATTTTCAACTTCGGAACAACAGAAACAAGCTGATTTTTATAAAGCCATTGTCGAAATGTTTGAGGAATTGCCGCAAGCCCAGAAGTTTGCCATTACAACCTGGGGCGTAACCGATAAAAACACATGGCTTTCTGATTGGTGGCACCCCAAAGAATATCCGCTGCTATTCGATAAAAATTTTCAGAAAAAAAAAGCTTACGATGGTTTTCTGGAAGGCTTGAATTAAATAGATAGACAAGCCAATAATTTTAATAATCTAAAACTTAAATATGAATACTGCAAAGAAACTAATGAAAACGCCGCTGCTAATCGTATGCAGCATGATATTGTTGCTCTTTTCCTGTGAAACTGACGAGCAGGAAATAACCCTTTACGAACCCGGCACCATTGATGCAACCGTCAGCCAAACAAGCATCGAAGCTGGCGAGAGCGTGACATTTACCGATTTGTCAACTAAAGTGCACCAACGGACATGGTCGTTCCCAGGCGGGATACCAAGCGAATCCTCTGATTCAATTGTGACCGTTACCTACAAAAGAGGTGGCTCACAATCAGCTTCGTTGAGTATTGTTTATGTGGATAACCTCAAAGAAAGCCTCAATTTTGCCATTGAAGTTGAAGGGATTGCATCCCCTCCTGTTGAAGGTTTCGGCATTTATAGCGAAAATACCGGTCTGGGTGATTTTGCCCTTGGCATATGGGAAAAAAACAATGGTTGCAACGTAGTGGTAGTCGAGAGTGCTTTCGAAGGATATGAAGCGGTTAAGATTGAATTTACCCAAGTCGATACATGGGGGGTCATGGCTTCGTTAAAATCACCTGCCCGCGGAACCGTCAATATTTCAGAATATGCAAACGGGTACTACAATGTTACCCTCAAATCGACCAGCAATAAATTTATGAACCTTCAGCTTCGCAGTGCCGGACAAGTAGCCGTAGTGGCACTTGACCCAGCAGAAGAACCATATGGTTTCAAGCGCGATGGCAATTGGTACTCGTTAAAAATACCTATAAGCGACTTTACCGACAACAAGCCTGCACTCGACCTGACGAAAATTACCGATTTATTGGTGTTTAGGAGCAGTGGTACGGTATTGGCTTCCGACGATTGGGATTTTTACGTTGATCATATTTACCTTTCAAAATAGACAAAAAACTTTGGCACCTAGAGGCCATTGCCGATTTTTTTTGGATGATGAGAAAAGCGGCCTGGCAGAAACAAAACCAGGCCGCTTTCCCATAATACAGACAAGCAGGTGGCGCCATGCCGGGAGCATATCATTGAAAACAGAAAATAAAATCCCACTTATTGTGCTGTCAAACAAAAAAGAAAATAGAGATGAGAAATAACAAATGGGCGGCTTTTTTACTGATCCTTTTCTTCAACGGATTCATTGCCTGTAAAAATACGGAAGCAGCCGATGAAAAAAATCCTGTACAAAAGTACCATCAGGTAAAGGCGCGAAAAAATGCGGATGATCCTAATTGGCAAACTTATACTGCAAAGACGGTAGATAGGCTGCCGGGTTTTGAATTTTCAAATGACCCTGAAACGAGCACTTATGGCGGATGGAAAGTGGATTCATCAAATAATACCGGTTTTTTTAGGACCGAAAAAAAAGGAAACCGGTGGTGGATTGTTGATCCATACGGTTATCCGTTTATCCACAAGGGGATTGCCGTATTTCGCCCCGGAACATCAGAGAACCATAAGACAGCATTAAAAAATAAGTATGGGTCAAACGAAAACTGGGTAAAGCAAGAAAGCAATTTTTTGAAAACCAATGGATTTAACGGAACCGGTGCGTGGTCAACCATTGAGCTGATGCGCAACGGACAAGCGCCATTGGTTTATACCATCATTGTCTCTCCAATGGGAAGCTATAAATCAGAACACATCAAAAAATTTGGTGGCAGATATGAAATGGCTGGTTGGCAAGGTTACCGTTATGACTTGGTGATGGTGTTTGACTCTGAATTTGATGCCCATATTGAAAAAACAATTGCCCCAATTGCCAAATATGCCAATGATAAGTTTTTACTTGGCTATTATACCGACAACGAGCTGCCATGGAAAAACGATGCGCTCGACCGTCATTTAACATATCTCGAAAAAGATGAAGCGGGATATCTCGCCGCTAAAAAATGGTTGGACGGGCGCAAAGGCAAAAATGCAAGCCTGGATGATGTTACCGATGAAGACCGGCTAGCATTTACCGGCTTTTATTTTGAAACATATATTAGGAAGATTTCTACTGCTATTCGAAAATACGACCCTAACCACCTTTATCTAGGTTGCCGCTTTAATCAGGAAAAGGAAGAACTGCAAAATCCGGAGATATTCAAAGTAGCCGGACAATATTGTGATGTTATTTCCATTAATCATTACCGGAAGTGGGAACCTGATCAGTCAATGATGAACAAATGGGCCTCCTGGTCCGGAAAGCCTTTCATCATTACCGAATGGTACACCAAAGGGGAAGATTCGGGTTTACCAAACAAAACAGGAGCCGGATGGAATGTACAAACCCAGGAAGACCGTGGTTTTTTTTATCAGAATTTCACCATCGAACTGCTGAAAAGCAAAGCCTGCGTGGGCTGGCACTGGTTTACCTATCAGGACAACGATCCTGCCGACCTTACCACCGATCCTTCCAACAGAGACTCAAACAAAGGCATTGTTGACAGTAACTATAAGCCTTATGGGCCATTGCTGGAAAACATGAAACAGTTGAATGTCCATGTGTATGAATTGATCCAATTTTTGGACAAAGAATAAATATATAACTATAAATAAAGGTTTTGAAAATAGATTGTCACTATAAAAAGGTTTTGCTTCTGGTCATGGTTATGATTGTTGTACTAAGTGGCGCTTGCAAAAAGGACGACCCTCTTGACCCTGGAACAGGGGCAAAGGACCCAAGTGGTTTCCTCCATGCGCTAGACAAAAAAATTGCTGATGGAAGCGGGCAGGAATTCATCTTGAAAGGGGTAGGCCTAGGTGGCTGGATGGTACAAGAAGGCTACATGCTGGGTACTACCGGAGCACAGCACGAGATTAGCGCATTTTTGGAAGGAATGGCTGGTACTATTGCTACTGAGCAGTTTTATGCCGATTGGCTTACCTATTTTGTCAATGAGAAAGACGTGCAACAAATCGCCGAATGGGGCTACAATTCCATCCGGTTGCCAATGCACTACAATCTTTATTTTGACAGCAACGGGCAATGGCTCGAAAGCAGTAAAGGGCTGGAGTTGACCGACAACCTCCTGTCGTGGTGCAAAACCAATAAATTGTACCTGATATTGGATTTACATGCCGCTCCGGGAGGACAAGGGCAGAACAAGGAAATCAGCGACCGCCGTGATGGCGAGTCCCTATGGACCAGTAACGAAGCCCGGGAAATGACAGTTTTGATGTGGACAAAGCTGGCAGCCCGTTATCAAAATGAAAAGTGGGTCGGTGGCTATGACTTGTTGAATGAACCAAACTACGATTTTGAAAACACCGGCAATGACAAGGGCTGCAGTTGCAACCAGAACATCCCACTGCTCAATTTGTACCGACAGATTATTGACGCAATCCGTACGGTTGACAAAAATCATTTGTTGATTATTGAAGGTAACTGTTATGGCAGCAACTATCGCGGATTAGAGACACTGGCAAACTATGATCCGGAAGGGAACCTGGCTCTAAGCTTTCACAACTATTGGGGCGAAAATACTGCCGCAGCTTTGCAAAGTATGATTTCACTGCGCAACAGTTTGAAGGTGCCCCTTTGGCGCGGCGAAATTGGTGAAAATTCAAACACTTGGTTTACCGATATGGCACAACTGATGGAGGCTTATAAAATTGGTTGGGCAAACTGGCCTTGGAAGAAAATAAACAATTTGGACGGTCCGGTCATTGTTGAACCGATCCCCGAATGGGACAAGATGATCGCATACAAGTCAAACCGGTCCAATCCAAAACCATCTGCCGCTGAAGCAGGACAAGCTTTGGAGAAATTGATCGAAAACATAAAGCTCGAAAATTGCAGGTTGATGCACGACGTGTCATTTGCCTATCTGAACAGTGCCGTTGGCGAAGGTGCCAAAGCTTTTACCAAACATCAAATTCCGGGCACTATTTATCCAACTGATTACGATTACGGAAAGTATAACGAATCATGGTATGACACCGATTACCAAAACACAACCGGGAAATCAACCAACACGGCATGGAACAAGGGGTTACATTACCGCAATGATGGGGTTGACATCTGGCAAACTTCCGATGCTGCCACAAATGGCTATTTTGTTGGCAAAATCGAAAACGGAGAGTGGCTTCAGTTCACCATGGACAAAATCACAGCGGGCAGCTACCGGCTGCTTCTCCGTACGCGTGCCAAACAGGGAGAACCCGGTGAAATCACTCTGAAAATAGATGGCACCGACTTGACTGCTACCCCGGTTTCTATCCCCGAATCAACAGAATGGGCCGATGTTGAAGTTGCCAAGGTAAATGTTATCAATGGCAGCAAACTCCGTATCCATTTTCCAAAAGGGGGATTTGAGATCGGAAAGATTGAGTTTATAGCAAAATAAGCAAGGTTCAATATCAGTATCGAAAAGGGCAGCTTCAATGATATTTTGATTGAAGCTGCCCTTTTTGACTATTCTTGCTCATTATCAAAAATAGGCATTTGAAAAACCAGTAAACAAATCTATATTTCGGATATTGGCCATGGTAGATTCGTTCAGGCCGGCACTCACAACACAGTAAAAATGGAGAAAACAGTGACTAGTCTTGGGAGAAAGCAAAAGAGCAATAATGTAATTTTAACTTCCAGCCATTCTTCTAGCTCATAGGATTTTGTTGGACATATAGATAGAACGTTTACATTTAGGAGCGCCTTTTGATCAAGCAACAAGCCTCGCCAACCGCTCCAAATCTTCCAAAAATAAGTTCGACATTTGTCCCGCCCCGGGTACCTGACGGGAAAGGTGAAGTTCTTCTTCACTTTTCCCGTTTTTTTGTTCTTGTAAGTAGTTGTTTACCTGGTATGTATATTCGACAATGGAATTCATCCGGGCGATTCGATATTGAAATCCGTCAAAAGT
>OBJA01000481.1_pt1 | contig 34747 bp, 33 predicted proteins | sample 1519751 | NCBI WGS metagenome assembly OBJA01 (sample SAMEA3881238, study PRJEB22517) | soil metagenome | biome: lake sediment; feature: soda lake sediment; material: sediment, water from around vicinity | place: India | collected 2013-12-23 | depth 3 m
GCTTTACGCCTGCCGCCTCGCTGAGCTCATTCTCAGTAGCCAGGGCAACAGGCATCATTCCCAAAACCCAAGCTGATTGACTGAACTGGGGCGCGTTTTCGGCAGTACCACCTCGGCTACCGAGAGTCCCGCTTCGAGCGCTGAAGCTTCTTCTTTTTGCAAGGTCCGCCCGGTTGAACCATCTGCCGTGGCTTCCAGCAGAATAACGCCACGACCATCGATTCCCGGGTTGCTTAGCAAAGCCTCGCTGTGAGTACTGATGACCACTTGTCGCTTTGGTTTCCTGTTCTTTTGCAGGCGCTGAATAATAAGCGGAATTTCTTTCACTACCGCATCATTGAGTGAAATTTCAGGTTCCTCGAGAAGCAGCATGGAGCTACCATCCAGCAAGGTCCACAACAGCCCGAGCAGTCGCAAGGTTCCATCAGAAAAGTGCTCCTCTGATTGCCATCCTGCATTAGGTCTGTGATGCGAATACAGAGCTTCAAGATGAGGGTGCCCTGAATCATCCTTGACGAACCGCAACTCTCTGAACTGAGGCACAGCCAATGTCAAAGCTTCACTGATCTTCTTTAATCGCGTGTTTCGAACACGCTCAGTTGTTTTAGCGATCCGTTCCAGAAAGCTCTGTCCAAACGGATCATTTTCCAAAGGCCGCCCACCCAGCTGATCCGCGAACTTCAGCAGCTGAGGCACCAAATGCAAATAGGTGATCGAACCGCAGAACTCCGCAAGCTCCCTGAATTCAGCATTGGCAGCAATTTGCTCAAGGCGTGTTTGGGTCAGCAGCACAGAGTCCTTGCCATCACTCTTATCAGGCCTCGAAAATAACTGCTTGCCTTCGTGCCAGACCTCTTCTTTGGATACCAGAATACGTTGCGCACCTTTGCCTTCTGGCTTGAACCCCAACACATAACGCCAGTTAGGTATTTCATCATTCGGAGAATCCGACAGTTCAACATCGATACAAACCTCTGGATCTCGGCGCGCATGAAGACAACGTAGCTTGCTGATTCCACCTCTGGCGATCACCGCTGCTTGAAGCCCACCACCTGCTGGTTTACTGACATCTCGTAAGAAGCGGAAGACATCCAGCAAATTCGACTTACCAGAGGCATTGGGCCCTAAGATGTATGAAACATCACGAAACGGCGCTTCAAAATTTCTAAAGTTACGCCAGTTCTTTAATTTAACTTTTGTGACCTGCATTATGTTTATCTCCTCAAAGACTGCGTACGTTAACGAGTAGCTCAGCGTTTACCATTCCAAGTGCTCGACAACAATTTCATCCCATCCGGATGCAGCTCGCCCCCAAGTAAAATATGAACAAAGAAAAGCTATCACAGGAAGAGAAAGCTTCTTGATGCGGTGAGGACGAACTGCATCCCCTCTGGAATGGATTGCTGCATCAGCTACGCTTCCTCGCAAGGACAAGGCAGGTGCGATATGATCACCCCAACTTCTACGGTTTTTGCGAACCCTGCAAGGGTGAAGCAATCCAGAGACAACATAGCAGAATGTACAAAGTTACTAACTTTTTTCATTTTATGACAACACTGGATTGCCATAATTTTTCTCATTTTCACGAGGCCATCAGACCGTGGTGATCCGGCAGTAACGTTAGCAGATATGCAAAATTGAGGTTTCCTTCATCGCTACAACAACACTTCTAAAGACGCTTGAATAGCGCCGCCAGCCACAGAGTAATATTTCCTGCAAAAGTCTGCCGATAAAGTCCTGTACGATACAAACCGGCAAGCCGGTTCCAAATTGAGTACACTAAATGATACCAGCATTATCAAAACGGCTTTTCCATGAGTTGAGTTCTCTGAATTTACAAATAACTTCTGAACTTGCATGGTACTGAAGCGCCAAGGTTGCTAATTCACTAACATCCTCCACGCTACAGCTTAAATAGGTTCCATTAGTACTTTTACGTAACGCCATTTCCCCAAAATCAGTAGATAATACCGGTAACCCCAAGGCCCGGTACTCATAGTACTTTATCGGATCCACCGATTCGGTCAGTGGGGTTTTCTTGAAAGGTATCAATCCAACATCAAATTCCTGCATTGCCAGTAACGCCGCTTGGTGATCGCAGGGAGGGAGTATTTCAATATTTTGCGGCAACATCGCGGGAACCGTTGAAAACACCGGGCCAATCAGGCGTACTACATCTTGTGATCGCACCTTGGCCAAAATAATTACCCACTCCCAGTCAAACCAGCTGGCAATTGTACCCACGTAACCCAGTACTTTCCGCTCATTATCATGGTTGCATAATCTCGGAGGCGGCAAAATATCCAGATCCAATCCATTATGTACAAGTTCCACATCATTCCGGAAGATTGACCAACGGTGCTTCAATGTGGTTGAAGAAGTTAGGATCATGCTCACCTGACGAACAAGTGCTTTTTCTCGTTGTTGCATGGCAAAACGCGATAACCCGGAGTAAAACGAGGGAAAATCATCCATCACATCATAGATTGACCGACATCCATTGAGTCGATCCATTACAATCAGCGCAAGAATAGAGGGTTTACCTATGGCCAGCCATGTTTCACTGCTGGCTGCGATAGTCGTAAGTTTTTGCAGCAACCGCCGCCACAAAAAAAAATTTACTCTCCCTGAACATGGCAACGGCTCTATCGGCAAGGCAACAGGCTTAATTACGTTTAACCAGGTAGGAGTGAAAACCTCATCCTGTACTACTTTAGCTTTACCTATGAATCGTTGAAAATCAGAGAACAGCGGAAAACGGGTCGGATACGGATCAACCCAAAATACAGATCCACCCGTCCGGCCATGAAACCACTCTACAAATTTATGCGGTCGTTGCGCAAAACTTGCCCAAGGCACAGGCGACAAGTAAATCAGTTGCATCAAGTAAAGTACTTACGCAAGACTTGGACTATACGCTCCGCTGCCTTGCCATCACCATAAGGTGAAATCCCTCGCGCCATCGCACGATAAGCGAATTCATCATCGAGCAGGCACTGAGTCTCCTGCACGATTGCATCATAATTGGGGCCGACCAGTTTCACGACACCCTGCTCCACTGCCTCGGGACGCTCGGTCTCATCGCGTAGCACCAGCACCGGTTTGCCCAGCGCAGGAGCTTCTTCCTGAATACCACCTGAATCAGTAAGAATGATGTAGGCGCGCTTCATTGCTGCGATGAACGATGCATAATCCAGCGGTTCACACAGCATGAAATTATTCAGCCCGGTCAAGAACTCATGCGCCACATCCTTGACATTTGGATTCGGGTGCACCGGGTAGAGGAACTGCACATTCGGGTTTTTCTCGGCAAGCGTCTGCAACGCCTGACAAATATGGCGAAACGGCTCGCCGAAATTCTCACGACGGTGGGAGGTCACGAGCACCAGACGTTTGTTCGGATCAAGCTCAATGCTCAATTGCAGATCCTTCGATGCGCTCATCAGCAATGCATCAATGACAGTATTACCTGTCACGATAATCTTGGAATCAGCCACTCCCTCCTTGAGCAAATTCTGTCGCGAACCCTCGGTAGGCGCGAAATGCCAGCGAGCAAACTTGCCGGTGATCACGCGATTCGCTTCCTCGGGGAATGGATTTTGCATATCCCAAGTACGCAGCCCGGCCTCAACATGACCAACGGGAATGTGATGATAAAAGCACACCAAAGCAACAGTCATAACCGTAGTAGTATCGCCTTGAACCAATACAGCATCCGGTTTCTCAGCTTGCAAGACATTGTCGAGTTCAGGCAGCAACCGCGCAGTCAATGTCGTGAGCGTCTGATTGGGGCGCATAATATCGAGATCAATATCCGGTTTGATGCCGAAGAAGTACAGTACCTGATCCAGCATATTCCTGTGTTGGGCAGTTGCCAGAACCCGGACGTTCGCCCACGACTCTTTTTTCAGTGCCAAAATAATTGGCGCCATTTTGATCGCTTCGGGTCGGGTGCCTACAGCACAGAGAACATTTTTCCTTCTAATCATCAGTTGTCCAGAAATATAGAGCGCTTACAACATTATTAATCTGTTAGCTCTAGTGCCCCCACAAGTACAGATTCACCAGATTTCAAATCAATCAATATAAGGTCGAATTGTCCTGATTTTATTTCTTCGTTTGTGATGTCAAACATTCCGCTGATAAAATTGGAACTAACAACTGTTTTCAAAATGTTACCTGCAAGATTAATTACGGCTGAATCCGGAGCGCAGCTGGTTTTTATCCAAACGGGCATTTTTTCCGAACCAGTAAATTGGCTAATGGTCATTTTCTTTGGGCCCCACTCCAGAATCTCACCAAAAAAACGAGACTCCTTACTATTCATAGTAAATGCACGGGGAGGCTGGCTAAAAACCTCAAATATTCCTATTTTCTGTTTAATATTTCTAATTGGATCATAGACCATAATGTCAAGCAAACCGGCTGCACCCGTTAGCTGGGCCAAGGTAGCACCCTCAACTTTTGTAGTTAAAACATTCGTCCCTTTCGTTGTAGATATGGCCACCCCCCCAATATAAATAGCCAATCTTCCATTGTATGAATCTATTGAAAACCAATGGCTTGAGTGGCCATCAGATTGCGGGTTAAACGGCATACCGACACAAGTTGATCTTGGCCCCCAATCTTCTACAGTAAGAAAATCAACCGTTTCTGCCGACTCAAATGAACCTGCATCTTCCTTTCTTAACACTCCATGCGAAGTTTGCACGAGGAAAGCATAAATAACCAGATCTCGTTCAAATTCCGAAACAATCCATCCGTTAAGATTAACTGTTTTATGCTCCAAAAAATCGCTTGTCACCCGCTCATAAACCCAAGCATCGAAATCAGCAACATTTTTGACGTTTGACCAATTCTTTCCTAACAATCTCTCTTCCAACACTATTAATTGTTCAACCGGTGGATTATCCAACACAAAACCCCATAGGCTGAGTGCCGCCTCCCTTAAAATATCATCATGATTACTAATCGGATTCAGTTCAGGGTGACCAGCAAATATCTCCTTATATAACCCTCCTCCGACAAACAGTAAAATGATACTCAGAAAATTTCGTCTATTAAGTCGCATAATAGCCTTACCCTAATTTTCCTATGTGATCAGCAAGGCGCGCTGCCAACGCAACGATCGTCAGGGTTGGATTAGAATATCCAGATGTTGGAAAAATTGAACTGCCCGCCACATAAAGATCTGGAGTACCAAAAACTTTACAATCCTTGTTCACCACCCCATAATTTTTAGATGGCGCCATTCTTGTTGTTCCAATATGGTGCATACCAACATCAAGAGCACGGCTTGGTTCTGGCACTTCTTCCATCTCAACTTTGAGGCGGCCCTGTCCGGTAGTACCAAGATATCTTGAAAATTTATTTATACAAACAAATGCGTTGTCAAAGTCTTCATGAGCAATATTCCATTTAAGAATTGTTCTTGGTCTTCCATCTATGTCACGATCATCCGATAGTTTCACCCTGCTTACTCTATTGGGACGCTGGCCAGTGGTTACCCTCAAAACATAATGCCATCCCCGCTCACTTTCTTTGAAAAAAGTACGATTCTCTAAATAGCGAACACCGAGGGTTTCATCACGTTTTGAAGGGTAGAGACTAATCATCAAATTACCAATGCCCGCCTGCCTCAGCATATTCCGGCTAGGAGCGATCTTTGCCATTACATCCCCTGAGCTCGTCGTAACCCGATCATAATTGATCTCAGATCTTGCCAACACCAACGACGTCGCTAAAGCAAAGTGATCTGCAAAACACCTCCCAACCCAATCACCACCAAAATCCCTTGGACCGATAGCACTTGAATATAGTAAGGTTCTTGCATTTTCTATCCCTCCCATAGCCAAAATTAATTGTTTTGCACCGACACTCAAACGATTCTTGCGTGAGTCCAGACAAACTAAAGTTGTCCGCCCCGAAGGAGAACATTCGAGATGAAGAAGTTGCGTATTCAGCGCACAAAATATATAAGATGACTGTTTGATATCTTGCCTGTATCGATCGCCGAACCGCGTCGGCGGACTAAATCTGAAAATCGCATTTCTGAAATCTGCGTTGGTGTCAAATCTAAACAGATTAAATTCGGCAAGCTCCTGAATTTTATTTGGGTCATATTGATCGCTCTGTACTTCACAAATGTTATGTGCCGTTTTGTAGTATGGTGCTAATTCATCATAATCAATCGGCCAGCCGCTATATGGAATATCTTCGTTTGGCTCAAAATCTTCTCTGTCCAGTGGGCGAACCCAACCGCCCCAATGATTGGAAGTACCACCAAAATATCGTAATCTGGATGAAGTAAGTGGATATGGACGCGCTGCTATTTCTCCCTTGTAAGGATCATTTTCGGTTTCACTTGGAGGATTCAACCCTCCTGCTTCAAGCAGGAGCACCTTCTTTTTTCTGGCAGCGAGTTCAAGTGCAAGAGTGATCCCTGCGGGGCCCGCCCCAACCACCACGACATCCGCGCCGTGATTGGAAAGCTGATTGAGTTCCTCGGAATTAACAAACATTAACCAACCCTTTCGATTCAAGCCCGGTATGTTTACGACAGTAGAATAGTTCGGTATTCAAGATTCCAAGCGATTCAAAATCATCACGGCCATATTCAACATCAAATCCCAGCTCTATCAGGAAAATCTCAAGCTCTTTTCCATAGACTCGATATGCCAACACACCAGCTCCATCATCACTATTCGTATCGCCGTGATATTCGGGTTCCAATAGAAGCACGTCCTTGGACGGATCATCAGGGTCGATGACTTGCACACGTTCCAGGGTCTTCTTTCCGGAGTAATCATGGGGAACAGTGAAGAGATAGATACCACCAGGCTTCAGGATTCGATAAATCTCACGATGTGCGCACTCATCGAGACGCACGTGCTCCATAACATCACTGGTAATCACGATATCTAACGAAGCATCAGGAAAAGTTAGACATTCCAGGTTTTGGTTCGAAACCTCGTTTGAGAGCATTTTCCCCAATTCTTGTTTAGGTTTGAACTGAGACAACTCGACATTGATCCAGCCGGATATCTTCAGCAGATCAGGGATGGGATAAGCAAATGACTCGAAGTAAAAAGGTGGTTGAGTATCATAAACACTGAGCCGCTTATTACTGATGTGCGGCAGTGCCGCCAGGGATAAAACCTCCACACCCGTTAATTCGTTTATGGCACGCAACAACCCTCTCGCAATTGAACGGTAGCGACTGGTACTACGACAATGCTGACAATTCAAGGATTCGCGCCAGAGAGCAACATCGTGATAAAAGAATCGAGCTTGCCTGCCACAAACAACGCAATTGCCCACAATGTATTTCTGACCACGAAATACATCTGGAACAGCTAGAGGTTGTTGCGCATTTCGCTCACCGGGATTTCTGTATTCGTGTGAAATCCATTTACCCCACTTGGCCTCATAAATCTTCTTGTTTTCTTCAAAAAGCTGCTGGCGCTCCCATTGTTTAAGCTTGTTGAACGAAGCCGAAAGATGGTGGTGAATGAACACATCCTCAGCGCAAACGATACGCAAGCCCAGTTGCTCGACACGACGGCAGTAATCATCATCTTCGAAAAAACCTCTACCGAAGGCTTCATCCAGCAAACCTACCCGATTGTAGACTCCTCGAGACATCATGACACAGAAAAAGGCAGCCGTCCGTAATGGATAGGTTTTATCAATGTGCTGTCGCGTGTAGGCTGCTGATTCCAATAGCATTTCTGCCATGCCAGTATAGATAATGTCGATCTTGGCTTCATTTCCGATGTTATTTGTCACCGGTCCAATCAACCCGATAGATTTATCTCGTTGAAGATGTCGAACGAGAGTACGAATCCAGCCTGATGTAACGTAAGTATCATTATTAAGAAGTACCAGGTATTCGCCAGCGGCAACCGAAAGTCCCTGATTATTTGCTGCAGCAAATCCTTTATTCTCCGCGTTGAGAATCAGTTTCCGATCTTCGCCACTAGCAACCCACTCTGACAAGAATATCGGAGTGCCATCACTCGAAGCATTGTCAACCACAATGATTTCAAGACGTTCATACTGACTGTATTTATCCAGACTCTCAAGACATTTACGTGTGAGTTCCAGATTGTTGTAGGTCACAACGATGACACTAACTTTCGGATCACGTGCGGATGATTCAATTTGTTGTATAAGTGTCTCAACTCGGTGCTGCCAAGTTTGCTCTCGCGCGAAAATTTTGCGTTTCTCCACCTGAGAACAACTTTCGGATTCATGTAATACCTTGTTCACTGCAGCAAGGAAAGCGTCTTCGTCTGCTGCAACATACACCAATCCTTCAAATTGACTCATTTCGGGCAAATCAACGGTGACAACTGACTTACCAGCACTTAGATATTCGTAAATCTTGACTGGATTAGTAGCTAAAGTGAGAGGAACAACCTTGAATGGCAAGAGACAGACATCGAATCCGTGGAGATAGTAGGGTAATTTACTATAAGGCACTTCACCCATGAAGGTGATGTTACGCAGCTTCCCCAGTCTTGATATTGCATTAACAGTATCAGCACCAATCAGCAGTACAGAACAATCTTGATGTTGCCTGGCAATGGATTCCACTAAATCAAGATCAAACCATTCGGCAATCGCACCATAATAACCGATGATCCGGCGCCCCTGTGGATCGCGATAGATGCGATCCGGCGCTATTGCGAAGTGCTCATACTCACCCGCATTGCGGATCAATACGCGATGCTTTACGTGGGTGGCGATCGCTTCGTCCAACCAAGCGGACGCCGTGATCACCAGTTCCGCATCGCTCAGCAACTGCTTCTCTAATTGCATCAAAGACTCGGCATTGTTGCCAAAACCTTCGTGGTGATCCATGCAGTCATAGATCAAACGGCTGTTGGGCAACACGGAAGCCATACCATACCAAAAGGGATGGTCAACCAGTGAAACAATCTGCCCGCAATCTGCCCAATCTAATACCTCACCAATACTTTGTTTTATCTGAATAACATTTTCCAAACTGGGGGCATTTGAATAAATACGTGGTGCGCCATTAGCGAACAACTTAATTTGGAAAATCACGCCTGAATCATCTAACGCTTCGGCTTCAAATCCTGCACGTTTGTCATCCACCAGAGTTGGTGAAATATAGAAAATACGCCGACCTGTTTTAGCCAAAGCAATGGATAATTGCTGAGGCCTTTGATGCCGGAAATGCCAATCAATTACTCCCCAGATAATATAATCAGGAGTATTCGGTCGTTGTGAAGCTGGCTTATATGCAGGAGGATAAAATGGCACTACTTGCGAAACAGAGCGACGGGATAACCAAACAATCTTCCTAAGTACCTGATGATAGGTGAATCTAATAAAGTTTTTTACAGGCGCAGGCAACGGCAAACGATGATATCGATTACGTAAGGCTTGGATTAACCACTGCCGATCTTGATTAGTAAGGCCGTATCGAGCTATACGGGCAACAATACGCAAAGGACGCGTTACCCGCCAACTGGCTGAGTTATAAAAGCTAACAATCTGGCTATTGCTTTCTGTCATAGCTTGGCTAAGATAAGCAATTCGTTCGTCGCGCTCTGTTACAACTTGACTGAGGTCAATAATCTGACGATCACGTTCAATTACCAGTTGTTCCAATGATTTAGCCCACTTGGCGAAACCAACATAGTGCTTAACCAGATCAGTAGAACCGGGATATAACGTAGACATTCCAATTTCCGGAATAATTACTTCGTTGGACCCGCAGACGGCAAGAAAATAAACAGGATTCTCCAGTTGCGCAGCTCTAGGAGACCAAGTACTTCCATCATCCGACCATACAGAAGACAAATTGGGTGTCGCATTCAATGGTTGAATAACTGACGATATCAATAGTCTCTGCCCAAAGTATTTAATCGTGGAAAAATGTGCTTGAAGGAGTTCATCAAATTCTTGGAAATCCAGTTCTTTTACATGAAATTCATTATGCTCTCCACTTTCTTCAGAATAGACGGGACGATTAGGTGAAGAGATGACAAGAAGACCATCCGGACGTAACACACGCCTGATTTCAAGAAGCATCCTCTTCTGTTCGATTAAATGTTCAATCGTCTCGAATGAGACGACTACATCAAACGAACTATCTGGAAATTCGAGATTAGTTGCACTACCTTCGTAAAACTTTAAATTTGGTTTGCTATAAGAAGATGAAGCATGATGAATCGCCTCTTTAGAGATATCAACCCCAGCAACGATATGCGCAACATCAGCCATAAGGGCAGAACCGTAGCCCTCTCCGCATGCAACATCTAATACAGATTTTCCCTTGACCACCTCCAGCACCATCGTATAGCGATGGTAATGTTCAAGGCGAATTCTTCCTTGTTCAGTTGGGATAAATCGCTCACCGGTAAATTTCATAGCCTTTATAATTTTTATTTTCTTGCAATCAGTTATAACGCTCAGTTTGTCTTGCTCCTAGAGCAGAAAAATAGTTTTTAAGTGTCTGTTGAAGTGGTAATGCTGGGGGAGCACCCAACTGCCCTCTCGGTCTTTAACTTCCATATTGGTTTGTAAAACACCGAGACCATGCGAATGCAGAAACTCAAGGTGATTGGGAGATTTCTCTTTCAGTTCTTCCCAAAATTTCCATACTCCGAAACCACATTCTCTAACATTGATATCATGAAATAGAACAATCGTCCCGGGTGCTAATTTAGGTCGCCATGTTTTAAAATCATGACTGACCGCCTCATAGGTGTGGAAACCATCAATATGCAACAACTCAACGGAGCCATCAGTAAAATAATCTAAAGCTTCGTCAAAAATCATACGTAATAAGCGAGAAAATTTTTCATATTTTTCATTGTTATGAACATTTACCTTATGAAAATACCCTCCGAACAAAAGCCAGCGTGTTCTTCTTCAGTCCAAGTATCAACCGCATAGCATTTTGTCTGCAGATCGGCTTCATGTACAGCCTGGCAAAAAGGCAAAATAGGAATTACCCCCAATGGATTCCCAATTCTACAAAAATAGCAGGCACCCATTCAGAGCAAATGGCAGATGCCCCCCATCCACGCCCTGGGACGACCACTATAAATGAAATGGAAGAAACGAAACTGCTTCAATCAACCCCAATTCTGTTTCATTCATATCCGTTTTCTGAATAAAGTTTAATATCGCGCATAGGTATACCAATCAAACCGCCTGCTACACTGGTTGATTCTGATTTAAAAATGATGGCATCGTGAATCCAGTGATGCTGAATGTGAATATCTTGTGTCCCGTTCGCTATGGCAGCAGTGATTGAATAATTACCGGTAGCGAGCCTGGGCATTTGAAAGGAGAACGCGGCTTCCAAGTGATCGCCGGCACCGCAATAAACGGGAGAATTCAGGTATGTTAAGAAAGTGTTGTCTCCAAATAAACACTGACCCAGTCTATCTTTTATAAAAAAACCTATTATTGGCGAATCCAATGGTTGATGGGTAATAGCCTCTATTTGCAGCGTAACTTCTTCCCCCCCAACTATCCATGAAAGGGGGCAACCTGTGCTATCCAATAAATTGACTCTTGTAATTTGTGCAGCCCCTTTTCCGAATGAAGGTGCATTAGGGTCAAAATCAAAAATCTGAATATCGTTACGTAAATTACTAGCGTTAATAAGATCTTGGCGTTGATCTTTAAGAGGGGCTGATGAAGTGCTGTCGTTCTGAGAAGCTTTTATACGTGTTGTTGTGCTTTTACCCTGTTGCGCTTCAATAAAAGCCTCTAGATAATTTTCACACACATCTTTCGCATTCCCTTCCTGCAACACATTTCCTTTTTCTAACCAAATGGCACGATTGCAAAGATTTCTGACAGCACCAGTATCATGGCTAACAAAAAGAACCGTACCTGTCTTCATGAAATCACGAAGATAACGCATGCATTTTTGAGTAAAAAAAGCATCACCGACTGACAGTGCCTCGTCAATCACCAGAATATCAGCATCGACATGAGCAATCACGGCGAATGCAAGTCGCACCATCATCCCACTGGAATATGTCTTGACCGGTTGCTCAATGAACTCACCAATATCAGCAAACGCCGCAATATCGTCAAATCGCTCATCGGTTTCTTCCTTTCTCAGGCCAAGTACCGAAGCATTCATATACACATTCTCGCGCCCGGTAAATTCGGGGTTAAAGCCCGAGCCGAGTTCCAGCAAGGCCGCAATGCGTCCATGTGCTGTAATGCTGCCAGTGGTCGGGCTGAGTGTGCCGCAGATCAGCTGCAACAAGGTGGACTTGCCGCTGCCATTGCGGCCGATAATGCCAACGGTTTCCCCTTTTTTAACTTCAAACGATATATCCTTGAGTGCCCAAAATTCCTTGAAGTAGTTCCTGGCTTGCTTACCGAAAGTTCGTTGTACCCTTGGCAAGATGAATTGCTTGAGCCGATCACGCGGAGTGTCATAGATATGGTAGCACTTGGAAAGGTTGCTGACCCGGATAGCAATGTCGTTTTGTTCCTGGTTCATAGTGTTTTCATTGCCAAAGTAGGCTGATTTCAATGGGGCAGATGGTTTGAAGTATATTCCGTTTGACGTAGTACGCATAGCGTAATATCATGATTTGTATGATCCAGTCTTTTCGATGTAAGAGTACTCAAGCAGTGTTTGAGGGTGAATGTCCTCAGCGTTTTAGTGCCATCCAGGCTGTGGCTGAACGTAAGCTGGCACAATTGGAAGCGACACAAACACTTGATTTTTTGCGCTCTCCACCAGAAAATCAGCTGGAAAAACTGACTGGTGATCGAGTAGACCAATGGAGTATTCGTATTAATGCACAATGGCGCATATGTTTTACCTGGTCTGATCTTGGTCCTGCCAATGTAGAGATTGTTGATTATCACTGAGGAATAATCATGACCAGGCCTGTTAACCACATGCGCGCCATTCATCCCGGTGAAGTGTTGCGTGAAGATTTTCTGATTCCAGCCGGGATAAGTGTCAATGCTCTGGCTCTCGCCTTGGGCGTGCCCGCCACTCGTATCCATGAAATTGCCAAGGAAAGGCGTGCTGTTACCGCTGATACTGCTGAACGACTGGCGCGTTATTTTGGTGGTGATGCCGCTTCCTGGCTTGCTCTGCAGGCCAGTTACGACTTGAAAACACTGCCCACGCGCGATGAAATTGAACGTCGCGTGCAAAGGCGTGAAACGCTCGTGTAATTCAAATTGATGGGGGCTAATCTTCCTGGTATTGCTGGGGGAAAATTTCATGCTACCCCCATTTTTTTTGCTGCAAACAGATTCTCTCCTGGTTTTTTTGAATGTTATTTGTCAAGCCAGATGTCACTTAGGTTTTTTTGATGAGAACAAGGCTATATTTTACTGGATTGCTTCATCCTTGCGGGGTTTGCCTAAGACGGCAAGAATAAAAGTTTGGATTACTTCATCTACTCGCATCAATATCCATGAAACAAAAAATCGAGCGCGTTGGTAATCTCGGATTGCATATCTCGTAATGACAACACAGGTATTGTAAGTAGCCGCCGGGGTATGGCCCCCATTTTTGGAGTCTCCAGCAGAAAATCCTGATCTTTGATCGTTACAACCGGAATCAGCCTGCTGGGTAACTTCACTTTGGGGAAGTGCTCAAAGCTGCGCAATGGAATTACCATACGGCTATCCAGTACATCAAGCAGATCACTTTGGACATCCAGCAGATAAGGTGTCGTAGTGGCATGACTACCCGGGTTAGCATAGACATCAAAACATGCCACTAGAAACTTCTCCACTTATCCAGTGGCAGATTCTCAACTTCAATAGTGGCATTGTAGGCAGTAATAAAATCCGCATGTTCTTCACGCCATCGGCGCTCTTGCTCATGATGCACCACTTCACGCAGGTAAGTGTCGCATACCTGAGAAATGTTGATATTCAGTTGCCTGGCAGCGTCCAGTACATCAGCACTCAAGCTTAGATTGATTGCACGTTTGCCAGGTCGGCCAGATTGGGCACGACGGACAGATTGTGTTGTTGGCATTGAAACCTTCATGCGCATATTAATATGTGCACAATCTAACCCGTATTATTCGTTGTGTCTATGGCTTGCAATAAAACACTCAGCGCTTCATCACTGCGCTGTTTCACAAAAAGGGCGGAAATCAGGACAACCTGTTGCACATACTAGCCGGTCGTTGCGAAGGGTTGCAGGCCGATGCGGCAATCCAGTACCACCGTAAGATGCAGGAAACCGGTGACTCTGTATATTCTGTTAGCATTGTTATCAGAGGTTCCTTAGCGGAAGAAGATGTCAAACAATCTTCAAGCCAACAGAGCGATCAGGTAATCCAATTTTCCAAACGTAAACCATCTATTCGTTTAAATTCATGCAAGTTATTGCTGACCAGGATGAAACCTTCGCTGCGAGCATGAGCGGCGATGTGCAAGTCATTCACGCCGATGGGCTTTCCTTTTCGTTCCAGATCAGCACGAATATCACCATAATGCCCGGCTGCTTTACTCGTATATGGCAGCACTTCCAGACGGGATAAAAAATCAGCCACCTGTCGCAAGTTGTGCTCACGCTGCTGACTTTTTTCTGCACCATGCAGCAACTCGGCTTCGGTAATAGTGCTTATGCACATCATATCCGCATAGCGGTTAAAGGTAGCCAGCGCTTCTATTGGTCGACGTTTGATAACGTAGATGGCAATGTTCGTATCCAGCATATATTTGAGCATCAGAACGCCTCGCGCTCCTGCTGCTCCTGATTGGCACGTTCAGACAAAAAATCTTCTGAAACACCCTGTTCCGCCAGAAAAAAACTGTCCCAGGTATGATCAACCGGGGTCAGGATTCGCTCTTTACCCAACTTACGTATCCAAACTTTTTTCACATCATCGGCGAAGCGCACATCTACTGGCAAACGTACAGCCTGAGTACGGTTATTTTCAAAAACAGTACCTGTATGCATCAAGATCCTCCAATCAAAGCAGCCAGATATTATAAGTATATAGCATATGTTTATTGTATGGGCAATCGAGCGATATCGTCAGGGCAGGAGAAGTTGGGGTGATTTGCACTATGCCCACTTCGCCTTTGCGAGGAGGCTGTAGGTCGATGAGGTTCAATGCTTAGCCGGCATTGTTCTAGATCGCTTCATACGATAGTTGATACGAACAACCAGAATCGTCAAGAGGCTGTTCTGGATTTTCATATACGACCCCGGTACATGCTCACGAAAATATTTTTGTCTGGGGCTGTTGGGTGTGTCTGGCCGGGTGCGCTGCAGCCAGGTAAACAATCCTTCATCAAACATGCTACCTGGATGGCAGGTAGTGCCATATGCACCACTTCATTTTTTACTTTCTGCACCTCTCTGGGTGGCGCTATCACAGGCTTACCCTCCAGCACTGCCGTGATTTGCTCCAGGTTCAGGATATTCCAATGAGCCTGAATAGTGCGAATGCGGTTAATGCGCCGTTTTTTGTGAAAGGGCAGTTATTGATCCTCTCCCTGCATTAGGAAAAATGGTAAAAAGGAGTTGTTACGATGCGGTATTCAAAGAACATCAGCAAACCCTTTTCGGGTCTTCTGAAACCAGGCGAATCCCAGCCAGGCGATTATTCCAGTAACCAGCCAGTAGAATGCCAACAGTGAGAAATCCGGCATTTTTCCCCAATATAAAACATCCCGCGCCATTTCAATGACCGGTGTCAGGGGGTTCAGGTACAGCAAGTGCTGGTAGTTTTCAGGCAGAGCACTAATCGGGTAGAAAATAGGACTCAAAAACATCAATACCGTGGTAAGGACACCGATAAATTGAGATACATCACGCAGATAAACACCCAGTGACGCCAGAATCCAGCTCAACCCCATGATAAACAGAGCAAATGGTATAGCGATGAAGGGCAGGTACAGCACACTTGCATGCGGAACACCAAACAAAATCATGTAAGCTGCCAGCCAGACACCTAGACTGATCAAAGCATGATATAAAGCTGAAAGCAGACTGACATAAGGCAGAGTTTCCAGTGGAAACACTACTTTCTTGACGTAATTAGGGTTGGCAAGAATCAAGCCGGGCGCACGGTTGATGCACTCGGCAAACAGATTGAATACAATCAAACCAGCAAAAAGTACCAGGGCAAACTCGGTTTTAGATTCACTTCCCACACTCCAGCGCGCCTTGAATACCACGCTGAAGACAAAGGTATACACTACCAGCATGAATATTGGGTTGAAAAAAGACCACAACAGACCAAGTACAGAGCCACGATAACGCCCCAGTATTTCGCGCTTGGCAGAAGCCAGAATCAGTTCACGATTGCACCAGAGACTGGTGAACATTTCTACCGGCGTTGCAGGAAATTGACGCATCAACCAAACACCTCCACCTTAATAAATGGTTTGCCTTGATTATTTTTAGAAAACTTTTGAAAACTATCTGCGTTGCCACTACCTTCGCGAGCTGCATGGCAGCGCAACGATTCAGCGCTGTAGTGACGATGAAATTGGTGTTTTATCGAATTGCTTTACGACACTGAGGTTTGTCACACCGGTATTTTTATCGATATGGCTTCCCGTTTTCTACCTTTATATGTCTGATCCTTACTCTCCATATTGCCTGGTTATCCATTCACGATATGCACCAGATTGAACCTGTGCTACCCACTCTGGGTTATCGAGATACCACTGCACCGTTTTGCGGATGCCGGTTTCAAAGGTTTCAGCAGGTTTCCAGCCCAGTTCACGTTCGATCTTATGCGCATCGATGGCGTAACGACGATCATGGCCAGGGCGATCCACGACATAAGTGATTTGTGATGCATAGCTCGTACCCTCTGCTTTAGGCCGCAACTCATCAAGCAATTTGCAGATCGCCCCGACAATTTCGATATTCGGCTTTTCATTCCAGCCGCCAATATTATAGATTTCGCCCGGCCTTCCAGCTTCGAGCACGCGACGGATTGCACTGCAGTGATCTTTGACATAGAGCCAGTCGCGAATCTGCATTCCGTCGCCATACACGGGCAGCGGTTTACCTGCAAGGGCGTTCACAATCATCAACGGAATGAGTTTTTCCGGAAAATGATAGGGCCCGTAGTTATTGCTACAGTTAGTGGTAAGTACCGGCAAGCCGTAAGTGTGGTGCCAGGCGCGCACCAGGTGGTCACTCGCTGCCTTGCTGGCCGAGTACGGGCTGTTGGGCTCATAGCGGCTGGTTTCAGTAAAAGGAGGCGCTTCCTTGTTCAGAGTGCCGTATACCTCATCCGTGGAAACATGCAGAAAGCGAAAATTCTGTTGATCGGGTTCCTTCAGATCATTCCAAAAAGCACGTATACACTCTAGCAGGCGAAAAGTACCGATAATATTGGTCCGAATGAAATTCTCCGGGCCGTGGATACTTCGGTCGACATGGGATTCGGCCGCAAAGTTGATGATGGCCCTGGGGTGGTGCTCATGTAAAAGGCGCGTAACCAGCTCAAAATCAGCAATACTGCCTTTCACGAAAACATAGCGTGAATCACCTTCCAGCGAGGCCAGGTTCGCCCGGTTGCCGGCATAAGTAAGCGCATCCAGATTGATGACCGTCTCCTCAGACTGCGCCAGCCAATCCAGAACAAAATTGCTGCCGATGAAACCGGCTCCACCAGTAACCAGTATCACTTCCAATGACTCCTTTTCAAATCCAGCTGAACTTCAGGTACAAATCGCACGATTCTTCTATGGAAATTCTTATGACAGCGATGAGCTGTTGTATTAGAGAGAAAATCTGAGTATTTTAGGCACGCTACCGCCATGCCTGTTTTTTTATAACAGGAAAGATATATTCAAGGAGTAAAGCAGCAGACTGCACAAGCCGGTAGCGAGTAATGAATCGTAACCCGCCGGCAACCGGGCAAAATTTTGCCACATTGTCATGATTTTGGGAAATGTTTGCCTAGTAGATAAGACAGGTTATCGCACTCACCGATCAATTATGCAGATTTTGGGAGTCTCTCAATTTGTTTGGTGCAAATTGGTCGGTGAAACTTGCAGGGTAACCGGTTTGCTCAGCAGTTCGATAAGCACCATCACACGACGTTCGCCCTCTGCCATCTGGTAGATCCCCTCGATACCGGCGAATGCATCTTCTGTAAGACATACTCTTTCCCCGGGTTTGAACAATCGTTCAGGTTTATGTTGGAAAAAAGCTTCCTGCATGCGTAGAAGATCAATCAGGTTATCATCAATTCTGGCGGGTTCAGACCCGAAATACACCAGCCGGTTGACACCTCTGGTAGAACGGATCGACGCCCAGCTTCTGGTGGAATCACCCTGCCCCACTTGAATAAAAAGGTAACGGGGAAACAGTGGTTCATCGACTACCGTCAGACTTCCCTGATGAAGCTTTTCTACCGGCAGCATCGGCAAATAGCATCGATACCCCTGCCATTGCAGATTCTGAAGAGCACACTTTTCCTGTTTGGGTTTGGTATGAACGAGATACCAGTACATTGCCTCTCCCTAGGTTATCCAGACGACAACAGTCTACTGCAGCCGATATCGGCACAGCAATGAATTTGTCATATCCGGGATATATAGAATTGCCTGTTTATTTATTACTCTTCAATATATGAAAAATATCTGTCCAGACAGTTCCCGCATTTGCAGAATATTTTGTCAGGATTCTTATATAAGAACTTTCAGCCCTGCTGCAGCAAGTACGCATGCCAGAGCAATCTGAATCCACCGTCCGGTAATTTTATTAGCCAGCATACTTCCCGCAATGACAGTGGGTATCGAGCCTAACAGCAGACTGACTAACATCTGCCAATCGACCATGCCTGCGAACAGGTAGCCCAGGCCGGCAACAACCGCCAGCGGAATGGCATGTACGATATCAGTGGCTATCAGACGATGCGGAGTCATACGCAACGGGTAAAGATACAGCAGCATTACACTTCCCAGAACCCCCGCCCCTACTGATGTCAAAGCAACACACGTACCCAGGATTGCACCGGCCATGACTGTCAGTATCGATTGCATGGTTTCGAATCGCTCCGGCTGTCCGATCTGTCTTTTTCTGGCCATAGTAACCATTCGAGGTGCAGTCAGCAGGCCGGCCGCCGTAATCAGTACAATGATGCCGATCCCTTGAGTCAGCCAGTCCACTTTTGCAATGTGCGCTCCCATGCTGACCAGCAGCACGACCAGCAGAGCCATGGGAAGACTGCCCGACCACAAACGTCTAACCACCTGCCAATCAACATTGCCATTGGTATGGTGCACTCGTGCACCAGCTATTTTGGTAATGGCGGCAAACCACAAATCGGTCGCTACCGCCGTTACAGGCTGAACACCGAACACCAGCAGCAGAATGGGAGTCATCAAGGCACCTCCTCCCACACCGGTCAATCCGATGACAAAACCGGTCAATGCACCCGCCAGCGTAAAAGACCAGTCGATCATGCACGCACTCCTGCAAGATCGTACATCGCAATGAATGCAATATTTTGGATACCTGATTCATTGAACTGAGATTGCTGCCTGTCGGAATACGCTACATCTTCATCGGCACTGCGTGGATCAGTCTGCTTTGCCAAAATTGTGAATTCAAGTTGTCGCATAGGGATCTATTTGCCTGTCCGGATTGAGGTTACCCTGCTCCGGCCAATCATTTTTTGCCGAATTGAAAACAACTCGACCTGTAAGAAAGGGTGGCAGTTTATCGTGATTTGATTTTGCTGATTAAATTTTCTTGCGAAACTGTCGGACAAACAGCTTTATAACCAACCGGAGAGGATATTCCTTGCTGGGTACTGACGAATACCCACCAAAATAAGATCAGTTTCATCCGGCAGCAATCAAAGAATATCTTTACCTGCGAACCTGCCGGTAATACCATGGAGAAACGAATGCTTCAGTAACTTACTACCTGCCCGTGCGCCCTTTCGGGCCGCGCAACCTGACCGAAGCCAGTCATTGCATTTTTCCCGACAGACAACCTTATTAAGGTTCAAATATTCGGACATTACTGCAGAAGGAGGATAAACCGTATGCAAATACCTCGTTTACTCATGTCTTACCTGAGAAATCTGCCTGCTGATCTGTTGCCGCTGGTCGAGCAGATTGCTGATCTGGCAATGGATTTGCGCTGGACCTGGAGCCACGGAGGAGATGCAATGTGGAAAATCATGGATCCGCAGGTGTGGGAACAAAGCGAAAATCCTTTTGTCGTTCTGCAGAATCTGTCACATGAACGACTGCAGGTACTGAACCAGGATCAGGAATTCAGGCAGCATCTCGATCGTCTAGTCGAAGCACGCAATCGTTATTGCAGTTGTAATGGCTGGTTTGGAGAGGTACACGGCAATTCCGGCCTGCGGGGAATCGCCTATTTTAGCATGGAATACGGTCTGGGCAAGGCCTTGCCATTGTATGCCGGTGGATTGGGTGTGCTGGCGGGAGACTATCTCAAGGCAGCCAGTGATCTGGCCGTCCCGGTGGTCGCAATCGGCTTGCTGTATCAGGAAGGTTATTTTCGGCAGATGCTGGACGCCAGCGGCTGGCAACAGGAAATCTATCCCTACAGCGACTCCAGCAGTCTGCCTTTGCACCCTCTGCGAGCCCACAACGGTACCTGGTTGTCCATCCCGATCAGGCTGCCCGGGCGAACGGTACAACTGCATGTCTGGGAAGCACGCGTAGGACGGATCAGCCTGTATTTACTGGACAGCAATAATCCGCTGAACAGCGCACTGGATCGCGGTATTACCGGCAAACTGTACGGCGGAGGTGAAGAAATCCGTCTGGTACAGGAAATTGTGCTGGGAATCGGCGGTTGGCAGCTCATCGAAGCGCTGGAACTGGAAATAGATGTCTGTCACCTGAATGAAGGTCATGCTGCTTTCGTTACGCTGGAACGTGCCCGCTGTTTCGCGCAGAAAAGGCAGATGGATTTCCGTGAAGCACTCTGGGCGATCCGTCCGGGCAATCTGTTCACCACACATACCCCGGTGGCGGCCGGTTTCGACACTTTTCCGCGTGCACTGATAATGAAATACGGTCTGCCCTACGCCAGAAATCTGAATATGCCACTCGACGAACTGATGGCGTTCGGGCGCAGCAACGGGCAGGATGATGACGAGCCCTTTAATATGGCTTATCTGGCAGCACGCACCTGCGGCATGATGAATGGTGTCAGCCAACTGCACGGTCAGGTCAGCCGCAGCATTTTCCAGAAACTATACCCGCGCTGGCCCGAATGCGAAATCCCCGTCACGCATGTCACCAATGGTGTGCATGTCCCCTCATGGGATTCTCCCTGGGCAGATGAAATCTGGACAGATTCGTGCGGCAAGGGCCGCTGGCTGGGTTCAGAAGAAACGCTCGCCACTAAGATAAACAAGCTCGACGATGCGGTACTCTGGAATCTGTGCGGCCAGGAACGCGCCGATCTGGTACGTCATGCGCGGCAACGGATGCGGATACTGCAGGGACAAAGAGGTGCAGACACGGAAGCAGTCAATCAGGTCGACCGGATACTGGATCCCAACGTGCTGACACTCGGGTTTGCCCGTCGCTTTACCGCTTACAAGCGCCCCAATCTGCTGCTGCACGATCGTGAACGCCTCGCCCGACTGCTTACCCGGACAGACTGGCCGGTACAACTGGTCGTCGCGGGCAAAGCACACCCTGCCGATGACGAAGGCAAGTGCTTCATCCAGGAATGGGCCCAGTTTTCCAGCAGGCCGGATGTGCGCAACCATGTCGTGTTTCTTGAAGACTATGACATCGCTCTGGCGCAGGAACTGGTACAGGGAGTGGATGTCTGGATCAACCCTCCACGCCGGCCATGGGAGGCCAGTGGCACCAGCGGCATGAAAGTGCTGGCCAATGGTGGACTGAATCTTTCGGAACTCGACGGCTGGTGGGCCGAAGCCTACACACCGGCTGCCGGTTGGGCGCTGGGCGATGGCCGCGAGCACCACGAACCTGAGTGGGATGCTGTGGAAGCAGAACAATTATATCGCCTGCTGGAAGAAGAAATCATACCGATGTTCTACGATCGCGATGTCAGCGGTATTCCCGCAGCCTGGGTAGCCCGGATGCGCACCAGCATGGCCCATCTCGCGCCGCGGTTCAGCAGCAACCGGATGGTGCGTGAATATGTCGAGCAGCTCTATCTTCCTGCAGCCTCAGCCTTCAGACAACGGACAGCTCCTGGCAGCTCGACGGCGCGGGAACTGTGCCAATGGAGCGAACAACTGAAAAAAAGCTGGCACGAAATCCACTGGGGAAACCTGATCGTTTCTCAAGACGAACAGGGATGGCTGGCAGCAGTACCGGTCTATCTGGGAGAAATCTCGCCTGAATCTGTACAGGTGCAACTCTATGCCGATCCGGTCGAAGGTGAATCCCCTGTTTGTGAAATGATGCAACGCGGGAATGAAATGCCCGGTGCCGTAAACGGTTATTTGTATACAGCCCGGATGAATATGCTGCGTGCCTATACCGATTTCACACCACGTTGTATCGCCTATCATCCCGATGCCTGTATCCCGATCGAGAATCACCTGATCCACTGGTGGAGCGGGATCGTATCCTTAAAGAACCTCTGAATCGCAAGAAACACGACGAAGACCGTAGCTATGCTTACGATGTCGAGGAGTGTGGTGATCCAGTATCTTTGTCACCCTCGTTGCTGAACAACCATCTTCCAGATCATTTGCACCAGATAGCCTGGCAGCAAGGACCTCCCTTTCCGTGCCGTGTGCGGAAATAGCCGGAGATTAGGCGATTGTTCGAATAATCGAAATTTCCGCTTATTACTCATAATTCGCCCGTAATCAATATCCACGCAGGAGAAATCATGAGCGAAGCGACTCTACCGGCTGGCACGGGTAATAAAAAGAAAATCATTCTGTTTGTCCTGATCGGAATATTGTCCGTCGGTGCGGGAATCGGTGGTACCTGGTATTTCATGAAACAGCAGCAGGAGGATGGATCAGATGTCACGGCTAAGAAAAAGAAAAAACCGACGACCTTCATCAAGCTCGAGAGCTTTACCGTCAATCTGCAATCGGATGACAGGGAGCCACACTACCTGCAGGTAGAACTGTCCCTCAAAGCAAACGAATCAGAAGCGGTCAAGGTCATCGAAAACAAGAAACCTGAAGTCCGTAACCAGATCCTGCTGTTGCTGTCCAGCAAGAAGCCTTCCGAGATCAATACGCTGGAGGGAAAACAGAAACTCAGCCAGGAGATCATTCAGGCGATCAGGTCAAAAGTTGATTCTGAAGAGCTGGAAGATGACATTCTGGATGTCTTGTTCACCTCGTTCATCATTCAGTAAACCCCGTGCGCCATGGCCGAGAATTTTCTCACTCAGGATGAAGTGGATGCGCTGCTGAACTTTGAGAATGGCAGCAAGCATCAGCAAACCGCCCAGAAAGAAAACGAGGTCTCCTATCCGGGGGGAGTTCGCCCCTACAACCTGGCCACCCAGGAGCGGATCGTGCGTGGACGCATGCCTGCTCTGGAAATCATCAATGCACGGTTCGCCAATTCACTGCAGATCGGGCTCTACAACTTTCTGCGCCGGGGAGTGGATATTTCCGCCGGCTCGATCAGGACCGTCAAATACAGCGAATTCACCCGTTCACTGGTTGTCCCGGCGAATATCAACCTGGTCAGCATGAAGCCGCTGCGCGGCACTGCGCTGTTCACCATCGATCCCAACCTGATATTCCTGATTGTGGACAACATGTTCGGCGGAGACGGCCGTTTCCATACCAGAGTGGAGGGGCGTGAATTCACTCTGACCGAGCAAGGCATCATCCGGCGCCTGCTGGATGTTCTGTTCGAACACTACGAAAAAGCCTGGCATTCCATCTATCCGGTCAAGTTTGAATATGTCCGCGCGGAAATGAATCCACAATTTGCCAATATCGTCACCCCGACCGACATCGTGGTCGCCAGCGCCTTTGAGCTCAACCTGGGCGGCAATCGCGGAGAATTCTATACCTGCATCCCTTACACCATGCTGGAGCCGATACGCGATCTCCTCAACAACAGTATGCAGGAAGAGCGAGCGGAAGTTGACAAAAACTGGATCAAATCGCTGACCAGGCAGGTACAGGGAGCAGAAATAGAAATCATCGCCAACCTGGGCCAGACCCAGGTGACGTTACACCAGATTCTCAACATGCAGGAAGGTGATGTCATCGCGCTCGACATTCCCGATACCGTAGTGGCAATGGCGAATAGTGTACCGATTATGGATTGCCATTACGGCATTCTCAACGGCCACTATGCACTCAAAGTCAAGACTGTACGATCTCCCAATGAAACCGACTGATACCGGAGCAGAAGATGAATGAATCCACATTAACCGAACCGCAAACCGAACAGGATGACTGGGCCGCCGCCATGGCGGAACAGCAGGCTGCTGATGCCCAGTCGACCACCAATGATGACAACGGATCGCCATCCCCCTCATCGGCACAGCTGGCGGGTGACAGCCTGACGAAATCCTCCCCCGTTTTCGAACAGTTCTCCAGAAATGATGTGCTGAACGATACCCGTAATGATATCGACATGATTCTGGATATTCCGGTGCAACTGACTGTCGAGCTGGGCCGTACCCGGATCGCCATCAAAAATCTGCTGCAACTGGCACAAGGCTCCGTGGTGGAACTGGATGGCATGGCCGGAGAACCGATGGATGTGCTGGTCAATGGCTGCCTGATTGCCCAGGGAGAGGTGGTCGTTGTCAATGAAAAATTCGGTATTCGCCTGACTGACATCATTACCCCCAGCGAGCGCATACGCAAACTCAACCGCTGATTGATACCGGACCGATCACTCAATCCATGCAACACATACGTATCCGGACTGGTGCAGTGCTGTGGCTATGGCTGCCGCAGCAGTTGCTTGCCGAACCCGCAGTAAATCAGAACCTTACCCTGCCACCTCCAATCGTTTCCATCGAGAGCATGCTGCAACTGTCAGCTGGCTTGCTCATGGTCCTGGCATTCATCGCGCTGATTGCCTGGCTGTTCAAAAAAATTGGTTTTCATCCCGCCAACCGGACAGGTCTGCTGAAAGTCATTTCTTCAGCCAGTGTCGGCCAGAAAGAAAGGATCGTGCTGGCTGAAATCGGTGATATTTGGCTGGTGCTGGGAGTAGCGCCGGGTCAGGTCAATCTGCTGCACCAGATGGACAAAAACACTCTGCCTGCCGGTGAAACCACCGAATCTCCTCCCGCCAGCCGTTTTACGGAGAAGTTGCAAGCCCATCTGGAGCAAGGCCATGAACGATAAACTACCAGCTCACCTCAGAACCGGCTTCCAGCACGATCTGCCTAAACGCTGCATGGGTTGCGGTATCCTGCTGCTGGGCGCGGGAATCGGCCTTGCCGGACCGGTGCTGGCTCAGAAAACGGGATTTCCTGCCATTACCAGCACCCCTGCAGCGGGCGGCGGTGCTACTTATACCCTCAGCCTGCAGACGCTGCTGCTGCTGACTTCACTGACGTTTCTGCCCGCTGTCGTCCTGATGATGTCCAGCTTCACCCGTATCATCATCGTTCTGTCACTGTTGCGCCAGGCACTGGGCACACAATCCTCCCCGCCCAATCAGGTACTGATCGGCCTGGCACTGTTCCTGTCTTTCTTCATCATGTCACCGGTCATCGACAAAGTTTATACGGAAGCATACCTGCCGTTTTCGGAAGACAAAATCAGCATCGTCGAAGCGATGGAGAAAGCAGGAGATCCGCTCAAATCCTTTATGCTGCGCCAGACGCGCGAAGCAGATATCGCCCTGTTTGCCCGAATTGCCGAAAACGGAGAAATTGAAAGTCCGGATCAGGTGCCGATGAAAATCCTGGTGCCTGCCTATATCACCAGTGAACTGAAAACCGCCTTCCAGATCGGGTTTATCGTATTCATCCCCTTTCTGATCATCGATATGGTCGTTGCCAGCACGCTGATGGCCATGGGAATGATGATGCTGTCGCCCATGATCATCTCGCTGCCGTTCAAACTGATGCTGTTCGTGCTGGTCGATGGCTGGCATCTGCTGATTGGTTCGCTCACCCAAAGCTTCTACGTCTAACGAGGAGATCGCCCCATGAACCCGGAACAGGCAATGACTATCGGCCGGCAGGCACTGGAGGTCACATTCATGATCGCAGCACCTTTATTGCTGGCGGCACTGGTAACGGGTCTGATCATCAGTATTTTCCAGGCTGCCACCCAGATCAATGAGATGACGTTGTCGTTCATTCCTAAACTGCTGGCCATATTCGTCACGCTGGCGCTGGCCGGACCCTGGATATTGCAGATCATGCTCGATTACATCACCCGGCTCTATACCAGCATTCCCTCGATCATCAGCGGCTGACAGGTCGTCAAGGAACCTCTGATTAAATCCTCCATGAACCGCATTGCCGGCAAATCGTGATGATCGCAAGAAACACGACGAAGGTCGTAGCTATTCTACGATGCCGAGGAGCGCGACACAGCAAGCGCGTGATTTTGCTGCAACCCTTTGGGGCACTGGTTTTGCAGGCGAACTGCGGCGTTGAGCTCGTTGTGAAGGGGCCAACCACACTGCCTCACTCGCCTTGCATTTCATCTGCAAAACACAGTGTGCGGCTATGCGGGACTTAATCAGAGGTTCCCTTAGAACATGTTCAGCATCACTACCGAACAGCTGAACGGCTGGCTAGCCAGCCTGATCTGGCCGCTGGCCAGAATCCTTGCACTTCTGGCGAGCACACCACTGTTGGGCAGCAGCTCGATTCCGACTCAGACGAAACTGGGACTGACTGTACTGCTGGCTATTCTGATTGCACCGCTGCTGCCTCCACTGCCTCAGATCGATCCGGGTTCCGGTGCCGGCCTCATTGTTCTGATGCAGCAGATCATCATCGGGCTGGCGATGGGTTTTTCCATGCGCATCGTTTTCACCGCAGTCGAAATGGCGGGTGAAATCACGGGATTGCAGATGGGCCTTGGTTTCGCCACCTTCTTCGATCCCCAGCAATCCGGGCAGGTCCAGCTGGTTGGCCGCTTCTACGGACTACTGGCCACTCTTATGTTTCTGGCTATCGACGGGCATCTGCAAGTCATTGCCATTCTTGTACATAGTTTCACCACCCTACCCATCGGTACAGAGGGAATGAGTACTACTTCATTCACAGCACTCGTCAATTGGGGAATCAAAATTTTTACGCTGGGATTACATCTGGCTTTGCCTGTCCTGACAGCTCTGCTGATCACCAATCTTGCACTAGGCATCCTGACACGCGCCGCTCCCCAGCTGAACATTTTTGCCGTCGGATTTCCACTGACACTGGGAATCGGTCTGCTGGTCATGTCATGGGCACTACCCTATTTCACCCCCCTGCTCGAGCAGCTGTTTCAGGAGAGTTTCTCCGTCATGCGTTCGCTCTCCAGTCAAGCTGCCAGCGTAGTCGAAATCCCTTGAGGACGTGACGACACCGCCGTTCTCGATTCGGCTTCATCGGGCGTTCCGGGCATTCTTTGGATTAATCAAATTTTTTACCTCTTTTTCGGCCAATCGCAATTCTTCAGTGATTGATAAGCTAGGCCGCGTTCGCATATTTTTCTTGAGAAAACGGTAACCACCATGCTATTCAAATCTCATCTCAGGTCGATTCTGAACATTACCCCCCAGTCAGAAAACGAAACTGAATCCAATGTAGTCCCCCTTCCTACCAGTAAAACCGCATACGACGATACACTGCTAACCACGAACGATACGCTGGCACAGGAAAACTATGATGTGCCTGCCGATGACAGTAATATCTCACGGCTGGAAGCCGAGAATCTCGCGATCCGGGAAGCCAAAAACCGGATCGAAACCGAAGCCAGAGCACGCGTCACAGCAGAAGCACGCGCCAGGGTAGAAGCGAGTGCCAGACTGGCAGCCGAAGCACGCATCAAGGCCGAAACTGCCGCAACGGAAGAAGCCAGGGCACGCGCCCGGGCAGAAGCGCTGGCTGCGCATGAAGCCTATGCACGCCAGGAGCTGGAGGCAAGACTGCGTCAGACCGTCGAGGATGGCCTGAAAGCAGAAAAAGAAACAGTTACTGCACTGCGTGCCAAAGTGCAGGCTGAAGCCGCCACTACCGAAAAAGCACAGAGACGTTTACAGGAAGAAGCACTCACCCTGAAAAAATCCCGGGAAAGAGAACTGGCGGAGCAAAGAGCAATCGAGGCAGCCATCGCCAGACGAAGAACCGGTGAAGAAGCGTTGAAAGTAGCGCTTGCAGCTTCTGCAGCCGAAGCAGAAGCAACTGCACTGGCTCGCGCAAGAATCGAAGAAGATGAGAGAAACATCGCACTGGCCAAAGCCAAAGCCGAGGCCGAGCGTCAGGCAATCGAGGAAATTCGGTTGCGTACCGAAGCTGAGGCCAGTCTCGCATCAAAAGCCCAGGAAAAATTGCAGGCTGAGATCAACGCACGAGAGGCGGAACAAGCTCGGCTCGATGCCGAGAAAAAAATGATCGAAGCAGCACAATCCCGTCGCGAGCTCGATCTGGTCGCAAAATCAGAAGCGGAAGCACGTACTGCGGCCGAACTGGAAACTGCCGCCACCCAACGCGCCCGAATCGAAGCAGAACAGAAAGCCCGAGTCATAGCAGAACAGGTTGCTCTGGCTGAACAAGAAGCAACCAATGCTGCTCTGGAACGTTCCCGGGCAGATACGCTGTTGCTGGAGAAAACGCGTGCACACACTCTTGCGGAAAATGAGGCACGCGCTGCGGTTGAAGCCCGCATACAGGCAAAAGAACAGGAAACAGCCATTTTCAACGAAAAGGCACAAACCGATCAGGCGGTCACCGATACGATCAAGGAACGCATACAGGCCCAGGAAACCGCCATCCGGCGTGCACGGGCACGCGCAGCTGCGGAATCGGTTGCCAGGAAAACGGCCGAAGACAAAATCACAGCCGAAACACGCGCAGCAGAGCTGGCCGAAGAACGTATTGCTCTGGACAGACAGGTCGAGAAAGAAGCGAATGAACTGGCAGAAACCGAAGCACGCCTGATCGAAAATAAGAAAAAGCAGGCTGAGGCCGTACAGCAAGCCAAATCTGCTGCTGCTGCACGCATGGAAATGGAACGGAAACTGACCGAACTTTCGACCCGCATTGCCCAGAACCAGGTCATTGCCATGGCGAAAACGGAAGAAAAACTCAAGGCTGCTGAAATCGCCACGACAACCGTGTTACAAAAAATCAAAATCGAATCCTCAGCGCTGAAAGCAATACAGGAACGCATAGAACAGGATGCACTCGCTGTTGAACGTGCCATCGCCCGGGAAGTCGTGGAAGCGATGGCCGTAGAAGCAGCACGAGCCCGTATCCGCATCGACGAAGCTGCAATTGCACAGGCCTCCCGGAAAATTCAGGAGGAAATCGAAATGACCGGAATGATTCAAGGTTGTTTTGATAAGGAAATCCCGCCTGCTATCACCATGCATGATGAAGAACAAGGTGAAACTCATTCCGCTGATGATGAAGCCCTGCTGGCAGATACCGATGAACACATGGCAGCAGAAGCTTTTGATAAATTTGTCGAACCTGGTGAGCTCGATGAATCCGACGAAACTGAAGCATTACCGAATGAATCAAAAACTGCTGAAATAGAATAATCGGTCTCCTCATTTCAACTTGAGATAAAATAAGCAGCATATCTCAAACAACTGGAACGGCAGCAAGATAGGCAATATGCCGATCTGCAGTTTTTCAGAATCAGGCGAATAAAATACTAAAAATAAGAGGGGAACAAGCGTGCTGAGAACCTTGTGTAAGACCTTACTGCCCCTGACACTGGCAACTATCAGTGTCAAAGGGTTTACCATGCACATAGAGGAAAAGACCACCCTGCTTCAGGATCAGCAACAGGTCAGCATCACCATTTACAACGAAAATCTGGCACTGGTCAGGGATCTACGGCACGTTCCGCTGAAAAAAGGAATAAACCGACTGGCCTGGTGTGACGTTTCTGCCCGAATACGCCCGGAAACGGCATTGTTGCGCACACCGGAAAAAACTTCCTCGATCCGGATGGTAGAGCAGAACTTTGATTTTGATGCACTCACCCCGGAAAAATTGCTGGAAAAATACCTGGGGCGCAGTATCAATGTCATTTACGTCAATCCCGTCACCGGTGCAGAAACTGTGGAAGCTGCCACAGTACTTTCTGTCAGCGATGGTGTCGTGCTGCAATTCAAGGATCGGGTCGAAACCAGCGTTTCCGGACGAATCGCCTTTCCTGACATCCCCGGCAGTCTGCACAATCACCCTACTCTCTCACTGGTACTGGATGGCGCCACTCCAGGCAAACACGAACTCGAATTATCCTATCTGACTTCCGGGCTTTCCTGGCAGGCGGACTATGTTGCCCGGCTCGATGCCAACGACGGCCAGCTCGATCTCAGCGGGCTGGTCACGCTGACCAATCATAGTGGCATTGCCTATCCTGATGCCCATTTGCAACTGGTCGCCGGAGATGTCAATCAGGTTACTCCCGAACCTCCCCAGGCAAGAACGCAGGCAAGAAAAATGATGGCCATGGTGGCTGATGCGGCTGAATATCAGGCAGTCAAAGAGGAATCATTATCCGAGTATCATCTTTACTCCCTGCCTGTCCCCACTACGCTGGCAGAAAATCAGAGCAAGCAGATCACACTGATGTCGGCAACGGATATTCCAGTCAGTCAGGAGTTTCTATTGCGCGGCACAAATGCCTATTATTTCAGCAGATATTCCAACCTCGACGATAAGCTGAAGCCAGTGGTACTTATCCAGTTCAAGAATGAAGGAGAGGGACTGGGCGTACCATTGCCCAAAGGAACCATACGCGTCTACCAGAATGATTCCCGCGATAACCTCCAGTTTTTAGGTGAAGATCACATCGACCATACCGCAAAAAATGAAGAGGTTCGCGTAAAACTGGGCAAGGCTACCGATATTACAGCCATGCGGACTCAAACCGACTTTCAGCAACTGGATACACCTTCTCGCCGTTTTACCGAAACGGCTCACCAGATTGAAATCCATAATGTTCGTCAGGAAGCTGTCACGATTCGTGTACAGGAGCCCATCCCAGGTGACTGGATGATGATTTCAGAATCTCAGCCACACACAAAATCTTCTGCCAATCTGGTCGAATGGCTGGTTAAGGTTCCCACCAACCAGAAAACCATCCTCAGTTACCGGGTTCGAATCAAACACTGAGAAAACCATTTCTGTTCACAGGGATCAGGGCACTAACCACCGGGCAACCCTCATTCTGCTCGGTTTCTGATGTTCAGCAGATAGTTCCTGACCAGATTGATCTGGTCTGTATCCATCAGCATGGGTGCATGCCCGATACCTGCCAGCTCGGTGATCTGTACGTCAGGCCGGTGCAATTGCATTTCTCTGGCTGTCTCAGGTGTCAATACCCCTGATTTCTCTCCCCGCAGTACCAACACCGGAAGATCGATCCTGTTCCAGTAGGCCCACAAATCGATATCTCTGATACGATCCGGCCTGAAACCGGATGAAATAGCCGGATCGTAACGGTAACCAATCGTACCATCCTTATATTCACGCGCACTGTACAGCGCCAAGTGATGCCATTCTGTATTCGTCAACGGGCTGTAAGGCAAGGCAGTATCACGCATGTGAGATTCCAGTTCACTCAGGCTTCGGAAGCGGGGATCCTGGCCAATCGTGGTCGCAAACAGACTCAATATTCCGGAAGGGACATGAGGGCCGATATCACTCATCACCAACGTTCTGAATCGATAAGATACCGAAGGTCGCTGGCGAGCGGCGAGCAGCATACCAATCAAACCGCCCATCGACACCCCTACCCAGTAAATTCGCGGACTGCCATTGTCATGCTGCCAGCAAACATGTTCGAGCGCATGCTCCATGTCCGATACATAAGTTGCCGCCGAATTGTAATCCTCAGCATCTTCCAGCCAGTCACTGCGCCCCCGCCCCGCCATATCGATACAAATCACTCTGAAATCACGCTCCAGCGCTGCTGCAAGAAAATCGAAATCCCTGCAGTTGCGTGTCAGACCATGAGCGCACACCACCACATGTTCATTTTCCGGATTTCCCCAATCCGTATACGCAAGCCGACGCCGGCCATGGCCGGATTTTATTTTTCCGGGCTGCACCGGAACAGGCAGAAACTTCCATGCTACAACAGCAGAATTTTTCATAGTATCTTCTTCAAAACGGAATGAAACCTATCCGCAAAGTTTACTGAGCCGTAACTGCACGAAAGCTACCGCAGTTTATACAGACTCAAATCATCGCATACAAATATACCGGTAAAATGCATCTATGAATCACGATGTTATACATATATCTGACACGATTCTCACTTATTCTTCAATCGTTTACTTGCCATTCATGATGCTTTCTGGTATTGATGGCAAGTTTATTTTTCCTCAACTTACAAGGTGAACAACCAGAAGGAGTATGTAACGAATGGGTAAACAACTGGAATCACGCACCATTCCCCCTTATGAGCCCAAAACAGGCGAGGAATACATGAGCCCGGGGCAGTTGGCACATTTCCGGAAAATATTGGAATACCAGCGGGCCGAGCTCAGCAAGGAAATCGATCGCGCTGTCCATGTCATGCAGGAAGAGTCCACCATTTTCGCTGACCCGGCTGACCGGGCCACGCAGGAATCCGATATGGCCCTGGAACTGCGCAGCCGTGACCGTGAGCGTAAACTGATCAAGAAAATTGATGAGATTTTCACCAAAATTGATTCAGGGGAATATGGCTATTGCGAAAAATGCGGCATCGAAATCGGCCTGAAACGGTTGGAAGCAAGACCAACCGCATCACTCTGCATCGACTGCAAAACACTGGACGAGATCCGAGAAAAGCAAATGGCCAAATAACTGTCGGGTAATCCGCACGGCAGACAGTCATACCCGGTTCCGGCATTCTGCCGGAATCCAGATCAAACATCTCTTATTCCCTTGGTTTTTTTCCAGCAGCCCACGAAGGGATCAATTCACCCATCCGTACCGGTTATGCAAACGAATTGATGGCTGGAGAATTTCATCATCCTCTCCCCAGACGCCGCCGGCAAGCATCAACCGCCGAATCTATCCGCTGCGCCGTTGATCGACGAATCGGAAAAGCTGCAAGCCGACCGGCAAAACCCGAAGTCTGCTCCAACATCCCCTCGATGATATCCTCAGCAGCTTTCAGTTGCACCCCCCTTCCGTGGCCAGACGCACCAAGTGATAGCGCTCTATCACTGCACCTTCTCCGCAAATATCCATATGGTGCTGGCCCATCCCGCCTTCACTGAAGATCAGATCGAAAGCTGGAGCCAGCCACCAGCGTCGATCATGGCCAAGGCGCCAGGCGAAGTTTTTCGGATGATCGTCACGATTGTGAAAAAGTACGTTGGAGACGGTGCGTTGAACTTGAGCAACCTTCCGCTCAAGGCAGGTTCGAGCATTGAAGTGATTATTTTGGTACAGCCTGCCAGCTCGGCAGATTCAAATCTCTATCCCCCTGCGTGGGAAACCAATCACTTTCTTCCAGCCGACTGATCCGGTGGCTCAGGAAAATTGGAGTACCTCGCAATGATTTTGTTAGATACCTATATTTGGGTCTGGTGGATACATGACCCAGAGTGACTGCCCAGAACGTATAAAACATGCATTGAAGAAAATGAGTCTGAGGACCTCGAGGTTAACATTATGTCATGTTGGGAAGTTGCAAAGCTAACAGAGTACGGACGTCTGGTATTGCCCACATCTGTTGCTGAATGGTTTGATCAGGCGTTGTCTTACCTTGGTATCCGGTTGTTAGAGTTAACTCCACGCATCGTCGTAGAGTCAACTAAATTGCCTGGGACGTTTCATCGTAATCCTGCGGATCAGCTGATAGTTGCCAGCGCCAGGATCCTCAACTGTCCTCTGATAACAATGGATGAGAAGATTCTATCCTACGCGCACGTTCAATTGGCCCCGAAGCCAGCGGGCTAACTTAGCGGGGGAAATTGGGACAGACCACGGTTTTCAGGTTCATTTGGACTACCTGGCCTTGTTATGCGCAGATTCATATTGTACAATTACTCGTACAATTGTTTAGAGGCTTATTATGGCTACTATTACCTATTCCGAGGTTCGCAGCAAACTCGCCGAAACGATGGAGAAAGTCTGTGATGACCATACGCCCGTTATTATCACCCGGAAAAATTCACGTTCTGTGGTCATGATATCCCTGGATGATTACGAAGCCATGGAGGAAACCGCCTATCTGTTACGCAGCCCCGAAAATGCGCGGCGACTTCTTGAGTCCATGGCTGAATTAAGTTCAGGAAAAGGCAAGAAACGAGAGCTGATCGAGTGAACCTGATTTTCTCGGAACATGCGTGGGAAGATTATCTTTATTGGCAAAAGAATGACAGAAAAATTCTGACACGTATAAACCAGCTCATAAAAGAAATTCAGCATTCTCCATTTCAGGGAATTGGCAAACCGGAACCCCTTAAACATGGGCTTGCTGGTTATTGGTCCAGACGAATAGATAGTGAGCATCGGATTGTTTATAAAGCCGAGAATAAATCATTATTCATCGCTCAGCTTCGATACCATTATTAATGTAACCTGAGTTCGGGATAAGCCCTTAAGCTTTAGCCAGGCTGTTGACCCTGGTCAGATTCAAAGTTGGTTTGTTATCGGACAAACAGTAAGCGACGATACCAG
>OBJA01000482.1_pt1 | contig 34667 bp, 30 predicted proteins | sample 1519751 | NCBI WGS metagenome assembly OBJA01 (sample SAMEA3881238, study PRJEB22517) | soil metagenome | biome: lake sediment; feature: soda lake sediment; material: sediment, water from around vicinity | place: India | collected 2013-12-23 | depth 3 m
ATGGCGAGCGGATTGCCGCCCGAATCGTCCTTCTTGAAGAGGAGGTTGCCGGCATCGAGCAGGAGCGGGGGACGCTTGGATTCCGACCTCAGATCTTCGACCAATTTTGCCTTTCCGGACAGACCGCCCAGCTGACTTTGTTTTCAGCCGCACGGTTCAATTTCACCTGCCACATTACTGGAGTAAATGAGGGTGAAGAATGCGGAGGATCCGGTTTCGGCGGCGGACGGATGAGCGGTGAAACCGAGCAGAAGAACTATCGCGACAATAAGATGATGAGCATATTTCATGAGTATCACCCTGGCATCGAACCGGTCAAGCCTCTCTTGAGGAAGTACCGGAGGAGCCGTCCCGGGATGTGACGTATATCAGGAACTCCCGATTGCCTTTAGGGCCGAGGATAGGCGACTCTATTACGCCATGATTCCCGAGCCCAGACCGTTCCACGAAATCCACTATTTTGTCGATAGCTTGCCGGTGCAGGGAGGGGTCTGTTACGACCCCCCCCTCTCCGACCAATCTCTTTGGAAGCTCGAATTGAGGTTTGATCAGCGCGAGTATCGCCACCTTTCCGGTGAAAAGACTCACCAGGGGAGGCAGCAAGGTGGTGAGGGAGATGAAAGAAACGTCGATAACCGCAAGGTCGGGATGATCGTCATGGATATCTTTTGCGGAAATATTCTTCGCGTTGAATCTCTCCAATACGACGACTCGCGGATCCTGCCTGATTTTCCAGGCAAGCTGCCCATACGCAACATCCACGGCATAGACTCTTCTGGCCTTGTGCTGGAGAAGGCAGTCGGTAAAGCCCCCAGTCGAAGCCCCGATATCGACACAGACCTTGTCCTGTATTTCGATGTGGAAGTGGGCCAGAGCTTCGGCCAGTTTCAGCCCACCCCGCGATACATACGAACACTTCTCCTTCAGCCGGAGGACAGCGGTCGAAGGATAGAGTTGCCCGGGCTTGTCCGCTGTCCGCTCATCGACATACACTTCGCCGGCCCCGATCATCGCCTGGGCTTCCGCCAGCGAATGAGCCAGTTCCCGATCGATGAGCAGTTGGTCGAGGCGGGTTTTCAAGATTTCCGCTGAGGTTTCTAGAGTTTGCCAAGATTCTCCTGTGCCTTTGCCGCTTCCGGAGCACTGGCATGTTTTTTCAGGAGTTTCTTGTAGATTACTTTGGCAGTTTCCTTGTCGGCCAATCTTTCAAATGCCATTCCCTGCTTCAGCATGGCCGCGGGAGCCTTGGCATGTCCGGAATGCTGAGAGATGATCTTCTGGTACTGCATGATCGCCTTGTCGTATTCCTTCTGGTTGAAGAGGCATTCTCCCATCATGTAGCGGGCATCCACACTCTCACTGGAAGAAGTGTCGGCGGCAACCTGCTCGAAAAGCGGGAACGCTTCGGTATAGCTGTTCTTTTCGAAGAGATTTTGGGCTCTCCTGAAGTTGCTGTCAGCACCCTGACTGCTGTCCGGCTTCTGCGGCGCAACGGTCGCTACCACCGGTGCCGGTATATCCGGTGCGGACTGAGAAGGTCTCTCAGGAGCAGCTGCGGCGAGGACTGCAGCCTCGTTTGCCGGAGTGGTTCTGGTTGTTTCCGGCGCGGGAGCCGCATCTTTCTTGGTTTTCTTCTTATCCGACTGGATATGCGTGCTGGTATCCGTTGCAGCACCGCTTTTCATCGTCTGGGTTTTCTTCTTGGCCAGTTCGGCATTGAGAGCGGCTTCCTTGGCCTTTCGTTCCGCCTCCCTGACCCGTGCCTCCTGCATCGCCTTGACACTTTCCTGCTGCGCGTTCATTCTGTTGGTCAAATCGGCGAGCTGGGATTCCTTCTCCCGCTGCAGTTCCTCGAGCCGGCGAAGGGCCTCCTCGCGTTTGGCGGCCTCTTCCTGGGCGACATTGGAAATGCTTGCCTGGAGATCCTTGTTCTGTTCCTTGAGTCTCTGGTTCAGGTGAGAAGTTTCTTCCAGTTGATTCTTCAGTTCGAGGATCTCCCTCTCGAGTTGTTCCATCTGTCCGGTTGCGGCAGCCTGCCGCTTCTGCAGGGGATCAACCGTCGTGGCTTTCATGTCTTCGAGCTTCTTGTTGATGATCCTCACCTGATAACGAAGATCCGCGACTTCGTTCTGTGAGGCGCACTGCACCAGGAAGGGTAATGCCGCTATACCAAATGCCAATGAAATAAACTTTTTCATGTTCGACTAATCAAAAAAGGTGGGGCCAAGGTTTATCTTGACCATTGAGGGAATGTCTGGCTGCCCGGCATGTTGAAGAGTCTTCTTTGGAAGGAGCCGTTCTTCATTATACCGTAGAGCTGCTGCCTTTGGCCATCACGTTTTACGAAGATAATCTGATTGCCGTCAGGCGACCAGGATGGAGATTCATGATGGCTGAGGTCGGAGGTAACCTGTCTGGGCTCCTCTCCGGTGAGCGGGTTCATGGTAAAAAGCTGGTAGACTCCATCGCGCAGGCTTGAAAATACAATGAGATTTTCGGTGGGCGACCAGTTGGGTTCCGCATTTTCAGTGCCTTCGAAGGTGAGTCTCCTGACCTTCCTGGTCCTCATATCCATAAAATAGAGCTGCGGTTTGCCGCTGCGATCGGAGACGAACACCAGACTGGCACCATCGGGAGACCAGGCGGGAGATACGTTGATGCCTGCGCGCTCCGTAAGTCTTTCGATAATCTCCCCCTTCCGGTCGAGAAGATAGAGATCGGGGTTGCCCTGGTGTGACAGGGTGAGAACCATTCTCTGGCCATCAGAGGACCAGGCCGGGGCCAGATTGAGTCCCTTCCGGCGGGAAACGGCCTGGGTGGTCTTATCCTGACGCAAATCCGTAATATAGAGAGCCTGACTACCGTTGTGATAGGACGTATAGCTGAGGTACGGCCCCCCCGGAACGAATTTTGGCGACACGGCCAGATATTTGTGACGGGTTATCTGCCGGACATTCTTCCCGAGAATATCGGTCAAAAAAACATCTTTGGCCGTTCCTTCGCGGTTGACGAAGGCGATCTGCGTGGTGGCGATGCCCGGTTTGCCGGTCAAGGTCTCGATCACACTGTCACAGAATTTGAAGAGCATCTTCTCCTTCTGCTGCCTGGTCCCGGAATAGCTTTTGCCAAGAAGGACTTCGTCCGAAGCCGCATCCATCAGTCGCATCTCGAGGGAGACGGCATCGCCGGACTCCGAGTACTGGCCCAGGACGACATAGTCGGCTGCAACCTTTTTCCAATCCGCCGTCTGATTTCCACCATATCTGTCATGAGGAATGATCGAGATTATACCGTGGAACTCAAGGGACTTGCCCAGCGCATCGGCGAGTTCGCGGCCCAGTGGCTGCCGTTGCTGCGGAAGGCTTTTGCTTTGGAACCAGGGAACTGCAAAATTGATCTTTCGGACTCCGGATGAGGTGACGTCCAAATAGACACGATCTGCGGCTATCGCACTGCTCATGAAGCAGTGGAGAAGCAGCAGGGATACTATAGATGGAATAAGGCTTCGAAAGCGTATGAGTCTCATAATTACATCTCACAGATACGAAAAGGTTATTGGATGCCGCCGGGTCTGAAGCGCAATCCGATCTCGTGCGTCTGCTTTTTCATGGCCGGGGGGATCGGCGGAAACGGTTTTGCCGCTTCAATGGTTTTGCTGACAAATTGGTCGTACATTCGATCTCCGGATCTGTTCTCGAATTCCCAAGTCGCCACGTCCCCGTCTTGCCTGATGATGATGACGACGACCGCTGTCAGGTCCTTCTGCATATACTCGGGAACCGACCAGAATTCCAGGAGTCGATTCAAAATTGCCGCATTGTATTGAGCTTCGATCAAGGTCGAGGCGCTGCTCGCCGCCGCGGAAGAAGCACCAGATGGCCGTTCGGCAGCTGTCGAGGAGCTTTGCCGGGTTTCGCTGGCTTTCAGGCTGCTGGCCAGCAGCTTCCTTTCCTGTTCCAGCGCCTCGCGGGCAAGCCGCGCCTTTTCCGCCAGGATTTCTTCTTCCCTGAGAGCTTCGGCAAGCCTCTGGATTTCCCGGCGATCGACTTCGGGTTTCTTCGGGGGAGTTTCCTCCTTGACTACCTTGTTGACTTTCTTCTGCTTGAGCGGTTTCAGGGAAACCGCCTTCGGCGGAGCGGGAGTCTCCACCTCCGGCACCTCTTTGACCGGTTCCGCCTTTTCCACGACCTTCGGCGGCTCCACGGGAGCAACCTCCTTCTTGGGAGGCGGGGGAGGCGGCTGTTTCGCCACCTTGGGCGGTCCAGGGTCCTGTACCTTGACCGGCGGAGCAGGCTCCGGCTCGGCTATGTTGACCAGGCTCACCGAGTATACATCGGCAAATTTGGGTTTCGCCTTGAAAATTGCCGGAAGATACACAGCTCCCAGGAGAACCAGGATATGAATTCCGAGCGCGATGTTGAAGGGGAGTTTCCAACCGTTCGGCCGCATAACTACAACTCGATAACGTTCAGCCACGCTTTACTGTTTCTCCGGAGGCTTGGTAATCATGCCAATTTTGTCGAAGCCTGCTGATTTTATGCCGTCCATCACGATCACAACTTCGCCGTAGGGTACATTCTTGTCCGCACTCAGATAGATGGTTTGTTCCTTGTTGAAGTCGTAATTCTTTTTCAATTCCTGCACCATCAGAGCACGCACATGAGGAATGTTGTTAATTTTGATCTCCCCAGCTTTATCTATTTCTACTACAACAGGCTTTTCCTCCTGTCGCAACGCTTTCGAGGTCGTCTCCGGCAGATCGACGTTCAGTCCCTGGGTCATCATGGGCGCTGTGATCATGAAGATGATCAATAAAACCAGCATGACATCAACCAGTGGTGTGACGTTGATGTCGGAAACGAGTTTTTTTCTGCCGTTGCCGTTTGTCGGGCCCATCTTCGCTTAAATCCTGCTTAAAAGGTCTCTCTCGACGAGATTGAGAAAGTCGGTGGAAAACTCTCCGATTTCACCGTCCACTTCGTCCAGTTTGTTAGAGTAGAAATTGTAGAAAATGACTGCGGGGATGGCAACGGCAAGACCCGCGGCGGTGGCGACCAGGGCTTCCGAAATTCCGGGAGCGACGACAGCGAGCGAGGCTGAGCCTTTCTGGCCGATATCATGGAAGGAGACCATGATGCCCCATACCGTGCCGAAGAGACCGATAAAGGGAGTGGCGCTGCCGGTGGTCGCCAGAAAGGACAGGTTACTGCCGAGCTCCGCGAGTTTTTGCGCTTCCGCCTTTCTTATCGTCCTCTTGAGGTTGTCCATGGTAGCCAGCTGCATATCCAGGGTTTCCACACCTCTACTGTCGTCTTTTCGATTTCGGATCTTGTTGATTTTCTGCAGTTCGGCAAAGCCGGCAATGAAAACTGCGGCCTGAGGACTGTGCTCGAACTCCGCCGCGGCGCTGTTCGCTTCGTTGAGATTGGCTGATTTCCAGAAGGAATCGAGAAAGTCCTCGGAATCGACCCGTACTTTCTTGAACAGCCTGGCTTTCATGATGACGATGGTCCATGAGGCAATCGAAAAAATAAGCAGGGTGAGCATCACGAGCTGACCGACAGGCCCAGCATGAATGATCATATCGGTAATGGATAACTGCACGACGAGATAACCCTTTCTTTATCAGCTCAGTCGCATTCACACCTTGCGACCGCATGACCCGGTGATCCGGTTGTTCAAAAATGATAAAAACTTTTGTTTTACTGTTGAGTTAGCCTGAATATCTTACCTACTTTTAAGAAAAGTTCAACCGGTAGTGGAGCGGGGATTGCAAGAGGTTTGCCGGTCCAGTTCGGAACCTTATCATTACTCTACGGGTACAGCCATCTTGCAAGCAAAATCGACGGAAATAGCGGCTGTGCCGGCAACTTTGAGGACTCCCTTGAAATAACACGCGGAGGCCACCGCTTCCAGCAGTTTCACTTCTATCCGTGCGGTATCCCCGGGTCTCACCGCTTTCTTGAACTTGGCGTTGGTGATTCGGGTCAAAAGGGGAAGCTGGCGCTCCTTGCGATTGTCGTTGCCGGGCATCTTGGCCATGAGAAGCGCCGCGCTTTGAAAAATGGCTTCGCAGAGCAGGACGCCGGGCATTATGGGGTTACCCGGAAAATGGCCTTGCAACAGTTCAAGCTCGTCCGGGATGTATTTTTCCGTGACTATAGTCTCCCCAGTACAGGAAACTATCCTGTCGACCCAGAGAAATGGCGGACGATGGGGGATAAGGGCTGTAATCTCATCGACATTCTGCATGATCAGAGGCCACCGTCTACCTCGAGGACTGTCCCGGTTATATAGGTGGCCCGACTGCCGGCGAGGAAGAGAACGGCATCTGCTACTTCTTGGGCGGTTCCGAATCTTTTCATCGGTACCATCTTCTTATATTCGACCAGCAAATCCTGGTCAAGGTTGTTGATGAAATCTGTGGCGATAAACCCCGGAGACACGCAGTTGACGGTAATCTTCTTCCTGGCGACCTCCTTGGCAAGGGTCTTGGTCAAGGCGATCTGCCCGGCCTTGGAAGCCGCGTAGTTGGCCTGGCCGGGAAAACCCAGGTGGGCCACCGGCGACGTGATGTTGATGATTCGCCCGTACTTGTTCTTCATCATGAGCAGGACGGCCTGCTTGGCCATGAGGTAGGTGCCGGTCAGGTTGGTGTCGATGACCTGCTGCCACTGGCTGGCTGTCATCATCGCCAGGACGGCGTCCCTGCGAATCCCTGCGTTGTTGACGAGGATGGAGATGGAGTCGTATTTCTCTTCTATCATGGCAAACAGGGAGGAGACCTGGTCTTCCTTCGCCACATCGCACTGCACCAGCTCGAGCTGGGCCGCAAAGGGAGCGTGCTCCTGCTGGAAACGGGCGGCCGCTTCGGTGTTGCCGGCATACAGGCCGATGACCCGCGCTCCCGCTTCGAGAAAATTCCGGGTGATAGCTGCGCCGATCCCGCGCGTAGCCCCGCTTATTACCGCAGTTTTGCCGCCGAAGTCTTCCATCATTGCGCTAAGCCCTCAAAAAACTGTCGACATCGTTGGAGACAATGACTCCGTAGTTAATCGCCCCCAACCACCCCGACATTATTATTCCCACCGAGCCCACATGGAAAAGCCCTGCCACTTCCTTGAAGAGCGAGCGGGAGATGTCGAGCCCCTCAAACTTGGTGCCGAAGGAGGTGCCTTTGGTATGCAGGGTGTAGCTGTTGAAGGTTCTGGGGGTGGCGGCCTCCATCCAGTCGATCTTCTGTCCCACGCCGGGAAGATAACGCTCGAGATCCTGGAGGGTTCTCTGGATGAGCGAATCCTTCTCCCGCTGATAGCCCGTCTCTTCGAGCGAGGCCCAGTCGTCGAATCGGCTGTTCATGGAGGCGACAATGGTATATCTGTCCAAACCGGGACGCGTCTTCGGGTAGTACAGCGAAAATGTCTTGGATCTGGTGTGCATGTCGAGCAATTCCTCCGAATCGAACTCGGGGGCGGAGGAGGTGAACAGCAGGTCTCCGACATCGTCAATGCGCTCGCCCTCCCGGATGCCGAAATAGACCTGGCAACTCGAATTGTTCACCCGGATCCTGTCGATCTTTTCGAGGAAGTCTGCGGAGTATATTTCCCGGTCGGTCAGGTTGTGAACGGTGTTGGTGATGCCGCTGTTGGATACTGCCGATTTGCAGGTGATGGTTTTGCCCCGCACCTCAACCCCTCTGACCCTGCCTTTTTCCACGATGATCCGCTCGACTTTCGAATTCGTGCAGATGGTCACCCCGTTTTTCTCGAGCTCTTCGGTCATCAAGCCGATGAGCCTATCGGTGCCGCCTTCGAAGGTAAAGACACCCCTGTTCATGAAATTGGAGAAAACGATTCCGTAGGTAATGGCAGGATCGTCGAGGGTCGAGCCATTGGCATAGGTGATCGGTTCCATGAGAAAGCGATGAACGTCGGAACGCCCCGGGAAGAAGTCGTGGAGGAGTTCCCGGGTGGTCATGGTCTGGTCATCGTAAAAATTCATGCCGGCGACAGTGGCGAAGAACCTGTCGATGGCGGATCCGGGAATCTTGAAGTACGACTGCAGCAGGCGGGTGAAGTCTTCCTTGTCGAAGGTCGTGCGCAGGGAAAACTGCGGGTTGTCGAAGACGATGTTCTTCAACTGCACGATGGAATTCATGATGGCCTTGTTCCAATATTTCTTGCACGTCTTGACCATCCCGTAAGGGAAGCCGTGCAGGGAGATATCGAAGATATGGCCCCGGCGTTTGAACCAGGTGGCCAGGCCGCCGAGACGGTGATGATATTCGAGGAGGAGGACTCTGTGTCCGCAGTTGGCCAGACGGTTGGCGGTAGTCAGCCCGCCGAGACCGGAACCGATAACGATCACGTCATATTTATCGTCAAGCTGGGAAAATGGCACAGGCATAGGAGACAGCTCGGATGAGTTGAAAATCGTTACTATTATAACTTGGGCAGGATATGCTGATTGACGATGGAGACGCCGCTGAGCATGGACCCGATGATGCCAAGGAAACCCTGATCGGTGCCTGCAAGAAAGAGATTGGCAAACCCGATATCGCCGTCTTTGACTTTATGCGGACTGCCGTAGATCGCTCCACCTATTTTTGAGGTATAGCGTTCGATCGTCACAGGAGTAAATGTGTCTTCATATACAATATTTGCCGAAAAACTGCCAATTATATTCTCCATCGATCGAACCGATCGGCGGGCGGCGGCCTGTTTCTCTTCGCTGTACAGAGCAGGCGATTCCGACAGGTTCTTCCATTTCGAAGCGTTCGCGAGGTGCGTGGAACGAATTTCCTCCACATCTCTTGCCGGCATATTCTGGAAATTTCCCGGGAAGCAGATGACACCGCTGGAAAAATCCACCGGATCCTCCGGAGACCTGTAGCGGAATCGCTCGCCGTCATTGAAAAAAATGATGGTTCTGCTGGCGGGGAGACGATTGCGATCGGGTTCCGGACCGATATGGAAAATCGATTCGATGAAGCCCAGCCTCGCCAGGTTTTCCTCGGCAATCGAGTGGCCGTCAATGAGGCGGAGCGTTTCCGGGTGACCGATGGTCGAGAGGATATGATCGCATTCGATGGTCTCACCGGTTTCAAGCTCCACAGCGGCAGCGCGTTTTTGCCGCACGAGGATGCGTTTCACGCCACAGCTCAGCCGCCTGGTGCCGCCGAGGAGGCGATAGTGGGTATCGAGAAGATCTATCCAGTCTTTCATCGTTCCCAGCGGCCGGAACATGCCCTCCCGAAAGATGGCCCGGAACATGATGGCGAACTGGCTGAGATCCATGTCCTCTTCACAGCTCGAGCCGTAATACATCAACGGGCAGAGCATCATCTCGATGAGCAGCTGTTCGGCAATGATTTCCGAGAGGAATTTTCTCGTCGAGCGGAAAGGAGCCGGGAGAAAGGGATCGAAGGTGTCAAGAAACCGGAGCAGGCGCTGGAACTGATCGGCAGCCTTCGGGAACTTGGTGTTGATTTCTGCTTCGAAGAACTCGAAATCGTTGGTAAAGACCAGCGATTGGCAGTCCCGGAAAAAAATCTCGCTGCTCAGCTGCTGACAAAATGTCAGATCTTTCCGCGACAGCTTGAGTTGCCGTAACAGCCTGTTGAGCGGGGCTTTTTTGTTTTCCGGCTCGGCATAGTTGGTGATGGCGTGCAGGCCGGTTTCAAAGAGAACCTTGTTGCGGTAATAATACGAATTGAGGCCGCCGAGGCGGGAATGTTTTTCAAGGAGGAGAACTTCGGGAGAGAATCGGGCGGCCCGGATGGCAGCGGCCAGACCGGAGAGGCCGCCGCCAATCACCAGCAGTTTGGCTTTCACGACCTCAGGCGTCTTTTAGGAGCGGGAGGAGATATTCAACACAGCTGTTGAGTGTGGCGAGTTTCGGGTAATCTTCCTCCGGAATTTGCAGCTTGTGCCGTTTCCTCAGTTCCATGACGATATCGAGAAAATCCATGGAGTCGAGATCGAGTTGATCGCGAAGGGGTTTATCGGGATCGAGGCCGGCAAAATCCGCTTCGTCGTCTATATCTGCGATAATTTCCAAAATCAGATCCTTAATATCTTCCTGTGTCATGAAACTCTCCGGTTTGAACGGGTGGCAACAAAATTAAAAAGGATAATATTCCCGGCTTCCCTGGGATATTACGAATATTCTTGACGCAAACGGCAAAACACTTCCTATAACATATATGGGCAATCTTGTTTATACTTTTTTGTCTCAATCAACGAAAAAAATCAATCGCCGCAGTATTTTTTCACGATGACGGCGGAGTTGATGCCGACCATGCCAAAAGAATTGTTCAGGATGGTGTCGACCGATTCCACCCGGATCGCCTGGTTGGCGACGAGGTTGGGCAGGGTGCATTCCGGATCGAGCGTATCGATATTGATGGTCGGGTGGATGATGCCGTCGGCAAAGGACGGCAGGTTGCCGGCCAGCTCCAGTACTCCCGCGGCTCCCATGGCATGACCGATGATGCTTTTGGTGTTGTTGATGTAGGTGGAGCGGCAGTTGCCGAAAACTTCGGAAATCGCCTTGCACTCTTCGACGTCGCCCTGCCTGGTTCCGGTGGCGTGGGTGTTGATGAGGTCGATCTCCTCCGGTTGCAACCCCGCCCTGTGCAGGGCCAGGCGCATGCATTCCGCCTGTCGCTTGCCGTAGGGCAGGACGAAGTCCCGGGCATCTGAGTTCATGGCATAACCCGTGATCTCGCCGTAGATATGTGCGCCCCTGGCCAGGGCCTTTTCCAGAGATTCGAGGACATAGATGCAGGCGCCCTCGGAGATGACGATGCCGTTTCTGGAGATATCGAAGGGACGAGAGGCCAGCCGGGGATCCTCGGCCTCGGCGAGGGCCCCCTGGGCCTTGAAGCTCGCGAAGATGCCGAACGATCCCACCGATTCGGAGATGCCTCCGGCGAGCGCCATATCCACCTCCCCCAGTTTCATCATCTGCACCGCCTGGATGAGGGAGGCATTGCCGGCCGCACAGGCCGCGCCGATGACGTAGTGGGGGCCGGTGATGCCGAGGTTCATGGTGATCTCCCCGGCCGGGTTGTTCAAGACCGTTCGAGGATTATGGTGATGCGTCCAGTAGTCGACGTCATAGTTGTACTGGCTGATGTTATAGACCTCGTTCTCGGTCTCGACCGTGCCGTGTTCGGTCAAACCAATATATACTCCTATCCTGTCGGGTGAATACGCCGAAATGTCGAGTCCGCCATCCCGTAGCGCCTCGTTTGCACAATAGACCCCAAGACATCCTGCGCGGGTGCCCTTTTTGTTCTCCTTTTTCTTCCGGTATAACGTTTCGGGAAAAGAGCAGATACCAGCCGGGGCCTTGCCGAAATACCTGAGGTCGATCTCTGTGATTTCACTTATGCCGTTCACCAGTTTCTCCCTGTATTCGGTGAGCGTCGACGCATTAGGGGAGGCAAGGCCGATCCCGGTAATCACTATTCTGCTTTGCATTTACGTATCGTTCGGTAAATTGGAGTTCTGGGGTAGCAAGCCTGATTTCTATGCAAATAACCACTAAAAATGGGCTATTTTCCTTGATGCGTCAATGAAAAAACTGCGGGTTACTACCTTGGAAATTCATTTCTTGCTTTTTAAGAATGATAAAGCCGTAAAAAGTGCTCCACCCGTGGAAATGGACTCTGGAAAAAGTTCGATACACGAGGCGTAGTGTCTGAAACGGCGCTTTGGCAGCACAAATGGTACAGCGAAACGCCCCGTTTCAGACTTGCAACGAAGGAGATCGGTTTTTCACGAGTCCATCAAGAATGAATCAGTGACGGTTGCTTATCCCCTCTGCAATGAGAGGGGATAACAATCCTTGGATCGCGGGCGGCAGCTCCCATGGGTCGGAGCGTTTGGCAAAATTGAAGGATGAGGTGCACGGAAGGCCGTCATTCAATAGAGTAACTTATTCTTCTTCCGGTTGGCCGATCTTCCGGCGAGAATGCCGAGAAAAAAGACGGCAGCCCCAGCGCCGAACCACAGGAATCGCGTCGTATCGTCATGTTTGGCCATGGAATTTTGCAGTGCCGCAATTTCTTCCCCGCGTTTCTCGTATTCCGTGATGAGTTGGTTGTAGCGTTGTGAAGTCTGTTCCAGTTGGGTAGTGGCGAATCCCGGGTCCTGCCCTTGCCGGTGAGCTTCTGACGTGCCGTCAGGCGTCGAAGCGAGATTCTGCTGTTCCTGCAGCTGTTGGACCTGCTTCTCCGCATCGGTCAGCTTTTGCTGCAGAGCCGCGCAGGCCTCTGCTGAATCCCTGTCTTTGGCAGTTGCGGTACCGGCTTCGCCGGCAGGCCTGTCTTCAAGCTGCTTCCTCAGGTCGGCGACTTCCTGCCGCAACCGCTGCACGACTACCGAGTCGGGAGTTTCGGTCTTGAGATATTTCTTGGAGATCCACCCCTGCTTTTTATCCGCAGTTTCGATTCTGGCGAAAGCATCTTGCTCTTCGATGACCCGGACAGGATCGCCCGAACGAACAACTCCGACGACGGAAAAAGGCTTCTCCAACTGATCTCTGATATTGATGACCAGTATATCCGAGATGTAATGAAAACCTTCCGTCTCCGATTCGGCGAAGGCAGGTCTGGCCAGATGTTGGCTGACACTCAGAAAAATATAAGAGAAACAAATGAAAGAAAACGTCCGTAACATATCAATCTCCGGCACAATGCACTATTGCTGCTGCCCCTGGATCGGGGGCTGGACCTCTGACGAAACAGTTCATAATAATAAATTTTGCTCGGTCTATAAACTTTTATGTCAAACGGAGAGAACCCGCAGGTTTCGATCAAGGAATTGGAATTCCGGTCGCCGATCCGCCAAATATTTATTTAACCATTTGTATTCACCAGAGAATACTTTATACTTACAAGGTGTAGGAAGGATGGAATGAGTAACGATTCCCTGCCAGGATGACATTGTCTTCTCTTTTAGTACCTTAGAAATTCGTTTCTTGTTTTTTGAAGCGATTTTCGTGAAGGTATTTATCCCCTCTGCTTTGGAGGGGATAACGCCCCTTGGGTTGCGGGCGTCATCCCGCATGAGAGTTTATGAGCATGAACCGGAAGATAGAACAGAAGCCCGACGTCCTGGAAGCAATCTCCCTGGCCGAGACGAAAAGGCGGAAACTCAGGTTCGAATACAACCTGGCCGCAATCACCGCCGGCTCGCCCCACACCCTGGGCAGCGAGGAGTTCGTGTCCGATCTTACTGCATTCATCGGCGCAGGGGTGGACGAAGAGGACCGGCACCGCAAGATTCTCATCGCCTTGGGCACGGCGGTGGTGAGCCCTGAAAAGGTGATCAGGGAGCGCGCCCTGGCCCTGTTCTCGGTCGCCGCGCTGCGTTTCCTCCGCGACCAGGACGGCGGGAAAATTGAGCTGCTTGTTCGCAATCTGTCCAGGTGGCTCGAATACGAGCCGGAGGTCCTGCCAGGCCTCGAGACGGTTATCAAGCGGGTGGAAGAACTTTCCGATTGGCTGCTCCGGATGTCGCTGTGGGGTGAAGCGGAGAAGATTGTCGGCCTTCTGGCTTCGATCCAGAACGGAGGACTGGAAAAGAGCAAAGCGATCAAAGGCTTGGCGGGCAGGTGCCTGACTAACCTGACGACCCGGTCGACCGTCGACAGGCTCGCCGACGTCTGCCTGCAGCATGAGGACGAGCAGGAGGTGTGTCTGAAGATACTGCGTAGTCTGGGCGGGCAATCGGCTGACTTCCTGTTCGATCGATGTCTCCACAGCTCCGACAGTGCGGAACGGCAGGCGCTTCTGCATCTGGCAGCGGAAGCCGCCGGAGACTCCTTCTGGGGCCTTGTCGAGGAAGCGCTGCACAGGCAGCCTCCCGCGGAAGTCCTGAGGGAAATTATCGTTCAGGTGGCGGAGGGGAGTGGCGGAGAAGCGATTTTTCCGGCGCTCCAGCAGTGTTTCGCCCATGAGAACACACAGGTCCAGCAGGAGATGATCAGATGCGTGGTGAAGCTTGGAGGGCCCCAAATGAAGGTTCGGTTGCTCGCCGCCCTCGGGGCTGCGAATGACAGTCTGAAGATCGGTGTCATCCGACTGCTCGCCGAACACGGAGGAGGGGATGCGTCGGTGTTGGCGGCCCTCTGCGAGATTATCGAAAGGAGGGGTTCCCTGACCCCGGCGCGGCAAGGACTGGTGAGAGCCGTGGCCGTGGCACTGCAGGCGTTTCCTCACCGGAAAAGCATCGAGGCCCTCGGCTGCCTGCAACGCGAGTATGATGGCCGCCCGGACGGCGAACGCCTGTTGCAGCAGATAGATCGATCCCTGAAGATACTGCGTCCCCGGTTGAGGCATGATCGTCATTTCGAGGATGCGGGAGAAGTTTCTTATGATACCGATCCACTGCAGATGCAGGCCGCCCGCAACAAGGCGGCGAAGATAGAAGAGGAGGTACGGAAGGTTCTGCGTCAGGGCAACGGCAAGGGTGCCGGCCGACTCCTCTGCGGGAAGGCTCGGGAGGCCGGCAAGTCCGGGGATTACCTTCTTGCGGAGATGCTGATGGATCGAGTCCTCGAGGTCGATCCCCTGGCCCTGGACGAGGCGGTGGAACTCGGTCGATGGCTGGAAAACCAGAAGAAAATAATGGCGGAACCTCTCTCTTCCGAGGCATGGGGCAGTCTTTCCGAGCTGTTGGCGCCACAGCAGGTACAAGCGCTCCAAAGGGTCATGCGCCGGCAAAAATACCGTAAAGGCGACCTCATCATTCAGGCCGGTGAAGCGGATGAGTCCCTGTACTTCATCGCCGCCGGGGAAGTCGGCCTCAACTGCCATGCCGGAGGGCATGAGAGGTTCCTCAAGAGGATCAGGCCGGGAAGCGTCCTCGGCACCGCCCAGTTTTTCGCCGCCTCGGTGTGGACGTTCTCCCTCAGGGCGCTCTCGGATGTTCGGGCGTATGTTCTGGGCCGCGTGGCTTTCTGCGCCGTGGCCGGGAGATTTCCGGAACTCGAGCGGAAGTTGTATGAATATTGCGCCGGGAACGAAACGAGGATAGCCGACCTCGTCAAATCTACCGGCGAAGAGCGGCGCGAGTTCCCGCGTTATCCGGCAACCCGCCTGATCACGAGTTCGCTCCGGAATCCCTACGGTTCGGGGGAGTCAAGGGAATTTCACGGGGAACTGGTCGATGTCTCGCAAAACGGTCTGGCCTTCACCATCAGGATTTCCAGCCGTGAGAACGCCAGATTGCTGGTGGGCAGGGAGATTGCCTCGGTAATACATGCCGGGGAAAGACCGGTTGCAAGGTGCAGCGGCATAGTCGTGGGGGTGAGGGAGCTGAATGCGGATGCCAAAGATTTCAGCGTGCATGTCATGCTGGCCGGGCCGCTTGACAAACTCGCACTTCAGCGTATCACATCAGAGACGGAACAACCATGAATTGCGCTACCGCCGAGGGAGGGCTGCCCGATCGAGTGCCGCCTCGCAAAATTGTTGTCAGGGGGCTGGAGATATCGCCACCGATCGCCCTGGCCCCCATGGTCGGCTTATCCCATTCCGCTTTGCGCAGCCTCGTTGGGGAGGCGGGCGGAGGCGGCCTGTTTTACACCGAGATGCTGGCGGCCAAGCGTCTGCCCCACGACAACGAAAAATGTTCGCCGTTGCTGGTGAGAAGCGAAAACGAGTCCCCGCTCTTCTACCAGGTCTTCACCTCTTCCCACCTGTATGTGCCGGCTGCCGTGGAAAAGCTGCACCGGCTCGGGGCGCAGGGGATAGATCTCAACCTGGGTTGCCCGGCGCCGGCGGTGAAAAGGCAGAAAGCCGGGGCCTCGCTTGCCGAGGACCCGGGGCAGCTCAAAAAGGTGTTGCAAACCTTGCGCAAGGCGACAGAGTTGCCCATCAGCGTGAAGATTCGCCTGGGCGACTCGGGGGACGCCGTCGGCACGAGTGGTCTTTGCAGGTTCTTGCAGGATGAGGGCGTTGATCTCATCGGCATCCATGCCCGACTCAACGGGGAAAAATTCTGTCGCAGGCCCCGGTGGGCGGCAATCGACGAAATCAAGGACGCGGTGTCGGTGCCGGTTTTCGCCAACGGCGGGATATTCACCGTCGAAGATGCCCGGAAATGTCTGGAAATTTCCCGCGCCGATGGTTTGATGATAGGTCGGGGGGCGGGGGAAAATCCCAACCTATGTTCCGAAATTGCCAGGGATGTTTATGGTGAAAGGATTGGCAGGCAGAGGACGAAGGCGGAAATGTATTTCAAATTCATCACCCTGCTTGATGAGCGCTTCGCCCCAGAACGACGACTCGGCCGGTTGAAGCAGTTTACCACGTATTTCGCCGCCCCGTTTCCGTTCGGTCATCATCTGGCCTCGGCAATCCAGAGCTGTCAATCGATGGAACAGGCAAGGGAGAGGGCGGCCGGTTTTTTTGCCGGTTATGCCGGCGATCGTACTGACATAGTTGGAAGCTGATTACTTACAACCAAGGAGGAACAGCAATGATGGATCTTTTGAAAAAAGCCGTCCTGGCCGGGATAGGCGTTGCATCGCTCACCATGGAAAAAGTGGAGGAACTTTCCAAGGAGTTGATCGATAAAGGCAAGCTGTCGGAGCAGGAGGGGGAAAAGTTTCTGCACGACGTACAGAAACGGGCCGAAGAGTCACGGGAAGCCCTGAAGCAGCAGACAGACAGGCTGGTGGAATCGGCTATCAGCAGGATGCAGTTGGCCAAGACCTCCGACCTCGAAAAACTGCAGGCGGAGATCGAGGGGCTGAGAAAGGAGATCGAGGCCCTGCGACTGACGCGCAGCAAGGAAGAGTGAGCGGCTCGGCGGCCGCTATTTGCGCTGGAGACGGCTTCTGACTTTCTCTGTGATGATTTCGATCTCGGAGAGCTTCAGCAGATGGAGCACGGCTCCATAGAGGATGGCGGCCGCAGACACCAGGGCAAAGAGGGCGACAGCCTGCTGGAGGGTGTTGCCGGCGAGCCAGCCGGCAAAATGAGGGAGCGCCAGGAACAGCAGGGTGACGAGCGCCAGGGTGGCCGCGGAAATCTTGGCAAGGCCCCGCAGCAGGTACGGCAGGGAATAGCCCTGCAGCTTCCGGTAAAGCACCACCATGAGAAAAGCAAAACTCAGGAGCATCGAACATGAGGTGGACAGGGCGATGGCCAGGTGCTGAAAACGGTCGATGGTGAGGTTGATGATGGCGAGATTGGAGGCGATCGCGAGAAAACTGGCGATGACCGGGTACTGTGGCTTGTCGAGGGCGTAGAAGGCCGGGCCGATCACCTTGGTGGCCGAATAGGCGAACAGGCCCACGGCATAAAGGCTGAGGGTCTCGGCCGTGGCCACGGTGTCGGCGGGGGTGAAGGCGCCATGCTCGAAGATGAGCCTGATTATCGGCTGGGACAGGATGATGAGCCCGGCGGTCGCCGGCAGGTTGAGGGCGAAGACCATGGTGAGTGAAGAGACCATGGTTTCCTTCATCGCCCCAATATCTTTCTGCGCGGCCTGCCTGGCCAGGACCGGTAGCATGGCGATGGACAGGGCCACCCCCAGGACGCCGATCGGCAACTGCACCAGCCGGAAGGCGTAATAGAGCCACGAGACCGAGCCTTCGGCGCAGGAGGAGGCGAAGTTGGTGTTGATGAAGATGTTGATCTGGACGGCGGAGACACCGATGGTGGCCGGAATCATCAGCTTGAGGATCTGGATCAGGCCGGGGTCGCGCAGATTGAGGACCGGACGATAGCGGAAGCCGGTCTTCCACAGGCTCGGCAACTGGCTGCCGAACTGGGCCAGGCCGCCGATCAGGGTTCCGATCGCCATGCCGACAATGGCCGGCTGGCCGTAATGGGGCAGGATGAAGGCCAGGCTCACACCGCCGATCAGGGAGCCGAGATTGAAGTAAGAGGAAGCGAAGGCGGGGACGAAGAACTGGCCTCTGGTATTCAGGATACCCATGACCACCGCCGAAAGCGATATGATGACCAGGAAGGGGAGCATAATCCTGGTCAGCCACACGGTGAGAGCCGTCTTGCCGGACACCAGCTTGAAATCCGGGGCGAGGACGTTGACGATCTCCTCCGAGAAGATGATGCCCAGCAGCGTGAGCAGGCTGAGCAGCACCAGGAGAAAGGTGAGGACGTTGGAGGCCAGCCGCCAGGTCTCCTCCCGGGTTCTTTTGGTGTCATAGGCGGAAAAGACCGTGACAAAGGCGGCGGAGAGGGCGCCTTCGGCAAAAAGATCTCTTAAAAGGTTAGGTATTCGGAAGGCCACGACGTATGCGTCGTAGGTGAACCCGGCGCCGAACATCCCGGCGAAGACCTGTTCCCTGACCAGTCCGAGCACCCGGCTGCACATGACGGCAATTCCGACGGAAGCTGCCGATTTTGCAATTGTTTTATTTCTTTGTGCTTGATCAGTCAATAGTCTGCCATGGGTGGTGGATTGAACAAGACGACGCGCCCGGCCATGATACCCCGATTAAAAGGAATCCGCTATAAAATCATACTTTTGTTTGCACCATTTCGCTATTTTCCCTGAAATATTTTTTTCGCCGGAGCCCCCGGCTGATCTTCCTTGACTTTGTCCTTTGAAATTGCATATATGAGTATGTCTTTTGGCTTGCCCTGAATGACAGCGGAGAGGGAGATTATTAGTATTTGGAGAGAGCATTGAAAAATCGTCGTTATTGAGGAGATGCGAATGCAGGATACAAATATAGTAAGAAATCTGGCAATTATCGGTCATGGCAATTGTGGAAAGACCTCGCTTGCAGAAGCTATGCTGTTTACTTCCGGAAAAATCGGGAGAATGGGGAAGGTGGATGACGGCAGTTCGACGATGGACTACGACGACGAGGAGATCAACAGGAAGATTTCCCTCAATTCGAGCTTTCACAACTACAGCTGGAAGAAGCACTCCGTCTTCCTGACAGATACTCCCGGCGATGACAACTTTCTCAACGAGACGGTCTTTGCAGCCCATGTCTGCGACAGCACCCTGTTCGTGGTAGATGCCCTGACCGGAATAAAAGGCCAGACCATCAAGTTTTCCAATATTGTTAAGCAGCACAACCTGCCCACCGTCGTCGTCGTCAGCAAAATGGATCGCGAGCGGGCCGATTTCCTGAGCACCGTCGAACAGATCCAGGAATCGCTGCCGTTCAAGGGGGTGGTGCTGCATCTGCCAATCGGCGCCGAGGATAACTTCCGCGGGTATGTCGACCTGGTGAGCGGCAAGGCCTACATGTTCGACGGCGACAAAGGCGGACTGAAACAGGCGGAGGTGCCGGACGACCTGGCGGACGAGGTGGCCTCGCTCCGCGAGGCCCTCATGGAATCGGTTGCCGAGACCGATGATGAGCTGATCGAGAAGTTCCTCGAGGAAGGAGAGTTGACCGTGGAGGAAATTCAGACCGGCTTGAAAAATGGCCTGGCGAAGGCGGCCATCACCCCCATCTGCGCCTGCGCCGCCACGGCAAGTAAAGGAATCTCCCCGATTCTCGATGTCATCAACTCCTATATGCCCTCGCCCGCCGATCGCCCGCCGCTCAAGGCGCAGAAGGCGAACGGGGATCCCGTGGAGCTCAAGCCGCAGGCCGATCAGCCGTTTGCCGCACTGGTGTTCAAAACCATGGCGGATCCCTACACCGGGCGCCTCACGATTTTCCGGGTTTACAGCGGCACCCTGCAGGGCGACTCCTTCTACAACTCGACCAAGAAAACCCCGGAGCGCTTCGGCCAGCTGTTCGTCCTCGAGGGCAAGGAACAGAAACCCGTCGACAGCGCAGGCCCGGGGATGATCGTTGCCGTGGCCAAGCTGAAAGAGACGGTCACCGGCGACACTCTCTGCGACCAGGCCAATCCGGTCGTCATCACTCCGCCCGAACCGCTGAAGCCGGTCATTTCCTTTGCCGTCAGCGCCAAGAAAGGCGAGGAGGAGAAGGTGTTCTCCTCGATCACCAAGATGCTCGACGAGGACCTGACGCTCCAGCTGACCAGGCAGTCGCAGACCAAACAGGTGCTGATCTCCGGCGTCGGCCGGGTGCATCTCGATGTGGTCGGGGCGAAGATAAAGAAGAAATTCGGCGTCGAAATGGAACTCTCCACTCCGAAGATCCCCTACATGGAGACGATTCGCGGCACGGCCAGGGTCCAGGGCAGGCACAAAAAGCAGAGCGGCGGCCGCGGCCAGTTCGGCGACTGCTGGATCGAGATCTCGCCGCTGCCCGGCGGCGGTTATGAGTTTGTCGACCAGATCGTCGGCGGTGTGATTCCGCAGCAATACCGGCCGGCGGTGGACAAGGGGATCCAGGAGGCCATGGAGAAGGGCGTCCTCGCCGGATACCCGGTCATCGATATCAAGGTGGTCCTGGTCGATGGATCCTTCCATACCGTAGATTCTTCGGAGATGGCCTTCAAGATCGCCGGTTCGCTCGCGTTCAAGAAGGGCGCCCAGGAAGCCGGCCTTGTGCTGCTCGAACCGTATGTGAATATGGAGATCAGGGTGGGCAAGGATCACGTGGGGGACATCATGGGCGACCTCAACTCACGTCGCGGCAGGGTCATGGGAATGGATTCCGGCGAGGGTCTGGAGATCATCAACGCCCAGGTGCCGCAGGCGGAGATCCTCTCCTACGCCACCGATCTCACCTCGATAACCGGCGGCCTGGGGAGCTTCAGCGTGTCATTCTCCCATTACGAGGAGGTACCGGCCCAGATCGCCGAAAAAGTGATCGCCGAGGCGAATATCGAAGAATAAGCACACAGTCCGGTACCTTGCATGACGAACAACATGTATTCATTTGCCGTTCTCACCATGAGCGACAAGGGCGCCCGTGGTGAGAGGGAGGATACCAGCGGCGACTATCTCCGTGAGCGGCTGGCCCGGGAAGGCTATACCTTCTCGTTTTACGAGGTGATCCCCGACAAAAAGGAGATCATTGTCGAGAGGCTGAAAAAACTGGCGGATGATCAGAGAGTGGCCCTGATAGTGACCACGGGCGGCACCGGTGTGTCGCCGTCCGACGTTACCCCCGAGGCCATGAACGAAGTCCTGGAAAAGGAAATCCCCGGGATGGCCGAGGCGATGCGGAGCGCCAGCCTGTTGAAGACGCCGCGGGCGATGCTGTCTCGCGGCAAGGTCGGCATCAGGGCGGAAAGCCTGATCATCAACCTGCCCGGAAGCCTGAAGGCCGTCAAGGAAAACCTCGAGACGGTGCTGCCGGTTATTCCCCACGCCCTGGAAAAGATCAAGGGGGGGACGAGCGACTGCGGCGCGGCCTGATTTGGAAAATCGATAGGAAGAAAAAGAGAGGGGCCCGGGATATTCCCGGGCCCCTCTCTTTTCCGGTTTCCGAATTACTGTCCGAGGATCTCCACCCTGGCGGTTTCCCCCTCCTCCATGGGTGCGACTTCGCCGATGATATACGCTTCTTCCCCGACCGCTTCGAAATGGTGACGGATATCGTTCACCTTCTCCTCGTCGACCATAACCAGCATCCCGATTCCCATATTGAAGGTCCGGTACATCTCCTCCGGGGGGATTTCCCCAAGCCTCTGCAGGAAGGGGAAGATGGGGGGGGTGGGCCAGGCGGCGGTGTCGAGGACCGCCTTGTAGCCCTTTGGCAAAATCCTGGGGATGTTGTCGATAAAGCCCCCGCCGGTATTGTGCACCATGCCGTTCAGAGGGTAGTTCTTTAAGACCTTGAGAACCGACTGGACGTATATTCTGGTCGGCCTGAGGAGCACTTCCCCGAGTTTGCCGCCGAGTTCATCGATGTGCCGGTTTACATCCAGTTTATGATCGGCAAAGCAGATCTTGCGCACCAGGGAGTAGCCGTTGGAATGGAGGCCGCTCGAAGCAAGGCCGATTATCTTATCGCCGGCCCGGATGTCGGAGCCGTCGATGATGGCATCTCGATCGACAATACCGGTAACGAAGCCGGCCAGGTCATAATCCTGCCCGCGGTAAAGCCCCGGCATTTCGGCCGTTTCACCGCCGACCAGGGAACAGTTTGCCTGTTTGCAGCCTTCGGCGATGCCCTTGATGACTTCCTTGGCGATGTGCAGGTCGAGCTTGCCGACGGCAAAATAATCGAGGAAACATAAGGGGGTGGCTCCTCCGACCACCAGATCGTTGACGCACATGGCTACCAGGTCGATGCCGATGGTATCGTGCTTGTTGCAGAGGTGGGCGACGGCGAGTTTGGTGCCGACGCCATCGGTAGAGGTAACGATTACCGGTTTTTTATATTTATTGGTGTCGATGGCGAAATGCGCCGAGAAGCCGCCGAGCCCCCCGAGTACACCGCGCTGGTGGGTGCTCGAGACAATGTCCCGGATCTCTTCTATGAAGGCATTGCCCTTGTCGATATCGACGCCGGCTTCACTGTACTTGCTTGGTTTAAGTTTATTCATATCGGGTAGTAACGGATCTCTTCTCCCTCTCGGTAAGTCAGGAATAATTGGAATTATCAGTATATTTCAAGTGTGTTATATAATATTAGCCGCGTCCGGAAAAAGCAACGGAATTGCGTCCGACCCCGGCAAATGTTGGTCTGGCGGGGGGACTGAAATAATGTGCTTCTTGAAATATCCGAGAGGTTCTGTTAGAAGGATCTACTATGAAAATTTTAATACTCCTTATCGGTTTGATTTTAGTCCTGGAAGGCATACCCTATGTGGCAGCCCCGGAAACCATGCAGGATTGGCTGAGGCGGGTGAGTGAAGTCAACCCAAATCAGCTGCGGGTGGTGGGTCTCATCGCCATGTTTACCGGAGTTGCTATCTGTTTCGTCGTTCAGAGAACCTCTCTGCTGCAGTTTTAGTGCCCTCGGACATTCATGAAATGAATGTCCTGAGGTACTCAGGGGGCCACTGCGAAATACCTGAACAATCCTCCCATTTCGTTACGGCCTCTTATGCCGATCCGCTGAATTGATGTTACCTTGACTGTTGTACAGCGGCTTATCGTCCTCAAGGGGGGCGCTGAAAAGAGTCCCCGTGGTCGGGATGAGTCAGTTTTTGCCTTCTTGACCTTTTCCCATTAAGATCGCGATTTGGTCGCAGCCAGCCGGAATCTTCGGCCGAAGACGGGTTATCTTCTTTTCCGGGGAAGGAAAGACAAATTGCAATTGACCTTCCGGATCAGGTCCATGTACAGTGGATGCCGAAGCGCATCCGCCTGATACATACTCAAGCAAAATCGTCTGTTTTCAACCGAAAATTGATCGATCAATCCAATTTTGGGTGCACATTATGCGTGGCAGCGACAAGAGAGAAATGATCGGCAATGAGGGGATGGTCATCCTCGACATGGTCAGAAGGTTGAACAGGCGCGACGCCATCGATCACCTCAGAAAGCTGATCGATAAGACGCATCCGGCGGACATGGCCTGGGTGTACCGGCACCTCACAGAGGAGGAGCGGACCGCCGTTTTCAATATCATCGTCAAGACCGACTCCGTCGGTGAATTCTTAAGCGAACTCGACGTCTCTCACCTCACCGAACTGGTCAAAGGACTTACCCCGCAGTATCTTGCCGAGATCCTTGCGACCATGCCGATGGACGACGCGGTGGATATCCTGGAGGCCCTTCCCCATGAGATGGCCAACGATATCCGCGAGCATATGGCCAAAAAAGACCGCGAAGAGGTCGAGGAGCTTCTCCAGTACGATTCCGAGACGGCGGGCGGCCTGATGTCTCCCGAGTTCATGTACCTGGACGAGGAGCTGACGGCGGGGGAGGCGATCAAGAGTATTCAGAAGCGCAGTGAGGAGAAGGAGATGGTCTTCTATCTCTATATCACCCACGGCGATCGCAAGCTCTCCGGGGTCGTCTCGCTCAGGCAGCTGCTCATGCATCCCGCCGACCGGAAGCTGAAAGAGATCATGAACCCCAATGTTATTTCGGTGGCCACGGATACCGACCAGGGCGAGGTGGCGCAGGTCATCTCCAAGTACAACTTCCTGGCGGTGCCTGTTGTCGATTCGAATTACACCCTGGTGGGTATTGTCACGGTAGACGATATCATCGACGTCATCCGGGAGGAGGCCTCGGAGGAGTTCCTGCAGATGGCAGGTGCCGGCAAGGACCGGGAAATCCTGCTCAAATCCACCAGGGAGAGCGCCTTCATCCGGGCGCCCTGGCTCTTTGCCTCGTGGATCGGCGGCATCATGGCGATGTTCATCATCGGTTCCTTCGAGGAAGAGCTGCAAAAGGTGATCGCGCTCGCCTCTTTCATCCCCATTGTCATCGGTATGGGCGGCAATATCGCCACCCAGTCGTCAACGATCGTGGTGAGAGGGATCGCCACCGGCAGGATCAATCTCGATGCTTCGCTGCGGGTGATCTTGAAGGAGATGCAGGTAGGCATCATACTCGGCCTGATTTACGGCCTGTTTCTGGGAGTGATCGCCTATCTCGGTTTTTCCGAAACGGCCATGCTCGGCGTAGTGGTGGGCGTCTCCATCTTCTTCTGCATGACCATGTCGGCCACTCTGGGTACGACCATCCCGCTCATTCTGAAAAGATTCGATGTCGATGCCGCCATCGCCACCGGGCCTTTCGTGACGACCTCCATAGACATCCTCGGCGTTCTCATGTACTTTTACGTGGCGAAACTGCTCCTCAATCTTTAGTACTTGTCTCCTCTGTTGTCGGAGGGGATAACAGCCCTTGGGTTGCGGGCGTCAGCCCGCATTGGATTCATCCTGACGTAATGAGAGGAGGACCATGAGATCATCCCCCCTGGCCATAATAGTTGTCATCCTTCTTGCCGCCTGGCTGCTCTTCGACCCTCTCAAGCGGCTGTACTATACGGAAACTGCGGAACCGAGGGTAGTCACCGCCCGAGGGGATCTCGCCGCCGACGAGCAGAACACTATCGATATCTTCCAGGCCAACTCTCCCTCGGTTGTCCACGTTACCAGCATCGCCCTCAGACGAGGACTTTTCTCTCTCAATGCGGTCGAAATTCCGCAGGGGACTGGCTCCGGTTTTGTCTGGGATAAGCAGGGCAGGGTCGTCACCAACTTCCACGTGATCAGCGACGCCAGCCGCGTACAGGTAGCCATGGCCGACGGCACCACCTGGCAGGCCGAGGTGATCGGCTCGGCACCGGACAAGGATCTTGCCGTTCTGCAGATCGGTGCGCCCAGCGAAAACCTGCAGCCGATCGCCATCGGTGCCTCCGGGGATCTGCAGGTCGGCCAGAAGGTTTTTGCCATCGGCAACCCCTTCGGTCTCGATCAGACGATCACCTCCGGGATCATCTCCGCCCTCGACCGGGAAATCAGGGCGATTACCGGCAGAATGATCCGGGGAATGATCCAGACCGACGCGGCGATCAATCCGGGCAATTCCGGCGGCCCGCTGCTGGACAGCGCCGGCCGGCTCATCGGCGTCAATACGGCGATTTACAGTCCATCCGGAGCCTATGCCGGCATCGGCTTTGCTGTGGCGGTGGACGTGGTGAACGAGATCGTACCCCAGCTCATCAGAAAGGGCAGGATCATCCGCCCCGGCATCGGCGTGGCCCTGGTCGACGAACGTATTGCCAGGGAAATCGGTGTCGAAGGCGTCCTGATCCTCGGGGTGGAAAACGGCAGTCCCGCCGAGGAGGCCGGCCTGAGACCCACGACCCAGGTTCGTGGGGAAGTCGTGCTGGGCGATATCATCGTCGCGGTAAATAATGTGAAAATCCGGTCCTATGATGATCTTCTGGTGGAATTCGAGAAAAACAAGGTGGGCGACCAAGTTACTTTGACGATCGTCAGAGACGAGCGGGTGCTGGAAGTGCCGGTTCGTCTGGGTGCAATGAACTGAGGAAGGTTCTCCTGCGGGTTCCCTCACCGAAATGGCGCGCCGGACCCATGCGGTGTCCGCAACTCTGCCGAGAGCTGGTGCAGCCGAGTGCCCCTGCATTGCGCCCCTTGCCACCACTTCGAGGGGTGAAAATTGCACTTTTTAATTTGATGACATTGAGAGCTTGGGCAAGGATCCGCTGCGCCGCTTCCGACGTGAAAAAATGGCTGTCAGCTATCCGCTCTTTCGCATGTCCTCTTTCATCTTTCTGCGCGACTCGATATTCCTGGCCCTGGCCAGCTCACGCATATCCCTGGCTCTGTCCGACTCATCGATGATCTCCATTCCGACGATCTCCTCCAGCACGTCTTCCATCGAGATTATCCCGGTCATGGTGCCGTATTCGTCCACGACGATGAAGAGATGTTGCCTGCGGTCGAAGAAGTCGATGAGGATGCGGTTGAGGGGGGCTGTCTCCGGCACGAAATGCGCCGGTTGCCTGAAGCGGGACAGGGTGAGCTTGCTCTTGCCTTCGGCCATGGCCTGCAGGACATCCCTGCGCAGGATGATCCCGGTGACGTTGTTCGGTTCCCGGTTGTAGACGGGAATCCGGCTGTGGCTGCCGAGTTCCGCCAGCATGGCCATGGCGTTGCCCACGGTCATATGTTCGTTCAGGGAAAAAGTGACGGTTCTGGGCGTCATCACCTCCCTCACGATCTTGTTTTTCAGGTCGAGGATATTATTGATCACTCGCTCCTCGGTCTCTTCGATATCGCCGGATACCCGGGATAAAGTGGCTATTGTCTGAAGTTCCAGGGCGGTGATGGTCTCTTCGGAACGCTGCGGGAGAAGTTTCGTTACCATCTGGCACAACCAGATAAACGGTTTCAGCAGGAAAATCATGGCGCGCAGGGGATAGGAGACGAAGGGCGCCAGCCGGTAGGCATAGTTGACGCCGAGGGTCTTCGGGATAATCTCCGAGAAGATCAGGATGGTGAGAGTGAAGACCGAGGAAAACAGGATGAGGTTCTCGTCGCCGAACAATTTTGCGGCGGATGCCCCGGCCACCGAGGCACCGATCGTATTGGCGATGGTATTCAGGGTCAAAATCGCCGTAATGGGTTCGTCGATATCGGCACGCAGGTTTTGCAGATGTTCTGCGGCACCGTGGCCGCTCTTCTTCAGCATCTCGACCTGGCTGGCAGTCAGCGAGTAGAGAACGGCCTCGCAGAGAGAACAGAGGGCGGAGACCAGAACAGCCAGGGTCACGGAAGTGATGAGAGTTTCAATCAACGGCATGGAGGTTTACGGTGAAATTGTCGGAGGAACCGCCGGTCCCAGCAAGCGGGGTTGCGTGAAAATATGTAAATATTCTGTATCTATAATTGAATTATACTGTAAATTGCCTGATAATAAAGAGCGATTGATGAAATCCCAGGAAAACCAACCCGGTCAGGTGCGATGAAATCCACAAAAATTACCGTTTCCAAGAAAAAAATAAGTGAATACACGGGTGATCTGCTGGTCGCCTTTCTCGGACAGAATGAAGAGGGCGCTTTGGTCGGTGAGGATTGGTTGCAGCCGCTGCTCGAACCCTTGCGGCAATATAAGGAATTTACCGGCAAGGCGGAAGAGCAGATCCTGCTGTATCCCCCTCTGACCGCCTTGAGCGAAACGCTGTCCTGCCGCAGGCTGTTGCTGATCGGACTGGGGAAGATGCAGACTGTTGCCGACGCCGGAGAAGGCAACGACGCGCTCAGGATCGCCGGCGGCATTGTCGCCTCGCAATGCAAGGCCCAGAGGATCGAGAAGGCGGGGGTCGTCATCCCGGGACTTGCCGGATCGACCGATGGAGCCTCGGCGGAATTCCTTGCCGAAGGCATTCTTCTCGGCGATTATCGGTTCACCAAATATAAAACCGGCAAGAAAGACGACGATGCCTATGCCGGGCTTAAAAAGATAGAGGTTTTCACCGATAAGAACACCGCCACACTCCGCGCCGGGATAGCCAGGGCCGTGAGCAGCGCCCAGGCGGCCTGTTCGGCAAGGGATATGGCGAACGAACCGGCGAACGGCTGGACGCCTGCGCACTTTGCCGAATATGCGAGAGCTCTTGCCGCTGCCAGGGGCCTCAAATGCACCGTGCTGGAAAAATCGGATATGGCGGAGCTTGGCATGGGCGGGATAATCGCCGTCAACCAAGGCTCGGAAACTCCGCCGAAGCTGGTCATCCTGGAATACGAGCCGCAGAGGAAGCGGGCGGAAACGGTTCTGCTGGTGGGGAAGGGGCTTACCTTCGATTCGGGGGGTATCAGTCTCAAGCCGGCTCAGGGCATGATGGATATGAAGTACGATATGTGCGGCGGCGCCGCGGTGATCACGGTGATGGAGGCCGTCGCCCGGGAAGAGCCGGACATCCGGGTGGTGGCGATGGTCCCGGCGACCGACAACATGTCCGGGGGGGGCGCCTTGAAACCGGGGGACGTCATCAGGCACTACGGCGGACTGACGGCCGAAATCGAAAATACCGACGCGGAAGGCCGGTTGATCATGGCCGATGCCCTGGCATACGGCCTCGAGCAATACCAGCCCGACTGCGTGATCGATGTCGCGACCCTCACGGGGGCCGTGGTTGTCGCCCTGGGCCATCATTACGCCGGCTTGTTGAGCAATAACGACGTACTGGCCGAAAGAATAGTGTCCGCAGGCAAACACTGCGGTGAACCATACTGGAGGTTGCCGCTGGGAGAGATGTACCGCAAGCAGCTCAAATCGGCAATCGCCGATACCAAGAACATCGGCGGCAAATACGGCGGCGCCATAACCGCCGCGGAATACCTTCGCCAGTTTGTCGGCACGGTGCCTTGGGCTCACCTGGACATCGCCGGAACCGCCTGGGATTTTACCGAAAAGTCGTATATTCCCAAAGGGCCTTCAGGCTTTGGCGTACGGACCCTGATCACCTTGCTCCGGCAATGGCAGGCGGGCGGTTTCCCGGCCCGGAATGGCGTGGGGAAGGGAAAAGGCAATTGACGGAAGTTGACGAGGCGAACAAAAACCTTCAGCGAACTTTTTGGGGAAGTGAGCATTGGCGAGAAAGATTCTGGTAGTCGACAATGAAAACCTCGTGGCCGATCTTTGCCGTATCTCCCTCGGCAGACTCGGCCATGAAGTCTATTGTGCCGCAAGCGGTGAACAGGCCGTGGTGATGGCCGGCAAAAAGCATTTCGACCTGGCCATCGTCAATAAAAGCCTCGAAGGAATTTCCGGCATAGAGGCCTTCGAGATGATTCGTCAGTCCCATCCGGCACTCGCCGGCATCCTGGTCACTGCCCATGCCAGTCTCGATACCGTGATAGAGGCCATGAACAACGGTTTCAGCCGGGTGTGCAAGAAACCGCTCGATGTCAGGGAGCTTGTCCAGGCGGTCACCGAAACCTTCAAGATCACCACCCTGAGGGAAGACATAACCCGAATGAAGACCCTTCTTCCCCTGTATGAACTGGGCGAGAGGTTTTTCGCCGCGGAAAGTGAGGAGGTGGTATACGAAGAGCTTGCCGATGCGGTGATGCGCGAGGTGGATGTTCCCTGCGTCTCCGTGATGATGTTCGATAGCCAGTCGGGAAACTTGAGGGTCGTCGCCCATCGGGGCCTGAAAGCGGAGTTTGTCGACAACCTCGAGATCAAGCCGGGGGAAAATATTGCGGGGAGGGTGTTTCAATCCACCGTCCCCGTCATTCTCAATCGGTCCAACCAGTCACTCAGCCCCTACGGCAGCCTGCTAAGGAGGAAAGAGCTTGCCGCCGCCATCTCCTTTCCCATCTCCAGCAGGGGTAAGGTGCTGGGGGTCCTCAACATCAGCGAGACCCGCGAAGGCACCGAATTCAGTGAAGCGGACATCGAGATGCTGTCCATTATCACCGGTCAGGCGATGATGGCGCTGGAAAACGTCAGGTTCATCCGGGAGAGGGAAGAGAACTGCAGGATCCGGGCGCTGCTCGAGCAGTACGTATCCCCGGAGGTTTCCCATCTGCTGATGGAACGGGACCAGGATCTTCTCGAGGTGGGCAGCGTTCAGGAGTTGACGGTAATGTTCGCCGATATCCGCAACTTCACCCTGCTGGTCCAGCATCTGCCGCCGGAACAGCTGCGGATCTTTCTCAACAGCTTCTTCGAATTGTTCGCCCAGATCGTTTTCTCCTGCCAGGGAATGCTCGATAAATTCATGGGGGACGCCGCTCTGGTGATTTTCGGGGCACCCGTCAAGACCGATAACCCTTGCGTTGCCGCGGTTTCGGCGGCAACAAGGATCATGTCGGGCTTCGAGCAACTGCGGCTTTTCTGGAGCGAAAAAGACGAGATTTTCGCCAAAGTGGGGCTGGGCATAGGGATCAGCCGGGGACCGATGTTCCTGGGCAATGTCGGCTCCTCGAGGCGCCTGGACTACACGGTCATCGGCGCCGACGTCAATATCGCCCAGCGTCTGGCATCGGAGACGTCGTCCGGCCAGATTCTGATTACCGACCGGGTGTATAATCATCTCGGCGGTCAATTTCCCGTCCGGATCGACAGCAACAGATGGCTGCGAGGCATGGAATCAGAAGTAACGGTCTACGTTGTCCAATGAGGCGCTGGAAGCCCGTCGAATTATGCCATTTCCCCCATATCTTCGTTGAACCGGAAAAAGTTATCCTCGGAATAACACTTATATGTCTCCGGTAATTTTTTCGAGTTCGCCTCGATCTGAGAAAAAATTGCTATAATCCGACAGGATCTTATGGTGGAAGAACTTTCGGTTATTCTTGTCGATCTTCGTCTTCCACGATGATATGGGTTTCGCCCCCGATCGTCACCGAATCCCCGCTAAAGAGCTTTCTGCCGCGCCTTTTTTCGACGATTCCGTTCACCAGGACCTCGCCTTCCTGTACTCTTATCCTGGCTTCGAAACCATCCTGTACCAGATTTGCCAGCTTGAGAAACTGACCGAGTCGGATGGGTAATTCCCTGACCAGATGGCTTTTGGCTGAAGTCATCATGAGGAGCATCCTTGGCTGTTGTGCATGTTTCCGCAATAATGGGCTTTTCGCCGCCTGCGGTCCCTACAAAAGGTTTCGAATTCTTGAGAGAATGTGGTATAAGGCAAAAAACTTTTGTTATTTGATCGAGTTATTTGTTTCGCTTGTCGGGAGACAAATGGCTCCATCTACTGGATGAGCAAACGATTTGCAGCAATGAGTCATCGGTAAATTACACAGGGGGAGTAAACGATTATGAGAATTTCAGTGGTAAAAAGAATTGGTCTGGGATGTATCCTCATGCTGGCGCTCAACCTCATGGCCGGTTGCGGCGGTACCGGCGGCAGTTCGTCGGAATCGATAAGGGAAGACTCCCTCTCGCAAGTCACGACCATGGTTGAAAGTTACGGCGATATCGAGTTGCCGCTGGAAATGACACTCGAACCGGATAAGAGCATGGCGATGCGCACCGATTCCTTCATGGGCGGTATCCATGTCTATCGGGGAAGGGTACAGATCGCCTCCCTGCGGGACTATATCATTGCCTCGATGCGGAACCATAAATGGAAACTTGTGGGAGAGGCCTCCTACAAGAACGTCATGCTCGCCTTTACCAAGCCGAATCGGACATGCATGGTAGTCCTGTCCGAGGATGCGGCGGTCCTCGGGAAGACCCAGGCCAACCTCTATGTGACCGTCGATCTGACCGCGCCAGGCCGGCTCAATCCCTTCGGCGAACCGGTCAACCAATAACCGACATCCTCATTCCGATCCGGTCCGAAGTTGTGAACAACTGGCGGGCCGGATCGAGGGATAAAACGAACCAATGCCCATCAGGCGAAGAGGTCTCGGCGTCATCTTCTGTTGACCAGCTGCCTGACCCGTTCAGCCCGAAGCGATTTTTCCTTTTTCTTTCGCTCGAATTCCCTGACAATGCTTCTATTTTCCTCAAAGGAAAGTTTGAACCACCAGAGAAAGGCACCCGTCAGCAGGACGAGGAGTATGATCGTATCGTAATCCATATTCTTTACTCACTTCGCTCATTCTTCCATACCCTGAATCTAGCCCGGCAATACGATCCGGTTTCCGCTTCACAGGTACGGAATGCACGTTATGCCCTTCCCGGCGACTTCGGTCAAGTCTTTTTTGTATGCCCCGTCCATTTGCTGGCGATTTCGTCAATCTGCCCATGTCCGCCTGAATTTGCCATCGAAGGAGGAAAAGGATATACTCGATTCGAGTATGATTGGAAAAGACGGGGGGGTGACGCCCGAGAGCGTGCGGGTGACTGCAAAGAAGCATGCGAGAGCACATGGACCTAACAAATATATTCTCTATCCTGCTCGTCGACGACAACCCCGCGATCTGTCACTCCCTGAGTGAATTCCTCTACAGGGAAGGCCATTTCGTCACCGTGGCGACCAACGGAGCTGACGCCGTTGCTCTCTTTCGCAAGATTCGTCCCCATATCGTCATCTCCGATTTGCGCATGCCGGAACTGGATGGCCTGGAGTTCCTGGAAACCGTCAGGAAGGAGGCGGAAGATATCCCCTTCATCATCATTTCCGGCGAGGGGGCCATGGAGGATGCAATCGAAGGGCTTCGACTCGGGGCCTGGCACTACCTGACCAAGCCGGTCAACAACGTCCAACTGAAACATTGTGTCGACAGGGCACTGGAACGGGTCAGGCTGGTTCAGGAAGCCCACTACTGTCGAAATCATCTTGATGAGACAGTGAAAAAGCGCACCGCCGACCTGCTCGAACAGAATAACCTCCTGGAGTTGGAAATAGCCGAACGGCAGCACCAGGAACAGCTGGCGGTGCAGGCTATGGTCGAACTCGAGAAGGCCTTCAAGGAAAAAGAGATCCTCCAGTCCCAACTGCTCCAGGCCCACAAGTTGGAATCCGTGGGGCAACTCGCTTCGGGAATCGCTCACGAGATCAATACACCGACCCAGTTCGTGAGCTCCAACGTCAGTTTCCTCGATGAAGCCTTTGCCGATCTTTCCAGCTGTTTCAAGAGTCTGACAGAGGCTGCGGATGAGGGGAGACTGACTCCGGAGTTGCTCAGGGATGCCATGGAGGAAGCTGACTGGGCTTACCTCAACGAAGAGATACCGAAGGCGATACGCCAATCGAGGGAAGGCCTGGAGAGGGTGACTTCGATTGTCCGGGCGATGAAGGAATTTTCCCATCCGGGCGGGCAGGACGCCGAACAGTCGGATGTCAATCATCTCATAGAGACGACGGTGACCGTAGCCAGAAACGAATGGAAATACAGCGCGGAGGTGATTCTGAGGCTTGCCCCGAACCTTCCGGCCATTCCCTGCATCGACGGAGCGATAGGGCAGGTGTTGTTGAATCTCCTCGTCAATGCGGCACAGGCCATCAGCGAAAAACTGGGAAGAACCCCGGAAGGGGGAAAAGGGACCATCACCATTACCTCGGAACTGGCAGGCAAAGAGGTTCTCATCCATATCGCCGATACCGGCTGCGGCATCCCCGACGAATATCGGGCAAGGATCTTCGAGCCCTTCTTTACCACCAAGGAAGTCGGCAAGGGAACCGGGCAGGGGTTGGCAATCGCCTATGATGTCATCACCCGCAAGCACGGCGGCAGCCTGAGCTTCACCTCCGTAACCGGCGAAGGAACTACCTTCACCATCAGACTGCCCGTGGCCAAGGCAAAATCCGCCGAGTAATCGGCTGAGCCGGCCGATCAGTTCAAATTGCCTCGAGCCTTCGAATGAGAAAGGGCCGGCCGCCGGGCTAAGCCTGGTCGAGGGGCAGGCGGACGTAAAAAGTCGTCTCCTTGCCGGCCGTAGAGACGAAAGAAATCTCCCCTCTGTGCTTGTCATGGACAATGGTTCGGCAGATAGCCAGGCCCTGGCCTGAACCCTGGCCGACCTTTTTCGTGGTGAAGAAGGGATCGAAGATCCTCTGCCGGACGTTCTGGGGAATGCCGCCGCCGGTGTCGGAGATGGCGATGACGATCATTTTGTCCTCGCAGCAGGTTTGAACCCTGATCTTGCCCATCATGCCGGTTTTTTCCTTCTGCTCGCCGATGGCATGGGCGGCGTTGACCACCAGATTGATGACAACCTGACCGATATCGCCGGGATAAATCCTGATCGGCGGGAGATCGCCATACTCTGTTTCCAACTCGGCTACGTATTTGTAGGCGTTGCGACAGACGATGAGGCTGTTGACGATAATTTCGTTGATGTTCGACTCGCTCTTCCCCTCGCCAACTCCGCTGCGGGCAAAGCCCTTCAAGCCGAGGACCAGTTTGGAAACCCGCTCCACCCCGTCCAGGGTCTGCTCGAAGGCGCGTGGAGCCTCTTCTTCAAGATAGGCAACGTCGGCCTCCTCCTCGAGGAGGGCGATCTCTTCGAGAAGCTTCACATATTCGGGGACCCCGCGCAGTTTATCCCGCAGTTTGCCATACGCCTGGATGATCCGATGACAATCGTTGAAACCGTCTTTCAGAAAGGAGATGTTGCTGCCGATGAACTGGATGGGGGTATTGATTTCGTGGGCAATACCCGCAGCCAGCTCGCCGATCGATTCCAGTTTCATGCTCTGTATCCGCTTGGCTTCCTGGAGGCGCTGCTCGGTGAGATTGCGGAAAGTCACCACGGCGCCGGTAATCTCGTTCCGGTCATTACGGGTGGGGCAGACGATGAAGTCGGCGGAAAAACTGGTCCCATCCTTGTGCCAGAAGACGTCACCGTTGACATGGTGGGAGGAACCGTCCTCTATCGCGGCGAATTCCGGGCAGAAGTCGTAGGGGTACTCGCTGCCGTCCTCCTGGTTGTAATGAATGGTGTCATGGAGGTGCC
>OBJA01000483.1_pt1 | contig 34651 bp, 36 predicted proteins | sample 1519751 | NCBI WGS metagenome assembly OBJA01 (sample SAMEA3881238, study PRJEB22517) | soil metagenome | biome: lake sediment; feature: soda lake sediment; material: sediment, water from around vicinity | place: India | collected 2013-12-23 | depth 3 m
GGTCCAGTTTCCACACCACCAGCGTATCGCCGGGTTGTAGCAGGGCCAGCGCCTGATCCAGTGCGGGGCGGCGGTCTTTCTTGCCAGTGATTTTTTCTTCAAAGATTTCTGAACAGCCGTCAGCGCGGAGTTGATCGCGCTGGGCATCAAGGCTCTGGTCTTCGGTCGAGACGCGGGCATATCCCACCTTCATTCTTTGCCGCGCCCCTTGCTGCGCCGTGCTGCTACGCGCATAGCGTGCAGGGCCATTATTCTTGCCTGTGTTCCACAAAGGAACATTTTAGGAATTATATCAAAGTGGCCTCACGAATCAAATCTAACCAAGAAAACGCCCTGCTTTGCACAGTCCGTAGCGCATGTTCCGAAGACGTTCCATTATGGAACAAGCCGCCGCTGGAGCCTTGTGAGGCATCCATGCATTTTTTATTTCCCAGACTCAAAAAGGATTGTTATGCAAGGTATAACCAAAAGGTGCCATCGAATAACTATGGCCGTAATGTCTCAGGCATGGACCAAGGGTGCCCTCCTTGGGCTTGGCTTCACTCTGGCAGGAATGCCCGCATGGGCAACCGAACCCACGGAAAAAGAAATGCGCGAAGCTGTTCAGGCGCAATTTGACAACGTCAACGATGCTTCTGCGGATACAGCGGAACGGTGCAATAACCGTGAATTCAACCGGGGCGGCGGCAATTCCATGCTGGCGCTGGAATGCATTGGACAAGTCCTGGGCGGTGGTGGCTTGACGGATGGCGGTCGTAACGTGAAGCCGATAGAGGTGATAATTACGGTCTTCCACAAGATCGCCTGCGAGAAAGCACACGGCAAAGCCGGTTATCTGTGCGACTACGTGCTGGGCTATGAGATTCCCAATAATCCCACGTCTATTTACACGCGCGCCGGATCGAATTCGCAGGGGCGTTTCGTCAAGCAGGGTAATTACTGGGTTCGCCTGGACGAATGATTGAGATGGCGACCCCTCTATTCATTGCCGGGCGAGCGGTTTTCAAATGGGCTGCCGTCGCTGTTTGCATAGCAACGGCATTGCCTGTTTATGCCCTTGATCCCGGAGAATGCGGCACACCCGAAGCCATGACCGCCATGCTCAAGGCGGAAGGGCAACGTTCCATTGCCATGGCGGATGAGGTAATTGGAACGCGCCTCCGTGCCATGATATTTACGACAAATGATGATCGTTCCGTCGGCTATATTATGCGTTCCGATCAAGATTCAGATACGAAAGCCAAGGAGTTTTGCGTTTACCGCCGCTTGGCTGATATTCGACTCCATGACGCCCGAAAACCCGGCCCACCCTCGGCTGCGTTGCTCACAGCACCAGAGGACGATGCACGCCGTCGCTGCGACGATCTGGCGGCCAAAGGTACTATTCCAAGAGAAACATGCTTTCCACTTGGCGTCATGCTTCGTGCGCAAGAGCGTGATGGCTTCCGCCCTATATTGCAAGGATTTATTGTTCACAAAGGCTCTGACCCATCTCAGGCATGGCGCGGTACGTTATTGACTGTCACTGGTAATGTTATAAAAAAAGGAAAGGGACAACAATCCAATCCCTTGTTTGGCGAAGGTGGATTATTGCTTTATAGCGCTATGCCGGAAGGGGCCACGGCGGACGATGAAGTCTTATATCGCCCTCATTACACACCTTATGGACTTAGTTTACTGCCCAATTAGGGTTAGAGATTCAATCCTGTAGCGATGCTTGTTTTTACTTCGGTACGCAACTGCGGGACAGGAGGCGGTTCTGGCTCAGGTGTCTGTTTGGAAACTTGTTCTGTATGTGATGCAGTAAACCGTCCTTGAAGATCGGGGGCAGATTGGAATAGATTATTTTTCGTGATATCAGGATCATTACTCGGCGCTTTGACTGATTGGCGTTGTTCTGCATTTGGTTGCATCTCTTGATGCATATCGGCAATCATGCGCCCGCGCGAGTGTGCAAGGGTTGAACGCCTTAGGCGTTCCCTATCCTCACGTTCCTCGGTCGTGATAACGCCGCGCCCTTCGCGCTCTTCCAGTTCGTACTCGCGGCGCATTTCGTGCTTGAAGCGTTCTTTCTGGTCAGCTCTGATATATCCTTTTTGAACGGCGCGTTCGGCATATTCATCTTCATTTTCGATGAAGCGGCAACGTGCGCGTTGTGCTTCTTCATTGGTCATCTGCACACCCGCGATCGTCACAATCTTGGCATTCCATTCCGCGAGGCGCTGCATCTCTTGCATATAGTAGCGTTCGCTGTTCCGGCGCTCTTTCTCGTTCTGGATGATCGTTCGTGATTCAGGTGGCCTGCCTGCTGTAAGGGCCGCCATCAACTGCGCATGACCGTGAGGGATGCGGCTGGCATTCGTGAATATGGCGCGCATCTCGCGTTCTTCCCGAAGGTTTGGGTCGTCATCGGAAATTCCGGGATTCCGCTGATCTCCACGATCAGCGGGAAGCGAACTTGGTAAACCAAGCTCGCTCCTGAATTCGTTGCTGTCCTTGTCTCTTACCAACCAATTCCCATAAGATTCGCCAATGACTGGCGAGACTTTTCCTAAATTGTGTAATTTAGAAAATAATATGGGAAATTGATTAACACATAGTTAAGAATAACTTGCGGGGCACACACCCTATTGTCAACGCTTCCTGTAACATTTTGAGCGTGTTCCTACCCCGTCAGGGTGCACGGGACCGCCCTCTATCGCGTTCCCTTTCTGATATGCGTTCGTTGTAGCGCGCGGCGCTGTCCCGGAAATGGCTTTTCAGCTCAGCGGGCGCTTTGCCTTGCTGATAGCCGGCAATATCCCCGTGCAATTGCTCCATATCCTTGGCGTGGGCTTGTTTTTGCTGGCGGGCCAGCATGTGGAAGGCCTCGCGTTCGTCGAGGTGCCGCGCAATCAAGGTGTCTTTCTCGCGCCTGTCACGTTGCAGAGCCGCCAGCGCATCATGCTCGTTGGCCTTGGTCTGTTTGGCGTGGCGGCCCGTGATCCGGTCCCACAGGCCGCGTACACCTTTGTTCAGACGGCTGGCGCGTAAGGCCGTTTCCCGCGCCCAGCGTTGTTCCTGCGCAGCGGCAAAGTCAGCCCGCTCTTTACGTTGTTTCTGCACCAGTTGCGCCCGCTGCATGGCGAGTGCTGCCATCTGCTTCTGTTGGGCGGTTTCCGCTTCGCGGACATAGCCGCGCAGGGTTTCGGTCATGCGGGCGGCAATCGTGGTCTTGGCCTGCTCGACGCCGGGCACGTCCTTGAGGGTTTCCAGCCTGCTGCGCACCTCCTTGGTTTTGACGCCAGACCATTTTGCAATGGCATAAACCTGTCCCCGGAAATCCACCGCCACGAATGCGCGGCGATCCCCCTGGGCGAGGGTGTAGCCGCGTTCAGCCAGGGCGCGTGCATAAGCTTCTCCAGAGTCGGCTTGTTCCCAGCACCGCTGGAACAGGGCTTTGAGGGCTTAGGGGTCTTGTCTGGCTCTCTTGGCTTGTTCCCATTCGGCCCGCGTGAAGTTCAGCGGATTGCGCTCCTTGCTGTCAGCCAGCCCGCGCGGCATGGCCCAGCCGTGTTCACGATACAACTGGCGGGAGACGTCTTGCAGCTTGTGTTTGAAGTGCGGCAGGTGAATTGCTTTCATGCGCTCGGCATCGATCCGTGACCAGACGACATGCGCATGGCGGCGGCCTTCCTTCTCATGGAAGACGATGGCACGGGGCTGGCCTTGCAAGCCCAGTTTCTTTTCTGCCGCCTCGATGGCCGCTTCAAAAGCTTCCGCTGAAACGTGTTCCCGTGGTGGCGGGTTCAGGCTCAGGGAAAACAAGGGCTGTTTGGCACGGGTTCCCCGGCTGACAGCTTCAATCTCCTGAAACGCGCCATGCAGGTCGTCGGCGCTGAAGCCGCGCAGCTCATGTACCTCGATATGCTCATTGTCGCGGGCATTGAGCAGATGGGTAGCAAGCTGGCGTGCGCCACCGCGTTGGCTGCCTTTGAGGATCATGGCTCATCCCCTCAGGCCCAGCGCGGACAGTAGAGCACGGCGCATGAGGCGGACATCTTCGCAAGCCTGCACAAGGGCCTGCTCCGTCTCCGTAGTCACAGGCAAGGCACCCATGTTCACAGCCTTAGCCAACTGGTTGAGGTTGCTGGCCAATCTGGATTTACCAAGCTCGGCCAATAACCTTGCAAGGATTTGCTGATCCATGGCGGGCTGGCGGCTAGCTCTGCGCGGGGTGGCGATGCCGCCCAGTAACTGCGCCCGGATATAGGTACCGAGGGGCTTGTTTCCGGCACGGCGGATAAGTTCGGCCCGTTCGTCAGCGCTCAGGCGCAGGGAGAATGGCGGCGAGGGCCTGTCTTTTTTGTGCGGGGGTGCCGCTGGCGTGGTAGCACGCTGGAATTCCCCGGTGATAGGCGGATGGTCGAGGCTCATGGCTGGCCTCCCTTATCCGGTCGCAACGCAGGCGAGTTGATCCGGGTTAGTTCAGTGTTCCAGTCAGTCAGTGCCTGTAGTATCTCGTCCTGGAGGTTCGCGGTTGAACTTTCCGAATGTTCGAAATAATATCCGCCGGGTGCGCCACTTGAATTGTTTGAGGGTATTTATTTGAGGTAGTGGGTGTGCTCTGCGGTGGCAGCCCCGTCCCTTCAAGGAATGGAAGAAGCAAGCGCCTTATTCTTGTAACGTTTGTCTTCGGTTACTTCTTTCCCAAACCACGGCGGTGGTATGAACGCTCTCGCGGCATTCTCTGAAAGGAATTCCACCTCAACCAGCATCAGGGGCGACAGGTGTCCGGCAAAGACGTCTAGTTCGAAGAATTCCCCCCCGGGTAATGTTCCACTGTATCGGGTCTTCTCTACGCGCCGGCCTTCTGTAGCTGGCCACAGTGCCTCGAACTGAGCCACGTCGACCGGGATTTCATACTCCTGCCGCGATAATCCGCCCTCGGATTTCAGCGTCATGAAATACTCTGTGTCTCGTTGACGCAGGCGCAACTCGACCGAATCTGTGGAGGTGGTCAGATAGCCCTGGCGGAGCGGAACAGCGTGCAATTCGCCATCAGGGAAAGTTGCCACAAGAAACTTGCGTTCGATCTCGGTCACGGTGCTATCCGCTCAAGAAGTTCATCGAACAGTGCCTGATATGCCTTACCTGCCGGACTGTTTGGTGCAGTCGCAAGAACAGGGGCACGTACCATTCCCATCCGCTCGATTTCGGAGGCGAAGGGGATTTTTGCGGCCATGATTCGTTTGGGATAGTTGTGTGTCAGTTCAACGATCATTTCTCCATGCAAGGTTTTGGTTCCCTGGATCATCGAGAAGAAGGCATGAATCTTTTCCATCAGTAGATCGTGTTCGCGGAAGAACTCCAGCAACTGTTCGAAAGTGCGTTGCGAAAGTGTCGTGGGAATCACTGGTGTCACGACCGCATCTGCCGCGCGGAAGACATTTTCCGACAGAATAGAGATGTTGGGAGGACAGTCGAGCAGCACGATATCGTAATCACCTTTTACCGCCTTCAGAGCCTTTTTCAGACGTGAACGTGCATCTTTCATCTTCGACAGAAAGACATCGAAATCGCGAAAGCTCATGTTCGCGGGCAGAATATCGAGATTGTCGTAATCGCTGCCGCGTATCGACTTGGTAAAATGTTCGACATCCTCGAAAAAACGTGCTTCTGTCAATTTTTTCGATGGTTTTACGCGAAAGTAAAACCCTGACGCACCTTGTGGATCAAGATCGCCTAGCAGCGTCCTCCGGCCAGATGTTGCGAAGGCATAGGCAAGATTGACAGCGGTAGCAGTCTTCCCGACTCCGCCTTTGTTGGAATAACAGGCAATGATCTGCATCAGAACTCCTTTCTACTTCGGAACAATGTGCGGAAAGACCGCTGCATGCGGCTACTGCTGAAACGCCCAAAGGCATCCGTGATTTTTTCACGCTCGGCGGATTGATGCTGGTACAGAATAGTAATCAGCGAACCAATGCTCTGCGTGATTTCGAGCTTGTGCTGTTCGTCACTGAGGTCATCGACAAATGCCTGAAGGTTGATCTGTTGAACCACGCAGTCGTTGAACAGACCCAGTGAGTCCTGAAGTCGTTTCAATGATTTCAGCAAGCTGTCAAATGGTTCTTGTGGGAAAACAGGACTGAAGAATTCCATCAGATAGCGTAGTTTCTTGCATTCGATGCGCAACTGATGGATTTCCTGGTCTGGAGTAGCGACATTTATAGTTGCGGCGAGGCGGCAGATCTTGTGATAGCGTTTCCAGATCAGTTCACAAGCGAAATCGTAGGAGGTGCGACTGGAATTGGGCCCCGGTTTCAGTTTACGCTTCTTCGAGAACAGTTTCGTGAGTGTCTTTATCTCTTTTTTGTAGCGACTAGTCTTGAGGTGAGTCGCTAGGCGCGCCTGTTCGTCCGTGCGTCTGCTGCGCATTAGCGAAAACATTGCATCCAGCCCGCTATGCATCGTGTGGGGCACGAGCGAGTAGAAAGATTCCTGCTCCAGCAGATAGACATCAAGATCACGAAGCGGCCCCGTGGGAGTCATCAGCGCGGAAAAGCGCATTTTGAGTTGGTGAGTCTGGTCAATGTCATAGATGCCCTTGAACAGGCTCAGTACTGAGCGGATCTTGCGCAGGGCAATACGGTAGTCATGCAGGAACTCAGTATCGAGATCATGGATGATGCCATATTCATTCACCCGGACGATAGGGAGATAGCTGTCGATCAGGTTGGTCGCCGTATCGAAGGCAGTTTCCTCCTGATGGATATCGATTGTTGGCTTGGCAACGTAGTCGACACAAGCATGATCAATCATCCGATAAAGATTGCCGGCGGTCAATGATGTCCCGCCACTGGTGCGTATGTGCGCCATCAGATCGTCCAGCGCTTGATCGTAGCCGCGTAGCCCCTGTGGTACGATCAGTACGACTGCTTTGCCGCTAATTGGCATGAGTTCCCGCAGCCCGGCTCGTGCGTGAGTTTTGCCTTCATTGTCGATCAGCGTGAGTTTTCCGTTTCTCATTATGCCCGACGCTACGGTGAGAAGCGCCCGAAGCGGTGACAGGTCCGTTAGCGCTTCCTTTACCGGCCCTTCTTGAAATTCCGTGACAAATCGAGTATCCGGTCTGGTGTGCTGGCTCAGAATCGCCCCTTCCGTTGTCAACAACTCCAGCTGCTCATCAATCAAGAACAATAGCCTTTGCGATTTTCGCAGGTTTTGCTCAAAGTAATCAAGGATCGCGAAACTGTATTCGTCTTTGTCCCAATCCAGTATCGGCACCAACCCCTGAATGTCGCTATCTGTCAGATTATTTAATTGCTCGACCGACATATAGTAATTCGCGGACTTTGAACTCATTTCTTTGGTTTATTTGAACGATCCAACTCGTGTTCGACGAGTATTTCAATGATTTTCTGCATGCATGCTTGTTTCTTCCATGATCATGATCAGCTTGATCTCTAGCCATGGCTGGGACTCAATCATCCGATCCTGTGACGCGCCATGACGTCACATTATGATATGTGTGTGACAAATATATGACGAGTGGACGATATAAGAATAGCTAGTCCATATTCTGATGCTGCTAATCGAAATTACTGCACCTGTTCTTCGGTATCAGAGTCAACTATTGTTGACGTGATATCCCAGTGTTATTTCGGTAGAATCGGCTTGGATAGGTGGCGGATAGTGGAGACTACGTCGTTGTAGTACTCCGATGGTGCATTGGCCCATAGTAATCCTTACTCCGAAATAGCAAAAATTCTGGAGAAAAACACGTGAGAGAAATATTTGATCTGTGTGGCGATCTGAATTATTTGCAGCAGCAAAAAAGAAGTACCGGAAAGTCATCTGGCAGATGACTTTCTGTGAAGAATGTTGATTTTAAACGGAATGAATGCGCCAGAGTAGTAGCGTTACACGATCTGCAAAGCTGGCAGCAGAACTCTAGGAAAGTGGTTCTGGCACATTACTTCGGCCTGTTCTCGATTCTGGTATACCAACCCTGATAGATTTCATCCGGCCACAGGGATTTAATCCAGACCAGAATGTCATCGATTTCCTGATCTTTGAGGATACCTGCCCAGCCGGGCATGCGACCTTCGCCGGGGGGGCCGCCGTTCAGTATGAAGCGTTTCAGTTCTTCGGTGGAATGATGCCAGGCATGGGCAGTTCCATCCAGTGGTGGTGGTGGATATCTGCCATTTTCCAGCGGTTTGCGCCAGTCCGGAGTACCTTCCGCATTTTGTCCATGGCATCCTGCGCAATTTTTCCGGAAGATGGTCTGTCCACGCGCAATCTGTTCGGGATCAAAATTACGTGCGATTTGTTCCGGGGACGAGTCTCTGCCCAGAATTTGATCCAGTGTCAGTGTGTTGCCTGCCTGACTGGTATCGGGCTGCTCTGAGCAGGCGGCCATGAGGAGCAGCGGTACAAGCAGTAGAATTATTGCAGACATTACGTTATTTGAGCCTTAACACTGACTCGGTTGTGCTGTCTTCAGATGTTTTCTCTGTTGCCTGCGATTTTCCCGGGCCATATCGGTTATAAATCTCGGTTGCGCTGCGTTTATCTCCGGGTTTCCTGATCAGCAATACATTATAGGAATCGACACGTCCGGTTTCCATACCGGGAGAACCATGTGGCATGCCGGGAGCTGATAGTCCGACTGCACGGGGGCGCTCTTTCAGAAGTTGCTTGATGTCGTCAGCAGGGACATGTCCTTCTATGGCGTAGCCATTGACCAGAGCGGTGTGACATGACCCGAGCTCGGGGAGGATGCCGGCTTCTGCTCTGGCTTCATCGTTACCAATGTCGTGGATGTTGACGGTAAATCCGTTGTCACGCATGTGATCGACCCATTTGGCGCAACAGCCGCAAGTCGGGCTTTTGTATACTTCCATGGTCGCTGCGGCTGCCATGCTGGCGATTCCTGTCAATGCAGCGGTCAGTAAGGAACGGGTAAGGAATCTGTTAAATTGTACTTTCATTTGCTCTCCACAATAATTTTGCCTTGCATTCCTTTTAAATGGCCAGGGACCGGACAAGCGAAGTCGATAGTTCCTGCTTGAGTGAAATGCCATATCAACTCTTTTTCTTCACCGGGTTCGAGTATTATTTGATTAGGTTCAGTATGTGCGCCATGGTCGTGCTCGCGCATCATTTTTTCATGCTCTCTAAGATGCTGGATGGTATCTATCATCATTTCATGTTTCTTTTTTCCCGTATTTTTGACAATGAATCGGACGGTTTCACCTTGTTTGATATTGATTTCAGAGGGTGAGAAGCGGTATTCGTATACTTCAAGTCTGATAGTGCGTGTGACGTTTTCCTGAACACCTGGTTCACCGATTGCTGCATGGCTGTGGTTTGCTGTAGCATAAGCGCCAACAGATCCCAGCCACAAAAATATGAAGGATACGATCAAAGTTTTTTTCATATGTTCCCCATTGTGGACAGAAGACCGGAATTGCTAGTTATTGTTTTGCCTGAATATTAATATTACACGAACATTTCCCTGCATTCTGATTCCATTTATTTTTCGTTTGTATTCTCTGTTACATATACCCGGAACCCATATGGTTGCAGAAGCACTTTCCAGAAAAGCTGATTATAACGCCAACAAATTACGCAAGAGGTTGCGGCGCCTCGTTGGAACTGCTATTGCCGATTTCAACATGATCGAGCAGGGTGACCGGATCATGGTATGCCTGTCCGGTGGTAAAGATAGCTACGTACTGCTGGATATTTTGCGTAATTTGCAGGCGCATGCACCATTGGATTTTGAGCTGATTGCCGTCAATCTGGATCAGAAGCAACCGGGTTTTCCTGAACATGTATTGCCGGGTTATCTGTCAAAGATAAATATGCCCTTTCGTATTGTGGAACAGGATACTTATAGTGTTGTAAAGCGGGTGATTGCAGAAGGAAAAACGACCTGTAGCCTGTGCTCCCGTCTGCGCAGAGGCGTGCTTTACCGGGTGGCGACCGAGCTGGGTGCAACCAAGATTGCGCTGGGGCACCATCGGGATGATATTCTGGAGACTTTTTTCCTGAATATGTTTTATGGAGGCAAGCTGAAAGCGATGCCTCCCAAATTGGTGAGCGATGATGGATGTCATGTGGTGATCCGGCCGCTGGCGTATTGCAAGGAAAAGGATCTGGCGGCTTACGCCTGGCATGCACAGTTTCCTATCATTCCGTGTAATTTGTGTGGTTCCCAGCCGAACCTGCAGCGGCAAGTGATCAAAGAAATGATGCAGCAATGGGATAAAAAATATCCTGGCAGGCTTGAAACGATGTTCACTGCTTTACAGAATATTCAGCTTTCACATTTGGCGGATACCAACCGATATGATTTTGTCGGACTCAAACCTCATGGTATTGCGATTGAAGAAGGTGACAAAGCATTTGATGAAGAGCCTTTCTCCGATCCCTTAGTCAGTATGGACCATGATGATAATTCTGCATTCGAATCGGAGAATGAATATAATCCCGGGGCTATCCAAGGTGGTGTGATATAAGAAGAGGTAGATCGTCCCTGGATCGGCTATTTTTATTCGATGCCAGCTTCGTGCGCCTGTTGATCGGCATGGTAACTCGAACGCACCATCGGACCGCAGGCGGCATGGCTGAATCCAAGGTTCGTGGCGATGCGTTCAAATGTTTTGAAATCTTCGGGTGAGACATAACGCGTAACGGGGTGATGTCCTTTGCTAGGCTGCAGATACTGGCCAATGGTCAGCATATCAACCTGGTGTGCACGTAAATCGCGCATGACTTCGATGATTTCTTCATTAGTTTCTCCCAGCCCCAGCATCAGACCGGATTTAGTTGGGATATGAGGGAAGGCTGCCTTGAAGTCTTTGAGCAACTGCAATGAATGTATGTAGTCTGCGCCCGGCCGGCACTGCTTATACAGGCGCGGTACGGTTTCCAGATTATGATTCATCACATCAGGGGGGCAGACAGATAGTTTTTCCAGTGCAACTTCCAGTCTGCCGCGAAAATCAGGGACGAGAATCTCGATCCGTGTTTGTGGAGACTGGGTACGAATTGCATGGATACAGTCTGCGAAGTGCTGTGCACCACCATCTCTGAGGTCATCACGATCCACGCTGGTAATAACGACATAATTGAGCTTCAACACTGCAATAGAATTGGCCAGGTGCATCGGCTCATCAGGATCGGGGGCATGAGGCCGGCCGTGTGCCACATCACAGAATGGGCAGCGTCTGGTGCACAGATCACCAAGTATCATGAATGTTGCTGTGCCACGACCAAAACATTCCCCGATATTCGGGCAGGAGGCCTCCTCACAAACGGTGTGTAACCTGTTTTCACGGAGCAGACGTTTTACTTCCAGATATTTCTGGCTGTTGGGTGAACGTACACGAATCCAGGAAGGCTTGCGTAACAACTGCCCCGATTGTTCAAGATCGATTTTGACGGGGTTGCGCGCCGTTTTGGCAGCACCTCGTTGATGGGTGTCAGCAGCCATGAATAATGGTTATCCTTTATTAAGCATCGGTTAGTTGATCAATGAAATTCTGTGCCAGTTTGGTGGCAAGTATCTCTTTGCTATCTGTTATACCCAGGTCTTTCGCTTGTGTAACGCGCAAACCCCGATAACCACAGGGGTTGATCGCAGTGAAGGGTGTAAGATCCATGTCAGCATTGAAGGCTATGCCGTGGTAACAGGCTCCGCGCCTGATTTTCAATCCTAAAGAGGCAATTTTGGCACCATGGACATAAACACCAGGCGCATTTTCATCACCTCGCGCAATGACATCGTATTCATTCAGCAAGTCTATCACGGCCCCTTCCATTTTTCTGACCAGTTGCCTGATGTTCAGTTGCCAATGGTGCAAATCCAGTAACAGGTAGAGGATGATCTGTCCCGGACCGTGATAGGTGATTTGTCCTCCCCGGTCGGTTTTGATGACCGGGATTTGATTCGGGAAAAGCAGGTGTTCAGGTTTTCCGGCGATTCCTTGGGTGTAAACGGGTAGATGTTCCAGCAGCCAGATCTCATCCGGGGTTTCACAGGTGCGCTGTGCTGTAAAATTTTTCATAGCTTGCCAGGCAGTGAGGTACTCCGTGATCCCCATATTTTTTACAGTAACGGTGAATATATTGCCTGTTGCCCGGTTCATGATTCAACTCGTGAGTAAATCGTCCAGAGCTGAATTTATTTTCTTGCAGATCGATTTTGTTGCTGTAATGAGCATGAAGATTGCCGGTGCTGAGCTGCTTAAAGCAGCATGGTTACCATTGGATGATCATGCAATGCCTGATAGAGAGAATCCAGTTGTGTGCGTGAAGTTGCCTGGATTGTGCAAGTGAGGCTCAGATAAGTGCCATTTTTACTGGGGCGAACTTCAAGGGTGGTGTCGTCAAAATCAGGTGCGTAGGTTTTGACGATAGCCAGAACAGACTGGGTGAACCCCTGTTGCGATTTCCCCATGATTTTTATTGGAAAATCGCAAGGGTATTCAATAAGTGATTCTTCTGTCATGGGATTGTATTACTGGCGTGGAGCATGCCCGCGCATGACTTCCAGTTTGTAGGCCTGATAGAGCCGATCCAGTTGCTGAAATACTGGCCCTGGGGTGCCATTGCCGACAAGTTGTCCATCCAACTGTGTGATCGGAAGAATTTCTTTGGTGGAAGAAGTCAGTATGATTTCCTGTGCAGTACGTAATTCAAGCTCCGATATCTCTCTTACCGCATGTGGAACACCATGTGTTTCAGCCAGCTCCAGTACTACATCATAGGTAATACCGGGCAATATACGGTGATCTTTAGGGGGGGCCAGCAGCAGGTCGTCTTTTACGAGAAAAATATTGCTGGCGGCACCTTCGGTCAGCAGATTATCGCGCAACAGGATTGTTTCCATGGCTTGCGCGTCCACAGCAAGCTGACGTAATAAGATATTTGGTAACAGTGAGATGGCCTTGATATCGCAACGCCCCCAGCGATTATCTTTGGCGGTAATCGCTGAAACCCCGGAAACGAGCAATTTTGCGGGTGGAGTCGGCAGGAGGTTGCTCATGATGAAGACAGTGGGTGTTACTCCGAGAGGAAACGCGTGGTCACGTTTTGCTACTCCGCGCGTAATGTGCAGGTAAAGGTACTGATCATCACCTTCATTCAGCTCGATGATGCGTTCGATCAGACCAGCCCATTGTTCTTCGGTGTGCGGATTCTGGAGGCGTATGCCATCCAGACTGTGCTGCAGCCGGGAAAGATGTTCGCCCAGCCGGAACGGTTTGCGTGAATAAACTGGTATGACTTCATAGACACCATCACCGAAAATAAAGCCTCTGTCCAGCACTGAAACGGTAGCCTGTTCCATGGGTAGGAATTTGCCATTGAGGTAAATCATATCTGTTTTTTTATTGTTCGCGAGGTTAGTTGAACAGCATTTTAAGATTGTCCCAGGAACGTCCGAGGAAACTGGCAGTATCAATGGTCTCCAGTGCAACCAGTGGGTAGGTGGCTATTTCTTGTCCATCCAGGATGAATTTTACCATTCCTACTTCCCGTCCACGATCGATCGGAGCAATGAGTGGCTGGCGGTATTCCATCCGGGCCTTCAATCCTTCAACTTTGCCCTTGGGAAGCGAGAAATAGATATCCCGGTCAAATCCGACCTTGAGTTTATTTTGTGCACCTTTCCAGATTTGTACATTGGCTACGGGCTGATCTTTCTTGTAGGGGTGAGCAGTATCGAAAAACTGGAATCCGTAATTCAGCAGGCGCTGACTTTCGATGCTGCGAGCATTGGGCGAAGCAGTACCCATTACTACAGAGATGAGGCGCCGCTGATCACGTTTTGCTGAAGTCACCAGACAATACCCGGCAGCTTCCGTCCATCCTGTTTTCATGCCATCGACATTGGGATCTGTCCACAGGAGGCGATTGCGATTTTGCTGAGTAATGCCATTATAAGTATATTCCCGCAAGGAATAGAGCGGGTAGTACTCCGGAAAATCTTTGATGATGGCGGCAGCCAGTAGAGCCAGATCATGTGCAGTGCTGTAATGATCCGAATGAGTCAGACCGGTTGAGTTCGTGAAATGTGTGTTATGCATATCAAGGCGTTTTGCTTCCTCGTTCATCATGTGCACAAACAGATCTTCTGAACCGGCAATCAATTCTGCCAATGCAACACAGGCATCATTTCCTGACTGCACGATAACGCCATGGATCAATTCATCAACAGTTACCTGTTTGTTGGGCTCGATGAACATGCGTGAACCTACCATGCGCCACGACCGGTTGGATACAGGAACAACCTGATCGATCCTGACCCGTTCCTGTTTCAAAGCGGAGAAGACGACGTAAGCTGTCATCAGTTTGGTAAGTGAAGCTGGATCCAGCCGTTCATGCGAGTTGGAGCCGGTAAGTGTCTGGCCGCTGTGAAAATCGATCAGGATGAAAGATTTGGCCGCAACCGCCAGTTCCGGTTGCTGTGACCATGCCGGAGAAATTGCTGCCAACAAAAACAGAGAGAGAATGAACTGTTTCATGAAAATCTGCAAAAGTTTAATTATAACTCGCGTCATGGATTTCTTGAATCGAACGGTATTAGGTTCTGTGTTTACCGGTGGCAGTGTAAATGTAAAAAAGTGAGTCAAGCTGCTGCTGTATATACTGCAAAATGAAATAGCGGTTGATTTTATCCCAATCCGTTCTGCCCTGAATTTGACTTTATCTACAGGGTGACTCATAATCCGAGGTTATCTTGTACCTAAAAACAAAGGAAAATCAGTGAAAACCTTTTCTGCCAAACCACATGAAGTAAGGCACGAGTGGTTTGTGGTTGATGCAACCGACAAAGTTTTGGGCAGACTGGCTGCAGCAATTGCCCATCGCTTGCGAGGTAAACATAAGCCTATTTATACACCGCATGTCGACACGGGTGATTATATCGTGGTCATTAATGCCGATAAGCTCAAAGTTACCGGCAACAAGGCTGAAGACAAGAAATATTATCGCCACAGTGGCTATCCCGGGGGTATTTACGAAACTACTTTCAAAAAAATGCATGAGCGTTTTCCCGCCAGGCCGCTTGAAAAGGCGGTAAAAGGTATGTTGCCCAAGGGGCCGCTCGGTTATGCCATGATAAAAAAACTGAAAATTTATGCTGGAGATACTCATCCTCATGCGGCTCAGCAACCGCAACCACTGGAAATTAACGCTTAATCTGATAAATCATGGCTATTCAATATAACTACGGAACCGGTCGCAGAAAAAGTGCAGTTGCACGGGTTTTTATTAAACCGGGTACGGGTGTCATTACAGTAAATCATAAACCTGCTGATGAATATTTTTCCCGTGAAACAGGACGGATGATCATCCGTCAACCTTTGGAACTGACTGGAAATATTTCCAATCTGGATATCATGGTCAATATTCACGGCGGAGGTGAGTCTGGGCAGGCTGGAGCGGTCAGGCATGGTATCACCCGTGCGTTGATCGGCTATGATGAAACATTGAAACCGATTCTGAGTAAAGCTGGCTTCGTGACAAGAGATGCACGTGAAGTAGAGCGAAAAAAGGTTGGTTTGCGTAAAGCAAGGCGTCGCAAGCAGTTCTCTAAACGTTGATTGCCATTGTTTCAGAGCAATTGGAAAGCCGCCATTTCATGGGCGGCTTTTTTATATCGGGTTTTATAGCATGCAGCGGTCGGGTATCTCTGCTATTCCTTGATGGATAATTAACTTTCTGGTCGTTATTTTAAGAAATGATTAATGTCGGCATTGTAGGTGGAACAGGTTATACGGGCGTCGAGTTGTTACGCATTCTCGTACAGCATCCGAAAGTCAAACTTAGAGTCATTACATCCCGACAAGAAGCAGGTACAGGGGTGGATGAGCTTTTTCCCAGCCTACGTGGGCAGATTGCGCTCAAGTTCAGTGATCCGGCGAAAGTGGATTTCAGAAAATGTGATATCGTTTTTTTTGCAACCCCCAATGGGGTTGCCATGCAACAGGTAAAAGCTTTACTTGATTCAGGAATAAAAGTTATTGATCTGGCGGCTGATTTTCGTATTAAAGATATCCCGGAATGGGAGAAATGGTATGGCATGACGCATGCTGCTCCTGATCTAGTAGCCGAAGCTGTTTACGGCTTACCTGAAGTCAACCGGGAAAAAATCCGGAATGCACGATTGATTGCCAACCCCGGCTGCTATCCAACCGCAGTACAGTTGGGTTTTATTCCGCTGATTGAAGCAGGAGCAGTAGATGCAGATCATCTGATTGCGGATACCAAATCAGGTGTTTCCGGAGCAGGCCGCAAAGCGGAAATACATACTTTATATGCGGAAGCATCAGATAACTTCAAATCTTATGCGGTGCCGGGACATCGCCATTTGCCCGAAATCAGGCAGGGGCTGTCCGAGAGATTGAAGAAGCCGATCGGGTTGACCTTTGTGCCTCACCTGACTCCGATGATCCGAGGGATCCACGCTACACTCTACGCCAGACTGACCAAGGATATCGATTTGCAAACCCTGTATGAGAATCGTTATGCCAGTGAGCCCTTTGTCGATGTGCTCCCTGCTGGCAGCCATCCGGAAACCCGCTCCGTACGTGGTTCGAATTTTTGCCGGATTGCAGTTCATCGCCCGGGGAATGGTGATATCGCAGTGATACTCTCCGTTACCGATAATCTGGTTAAAGGTGCTGCCGGTCAGGCCGTTCAGAACATGAATATCATGTATGGATTACCGGAAACGACCGGTATCCGGCATGTTCCGCTGCTGCCTTAGTCAGCAACTGATAAGTGAAGTAGCTGAAGAAATATTGTGTTGCAAATAGTGCAAACGTAAGACTTTCAGAAATTTCCAGAAGCCCGGGGAGAAAATTGCTGCATAACAGACAAAGTATTAGTACGCCCAAGGTGGTTGTGCGCCCTCATGTCCCCTGGTACCGGCGTGTACTGATGTCATTTATCGGGTTACTGCTGATAGCCCTGTTGGCCTATGGAATGTATGTCATCGGGCAAAGTACAGCCCAGCCGGCCAGTAATATCATGGTTACGGCTGATCCTGTGCTTGAACAGATTCTTGAATCGAACAGTTGCCTGGAAAAATACGATACCGCGCTTTGTGCACAGCTTGCGGAGCTTGTCAGACAATTACAGATCAGTAATGCTACTCGTGCGGATCTGGTAAAACAGGTCAAATCCCTGGATGAAGAAAATGAGCGGCTGAGAGAGGATCTAGCCTTATTCCAGCAGATGATTTCCGGAAACGAAGAATCTTCCAATGTGGAGCTTGTCATTCATCGTTTTTCATTAGAGGCGGGCCAGCTTCCGGGTGAATATCTGTATACATTGCTGCTTGCTCAGGGGGGGCAGCAGTCAAAAGAATTTAGTGGCCGGCTCGAGTTTGTGGTTGGATTACTTCAAAATGATGAGGAAAAATTTATCTCACTCGTAGATGAGAATGCTTCTAAGGAATTTCCTATTAATTTTCGCTTTTATCACAGATTGGAGAAAAGTTTCCAGATACCGGCAGATACGATAGTGAAGAATCTGCAGGTTCTTATTTATGAGAATGGCTCGAGTAAGGCAATACTGACGAAAACGATCCAGCTATCTCAGAAGGAATCGGAGCATGTTCGGAAGAAAACATAAAATAATCAGTGATATTAATACATTGATCGGGGAAGGTACTGTAATTACTGGTGATATTCATTTTGCTGGCGGATTGCGCGTCGATGGTCGTATTTGTGGCAGCATCATGTCAGCAAATGGTAAACAGCATGCTTTGCTGGTGCTTAGTGAGCAGGGAGTGGTGGAAGGAAAAATCAAAGTGCCGTATATAGTCGTCAATGGCACAGTGAGAGGGCCGATTCATTGCGACGAAAGTCTCGAGCTACAACCCGCTGCGAAAATTAGTGGGGATATTTTCTATAAGATCCTGAAAATTCATCAGGGAGCGGTTATCGAGGGAAAAATGGTCCGTACCGAGACTTCTCAGCCGGAGCTGATCACATATGTTGCTCCTGCTGGGGAATCTAAAGAGCAACAGGAGAATACGAAGGAGTAATTTTACTTTCGAAGCTGGATCCTGTACTGCTTAGGTAGATTGATTCTATTTATCGTAATCCAGCATTTCTGCTGCATGCTGACGCGTGGCAGGAGTCATACTTTCACCGCCCAGCATCCGGGCAATTTCTTCGATTCTCTGTGCTGGATTCAGTTCTGAAATATGGCTTGCCGGCAACTGTTCATCTTCTGCTCCGGAGGTTTTGGATACGCGCCAGTGATGGTCGCTTTTGGCTGCTACTTGTGGAAGATGTGTAATGCTCATTACCTGTCGTGTTTTTCCGAGTTGTTGGAGTAGCTTGCCCACTATTGCAGCAATACGACCGCCTATTCCGGTATCGACTTCATCAAAAATCAGGGTAGGGACAGTACCAGCTTTGCTGGTAATGACCTGGATTGCCAGGCTGATACGTGAGAGTTCACCGCCAGAGGCTACTTTATTCAGCGGGCGTAACGGCAGATCCTGGTGAGCCGACACCTGAAACTCGATCTGTTCCTTACCGTGCAGATTGCCCGATGGTACAGGTATCAATGCTACGTTAAAGCGGCCACCCACCATCGCCAGAGTTTGCATGGTTTCCGTGACTAGGCTAGACAATTGGTCTGCTGCACGCTGCCTTGCCTGACTCAATTTGCCCGCGAGATTCTCAAAATTACTCCGGGCAGATTTTTCTGCTTTCATCAGTGCTTCGCTGCTTGCTGCATTTCCCAATGATTCCAGGTGTTGCCTGGTTGTTTCCAGTAAATCCGGCAGTATTTCCGGTGTGACACGGTATTTTCTGGCTGTTCCATGAATGGCTGCAATGCGTGTTTCTGTTTCCTGCAGCCTGTGGGGATCAATATCTAGGTGCTGCTGATAACGTTTCAATTCATATACGATTTCCTGTAATTGTATTTGGGCTGATTGTAGCTGACTGCAGAGGGGTTCGAGTGTGTTATCGATACCGGTCAGGCTGTTCAGTCGGGTAATTACAGTGCTGAGTTGCGTCAATATCGCCGTTTCATTTTCCGATAATGACTCCAGGCTGAACTGTGCAGTTTCCAGCAGGCTTGCAGTATGTGTTAGTCGATTATGTTCGGTTTGCAGATTTTCCCATTCTTCCAGTGAGAAATTCAGGGCAATCAACTCCTGGAGTTGCCATGTCAGGGTTCCGTGCTCCCGCAAGTTTTGTTCGCTGTGCTGTTCCCACGCAAGTCTTTGCTGGTACAGATCCTGCCAGTGCCGGTAAGCGGAGGTTACTTGCCGGGCAAGGTCCGATTCACCTGCCCACGCATCGAGCAATTCACCTTGCTTGTAGCCGTGCATCAGCAACTGGTGAGCATGTTGGCCGTGAATATCGACCAGCCATTCGCCAATCGTGCGTAGTTGCTGGAGGGTGGCAGGGTGTCCGTTGATGAAGCTGCGTGAACGTCCGCCCGCTTCCATGATTCTGCGCAACAGGCATATACCGGTCTCATCTTCCAGTGCATTTTCCACTAACCACTCTTGTAAAGCAGGGATAGTGTTTACATCGAATTGTGCAGTAATTTCAGCACGTTTACAGCCATGTCTGATTTGACTCGTATCAGCCCGTCTGCCCAGTACAAGTTCCAGCGCATCGATCAGAATGGATTTTCCTGCGCCGGTTTCACCAGTCAGAACCGTGAAACCCGATTTGAAATGCAGATCGATATGATCGACGATGATGAAATTGCGGATGGACAGGTTTTGCAGCATGGAGATTAACGACTGTTTTTCTGAAGGATACTGCTCCAGCCGAGTTTCTCCCGCAACATGCGGTAGTAACTGTGGTGGACGGGGTGCAGGAGTTTGATGGTTTCCGGGCAACGCTGAACGAATACTCTGTCATGTTCACTCAGATCAAACCAGGAATGACTGTCTGTGTAGATTTTTATCTCGGTCGTAAAATGGACTTTGATTTCGATGGTGGCATCTGCACCGATTACGATGGGACGGTTGCTGAGGGTATGTGGGCAGATCGGTACCAGCGTCATCAGGTTGAGGCCGGGATGCAGGATTGGCCCGCCAGAGGAAAGCGCGTAAGCTGTCGATCCAGTGGGTGTCGCGATGATCAGGCCATCCGATCGTAAAGAATAAACATACTCACCATTGATGTGGACTTCAAGTTCAATCATACCGCTGCTGATGCCCCGATGAAGTACCACATCATTGAAAGCTAATTCTTTAAATACACTTTCTTCATTACGTGTGACCTCAGTTGTTAGCAGCATGCGATTTTCCACGACGAACTGGCCTGCCAGCATATCGTTCAGGGTTTCGTGCATGGTATCGGCAGTAAGATCAGTCAAAAAACCTAATCTTCCCTGGTTGATACCGATCAGTGGAACGCTGAATGGGACGAGTGCGCGAGCAATGTTGAGCATTGTTCCATCACCCCCCAGCACGATTGCAAGATCTGCCTGTTTACCAATTGCTTCCAGTGTCAGTATAGGGTATCTGCTGTTATTGATATGGGTAGCAGTCAATGAATCCAGTACTACACTAATACCCCGGTCGGCCAAGTACTCTGCCAGATTTAGCAGGGGAATCACGATATCGGGGTTTTTGTGTTTTCCGATCAGAGCAATCGTTTTAAATAAGGCGCTGTCCATTAGTGATAAGGAGTCGGAACAGTTAAAAATATCTGGACTTCTATTTCAGGTGATTCGGCAAATTTCAAGTGATCGTAAGGATCGGATATTACCGCAGCCCATGCGAAAAAAGGTAGAAATCAGCCGAGAAAGGGTGTTACGTCATCCATCAAATCACGGGATTTCTGCTCCAGACCAACCCTACTTGTAGCAGGACTGATTCGTGTAGAATAGATAAATGCTTAACGGACGCGAAAAAATCCTGCTTAAAACCCTGGTTGAACGTTACATCCATGAAGGTCAGCCGGTTAGTTCACGTTCACTCGCCAAATTTTCTGGGCTGGATCTGAGTCCGGCCACGATTCGCAATGTAATGATTGACCTCGAAGAAATGGGGTATGTCTCCAGCCCTCATACCTCGGCCGGGCGTATGCCTACTGCACTGGGCTATCGCTTTTTCGTCGATACCTTACTGGTGGTCAAATCACTGGATAATGAGCAGATTACTTTGCTGGAAAACCAGCTGCACCCGAATAATCCTACTCATTTGATGAATACTACCTCTCGTCTGCTTTCAGAGCTGACCCGATTTGTAGGTGTGGTGGTCACGCCTAAACGGGTGGGAGGGGCAGTTTTTCGCCATATAGAATTTGTGGCATTGACTGAAAAACGGATTCTTCTGATTTTGGTGACGCCGGAAGGCGATGTCCAGAATCGTATCATTCTTACGGAAACCGTTTACAGTCAGTCTGATCTGATCGAGGCCGGTAATTTTCTCAATCAGCACTATGCCGGTTGTACGCTGGAAGAAATTCGCTCAGGACTCCAGCGTGAGTTGACACAATTGCGTCGGGATATGACTGGCCTCATGAATGCAGCAATTGAAATAGGTAGTGATGCTTTGCAGGAAAGCAGCGAGGTAGTAATGATTGCCGGAGAGCACAGGCTGTTTGACGTTCGTGATTTATCAGATAATCTTTCCAGTTTAAAAAGTCTGTTCGAGATGTTCGAGCGAAAATCCAAACTGTTACAGTTGATGGAGTTGAGCCGTCAGGCCCATGGTGTGAAGATCTTCATCGGAGGAGAGTCGGATGAAACGATGCTGGAGGAGGTCAGTGTCGTTACTGCACCTTATGAAATGGAAGGAAAAATCGTCGGTACGGTCGGTGTGATCGGCCCGCGACGCATGGCTTACGAACGTATCATTCCTATTGTGGATATTACCGCCAAGCTGCTTTCGAGTAATCTGTCGTAATAGCCTGTTTACTTCATTCCAGTTATGTCTCGAATGTTACCGGAACCCGTTTATCGCCATGGTTCCATCAGTAAGATTGGTGTTCTGATGGTCAATCTGGGTACACCGACTGCGCCGACTGCCAAAGCATTGCGGACCTATCTGAAGCAATTTCTGAGTGAGCCGCGTATTGTCGAGTTTCCGCGCTGGCTGTGGTGGTTTATTCTAAATGGCATCATTCTTAATATCCGGCCGGCTAAATCTGCCAGAAAGTATGAGCAAATCTGGACATCCGAAGGTTCTCCCCTGAAAGTACATACTGAGCGCCAAACGGCATTGGTAACCGCTTTATTGGATGAGCGAGTGGAATCTTCGCTGGTAGTTGAATATGCAATGATTATTGGCAATCCATCCATTACCGAAAAATTGCAACAGATGAAAGCACAAGGCTGTGACCGGATTCTGGTGTTACCGCTATTTCCCCAGTACGCTGCTAGCAGTACTGGTTGTGTGCTGGATGGCGTTTTCTCCGAGTTGAAGAAGATGCGTAATATTCCTGATATTCGCACTGTCCGGCATTATCATGATGATTCGGGCTATATTGCAGCCTTGGCACAGAATGTACGTGATTATTGGGAAAAACATGGCCAGCCTGACAAACTGGTCATCAGTTTTCACGGTGTACCGCGTAAGACACTGGATATGGGTGATCCTTATCATTGCGAGTGCCTGAAAACCGGTCGATTATTGGCTAAAGCATTGGAACTGGCGGACGATCGCTATCAGGTGTGTTTTCAGTCACGTTTTGGTTTTGCGCAATGGCTGAGGCCTTATACTGCGGAAATTCTGGCAGAGTTGGGTAAACGGAAAATTGGGCGGATCGATGTCGTCTGCCCTGGCTTCGTTTCGGATTGCCTGGAAACGCTTGAAGAAATTGCACTGGAAGGAAAAGCGATTTTTACCGGGGCGGGGGGAGGTGAATTTCATTACATACCGAGCCTCAATGAACATCCGCTCTGGATTGAGGCGATTGGGAGCATCGTTCAAACTCATTTAACCGGTTGGGCTGAGCATCGATTATCCGAAGAGGATGCAGAACACTCCCGCAAACGGGCATTGGCCTTGGGTGCAAAGGAATGATGTATTCATACGTAATTTCATCGACGACTATATAGTAGTACTCTGCTCCGGGCGGACACCAGCCGCCCGGCTCATGTCTAGATTTAAGGGAGGGATAGTGATGGGTATTTCAAAGATAAAGTTATTGTTTTCCTGTCTGCTTGTTTGTATTCTCGCCGCTTGTGCGACTTCTCCCACTGGCCGGACACAGGTTGCTTTCATGCCGGATGCCGAGGTGAACAGCATGGGCCTTCAGGCATTCGATACATTGAAGCGAGAGAACAAAATCAGTCAAGATACGGCAAATAACCGTTTCGTCAGTTGTGTGTCCAGTGCAATTACACGGGAAGTAGGAGGAGAATGGGAAGTTGTCGTGTTTGAAGATGAATCACTGAATGCGTTTGCATTGCCTGGTGGAAAAATCGGGGTGCATACCGGCCTGCTCAATCTGGTAGATAATCAGGATCAGCTGGCAGTAGTCATAGGCCATGAAGTCGGGCATGTAATGGCGCGCCATAGCAACGAGCGCTTATCTCAGCAGGCGGGTACTAATCTGGGAATTTCGCTTATCCAGGCGATTGCCGCACCCCAATCTGCATTGGGGCAGACAGCAGTCGGTCTACTGGGGGTGGGTGCACAATACGGGGTTATCATGCCATTTAGCAGGCTGCATGAATCAGAAGCAGATACGATTGGCCTGGATTTAATGGCCAAGGCCGGATTCAATCCAGCGGAGAGTATAAGATTGTGGCAAAAAATGGCACAGGCCAGCCAGGGAGCAGAACCGGTGGAATTTTTGTCCACACATCCTTCGCATACCTCTCGTATACAGAATTTGCAGGCAATTTTACCGAAGGCACAACAATTACAGCAGCAGGCAAGTGCTTCAGGAAAAAATCCCCGCTGTACCAAATAAACTCGATTGGTGACGACTGTCTGAACGATGAATGAGGGAAGGTATTCACATATGGTTGCGGAATGACAGTTTGCTGGTTTTAGGGAAATTATTTTTTATATTTTGAGGAGATAAAAACAAATGTCGCGGAAGCACCCTGTTATTGCAGTAACCGGATCATCCGGAGCCGGAACTTCTACAGTCAAGACAAGCTTTGAGCATATTTTTCAGCGCGAGCGGCTGAATGTAGCTGTAGTGGAAGGAGACAGCTTCCATCGTTATGACCGCGAATCCATGAAACGGGCGGTTGAAGAATCGGAAAAAGGAGGAGGGCGCCCTATTAGCCATTTCGGACCGGAAGCCAATGAATTCGAAAAACTGGAGGCATTGTTCCGGTCGTATGGTCAAACCGGATCCGGAGAGATTCGCCTTTATCTGCATAATGAGCAGGAAGCTCAACCTTACAATCAGAAGCCTGGTACCTTTACATCTTGGAAACCCATTCAGCCGGGTACCGACCTGTTATTTTACGAGGGGCTGCATGGCGGAGTGAAGAGTGATACCGCTGATGCCAGTCAGTATGTCGATCTGCTGGTCGGCGTGGTCCCCATCGTTAATCTGGAGTGGATACAGAAAATCTATCGAGATACGGCTGCCAGAGGATATTCGGCTGAAGCGGTAACACATACCATTCTGCGTCGCATGCATGATTACGTTCATTACATTACTCCCCAGTTTTCACGTACACATGTCAATTTCCAGCGTGTGCCGACGGTTGATACGTCCAACCCATTCATTGCACGGGATATTCCCACATTGGACGAAAGTATGGTGGTTATCCGCTTCCGTGATCATCATGGAGCAGATTTTCCTTATCTGCTCAATATGATAAGCGGGTCGTTCATGTCCCGTCCCAATACCATCGTTGTTCCAGGCGGTAAAATGGGTATGGCGATTGAACTAATCCTGGCGCCACTGATTCTGGATCTGGTGGCGAAAAGCAAAAAATAACTTTTCTGAGACCTCACTCGACTCTGACAGCGGGCGGGGAGAATTCAGCTGTTCCCTTTTATATGACTGCATTACTTACTGATCTCAACCCGGAACAGCTGGAAGCCGTCACCTGGCCACACCAGTCAGCACTGGTGCTGGCAGGTGCCGGAAGTGGTAAAACCCGGGTGCTGACTACACGAATTGCTTATCTATTGCAATCGGGTCATACCCGGCCACAGAATATCTTGGCAGTTACCTTCACTAACAAGGCGGCACGCGAGATGGTGGCGCGTATCAGTGCGATGCTGCCTGTCAACATCCGTGCTATGTGGGTGGGTACATTTCATGGTTTGTGTCACCGTGTGCTGCGTGCCCATCATGAAGATGCAGGATTGCCGCAGGCATTCCAGATACTGGATATGGCGGATCAGCTGGCTGTCATCAAGCGTGTATTGAAAGAACGATCACTGGATGAAAAGATACTGCCGCCCAGACAATTGCAATGGTTTATCAATAATGCCAAGGAAGAAGGATTACGAGCTTCTCAGGTTGATATGCGTGGCAGTTTCAACCAGACTCTGGCTGAATGTTACCAGATATATGAAACCGTCAGTATGCGGGAAGGTACGGTCGATTTTGCTGAATTGCTGCTGCGCTGCTATGAACTATTGAGCCGCAATGAGATTCTGCGTGATCATTACCGCAGTCGTTTTGAACATATACTGGTAGATGAATTTCAGGATACCAATCGCCTGCAATATAAATGGATCAAATTACTGGCGGGCCCGGGTTTGCAGCAGCATGCAGCCATTTTTGCCGTTGGGGATGATGACCAGAGCATCTACGCATTCCGGGGAGCGCATGTCGGGAATATGCGGGATCTCGAAAAAGATTTTAGTGTACCGAAGATCATCAGGCTGGAGCAGAATTATCGTTCTCATGGCAATATTCTGGATGCTGCCAATGCGTTGATCGAGTGTAACAAGGGACGTCTGGGCAAGAATTTGTGGACTGCAGCGGGGAAGGGTGAACCGGTGCGGGTATATCATGCCGCCACAGATATGGATGAAACCAGTTTTATCATCGATGAAATCAAGGCGTTGCATGCCGATGGCCTGGCTCTTTCTGATATTGCTCTGCTCTATCGTTCCAATGCGCAATCACGAGTGCTGGAGCATGGTCTGTTCAACGCATCTGTTTCCTACCGTGTGTATGGTGGTATGCGTTTCTTCGATCGCCAGGAAGTAAAACATGCTTTGGCCTATTTACGACTGATTGCTTTACCGGATGATGACAATGCCCTGCTGCGGATCATCAATTTTCCTCCCAGAGGGATTGGTGCACGCACATTGGAACAGTTACAGGATCAGGCTGCAATGCTCGGCACCAGTCTGTGGCAGGCAGCATTCAAGGTATATGAGGGAGGGAAAGCAGCTGCCACCAGGAACAGCCAGCCCGGGAGAGGAATAGCGGGTTTTGTCAGCCTGGTTTTATCCATGCAGCAAGTCAGCGAGGGTTTGCCGTTACCGGAAATTATCCGGCGTGTGATCGATCAGAGCGGGCTGGCAGCACATTATCAGGCTGAACGTGAAGGTGACGAGCGCCTGGAGAATCTCAAGGAACTGATCAATGCTGCGACCAGTTTTGTGCATGAGTCAGAGGATGACAGTCTCACCGCTTTTCTGGCACATGCTTCGCTCGAAGGCGGTGAACATCAGGCGGAAGGGTATCAGGATGCGGTTCAGCTGATGACAGTACATGCTGCAAAAGGACTGGAATTTCATTCGGTATTTATCAGTGGTCTGGAAGAAGGTTTGTTTCCTCACGAAAACAGCCGGAATGAGCCTGATGGTCTGGAAGAAGAAAGGCGTCTGATGTATGTGGCAATGACACGTGCCCGGCAGCGCCTGTACCTGAGTTACGCCGAGAGCCGCATGTTGCACGGTCAGGTGCGTGTGAACATACCTTCCCGCTTTGTTGATGAAATCCCACAAGATCTTTTGAAGAGGCTGCGCTCCGATTTTTCCGGAAGAAGTTTTCGTCAGGGGGTGTCGGGAACAGGACAAACTGTTGCCAGCACTATAAATAGCAGCCAGAAAGGCAGGAGTACGATGGCTGCAGCAGCCGGATCGACATCATCAGAGCTGGGTAGCGCAGGTTTTCACATCGGACAGCAGGTATCGCATGCCAAATTTGGCACGGGTATTATCCTGAATTGCGAGGGTAGCGGGACGGATATGCGGGTCCAGGTGAATTTCCACCAGGCAGGTACAAAGTGGCTCTCGCTCGCTTATGCAAAACTGGAGCCCCTGTAACGGCAGTGGTGTATCTACCGCTCTGAGAACAGGTTGCTGCCAGTTTTTCTGATTAATCTTCCTTGTAAACCGAATCCTGGGCTCGGTTCAGTGTTCATTGGTTTGGCTGGAATCTTCTTTGTTTTCTTCAGTACTTGGCTCATCTGATTTGGGCTGAGTATCTTCATCCTGTTCGTAGTGAAAGATGTCTTTGTAACTGACGTAAACGGAAGCAAATGCGACCGGGAACCAGATGATGAAACCCAACCCGTAAAGCATCGCTGCCAACATTCCAAGAACAAACAGGATGGCCATATAGATCTGGAAAGCAAAAAGATTCTTCAGGCACGCAAAGAAACTTTTGCGTATGGCGATGAGCGGAGGCATGTTCTCAAAGACTACCAGCATGGGTGCAAACCAGATCGACATCATCAGCGGAATGGCGAGCAACAGGCAAAGCAATGAAGCAAACAGCAGATCATCCATCACGCCGGGTAATTCATTTTCGCTGAATCGTTTGCCGTGCAGCCACATATCAACGACTGCATCTCCCCCAAGCAGCATGAAAATACCGGTAATCAGAATATCGCCGATCAGATAAACTCCACCGATCGTGATGAGAGGTATCGTGTATTTTTTGAATCCGTAAAACAGGTATTCCAGTTCAAGTTTACCGCTCAGATCCAGTTTTCTGCACCCGACCATGATCCCGGCTACGAAGATGGGCACGGTCAATATCCCGATGAAACTGCCCAGCAGCGGGATGAGTCCCAGTGTGACACCGATGAGTAAATAGGTGAAGCATAAGAGTATCCAGTTGAGGGGCGCCATGCGAAAAAAGTAAAAGCCACTTAGAATCCACTGTAAACCCTGCCTGCCGCGTACGTATCGCGCTTCCATTCGTCGTTCTCCAGTAATTTGGGGTATGTTTCTGTCAAAAACCTGATTGTTTACAGGATACAGGTGAGAAAGGCAGTCGTCACCTGACCGGCTATACCGAGTAATATTTTGGTCTATTCGCCTTAGGCCTGAAAAGGAGGTAATACACCCGGGTTGTTCAGGTGATGCTCCAGAATTCTTTTGAAGTGGTCCGGATCTTTTTTATGTGTCAGTTCCCCGGGGCGTGGAAGATAGTAGTCATACAGACGCGATAGCCAGAAGCGCAGTGCACCTGCGCGCAGCATGGCTGGCCAGGCGGAATGTTCATCAGCAGTCAATGGCCGCACAGCATGGTAGGCTGTTACGAGAGCATGCATCCGTGCGCTATCCATTACGCCATCTGTAAGCGTACACCAGTCATTGGCTGTGATCGCCAAGTCATAGAGCAGTGTGTCGTTACAGGCAAAATAAAAATCAATGACACCACCAATGCCCTTGGTTGTAAATAGGACGTTATCCCGGAAAAGATCAGCATGTATGACGCCTTGAGGGAGATTGGCAGTCATCTGCGCCGTCTGAAATTGCAATTCTTCACCGAGCAGATTCTGTTCGGAAGAGGAAAGGAAAGGCATGACTGTTCCGGCCGTAGCTTGCCACCAATCCAGCCCGCGCGGGTTTTGATTCCAGCCGGAGTAGCTGTGTCCGGCCAGATGCATTTTGGCGAGCATTTCACCGACTTGTGCGCATTGTTTTTCTGCAACTTGTACCATGGATCGTCCGGGAAGGAAGGTCACGATACAGGCCGGCTTGCCATTCAGCTGCCCCAGCAGACTGCTGTTTCGTGATTCAACAGGCCTGGGGCAAGGAATGCCCTGCTCAGAGAGATGCGCCATCAGGTTGAGGTAGAAGGGCAATTCGGTATAGGCTAGTTTCTCGAACAGGGTGAGAATGAATTTGCCTTGTGTGGTGGTGAAAAAGTAATTGGTATTTTCAATGCCGGATAAAATGCCTTGCAAGTCGATCAGTGATCCAAGTGAGTAATTTTGTAGCCAGACAGTAAGCTGTTCTTTAGTAACTTGGGTGAAAACAGACATGAATGAAGCGTTGAAAGTTGGTTTGAGAAATGGTCGACAAACAGGCAGATTCTGATGAAGAGATGATCGGGTTCCGGCAAATCCCGCTCAGAAGCGGTAAATTTGCCACATTGGGACACTTACACCTGATTCCATGTCTCCCCGGTGAGGCGTACCGGCAGCACTGCGTCGGTTCAGCAGATAATAAGGCTTACCGATCCGGGGGGTGATTTTGATGACGTATAGTTCGCCATTGACGCGATATTCTTCAATCATCGTTTTGTCTTTTCCTTCACGGATCGTTATTTCCGGTTCCAGAGATGGATCCAGCCCCAGTTCGGGAGGAAGACCATTTTCTTCCCCGGAAGAAGGCGATTCTGGAATTTCCGGTAATGGAACCAGATTATCCGGTTGCTGGCCGGTTTGCGCCCATGTGAGGGGCGATATCCAGACTAGGTTGCTGCAGAAAAATAAAAGCGTTGCTGACTTCATGCTGATCACCGGAAAGTTGGAATATTTTGCTGTTCTCTGATTAAATGAATCCGCTGGTATTAAAGATTGAGCTGTATGTTACGTTCAGCAGCAGATGGTTCAAATCCTGAGGTTTCATAATAACGGAAGATTGCATCTACGACCTGAAATGGTTCATCCACAATCTGAATGAGATCCATGTCCTCTGGTGAAATGAAATCATTCTGAATAAGTACCTGTCGAAACCAGTCGATCATCCCCGCCCAGAAATCTGAACAGACCAGAATAATCGGCATTTTGCGGGTTTTACCGGTCTGAACGAGTGTCAGTGCTTCCATCAGCTCATCCAGAGTTCCAAACCCGCCCGGCATCACAACATAGGCGGTTGCGAACTTGACGAACATATATTTGCGGGCAAAGAAATGTCGGAAAGTCTGGCTGATATCCTGATAAACGTTACGGTGTTGTTCATGTGGAAGTTGGATGTTCAATCCCACACTGGGGGATTTACCATAAAAGGCACCTTTGTTGGCTGCTTCCATAATACCGGGCCCGCCCCCGGAGATAACTGAAAATCCGGCATCCGACAATTGCCTTGCGATCGCTTCGGTTAATTTATAATGTGGATGATCAGGAGAGGTTCGGGCGCTGCCAAAAATGCTGATGGCAGGCTGAATACATTCAAGCCGTTCCGTGCCTTCGACAAATTCTGCCACAATTCCGAAAACCCGCCACGATTCCCGGGCTGACCAGGGTTTTTCCAAGGTGAGGGTATCCGATAATTTTGCTTGCAAGCTCATAGAGGTCCTTGTTTGATGAAAACACTTTTGCTGGTCGATGGTTCTTCTTACCTGTATCGTGCTTTTCATGCTCTGCCCGATTTGCGCAACCGCCTTAATGAACCCACTGGCGCAATTTATGGCGTGTTGAATATGTTGCGTCGCCTGCATAAGGAATATCGGCCAGATTATAGCGCGTGTGTGTTTGACGCAAAAGGTAAAACCTTCCGTGAGGATATCTATCCGCAATATAAAGCACATCGTCCGCCGATGCCGAAAGATCTGGTTAGCCAGATCGATCCCTTGCATGCCTGTATCCGGGCAATGGGTTGGCCACTGCTGATAAAAGAGGGTGTTGAAGCCGATGATGTTATTGGAACGCTGGTAGAACGTGCAATCGTTCAGCAGGCTCAGTGTGTGATTGCAACAGGCGATAAGGATATTGCACAACTGGTCAGGCCAGGCATTCGGCTGGTGAATACCATGAACAACGAATCACTGGATGAATCGGGTGTTCTGCAGAAATTTGGTGTGGCACCTGCACAGATCATTGATTTTCTGGCGTTGGTGGGGGATAGCGTGGACAATATTCCCGGGGTGGAGAAAGTAGGCCCCAAAACTGCAGTGAAATGGCTCGCTCAATATGGTACGTTGGATGATCTGATTGTGCATATGGATGAGATAAAGGGTGTGGTGGGTGAAAATCTGCGTAAGGCGCTGGATTGGCTGAAGGTTTCAAAAAAACTGCTGACGATCAAATGTGATGTTCCGCTTGCAATGGATTGGCAGGATCTGGTTGCTACTTCTCCCGATACGGCCAGGCTGATGGAACTCTACGAGCATCTCGAATTCCGGAGCTGGCTGCGTGAACTCAAACAACCTGATCTGGAGAAAAATAAGAAGGTTGAAGGGATTGCTGTGGCTGCAATAGGGGATGATCCGCCAGTCCCGGTGGGAAAAAATGAGGATGAGCGTGACTATCAGGTTATTCTGACTGATGCGCAACTGGATGACTGGCTGGCGCGATGCGAATCTGCCGAGCTGGTTTCGATCGATACCGAGACGACTAGTCTGAATCCGATGGAAGCAAAGCTGGTAGGACTCTCGTTTTGTATGAAGCCGGAGCAAGCAGCTTATATACCGCTTGCCCATCATTACCCGGGTGTACCTCTACAATTGAATCGTGAACAGGTACTGCAACGGCTGAAGCCCTGGCTGGAGAATGGTGAGAAGGCCAAGATCGGGCAGAATCTGAAATACGATAGACATGTACTTGCCAATCATGGAGTAATGCTGAACGGAATCGAACACGACACATTGCTGCAATCGTATGTACTGGAATCCCACCTGTCGCATGATCTGGACAGTCTGGCCAGCCGGCATCTGGGCATACAAACCATCAGCTATGATGAAGTAACCGGTAAGGGAGCAAAACGTATCGGGTTTGAGCAGGTGGAAGTTCATCAGGCAGGGATCTATGCAGCTGAAGATGCGGATGTCTCATTGCGCTTGCATCGAGTTTTATATCCGGTAATCAATCAAGATGCCCGCCTTGAGCATATTTATCAGCAGATCGAAATACCATTGCTGGAAGTTCTGTTCCGGATCGAACGTAATGGCGTATTGCTCGATACCAATTTGCTGGAGATGCAGAGTGGTGAACTGACGCAACAGCTGGTTGCGCTTGAACAACAGGCGCATTCCCTCGCTGGCCATGCTTTCAACTTGAATTCGACCAAGCAGATACAAGAAATATTGTTCGGTCAGCATAAATTACCCGTCATCAAAAAAACACCCAAAGGAGTGCCATCCACTGATGAAGAAGTGCTGCAACGGCTGGCGTCGGATTATCCGTTACCTAAGATTTTGCTGGATTATCGGGGCCTGGCTAAGCTCAAATCGACTTATGTCGATAAATTGCCACAGATGGTGAACAAGCAAACTGGCCGTGTACATACCCATTATGCGCAGGCAGTTGCTGTTACCGGCCGTCTGGCGAGTAACGATCCGAATTTACAGAATATTCCGGTACGTACACTGGAAGGCAGGCGTATCCGTGAGGCATTCATCGCGCCGGATGGCTGGTTTATCGTGTCAGCTGATTATTCCCAGATCGAACTGCGCATCATGGCGCATATTTCCCGGGATACAGGGCTGATACACGCTTTTTCTGAAGGACAGGACATTCATCGTGCCACGGCTGCCGAGGTGTTTGGTGTTTCTGTTGAACGGGTGAACCCGGAGCAGCGCCGTTACGCTAAAGTCATTAACTTTGGTTTGATTTATGGCATGTCTGAATTCGGGCTCGCTACTCAACTGGGTATAGAGCGTACTGCTGCCCGTACTTTTATCGATCGCTATTTTGCACGTTATCCAGGTGTGGCGGATTACATGCAACGTACGAGAGAAATTGCAAGGCAGCACGGATATGTCGAAACCGTGCTGGGAAGAAGATTGCAATTATCTGATATCCGCAGTAGTCAGCGTAATCGCCAGATGGGGGCTGAACGGGCGGCAATCAATGCGCCGATGCAAGGTACTGCCGCAGATATCATTAAACTGGCCATGATCTCCGTACATCGATGGCTGATTGAAGCACGACTTCAGAGTAAACTGATCATGCAGGTCCATGACGAACTGGTGCTGGAAGTGCCGGCAGATGAATTGCCGGTGATCAGAGAAAGTCTACCTCGGCTGATGGAAAATGTTCTCAAACTGGATGTGCCTCTAAAAGTTCAGATAGGGACCGGGAAAAATTGGGATCAGGCACATTGATATTATTTTTGGTCCGTATTGAGAGGAAGTATAAATTTTTATCTGTTTATACCTGAAAATATTGTTAATTTTCTTGACTTATGAGTGACATCTCTTTAGATTGGATTTTTACAGAATTGTAAATAATGAGGAGGGTAGTTACAAAAATGGAAGACGTCGCATCGATATTAATGACCGGACTTATTGATCTGCCCTGGTGGGGCTATATTGTCGTGGCGCTGGTGTTTACCCATATAACGATTGCCAGTATTACTATTTTCCTGCATCGTTATCAGGCACATCGGTCACTTGAGTTGCACCCGATACCCAGTCATTTTTTTCGTTTCTGGCTGTGGCTGACAACCGGTATGGTAACCAAGGAATGGGCTGCAGTTCACCGGAAACATCATGCAAAATGTGAAACCGTGGATGATCCTCACAGCCCACAGGTTTTTGGTATCAAAAAGGTATTGGGTGAGGGTGCAGAACTATATAAGATTGAAGCTAAAAATCAGGAGACGCTTGACCGTTATGGGCATGGTACTCCTGATGACTGGATGGAACGCAATGTTTATACCAAGCATAGCGTAGCCGGTATTGCATCAATGCTGGTTATCAATGTGATTTTGTTTGGGCCGATTGGACTGACAATCTGGGCTGTACAAATGATGTGGACTCCAGTAATGGCTGCCGGGGTCATAAACGGTATTGGACATTACTGGGGCTATCGTAATTTTCGCTCAGAGGATGCCAGTCGTAATATCTCCCCGTGGGGAATTCTGATTGGTGGAGAAGAGCTGCATAACAATCACCATGCTTATCCGACTTCTGCCAGATTATCCAACAAATGGTATGAGTTCGATATCGGCTGGATGTATATTCGGATACTGGAATTGATGGGATTGGCACGAGTGAAGAAAACTGCTCCCAAGTTGCAGTTGAACAAAGCTAAAACTGAGTGTGATCTGGAAACATTACAGGCGGTTATTTCTCATCGCTATGAAATACTGGCAAAATATACCAAGTCCTTAAAGATCGCGCTCAAGAATGAACTGGTGCATTTGCAGCAGGCTGCAATCGAGAACGGTGTGGATGGTTCGACTCTGAGAAACTGGGTGTTGGCTGATGCCAAAACCTTGAAAGAGGAGGAGCGTACTAAGTTGGAGATGGTGTTGAGTCATACTCAGAAGCTGGATAAGCTTTATCGCATGAGAGAAGAATTGTCTTCGATATGGGAACGTTCTGCGGCAACCAAGGATGAGTTGCTCAAGCAACTGGAGGACTGGTGTCGTCGTGCGGAAGAAAGTGGTATCGAATTACTGGAGAAATTCTCCCGCAGATTACGGTGCTATGCCATGGCTTAAACTAGTAATTAGGTAACAACAAAAAACCCGCTTAGTGCGGGTTTTTTGTTATCAGAACCAACTTATAGGACTTTATTTCGTCGATCCTGAATAATTCCTAATTGATTGATTTTGTGTTGTAAACAATGGATTTCTGAGGTTGTGATTTGCAAG
>OBJA01000484.1_pt1 | contig 34636 bp, 33 predicted proteins | sample 1519751 | NCBI WGS metagenome assembly OBJA01 (sample SAMEA3881238, study PRJEB22517) | soil metagenome | biome: lake sediment; feature: soda lake sediment; material: sediment, water from around vicinity | place: India | collected 2013-12-23 | depth 3 m
TTATAAGATCTCGCCAGCGTGTACTGACTATATACTCTCCAGGCAAACCATCGGCACACACCACAAGATACGACCCGTAAAAGAAAACACCACTAATCAGTAGACGAAGTGCAATCAGCTTTTTTCCCATTGTAATAACACCCGTTATATAAAAACACCAGTACCACTAAATCATATAATCAGGGTTTTCCAAAAAAAAAGAGATGAATCTGAGTTAAAATACCCAGCAAAAACTCCATTTTTAATTCGCCATTAAAAGCATAACCGATATATTTTCAAGACTAGATCAGATACAATGCCTTGAAATGAACTGGATGGTACACATGGAAATACTGTTTATTGGCGGAACAGGAAACATATCCTCAGAAGTCGCAGCTAAACTTTATAATCAGGGCCATGCAATCACCGTTGTGACTACCGGGAAAAGAGCCGTTCCCCCGGAGTATAAACACATTAAAGCAGACCGGAATGCTCCCGGATACTTCATCGAGACACTCAAAAGCGTAGCCGCAGATGTTGTTATAGACTTTTTTGCATTTGTCCCAGAGCATCTGAAAATCGACTATACCATCTTTAACGGAAAAATCAAACAATTCATTTTCATCAGTAGTGCCACCGTGTATGAGAAACCCCACACGGTTTTGCCAATCACCGAAAAGACGCCCAGAAATAATCCATTCTGGCCCTATGCACAGAATAAGATCGCCTGTGAAGAATACCTGGAACGTATACACAGCCATACCTTTCCTGTCACCATAGTTCGCCCATCACATACATTCGGGAAAACCTGGATTCCCTCCCCGATCAATGGCTGTGATTTCACCATCGCAAACAGAATCCTTTCCGGGAAGCCCATTGTCATTCATGACAACGGAGAATCCCTCTGGACTCTTACTGCAGCCTCCGATTTCGCTGCCGGATTCTGCGGACTGGTCGGTAATGAAAAAGCTGTCGGAGAAGCATTTCATATCACCAGTGATGAAGCTTTACCATGGAATAAAATCTATGATCTGCTAGGAGATGCACTCGGGAAAAAACCATCTGTTGTACACATTCCCTCGGAGTTTCTTGCTGAAATATACCCGGAATCACGTGGAATGCTCATGGGAGATAAACGGGAACACGGCGTATTTGACAATGCAAAGATCAGACACATTGTTCCCGATTTTCGCTGCCAGAAATCATTCAGTGTTGCAATACGTGAATCGGTCTCCTGGTTCAGAGAGGTGCCGACCAGAATGGCTATCGATAAAGATCAGGACAGCTTTATCAGTTCACTTATCGAAAAATGGCAGCAGACGAACTCATAACAATATACAATCGTTATTCTTTTGCAGTATCACCTGCTTAATGGTGCGCCTATTGTAAATGGCAGGAGTTCTGATATTTTTAATGAATCAAGTGAAACATCGCCGATTCGGGGTGGACCATTTTTCTCTTCAAATCGGGATATCCCCCGTAACAGCGCCGGCGTAAAATTTCCCTGTTGAAGAACCCACGACCCTATCCTATGGAGGCTCACCCGTTCTGGACCGCCAAGATGATATAACCCCGTCACATCTCTTCGCACAATCTCCATCATGCTTTTGGATATATCATCACAACTGATACAGCTTCTGTACTCATCATGAAACAGGGTAACAGGAAGAGACCGGCTGAATCGACTCCTGACAAAATCAATTGCCCCCTTGTCACCGGTAATGGATCGGCCAATCGGTAACCCTATCCGCACAATACAGTACTGTCGGCTCTGAGCGATCTCGCGTTCCGCATTCTCAATAGTCTTCCCGGCAATACTGACTGGATCGGGCGTGTGTTCTTCCCGGTACCCCCCGGCAGGAGGAGTATTTCCGGAAAATACTAAATCAGAGCTTATGTAAAAGAGATGACTGGACTCGCCAAAAACAGTTGCAATAGCCCGCGCTCCGCCACGATTAAGCGCTTCTGCCCACGATGGCCGCTCCTCACATACATCCAGATCACATACACCCGCACCATGGATAACATGAGTCGGATTGAACCTTTTTTTTATCCGGTACAACTCATTGACATCAGTAATGCAGAGTGGTATCACTGTTGGCTCATCAGGGACAGACATCTTCGGTGAACGTATCCCGAGCACTTCACAGCAAGGCTCACGACAAAACCGCTTATAGACAGGCCATCCATGTATCGATGTAATGCCGGTTATCAGAATTCTAAGAGAAATCACGGGGTGAAAATAATTTTGTTTACCACAAATTCATAGGAATTCTAGAAAAGATGAAATCTTTGGGAGAAAACAGGGACAACAGCAATAGAATCACTACAGCTTGCAGGTTCTTACAACAAACAATTACTGTTGCACATCAGTAGGTCTGGCCAGGCACTGAAGCTTTGGCCGCCCCTGCACAGCAACCAAATTTGATAGAATCAGGTAAACTGATATCCGAATCACAGGGGGTAAGTTCACGACTCTCCACCTGGTATTTACGGTAGGCAAATTCATGAATAAAGGTATACAAGACCAGTACACCCAGTATTGCACCATAAAGGCGGATTTTGATGAACATGAAGCACCTTTTACGAGAAAAAATAGGATGAAAAATGCCAACAACATAGCATTCTAGTTAAGCAATTTTCCATATTGGAAACAGGGGACATCCAGAAATATGTGCTGGTATCCCCCACTTAAACTACTTCCCGGAAGCCCCCGAAACATGAACTACTTTTGTTTTATCAGCAATTCACTTTTTTCCTGTCCTGAACCACCCCAAAAAAGTAGTATGCCACTTGCGGATTTCCTCACAACTTTTTTATGTATCAAATCTCCTACAACTTGACCTCTCAGATTGTACTGCTTTTTATAAACTGATGATACGGGAGTATGTTTACCTCCAGATGTCACAGATGCATTTGATGGAATCGCAATATTCCTCAGCCGCTCGATATCAAAGGATTCCTGGTTCGTGTATATCCAAAAAAAGTTGGTACGATTGATTCCACCGATATACGTTCCGGAATGAGCAAACAGTGCCACTCCCCCTTCGGTCGTTTTCACCAGAAAAACTTGTGGTTGCACATCCGGCCCAAACGGCTCCTCCTGCCCGAAAAGCACCTCTATCAAATTCCGCTGTATTGAATCAATTACGGGTACATAGTACGCAATCAAACTATCCCTGGCCATAGTGAGATCAGTACTATTAGGTAGTTTTGCATCTGTAAGAACGCCACTGATGCCATCAACACTTTCTATGACAAGCGTATAACGATTATAATTGTACTCCAAAGCTCCTCTGATTCTTATATCGGGAAGAACAGAAACCTGGGTACTGGATGATACATAGTGGCCTTCAGAGACAATCTGCGAAAAATCCACCGCTAACGTTTCGGTTACCATCTCAAATGTAATAATTCCAGACCGTATAACCGGTGTGTACAATTCTTCCGGAACTATACTTGCAAAGGGGACCGATGATCCGTTGCTTGCACGCAAACTATCTCTTACTCCAATAATAGCAATCATCCGTTCGAATTCCCGTCCCGGATCGGAGATAAACCAGATACTTGATTCATATAGATTACGGCTTACCATAATCACCTCATCATATATCTGCATCAGTATCTCGTTCTGCGGATCGCCAACTGTGATTGTAAATCCCCTATAGCCAAGACTTGATGTCGGTATCCTGCAATCTCCACACCGCAGTGCTTGAAGATTTCTCAGCAGTGCAAGCATGCGCAACTTCATGCGGTGTACACTCAACGAATCGGTAACCTGGAAAACCGGATTAGGCAAACCGGAAAAAACATCTACCACGATGTTTATGGCATTAGCCTGCGCCAGGAGCTCTTCGGGATCTGGAGATTGTGCGAATGCACCAGCTCCTGCCCCTGTAATACTTATGCCACAAATTAACATACGAAAAACTCGCAGTGTGCAGATTTTCATACTATCTCCTTTTAAAAAACACTTCTACTCAATCCCATTCTGCTGTCTGATTGTAATAGATACTGGCCCCTCCGGATAACTCCGCTCAAACTGCTCTGTCATCGCGCGCACGATATAATAAACAATTGTTCCATCCGGAATAGTTCCAACAGAATCGATATACATTGTATCTTTTGTAAATATTTCGAGTGGATTGAGAATCGAACTATCCTCACGTCGCTCTATCACATATCCCAGCAGATTGCTCCGCAGGACCGGGTTCCACTGCAATTTGATTATATTATGGACTGTGTCATACTCTGCAGTCAAACTATCTGGCTTTGATGGCTTTACCCAGGGAATCGGTTCCAGATGCACCGTATCCACTACCGTTTCAGAACCGCTGATCACCACGATATCAGACATTGTGCTTGCAAAGAAACTGCCTCCCGGATAAAATGCGATGCTGTACGTTCCGGGTGGAAGATCAGAAAAATGATACTTACCACCAGGACCTGTCACAGTACTCATATTCATGTCGATGATAACAACCCGGATATCTCCATCACGTATGGTAAGATTTCCACCCTGATCCAGCAGCCCTCCACGGGTAACACACCCCCTCATCGATCCCGGTGATTTCAAAAGAAATGTATCGAGCATAGTAGTAAACATATCACTAATGGAAATCTTCTTGAATGCAGATCGTGAACTGTCCGGATGTGAACACTGAATCGCATATTCTCCTACGGCAATAGTTCCCAGTTCAAACCTGCCCGTTTCATCTGTTTTCAACTTTACTAATTCAACTCCCAGCACTTCCGAGACATCTCCAACAGGCACATATTTATAAACCGTCACCCTGGCATCGGCAACCGGCACATTCTTATCCAGCACCAATCCGATCATGACCGGATTTCCCTGCTCGGTCGATGGGCCAGCAATAGAATCAGTGCGGGTGCAACTGCAAAAGACCCCCATTAAAAGTCCAGTTATCAAAGTGGCCATTTCCCTCATAATGACTTTTTCCTTTTTGTAACCGGAAAGAGATGCACATTGAGCTGATATACCCGTTCTTCACCGCTATCGTTTGCTGCAATGCCCATTATCCGTTTCCTGAACTCATCCATCTCAGTTTTTATGCTGTTGAATGCCGACTCTGAGACACTCATCGTTAACCCGGTAATCTCCCGCTCAGAAGACTGGTGCTGATCGATCGAACGGCTGGACAATTCAGCCATAACCTTATGAAACTGGGCAAGGGCAACGGACCTTATTTCATGACCGGTAGATACTGCCGGGGTGTCAGCCTCATAAGTACCATCATCATTTTTTCGAAGCAGACCAAATTCAAGCAGCATCTCGACAGACTTTCGCGCCTGACTTTCACTAATCGGCGGATCAAGAAAATTGGCGAGCTTCCTGAAGTCATCCCCGAAATCGATCACCGGCAGCAGTGATCGGATCACGCTGTGATACCACTGCGAAAGGTAACTGTACTGATCCTCCCGCAACTGCCGGTATGCCCCGTAGCGCTGCACTTCCTGAAGACGCCTGAAATAGCAGTTTTTCTCCTTCATTGTCCTGGCCTGATTGAAGGATACCAGATTCTCAAAATAGCCTGCCTCTTTTTCAGACAGTTGCATTGCCTGAGACAACATATAGGCTGCTGATCGGGACAGGTTACGCTCATTGTTCATAACACGTAAAATGTAATCACGTGCCTTGAATCCTGCCTTATCAGCAAAGACTTTCAGTGAGAAATGAGGGTTGCCGCTCTTTTTGAAGGCAAAATAGTCTCGCAAATAAGCCCGGTAATCAAGGTAAGCAAATAGGTGATCCATAATCATCTCCACTGTAAGTATAAACGAAATCCGGAAAAATGCAAAGTGTAGTCAAAAAATAACGTTGTCTGCAGACAACAACAGATGCCCATCTGGTACTCCATACGGTTCTGTCATACACATTCTCCTATCCAATACCCCGCCGCAGTCTATTCAAGATAGAGTTCCTCAGGAGTATTTCCTAAAACAAAACACATTGCATTTGCATGAACTACATCCAATATTGTATAATCTGCACAAAATCGAAGTATCTATTTGCCATTCAGTTCGGAAACAAACTCCCCTAACGTGATGCAAAGAGCTGTATATAGGGGAAAACCTTTGTATATCGATCGGTTGCAGATCCTCCCAGGATGTCTGAATCTGCAATACTGCAGATTGCTTCAGCACCACTAAAGGAGATACACCATGCGAGCACTATGTACCGGCCTGGCACTTGCGGGATTGATACTACTGACCCGTGCAGATGAAAGGATCATTTCAGATGTTGACTGGATTGCCATGAACCAGCAAGGCATTGCCGGATTTTTCCCGGGCAATATATCAATCATGGCAGCACATGGTTCAACAGTTTATTACGGTGTCGAGGTGCCAGCATGGGCAGGTAGCACCAAACTCAATGGAGGTATCCCGACCTGGGATGGAAGCTCGTTTTCCTATATCCCCCTGCCTGAGGGGTGCCGAAGACCGGTGTCGCTAATTACCGATTCAAATGGTAACCTGTATGCCACCTTTCTCACGTTCAAACGCTCAACATCACCAGTCCGCAAATGGAACGGGAATCAATGGAGCCAGATCGGCCCTCCCCTCGATGACGTTTTCAAGAACTTCAATGCCATGGCGTTTGATCCTGAAGGAAACCTGTATGTAGCTGGCAGTTTTAAATTTATCAACGATATCGAATGCAACTCAATCGCAAAATGGAACAGCACAATTTGGGAATCGCTGGGAAGTGGGCTTAATAATAGTGCCAATGGTATCATGTGGGACTCTGCTTCAAATAGCCTCTATACTTATGGTGATTTTGACACAGCAGGTGGCATTCCGGCACAGTGCCTGGCCCGATGGGACCCGACAGGGTGGCATGCGCTGGGAATGGGACTACGTGATGGATCATGGATCAAACCACAAGTCTTCAGTATCACCCCTGATGGAAAAGGTGGTTTGTATGTATCTGGGAGATTCGATACAGCCGGTACCATAGTAGTAGATGGCAGTGCCTACTGGAACGGCAGCGAATGGGATAGCGCAGGCACACTGCTGCCGGGGTTGGCAAAATGGTCCTCTATGATATGTGAACCATCCGGCACGCTTCTTTTCTCCAATGCGAAGATCAATGGAATCGCCTGCACAGCAGCCCGCTGGACCGGTTCTACATGGATACACCTGCATCCAATCGACAGCACACAATGGCTCAGCGATTTCGGTCTGATCACCGCAGATGCAAACGGTACCCTGTACGCGATCGCATCAGGCAATGAATTCACAATGAGTGTTCCCCTGGTCTGGAAAGATGATTGCTGGAAACGAATGATTCCCGGTGGTATGGATGGATTGGTCAACGCCATAACTATCGATTCGGACGGAAGCCTTATCATTGCAGGCGCATTTACAACTGTTGGCGGAATCCGGGCTAACCGTATCGCACGGCTTCGCAATGACGGGTGGGAACCTCTTGGCTCAGGCATATCTGATGGTCTGGTATGCGCACTTTCATTAGACAGTGCAGGGGGGGTGATCGCAGCCGGAACCTTCAACCGCATCGGCGAGCAGGTAATGAACCGGATTGCACGATGGAACGGGTCCTCCTGGAGTGCACTTGAACAGGGAATAAGCAATGACCGGCGCTTTGACAGCCTGGTTATTCATGCGCTGGTATGTGGTACAGATGGCACAATTTACGCAGGCGGCATCTTCGATTCTGCAGGTGGTAAATACTGTCGCAACATCGCTGCCTGGAAGACCAACTCCTGGCATTCCCTCTGTCAAGGACTCCATAACGGTATATTCGATGCAGGAGTGTATGCTCTGACCCTCAATGAAAACGGAGCCCTCATCGCTGTCGGGAATTTTTCCTCCAATCACTGTTCCCGTTCGTTGCGCAATGTGGCACAATGGAACGGCAGTTCCTGGGATTCACTTACCGGATATACCAGCTCAACACTTCATGCGATCACCTTCGACCCAGAGGGAAAAATCGCTACCGGTGGAATGGACAGTCGCGAAAATCTTGTCGGCCCGAAAGTATGGACTGGAACCGAGTGGAATGACTTAGGTTTACAGACCGTCCTCACCATCCCGATCAATGACCCGCTCGATGTACGAGCTATGGTTTTTGATGACGGAGGGAAACTGTATTGCGCAGGAATCCTTCCACCAAAAGAAGATTCTCTATCCGTATGGGGTATTCGGGGAGGTAAATCCAGCATCTTTATGCATTCAGAATCTGGATGGCGCCCACTTGGCTCTGCATTTACAGAAGAATTGTTTTTTGATGAATGTGTCAATACGCTTTTCCTGCATGACTCAATCCTCTACGCTGGCGGTGAATTTGCTGGCGGCGGGGGTGCATTTTCCCCCTACTTCACTGCAATTAATCTTCGCGGACATCAAACTGCTGTTTCCAAATCCCCTACAAAACCCGCACAAACGACTCCAAGGCGCACACCAGCCGGAAAGCTCCTCTTTTCAGCACACCAAAAGGGTCAATGGATCGTGGAACTTTTCACCACAAGTGGCCGCCTGATCTGCAAAAAAAACATCGTGGTTGATCACCCCGGAATCCAGAGTCTTTCATTGAAACCCCTGGCCCACAGATTCACCATCTGTCGTATCCACACACCGTCTGGACAGATCACCACATCCGTGCTCAGATAATACATTCAGCCTGACCACACTGTTCGGTGTGTCGGGCACCTCTGAAGACATTGTATAGAAGGTTACATCAGCTCTTCCATTCACGAAAAATCCTTTCCATAAGGTATCTGCTAACTTTGTTTCTGTGGCCTGCATCAATCATAACAGTGGCATCTGACACATTTCAAGGTCTACTGCTCAAAATAGAAATCGAGGTTAAAACAGACACATTTGAAACTTAGTATCATTTGCAAGGATTAAACAGGACTGTAACTCTCAATTGTAATAATCCCTCCAGTTCGAATTGAAAGCATTTCATTGCTAGATCATTGAAGACTGTACACTGCTCCGTTTATCAAAAAAAAAAAACTTGCACGTATTACATTCATGTTCTATTCCACTCCATGTTTGAATATCATGCATCCTTAATCTGAAGCCGCATTAATGATTTCATCTCCTGAAATCCCAGCTTTTCATACACTCTTTTTCCAGCCAAACTGGGTGCTAAATCTATTCGGTTAATCCCAGTATTAGTCGCATCCTGGATAGCGGTTTTGATAAGTTTTTCAGCATACCCGCGCTTTCTCCATTCCCTCTCTGTGTACATACTGTGCAAATACCCCATTATATATGTAGCATCGAATGGTGTGGGAACCATCTTTATAATAGAAAGTGCAACACTTGCCACAGGATCACTGGTACTGCCCTGAAATAATATCCATGCCCGGCATGTACCATCTGGTAACTGCTCAGTTAATTTCTTCTCGTAAGAAACAGCCATCGCCCGATACGCTTGATCATCGATCTGCTTTGATTCAATCTCCATTATCTCTTTGAACATAGCTACATGATGGTTGACAAGTATACCAATGTCGTTTTCGTTTGCAGCCTGCAGTTTTATATAATCGTGCACTTTGTAACTGCTCCTTGCCATAATCTTCACGATCATCTCACCGTTTGAGGATGATCCGGTTCTGGCCAATCAATTTCATTTCATTTTTCAAAGCAACCTGATCTACAAAACAGCTATTCTTCACCTTTTGCATCGACAGTACTCGACCTGCTCGTTAAATTTAAAGCTTAATGTGATAATTCAAATATACTCATTAACGCACAAAAATGCTTTTCGGTGAATAAATTATACTTTAATTAATTTGATCACTGCATTGATCGAATGAACCAAAACACTTTCTCACCCGAAAAACCGATCATTGATTTTGCAAACTCGATAAACTATGGCGAACATCTCGGATAGGGGGGCACTCTGGTACCAAAAGCAAGGTGCCAGAAACGGAGAACGAACACGCCACGGGATAAACCCCAGAGCGGGATAAACCAAAGCTATTCTTGCCGGAGGAGACAAATCCAACAGCCGTTTTTCTCTGCAAATCGAAAATGAGGTCAATCGACCCATGTGTGTAAACCATTGATTTTAATCGAGTTAATTCAAAATTAGATAAAAAGATCTCTTCTAGGGGTTAAATCACCCCTTTGGGTATTTCACACGATAACTTAAAAATGCCTTTGAATTTATTATTTTTCATTTAATCCGGCATATCAATTGGTAATTTTACTCAGTATTCCTTTTGAGAAATGACTGACTGTGGTTTTATAAATGATGATCTATCTTTTCTATTTTAAATGCGTTATAATCATTTACTACTTTTATTGGGCTTTAACATGTAGTTTATTTTTCAGGTCGATTTACGTCCTTGACTCACACACGGTTTTCTCTTTGGCACAGTTGTTGCATATTTTAGCAGCCAACAAAAGGTCGCGACTAATCAAATAACACTTAAAAAGGAGGTACTATATGAAATGCCTCATTACCACCATCTTGTCTATGATTCTTGCAACCACCATTACTGCCCAAACATCATCATCAGAAGCATCTGTAGACAATAAATTTTGGTATGAGAGTAGAGAGTGGAAATCAGATCCTGTTTTATCTGAACTCTATCAATCCATTACAGCACAATATCATGATGATTTGACAATCAGACCCAAGATTGAAAAAGCTACTCATGATATCAGGCAGCAATGGAATACAGAACTCAGTTCTCTTGCTGCATCTTTAGGTGTAGATCCATCCGATGCCGTTAGTGCTACGAGACCGGACAATCCTGAAGCTGTTGAGAAATTTATCGAACTGAGTGGCCCAATCAATGCCAAATATGCAGCATTACTCAGAGATGCTGAATCTGCAGTATCTAGAGATTTAGATTTGCAGATTGAAAATGCGTTTATTGCTGCTGCTAAAAAGTATTATCAGAATTCTCAAAGAATTCAGAATAAGTAATAGAAATCTTATAGGGGGGATTTATGCCCCCCCATGATGAGGTTCGTATGAATAATATCTTTACCATTTTATTACTTTTTAGCCTAGCAGTAAGTGGTCAAAATAATAATGATAGTGCTATTTTAAATAAAATGTATAATGATATTCTTAATTCGATTCCAGCATCCAAAAGAGGTCTCATCGATTCGGCATATGTGATCTCCACATCAAAAAACAACACCGTTTTATCTTCTAATAAAAGCATCGACGAAAAGGATACAACCTACTCAATCGATAAAACCAGCCTGCTTTCCGAAGAAACTCGTAAAAATCTGTTAAAAATGATCCAGCAGATTGATACATTACGGCAAAATAGAATTATTCATTTTATGACGAATGAACCAATGAGGAAGCAATGAATGTAAATACATTTTGCATTCTTTTACCATTTTGTTTATTTACACATATAATATACAGCGAAGAGATACTGGACGACTCTTTTTCGATTAAAGCTACTCTTGATAACACCTGGAAATATGACAGCATAGATTCAGTTACTCGTTTTCTTTACGATGATTCGCGATTTTTCAAATCATACATCTATATTGAAAAAATACCGATTAATGAATCAATCGTGCTCGAAGATGATGAGTATGCACAAATGTATTTTCTGACCAACTTATCTATTGCAAAACAATTCGGAACCGTCCAGTATTATGACACCAGTACTTCCATTAAGCAGGGAACTGTACGGGCTTATGAACTTTTTGCCTTTTATTACAAAGATACTACTAACGGAATGAGAATTACATGGGCAGAATTGGGACGCTGGAGCAAAAAAGGAAAACATATCTATCAGATTACAGTACTAGGTGATACAACCGATATAGTGAATAACCTCTCTCAGTATCAGAACATTATCAATTTAATACATATTACAGACCATTGTAAGAATATACATTTCAGACACCGATTCACTTACACTCCCAAAGAAAACTATCCATGTATTTACATAAATTTAAAAGGACAAAAAACTGTCGGTTTTTCATATAATAAATTATCCCAAAAAAGCCATGGCTTGTATATTTCAAGTAGGAAAAGGAAATTACTTATCATTTCAAGATAATTAACTCAATAGGTGTATACATCAATAAAGATACAATTACCACGGATTTCCACAGAGGACGTGGGGCAATTTCTTATTGCAAGGACTTGTTACGTACTCAAAATAGCAGTTTGATTCCGGAATAACTTCTCCTTACCCTCTCTGTTCTCTGGTTATTGTTCGATCGAATTTCATACTCATTATCAGGAATGGTACTGAGGCTGCATCCGATGAAAAAGAGAAAATACGGTTATTCTATACTACCTGACTGTACCCGGACCAGGGGCGGACTTCATTCATTCCTCAACCGGTCCGGAGTCGCTCTGCTACAAAGGATGGTGTGGCGTTGGCGTACCATCACTGGGTGGGGAGAGTATGTGATTGGAGGAGAAACACTTCTGTTGCAATGTAGCAAAGCTCTTCACTCTCTCTCTGATACATAGACGGAGGTAATACGAAGATTTTACGACTAAAAGGGAGCAATAAATAATCTTTCATTCAAAATATGTACAGTGCGCATTTTTTATCTCTCTCTTTTTAATCAGAGATATATCGAATGCTGATACACCGACAGCCATTTATACCGACTCTTTGATTGCTACTGCAAACAAGTGTTTTGACAATCTTGATTTTCAGTGCGCAAAAGATTTTTATGTAAAAGCCTATCTGTCTGGAATGAGCAGAGATAGTTTATGTTTCTTTATTTCTGGTGTCTACCTGAAACAAGGTAATCTGGATACCGCTCTTGTCTATAATATGGCATGCACCACAGTAATGCCTCATCTGTATCAAAAAGTTCTCCATCAACGCGCCACCATCCTTTCCGGCCTGGGAATGCTGGATTCGATAATACAACCTGCAACTAATCAATATTCTGAATCACCTGCAAAAGAAAAACGTGACACATCCATGATCTTAGGAGCTTCTGTTAATTTTATCTTCTCAGATTACAAAACAAAAGACACTCCTATGTTATTTAAAGACACGGCATTTCACTTATGCGTACCTGGTTGTGGACTGGTCATGCACCTGACTCAAAAGACTAAAAAAGAAATTGCCGGTTTTCTCCCCTATCATAAAACCTACATTGGAGGTTCAATTCCAATAAACCAGCATAATTCCATTCTAAAAAAAGATTGTTTCATTTTATCAGAAGTTAGGTTGGAAAACAGGCATAACATCTTTGCTCTTTCCAATTTTACCAGCATTGGTTATGAAGAAGGTAAAAAAATCCATTTTACAGAATCTTTCACTCTCGAAAAACCATTCAGCATCAATAAAGGACTACTTCATTCTCAACTATCGGGTCGACTTAAATGGATAGACGATTTTACCCTGAATGAAACCAATGCGGGTTTAACCCTGCTGTATACTAAACCAGTAAAGCATCGAACGAAAAAAATGTTTTCTTTTGATCTTTCGTATAACTGGATTGCTACCAGTAATTTCATCAAATATAAAATGGGGTATACTGATAGTTTAAAAGCCCTTTCGGGAAACGAACCCAATTCGTTTGTTTACAGATACTATTTTGATTCACTCTGTACTATTCGAGCTGATTCGAATCGGGTTAGCATGTATTGGAAATCTGACGTATTACCAACAGGCCCCTGGATCTATATGAAAGAGAAAACAGTCGATCTTGTGAGTTCTGCCGGAGGATCCTTTAAAATAAACAAAAATTGGCAACTTAATTCTTCTTTATTGTTGAAAGGCAAATATTTTATCGAAAAGGTATCATGGTACACAATTGATGACCCTGTACTTTCATTTTATCAGAGGGACAACACCGATTTTGTGTTGCTTCTTTTTGATAAGCAGAAGGAAAAATTATATTTCCAAAGTGCATCTGATAGCAGAACTTTTAATCCCGGTGACACGGTTCCAGTAAGTTACCATCAAAAATGTCGAATCGACGGGACACTATCAATTCAAATGTCTACTAACTACAATGTGCCTTCATTCGGGATTTTCAGTATTTCATCATGGATTAGTAAAAATGTATCAACGCTGAATCAATATAATTTCCCCATTCCTCTGCTTAATACTTCATGGGGTATTTATATAGAATGGAGATCAGACTTGTGGAAGCACATAAAGAAAAAGTAAATTACAGACTCCACCAAGTCGTTCTGTTTTTGGTTTCATTGTATCCTGTTCTTTTTTGTTTTTGTACTGATTCCTCATTAAAAAAAGGTAATCTGAACCTAAACCTTGGAGATTATAAAAGAGCCATTTATTTTTTCAGCACGATTGTAGATAAAAATCCGCAATCATTTGGAGCACGGCTGGGGCTAGGTAAAGCATTGCTTCAACAACTGGCATCAGATAATCAAAGTAATGAAGTTTGGAATGCCTGCCTTACAAATCTCGAAGCTGCAAGAACACTAAATTGTAATGCATCTGTTGAAAACATTCTTTCTGTTGCATGGCACCAGCGTGCTGTTTTCCACCTCGCACGACATGATACGACCAGTGCAATGCAATCCCTTTTAAAATCGATCGAGTATGATAAATCCAATAGTAAACCAATCAATCTGGCTGGCATTCTCTATTTTAACCGAGGTGACTATCAGAAAGCCTTCAATTTTTTCACCCTGGTTATGAATCTTGATACACTTTCTGCAACAGGTTATTTTAACGCCGGTATGGTATCGTGGTCAAAAGGAGATTGCTTCACCGCCAGGCGTTTATGGAATAATGCATTGGGGAAATTTCCTGAAGATAGCGAACTACTCTACTGGACTGCAATGGCTGAGAAGACATGCGCAAACAACTAACACTAAGTTTACCAACAGAATTTACTTGTCCGATCAGCATTGGTTCTGGAATGGTTTCCTCTGTGTACAAAGCCTACCAGCATCGGTTGAATCGCACTGTTGCAATAAAGGTACTTGAATCCGACAGCAAAATTGACCATGAAGCCCGCATTTTATCCGGTATTAAAATACCTTGTGTGCCTCATTTTTATGATATTCAACATTACAAATCCAAAACACTCCTCATTACTGAATGGATTTATGGCATACCATTGCACTTTCTTTTAAATCAGAAAATGTCCGATTCGCTTCGTCGATCAGTCGCCACCAGATTAATTCAATCTCTGGTTCTTCTCCATGAAAATAACGTTGTTCATCGTGATCTCAAACCAGAAAATATCATTTGCAGTCCCAATGGTACCGTATACCTTGTGGATTTCGGTTTTGCATCAGAATCAATTGGAAAATCTGAATCGATTGAAACTATTGCAGGCACCCCTAAATATATGCCTCCTGAATTATGGAGTGGCGGAGATATCGATTACCGGAAAAGTGATTTATATGCTTTGGGAATCATACTTCAGGAACTACTTGACGATAATTTTTCAAATGATCTTCTAATTTTAACTGATCCTGATCCTGAGAAGAGACCACCACTTTCACATGTTGTTCTTAGTAAATGGATAACCAATAATCTGCAAACTGAAGCTGCTGAAGAATGGAACAGAGTAATTCAACAGGCCACATCGGAATATCTTGCCGATAGATATATTACATCAGCAAAATTACTCTATAATCACAGAAGAGTCGATGAAGCCTATCAGATACTCACTGAAATCATTGAAGAAATTCCTGATCATACAGAATCCGTCATGATGTTACAGTCTCTGAACTTCTCCAAAGATACATCAAACGTTAATAAAAATGTACTCCTCGTATCTTCAGGCTTGTTTTTATCATTACTCGGTATTGGTGCATTTCAATTGGGGAAAATAAGCAGTATACCTGTTATACCGATGTCTTTTTCCTCATCTGCTGAGAGTGCAACGAAACTCAGTTCAAATAATATATCAGTTACAGACATCTCTTCAAACGTATCTGACAATTTAAGAAACAATCTGGGCCACTCTCTTTTTAAAGGCGAACTACTCTGTTATCTTCCATCGAGTCTTGGAAAATTGATAATAGATGGCACAAGTCATGAATCAATTAATTTTCACAACGATTCCAGCATGACTGTTTTTTTGAATCAAGGGAATCACACCATCATATGGTACGATTCCCTTACTGATCTCCGTATTTCGGAATCAATAACCATTTTACCGTTCGAACAGAAAACAATTCGATTGAAATTACCCACCTCAGACATAAAACCTGCCGAGTAGGATATAATGACTAATTCTTCTATTGCCCAATTCATTAGGATTTGCGATCAACAATCATTTCTGCTCTCTGCTAAGTTAACAACTATTGGTTCATCTAAAAGAAGCAAAATCATAATTCAATCCGAGAAAGCTCCGTCTCATTGTGCGTATATACTCTTTGAGCGTGGTTCGTACTATCTGTATCCAGTAGATTCAAAATGCGCAATACACTGTAATGGTCGAATGATTAAAGCACCGATGGAATTGATAAATTCTGAAGTCGTTACTATTTGTGATATTGAGTTCAAATTTGAATCCACCTCACCATGTATTAAATCAAATCACTCATCCTTTCATAAATTGGTCCGTGCCATAAATGCTTTTTTCAGAAATGTTAATGATGACTCTCGTTTTGAAATGCTCAATAGTATTTCTCAAACATTAAAATGTGACGGAGCTAGACTTGTTATTGAAGATGCCAAAACAGGCAATTTTTCTACCATTGCCCGTTTTCCACAATCAAGTAACCTTGACCGGTTTTCCGAAAGAGCCCTGATTTGGGCAAAAAACAAAAAACAAACAGTATTGATGAACGCAACAGAGTGGCAAAACGAAACTGATGATCAGGGTTCACTGGAACTCAATAAAATCGGATCTATTTTATGTATGCCGATTATTGAAAACAACTGTATACATGGCTATCTGTACCTCGATCGATTTGATACTGCAGCACCTTTTAATTCTGATGACTGGGAGATCTGTAATGCATTAGCACCCATCTTTGGGGATATTTTAGCCCTCTATGAGAAAACAATTCAACAACAAAAGCTGATTTCTAATTTGCAAAACTCACATAACTCCACGAGCGGCCCAATCATTTACTCGTGCGAAGAAATGAAACGAATTCTTGATACAACCTGCCGTTTTGCAAAAACCGATTCCACTATTCTTATTATTGGAGAAACTGGAACGGGTAAAGAGGGTATTGCACGTTTTATACACGCACATTCCAACAGATCAGAAAAACCATTTGTTGCAATCAATTGTGGGGCAATCGCAGCAAATCTCATCGAATCTGAATTATTCGGTCATGAAAAAGGCTCTTTTACTGGAGCTAACTCGAAAAAAACAGGTTTGTTTGAATCTGCCAATGGAGGTGTTGTGTTCCTTGATGAAATCGGCGAGCTACCTCCTGATCTACAGATTAAATTACTCAGGGTCCTGCAAGAATCGGAAATTATGCCAATTGGTTCTACCAATGTTATCAAAATTGATATTCGCATTATTGCTGCTACAAACAGAAATCTTAGTGATGAAGTGGCAAATAATAATTTTCGCAAAGACTTGTATTATAGAATCAACGTTCTTCGAATTGAATTACCGCCTTTGAGAGACAGGGGACGAGATGTTTTGCTTATTGCCCAGTATTTCATCAATAAATATTCATTGCAATTTGGATTTCCACCCAAACAACTAACGCTCTCATCTCAAAGTATTCTTATAAAGCATTCATGGCCAGGGAACATTAGAGAATTGGAAAATGTGATCCAGAAAGCCATCTTGATTTCAAAAGGAACATTAATCGAGCCTCATGATTTAGATATCGAACATCCTTCTGCTCATGGAGAAGATGGAGCAAACACACCGTTTGAAACTCTCAAGATTGTACGGGAAAAAGCCGAACATAATGCCATAATCAATGCATTGCAGATATGCAATGGCAATATAACAATGGCAGCAAACCTTCTGGATATCGATAGAAAATGGCTTACAAAATTGATTAAAGAGTATTCGATTGATGTATCCATGTTTAAATTATAACTGCTCCTTTGCTTCGTAATTACCTTTATATGACATTTCCAAGAACGTTTCTCATTCTCTTGCAGAATGTAGCAAACTGGTGTACATAACAAAGAGGCTATTTGAATGAATTCAAATAGCCTCTTTACTACTGTAAACGCAACTTCTCTTAGAAATTGGTTGCAATTATATTTTTTGCGAAACGGGCCCAAGCATTTTCAGGCGTATCAATAATCAGATATCCATCGGAAGAAATTTTACCATGTGGAGAAGTCGATCTGGTCAGATCCATGACCTTATCACTGTTCTCCAAAAGGCCTTCTTTGCACAGTGCATATCCGGCCAGTTCATCCCCATTCAGTAGTTTTTCAACCAATAATGCTGCACTACCCTTTTTGTCCATGTTTAGTATTGAAGACAATTGAGAATATTCTTTTGTTTTCAGGAAAGCTTCTGGATTGCTTTCATATATAAGTGACGCTCCATTCCATGTAGCTTTCCAGGTTTGGTAGGCTTTTTCGAATTGGTTAACCAATGAAGCTGAAAGTGTATTCTTTGATGCAGATATTCGATCTCTTTCACTTTTTCCCACAACATCAGTCCGTACACTTTTACTTCCAAGAACACCAACAGTTGATTTCATTAATGAACTCGGTTTGTAATATTCTACAACATACCCATAACCCGATCCCTGCCCATTTGCACCCAATGCAAACCTTGGATGAAAAGTTCTCATCAAGCCGCCTGGTTTACTTTCCCACTCGTATCCATGATAAAAGTTATCGCCGGGCTTTTTTACAGAACCATGGGTATAATTATAGGGTGGAGTTTGAGTGTATGACCACAGGTCAACAACTGATTCATTTGAATTATAGGTTGGAACAAAGGTCATGGCATTATCAAAACGGGGAGTAGGAGAACCGTACTGATTAACATTTCCATAGAAATTATCAAATGATTGTTTTGCTCCACGAGTATCATACCATACATTATTCGGACAATATTGATCTGGTGGCCAAAAATACCTTCCCAAATCAGTTCTACCGCCAGACCAGCTGATACAATTGTATGCACTGCTTTCAGATGAAGACATAATTGCATCATCAGCCTTCAATGCAGGAAAGTAGGGCATTATCGTACTTGGAGAACATTGAGCATACAAATCACAATTTACTGTACCTGCACTGTATTTAATAACCAGAGCATAAGTGATATTTGGTGATGCATGCTTGATTCTTGATTTATATCCCCAGTAAAAGTCTCCAGTTCCATAATAATCATCATTTTGAGCAACTATTGGACTTACATAGTTATTCATGATATACAGTTTTGTATCAAAGTCCCACGGACCGGACCCTTCATAACTCGTAAAGTAATTAACTTCACTGCTCTTGGAAGAATAGCCGATATAAACCATTTTTCCCGCTAAGGTAATGTCGCTTTGCTGGAGAGTTCCGTTCAGATACAAATCAGATGTACCAGGGTAATAAGAACTATACGAACGTACTACCAATTGATAATAACCACTAGCTGGTAATGTAACTGTTATTTTGGACTGACGACCACCATTTCCATCATCATCTGCCCAGGATTCAACAACATTATTACCATCTAGTCTAAAAAGGTACATTACAGGATCTGATCCCCAGGGATCACTTTTCCGTGTTTCCCAGGTCACAGTTTCACCAGCATTACCCCAGTACCATTGCCAATAAGTATAGCTAGCAGAAATATCATTCTGGCAGCTAAAATCATACAATGGATCAGTTGCTGGAGCAATTGCTTTTACCTGAGACTCAATTGACTCTTTCTTATACGATACCGGAAGATGGGAATTACTCACTTGTTTTTCATATTTTACCAGTTCACTTGCACTCAGGTTCATATCGGCAAGAGATTTCGTAAGAATGATTTTATCAATAAGAGGAACAATGTTTGTTTTTTGAACAAAAGTGATCGTGTGTGTTCCTTTTGATAAATGGTAGGATGTCTCACTATTGTTCACTGGGTTGGAAACTATAGTTGATTGCCAACCATTTGAACTCAATTTGATGCATCCAATCACAGATCTTGAATCAATCAAGACATTTATTTTACTGCCTTCAACACCTCGGGTTACTGCCCCGATATAGTACTTCCCTGATTCATTGATCTCAACAGTGTACTGTACACCACCTTTGTTTTTAGTTAAAGACATGCTCGTAACTACAGCATGGTCGCTTTTACTAGAAACAATTTTACTTTCCTCCTGGCCAAAACTTTTTCCATTAAACGCCACGAGTATAGATATACATGCCAAACTACGGGAGAAATACTTATTCTTTAGAGAGAAAAACATAGAATTCCCTTCTTATGTGCGAAATGAAATTGGGGAATAAACAATCACTTAACCCGCATTAAAACATATCGTATAAGATACTGCATCTTTACAAGATGAGCTGACTGGAACGCTTCGTTCCGGACTATCTTCTTATAAACACCTCCTTTGTTTATTATCAATCACAGAAACCAGGAAAATAGAGTACAATCCATTTTTACTCTGTTCATGGCTATTTCGATTCTGGATATAATCTCCAACATAATACAGCAAATGGTCCAAATTGTTACTCATCCTTTCACGGGTGCACAATTTGAACAATAACAAGCACCCTATGCTTCAATTACTCTAACCATTGAGCGTCCAGCATTAAAACAAATGACAATAGTTGAGTTATTACAATGTACTTCCGGGCAATTCTTATGTAAAGCTTTTTTAATATACTGCATTATATGGCAAATTGCAATATCTATTTTCCTAGTTGTCTATATTTTTCTGAAAGAGTACTTCAATCCAGAATGTATGGAGGAAATTTGTGGAGGCCGCGGATTTCAGGATTGTCACTCATTGACCCTGAGTTGAAGGTTCAGATGCCAACGGCTGGTCACCAATAGTTAAGTCTCTTTTTCAGTAGCTTATTCATTCCAATGTTATTCTTTTTCTTCTATACCATGAATTTCCTTCTGATCTGAAATATCATGCACCGTTGCATACGGATGAGGATATCTGTCATTTTCAGTCGTGTATGATTTCACTCCGGGAATATCCGCTACCTGGACTGATTTTTGTGGGCAGTAGTTTAAGCATGCATAGCACATATAGCATAGAACATCTCTCTGCCAGACGGGCTTTTTGTCATAAATTATAATCTTCTTTGATAAGCATACTTTCTCACATATCCCACACCCATTGCACTTGTTATCACAATAGAAATAATTGACACCTCCAATATACTCGGAAATGTTAACACAAAAAAACCACCAATTTTTCTATAAAAAAACCAAGTACCGGATTGGATGAGCTCGCAATGATGGCACTATCATCCTTTTTGCGGTATGAGCTGCGTGCCTTGATAATACTGCTGATCTTATCAAGCTCCTGAAAGATAATGGACTCTATTTGCAGAAGGTCAGATTTCGAAGGTACAGAATATCCCTTATTGCTTCGCGGTGCCTCGTTGTGGCACATGTTCAATATGAAACAGGAATTCAGGTGCCTATTCTTCTTTCTTAGCAGTTTCTCAATTATCTCAAACCCTTTGAAAACAGTTCCGTATCGTGTTACAATTGCAAAAATATAGTCTGCCGATTGTACGTCGAGTTTCCTTATGAATCGTTTCACTGCAATGGGAATTGTCAAAGCATGACATGGAAAGACTATACCAATGGTCTTCCCATTGGTTGGTATAGCATCCTTATGTAATAAACTCACAATTGGAATAGTAACTGAATCGGGAACCCTTTTCTGAAGTTCTCTCGTTATAAAAAGGGAATTGCCTGTCCCGGAAAAATAATAGATTTCCGTACTCATACCTGATAACTCCTCACGTCTGTTATCTATTTGCCCCGACAGAGCCTTGCTAATAACGTTTTATCTGCATGGTAGCCTATGTACTGAACCAGCAGATTCGGCAGGAGCTCCACATTACGGTATCCGTAACTCAAACCGGTAACCCTATGCGTCTCTTTAGAGCCCTCCCTGTGGCCTTTCCTTCTGCTCTTCATTAATATAATAGAAAACGCAACCTGCATTAATTGCAACGTCCCATGTACAATTCACCGTTTGAAATGCCTCGAAGGGTGTCTATTTTATGTCAATGCATTCCGAACTTTCGGCGGTTCTTTTAAGTGATGGATACCGATACAGGATGGAGATCCGTACGCCCAAACAATGGTATATGCGGGAAGTAAATAGATCTATTCTATTTACAAAACATGGACTATCTCTGGAGAAAATAGTGCTGGAAAGGGTCAAGTGGAAAAGTGAACTCTCTAACGGTTTTACTTTCCCTAAGGCAGTACTTTTACATGAAATTCCAGAAATCGTCCTTGGCGAACTCTGTGCCAATTCCAATGCATACAATATGGAGATTCTTTCGAATGAAATACGCACCATTGATGGTCTGGCATGCTCAGCCACCGAGTTCTCCTACACAGCTATAAATAGTTTGAGAATGAATGGTTTAATGTACTGTATTCCATTCAAGAACTATATAACCGTTCTGTGGTATTGTGCTGAAAGTACACATTATTACTATAAGTCTTGTAATGATTTTACGAACATGGTTTCGACAATAAAACTTATGAAGAGAAGGTACCTTTTGTTACCAGGAATTAGCAGATCTGCACATGAAAAGTAAGCTTGCAGATTAGAAAAACACACGCTCATTCAACACCTACAAACTCAGTGCTTTTAATGCACCATCGAACAAGAAAACTCGTAATTGATTGCAGCTGCCGATAAATTCGAGGGAACTACGGACCTCAAATAAAATGGTGAAGCACACGGAATATATCGCATAAGATCTATCAGTAAAAAACAATTTTTTATATCTAACAAGCTCTCTTTAATGATCCATTGTGGTAAGTTTCTGAATTCCTGATTCGGTGACATATAAAAACATCTGCTTAGCACTACTGCCATGCTTCGAGTTTTTATACTGGTTTGGTACTCTACGTCCATCAATGGAGAAAAACGACATCTTTTCCCTGTTGGCTTTCTCTTTACAGTTCTGTATCATGAACAGTGGGACAGAGCAATCAGTTGCGTCGAGACGAGAAATTCGTATCTCCATAAAATTCATGTGCACCGATTCCGCCGAATGTGATGCTTTTTTCATGAGACCCTGAACAGGTGAAAGGCTAAGAGATAATGCCTCAAAATACAGGCTGTAACCTGATTTCTTTACTATCAGGTAATACTGTGGATAAACGGATGAACAGACCTGCCCTGACCCGATTTCCATTGAAAATGCACCATACATATCAGTGTATGTTGTGCAGGGCATAATCCGAACATAGGTATCCGTACTGCAATAGGGACTGATAAGCACTACTTCAGCATTGAAAACGGGTTCTGATGTAGAGCTTTCAAGAACAACACCTGAAACAGGAATAGTGGGAGTCGGAAGCGAACCTAACGGATTTAGATGAATTTCCAAAGGTGTTGATGAAAAAGATTGGGGAATCGTATCTCCTTCATAATGGTATCCCGGTTTCCCGATATCATAGCGAACAATACCATCAGGACCGTTACTTAGTTGAACAGTCGTAGAAAAATTACCCGATTCGTTTGTTGTTATATTTTCTGTTTCTCTGTTTCTTTTTCTTATCACTATTATAGCCCCTTCAACAGGCAAATTGGATACTGAATCAGTGACAATCCCCTGAAAATTTACTTCTCTATTGACAATAGGCGAAAGTCTGATTGTACCACAGGCAATTATTTCGCCATCTGCAGGACATGTGAATAATCCGGATACATACCCATCTTTGGCAATAGTGATTTCTTTTGCATAGGGCATGGCATTAAGGTCAATTTGAAATTCAAACGAGCCGTCTGGTTGCGTTTGTGCTAAATGTGTCATCCTGATACACATGGTGGCCCCGGCAATGCCCGTCCCGGTACTGTCATCAATTACGGTGCCGGAAATAGTTACAGCATTAGCAATAGAAACAGTTATGTATAAAATACTACTGAAGATTTTTGATCGAAAAAGCATGCTGACCTCCTCTTATTGGAGTATCGAAGGTTATGGATATTTTCTCTTATGTTGACCCATCAGTTCCTTCAGCCCCTTTAGTACAATCCGTCTCTGCGGTTTATGAAGGCATGTCTCAGTAGCTCGCTTTATGCTCTAAAAGTACCACGATTAAGTATGACACATTCTGCATTCCTGAGGAATCCCTGCAAATAAGTATAAACAAATTCAGAGGGAAAACACAGTACCCAAAAAAAATACTGTTGTCTGAAGACAACAGTATTGAATGCAATTTTTTTAACTACACGTTTCGCTACTATCCCAAGTATACCTGTAACTTTTCAATATTCATTACAGGATCATCAATGTACACATATGACTATTCCCGGGCTTTTTCAGATGAACCTTATACAAGCCGGGTTTAAGGAAATGCAGTCTGCTATGTGCAATTCTGTGCCCCTGCAGATTAAATACAACAACAGATACTCTGGTATCTGCAAAATGTGCAAGCATTTCTCTGTAACTGATGATTCGGGAAAATTGGGAATGTATATTTCGTGTTGCGTTGCGGTTAACGCTCGTTTCAGGAATGGTAATTTTTTTTAAAGTCGTACTTTTACCCAAAAGAATGGAACTGCTGTCCGAAAAAATCGCACACCTGCAACTATCAATTTCCGTGCAATGGAATCCAGATTCATCGAGTAGTCTTATCTTTATTGAATCCTGCTCACCCAGGAAAAGTGCAGGTGTTGTGGTTGATATAAAGTGCACCAGGTACATGCCCGCATGATAGCTGATTTCTTTGTAATAATTATATTCATGTGTTTTAACTTCAGTAGCAAAGGCCGATACTCCTAATGGATTGAACACATTGATCGCGACATTCCGTTTTACACTATAGGGGCCTTTACGTTTCTGAAGCTGTGTATAATAAGAGTCCTTATTATACACATAAATAATCCTGTCATCCGGAAGGACTGAAAACTTATACTTGTCAAGCATCCCACCAGGGGCCGGATCAAAACTACCCATGAGCTCCCCCTGTTCAGTAAATATGATAACCTTTCCTGAGACAAAGAAAGGCATTTGTCTCATTGATCTCACATTAACATAGATAGTTCTGTTCTCAGAAATGACGAATTCTGCCTTTATTACTATGCAGTCGAAGATTTCTTTTACCTTCTGATATGAACTGTCGATATATTCCCATGTCACAGCAAATGTGGAATCCAGTCTGACTATATGCACATAATCTCTGACCTGGACAGAATCTCCAGCACTCTCCTGAATCGTATTTTTCTTTGTGGCAATGAAATCATGATCAAGATACGGGACTATCTGCTCATAGGGATGAACTACGTTTTGTAGTAATTGTCCATGATGATTGAAAATAGAAAGCTGGTATTGTTCATTAACATATGCATTTACATACACCAGGTTGGGTGTTAAATATTCATTGGAAAAAGAAGAATTGATTGTGCCTTTCAGAGTACCATCAAAGTTATAAATCTGTAATGTATCGCCCAACATACAAAACAGGGAAGTTCCTGCAGTATCGATTCTGTCCACGTTTCGGTCCAGATCTTTTTTCCATCGCACAACACCATCATTCTCCAGAAATGTGATCCCTCCGGTTGTCGAAAGAAATATTCCCTGTCTTAGTTGAATAATTGATATGATACTATCACCGACATCTCTATTCCATATCGTATGCATGGTGTTTGCAGGAAGTTCAACAAGAAGAAACACTAAAAGGAACAGCACTAATAGTACAACCATTCCCACGGTCCTTGTATGAAGTTTAATACACAGATCTTTATATTTATGGTTTGTAATATACAAACTCTCCCGAATAACAACAATGGACAGGGATAACGAACCCTAATTTTCTAAAAACACTTGTTTATCATTACCCGAGAAATTTTTCACGGTGGAAACCCTTGGCCATCCTGCTGATGATTCTTTTGCGTGATAGTTGATTTGTACCACCAAGAGTCTGCACCCTGCCGGGCGCATAGAAAAAAAAAGGACCCGTCTTTTAGACGGATCCCAAAATATCACCTGTTATTCTACTCAGTTCAGGCTTTGCCAGCACTACCAAGGACGTTTTCGTTTTTGTCGATCATCATTTTAATCAGTTCTTCACGGGCGGGTCCAAGGTACTTTCTAGGATCGAATTCTTCTGGTTTTTCAGTGAAAACTTTTCTGATCATGGCAGTCATGACCAGACGCCCATCAGAGTCGATGTTGATTTTACAAACAGCTGATTTGGCAGCACGCCTAAGTTCATCTGAAGGAATACCAACTGCAGCTTTGAGCTTGCCACCGTTATTGTTGATGATATCAACGTATTCGGGAAGAACTGAACTTGCTCCATGAAGAACAATCGGAAAACCTGGTATTCTCTTTTCAATTTCTTCTAGAATATCGAATCTCAGAGGAGGTGGAACCAGCACACCTTTTTCATTCTTTGTGCACTGTTCTGGTTTGAACTTGTATGCACCATGCGATGTCCCGATTGAGATAGCAAGAGAATCAACACCCGTTTTCTTAACAAAGTCTTCAACCTGCTCAGGCTGGGTGTAGATAGATTTAGCAGCCTGAACATCATCTTCGATTCCAGCCAGTACTCCTAATTCACCTTCAACGGTAACATCATATTTGTGAGCATATTCAACCACTTTAGAAGTGAGTTCTACGTTGTGCTCATATGAATGATGAGATCCATCGATCATAACAGAGGAGAAACCGCTTTCAATACAGGAAACACAAAGCTCATAAGTATCACCATGGTCAAGATGCAATGCGACCGGAACAGTATACCCTGCATCACGAGCCATCTGAACAGCACCTTGTGCCATATATCTGAGAAGAATAGGGTTCGCATACTTGCGAGCACCACTGGATACCTGCATTATCACCGGTGATCCTGATTTCCCGCATGCAGTGATAATTGACTGGATCTGTTCCATATTATTAAAATTGTAAGCGGGAATAGCATATCCACCTTCAAATGCATTCTTGAACATTTCACGGGTATTTACGAAGCCAAGCTCTTTGTAACTGACTGCCATACAAAATCCTTTCAGGGTAAATAATGCTCAGACTGTGTCAACAATGATTATCATTGTTCAACAGAACAATTTTAAGACTCAGGAGTTGCAGGCTCTGCCTTTGGTGCACTCTCACCTTTAGACTCCGTCTTAACAGGTGCATCTGTCTGAGGCTGTGCCTTTGCTTTTGATTTCTTTTTGCTCTTCCGAACAGCATCTGCACTGCCTCTGCCAACCAGCTCGATTATTGACATTGACGCATTATCACCTTTTCGTTCACCCAATTTGATTATCCGGGTATATCCACCTTCCCGCTCTTTGTAACTTGGAGCGATATCATCAAAAAGCTTCTTCAGAACCGTTTTATTGTTGATCCTGCGAGCAGCAGTTCTGATGGCATGCAGGTCGCCTTTTTTCCCGTAGGTAATAAGACGTTCTACTACGCCGCGTACCTCTTTTGCTTTCACCAGCGTCGTGGTGACCCGCTCTTTTTCCAGAATCGAAACAGCCAGATTGGAAAGCATTGCCCGTCGATGGCTGGCAGTTCTGTTTAATTTCCGTCCTGAAACCAGATGGCGCATTGTTCGTACCTTCTTTAACTAAATACTTTGATTTTTGCGGACATCCACAATTCAGATGTCCTTTTCATTTACCTGTTATAAAACTTCCTGACTTGAACCCATGATTCTGTCCACATCCATACCGAATGTCAAACCCAGATTTGTAAGAACCTGATTGAGTTCGATCAGAGATTTTCTTCCGAAATTCTTGTATTTCAGCATGTCTGATTCCTGGTTACGAACCAAATCTGCAAGAGTGTGGATATTTGCCGCACGAAGACAGTTGTTAGACCGGACAGAAAGTTCAAGTTCATCAACCCGCATTTTCAGAAGTTGTCGGAGTTTCTCCGTCTTTTCATCACGAATTGTTTCCTGTACCGGTTCGAATTCACCTTCGATATTGATCAGTATTTCCAGATGATCATACAGGAGCTTTGCAGCATATCCAATAGCATCTTCAACACTGAGACTTCCGTCTGTCCATATTTCAAAGATGATTTTATCAAGGTCAGTCCGCTGTCCGACACGAGTATTTTCGACAACGTAATTAACTCTGGTAACCGGTGAAAAGAGTGCATCAATTGGAATCGTCCCAACCGGATCATCTTCCCGCTTGTTCATCTCTGCAGGAACATACCCTCGCCCATCAGTTACATGCATCTCAATCTTCAACTTGGCATCAGAATTAATAGTTGCAATATGCAGATCCGGATTGAGAATGACCACATCGGGATTTTTCTCTATATCCGATGCTTTAACTTCGCCCTCACCACTCACCTCCAGACGCAGCGTTGTATCATGATCGGCAACCAGTTTTAATCTGAGTTGTTTAATATTGAGAATAATATCGGTGACATCTTCGACAACACCTTCAAGTGTTGAATATTCGTGCATTGCACCATCCATCCGTATCGCACGAACAGCTGCACCCTGTAATGAAGAAAGCAGGATTCTCCTCAGAGAATTTCCTACTGTATGTCCCCATCCCCGTTCTAGAGGCTCAACAATCACCCGTCCATAGTTCGGGGTGTTATCTGGATTCTCGATCTGGATGCCTTTAGGCATCATCAAGCTTTTCCATTTCATTGCGTTATCAATCTCCCTTTTATCTGGAGTACAGTTCGACTACGAGCTGTTCCTGAACATTTACCGGAATAGCAGCCCGCTCTGGAATCCGAATTACTGAACCTTCCAGTTTAACTTTATCAATATTCAGCCACTCCGGAATATCCCGCAACGCTTTTAAAGAATTGTGTATTGCATCCAGGTTTTTGCTTTTTTCCCGGACCTGAATCACATCACCGGGTTTCATCTGGTAAGAAGGTATATTGACCTTCTTTCCATTTATCCGGAAATGATTATGCAATACCAGCTGCCGTGAACTGGAACGCGATGGTGCAAACCCCAGTCGATAGGCAATGTTGTCCAAACGCATTTCAAGTATCTGCAGAAGCTTTTCACCAGTAACACCGGTAGATTTTGATGCAGCTTCGAAATAAAGTTCGAATTGCTTCTCTAGTACTCCATAGATACGGCGGATTTTCTGTTTCTCTCTCAACTGCATGTTATATTCAGTTGCTGCGCGCCTGCGCTTTGAAACGCGCATACCAGGTGGGAAAGGCCTGCGCTCAATTGCACAGTTTTCTGACTTGCACCGTTCACCCTTCAGCATCAGCTTCATGCCTTCCCTGCGACACTGTCTGCACCGCGGGCCATGATAAACTGCCATGTTAGTATCTCCTCGATTACTTCCAGACGTGTAGATTTACAATATATGTATGGAATATTTATTGTAAAGAATTAGAATTATACTCTTCTACGCTTTGGCGGACGGCATCCATTGTGTGGAACAGCCGTAAAATCCTTTATAGCCAAAATTCTGAGCCCCGCAGCTGCCAAAGCTCTGATAGCGCTCTCGCGGCCGTTTCCCGCACCTCGCAAATGCACTTCAACCTTCCGTACCCCTGCATCATAGGCCATCTTACCAACAACTTCGGCTGCAATACCGGCTGCAAATGGTGTACTCTTCCTGGATCCCTTGAACCCTGATTTACCAGGAGTGTTCCAGGCTATAATATTACCGCGAGCATCGGTTACGTTAATGATTGTATTATTAAAGGTCGCCCGTACATGTGCAACGCCCTCAGCAGATGCTTTTTTCTTTATCTTTTTTGTACTGCTGGTCTCTTTATTCATCTCCCTAAACCTCTCTCAGATGTATTATTCATCATTTACCTGGCGCTTTTTTCTTGTTAGCAATGGTCTTCCGCGGTCCTTTTCTCGTTCTTGCATTTGTCCGCGTACGCTGGCCATTTGCCGGCAAGCCTCGACGATGTCGCAGCCCACGATAACAACCAATATCCATGAGACGCTTGATATTCATTCGGATCGCTGCTCTTAAATTTCCTTCCGTCTGATATTCGCTATCGATAACGCGACGGATTCTGTCAAGTTCGTCTTCTGAAAGATCTTTTATTTTCTTCTCGGCCTCAATTCCGGCCTTTGCAAGAATATCTTTTGCAGAAGATTTACCGATGCCAAAAACATAGGTAAGAGCAATCTGAGACTGCTTGTTGTTCGGAATATCGACTCCTGCTACACGAGCCACGTTCTGACCCCCTTATCGGTATTTCTTTTTAAAGTTCTTTTCAAATCTTACTGCCTTCACCAGGACAGACATTCTGTCTGTTTTATCCCTGACGCTGCTTATGTTTAGGACTCTTGGAGCAGATAACCCTGACAACGCCTTTTCTCTTGATTACCTTGCAACCATTACAAATCCTTTTTACCGATGCACGCACTTTCAAAATAGTACCCCTTTACTTGTATCGATAAACAATTCTTCCACGAGATAAATCATACGGCGACAGCTCGACTAACACTTTGTCTCCAGGAAGAATTCGAATATAATTCATTCGCATTTTGCCGGAAATATGAGCCAAAATTTCATGTTTATTCTCCAGCATTACCTTGAATGAGGCATTCGGCAAAGTCTCCGTGACTGTCCCCTCGACTTGTATCGAATCGTTTTTTCCCATAATGTTCGATATTTAAACAGCAAAAGCTTACCTTCTGCCGCGCAATCTTCCTTTCTTCATAAACCCTTCATAGTTCCGCATCTGAAGATGTGATTCAAGCTGCTGAAGAGTATCTAAGGCTACACCAACAACGATTAAAACACTTGTACCGCCAAAGTAAAAATTGATTCTCATTCCACCCATCAGCAGAAAAGGAGCAATCGCAATGAATGCAAGAAAAACCGATCCAGGTAATGTAATACGGGTCAAAACATTATCCAGAAATTCTGCAGTTTTCTTTCCCGGGCGTATGCCAGGGATAAATCCACCCGAACGCTTCAGGTTATCTGCAATATCGAGCGGACTAAATATAATGGCTGTATAGAAGTAAGTAAAGAAAATAATGAGAATTGCATAAATTAATGAATAAAGTATGCCTCCCGGAGCGAATAGTCGCGAAATATCCTCCATAACCGGAGATTCTGGAAAAAAACTACGAATCATTCCCGGAAATGTCATCAGTGATGATGCAAATATGATTGGAATTACACCTGCCATGTTAAGTCGCAGGGGAAGAACAGTATTCTGTCCTGCATACATCTTTGTGCCAACCACCTTTTTGGGTGTCTGAATCGGTATCCTTCGCATCGCTTGAGTCATCAGAACGATAAATGCAGTCATACCAATCACAGTAACCACAATTATCAATTCTGTAAACAGATTCCGTGTGCCAGCTGTTAGTTGTTGAATTTCAGCAAGTACCGCATCAGGCAATTGAGCAACAATACCAATGAAAATAATCAGAGAAATACCGTTTCCAAGACCTCTGTTAGTAATCTGCTCTCCAATCCACATGATCAGAATGGTACCTGTCGTCAAACTTATCGCAGTAAGAATCGTAAACCTTATACCCATCAGAGCTGGCTGTACTGCACTTATGCCTGTTGTCGGAGAAGTAATGCTCTGAAGAAAAATGCTAATACCGACAGCCTGGACGACGGCAAGAAGAACTGTACCATAACGGGTATACTGCGTAATTTTCTTCCTTCCTTCGCCACCTTCACGCTGAAGTTTATGAAAGTAAGGAAATACGGTTCCCAACAACTGTATAATAATGGAGGCACTGATATAGGGCATGATACCTAAAGCAAAGACGGTAACCCTTTTAAATGCTCCTCCAACAAACATATCATATAACCCAAACAGTGAATTCTGAGACTGGGCAAAGAAATCAGCGAGAACACGAGGATCTATTCCTGGAGTCGGTACATGCCCCCCGATTCTGTAGATAAAGATCATACCCAGAGTGAATAGAATCCGTTTCCTCAGTTCAGGAATGCGGAAAATGTTCTTGATTGTATCAAGCACGGGTAATTACCTCAGCTTTCCCTTTAGCTTTTTCGATTTTTTCTCTGGCGGTTTTAGAGAACGAATGAGCCTTGATAGAAATCGTTTTTGTCAGATCACCGTTACCCAGAATTTTAACCGGCCGGTCAACTTCATGTATGAGCCCCTGATCATGGAGGAATTCAATGGTTATGTCTTTTCCCTCATTGTCAAGAGTTTCAAGAGTACCTACATTCACGATCTGATATTCTACTTTGAACGGGCTATGGAAACCTCGCTTGGGAATTCTTCTGGTAAGGGGTGTCTGTCCACCTTCAAAGTAAAATTTTGTTTTTGCACCACTCCGGGCTCGGTCACCGTTGTTACCTTTTCCGGCAGTGCTTCCAGTTCCACTCCCAGTACCACGTCCGATTCTCTTTGCTTTTTTCCTTGATCCGGGAGTCGGTTTAAGTTCGTTCAGTTTCAGCATTTTATTCTCCGTCAATTTCTTCAACTTTCACCAGATGTCTAACCGTATTGACCATTCCTCGTATACTGGAAGAGTCGTTATGAACAACACTCTTTCTGATCTTTCCCAGACCGAGAGCCCTGATGGTTTTTTTCTGGTCCTCGAGTTTTCCGATCGTACTTTTTATCTGTGTAACTTTGAGCTTTTTGGCCATCCCTATCACCTTTCAATCAAACACCGGCTTTTACTGGAATCTGACGAATCTCTCTGATCTGGTCACGTGTTTTGCACCGCCTGAGACCATCAAGCGTTGCCTTGACCACATTATGTGCATTCGTTGTGCCCAGACACTTTGTGAGAATGTTTTTAATCCCGGCAAGTTCCAGGACTGCACGTGCAGGACCACCCGCGATCACACCAGTTCCCGGAGCAGCAGGCTTTAGAATAATTCTTCCTGCACCGAAATGCCCGATGATTTCATGTGGAATGGTTCCATTGACAAGACTGATATGCACCAGGTTCTTCTTAGCGCTCTCAACAGCTTTTCGAATTGCCTCAGTAACGTCATTAGCCTTGCCCATGCCTATGCCAATTACCCCGTTGCCATCACCGACGGTAACGAGAGCGTTAAAACCAAAACGTCGTCCACCCTTAACAACTTTGGCAACCCTGTTAACTGCGACTAGACGATCAGTTAACTGGGATTCACCATTACTTGTCATAATTTCTTCATTATTCAACCTGCTATCCCCTTTCCACCATTAGAAGGACAGCCCTTTACCGCGGGCTGCTTCGGCCAAGGCCTTAACCCGGCCATGGAAAAGATATCCTTTTCTGTCAAATACAACTGTAGTAATTCCTTTTTCTTTTGCCTTTTCAGCCAGTAATTCTCCGACCAATTTTGATATATCAGTTTTGGTCACGTCCTTACCGGAAGCTTTTTCGGCAAAATCCTTACCCCTTGTACCCACCTGAACGATTGTCTTTTGATTTACATCATCGATAATCTGTGCATAAATGTGGTTAAGGCTTCTGCGGACACACAAACGGGGACACTCAGGTGTACCCGTTATGAATTTGCGTACACGATTTGCTCGTCGTTTACGCTCAACAAGTCTCTTTTTTGCTTTATTCATCGAAACTACGCTCCACCAAATAACTTATTTACCTGCTGTTTTTCCTGCTTTTCTTCTTATTTGCTCACCGAGGTACCTGATACCTTTACCCTTATAAGGTTCCGGTGGACGAATTCTTCGTATATCTGCAGCCGTCTGCCCGACAAGTTCTTTACTGATACCTTCAACGGAAATTTTGGTCGCATTTTCGACTGTGAATTTGATACCCTCAGGAGCCTTGAACATTTTTGGGCTGGAATACCCTGCAGATATGCTCAGGTCTTGCCCCTTAAGCTCTGCCTTATAACCAACACCAATGATTTCCAGTTCTTTTTTGTACCCCTGCGAAACACCAATTACCATGTTTTCAACTAACATTCTGTAAAGTCCCCACAGAGCTTTGACGTTTTCATTCTCTGTAGCGGGAGTAATGGTAACGATACTATCTTTGATTTCAATAGCGAGATCTTCCGGGAAATCCCGGACCAGTGTTCCCTTGCTCCCCTTTACCTCGATCTTCTGATCGTTCAGGGAAACCTGAACTCCTGTGGGAATATTGACTGGTACTTTACCTATGCGAGACAAGTTGTACTCCTTTATTATGAACTGCTTCTAATAAAATTGATAGCCCTGAATGCAGGTCATTATTTACCAGATCATACCGATTACTTCACCGCCAACATTCATTTTGCGGCAATCTCTGTCGGTCATCACGCCTTTGGATGTGGATACAATTGCTATCCCCATACCATTGAGCACTTTTGGCACCTGCTGTGACCCAACGTACTTTTTGCGTCCCGGTGTACTGACTCTTTTAATTCCCTGGATCGCATTACGCTGGTCTTCGTTATACTTCAGAAGGATTTTAATGATACCCTGCTTACCATCTTCAACGAATGCGTATTTGTTGATAAGATGATTTTCAAAAAGAATACGGGTGATCTCTTTTTTAAGATTCGAACCAGGAATATCCACTGTCCGCTTCTTCGCATGTATCGCGTTCCGTATTCTGTTGAACATGTCCCCAATTTGATCCGTCAACATTCCTTCGACCCTTTCTTCCTCTATCTACCAGCTGGCCTTTACTACACCGGGAATCTCGCCACGAAGCGCCATTTCGCGAAAACAGATTCTGCATAAGCCGAAATCGCGAATAAAAGCCC
>OBJA01000485.1_pt1 | contig 34556 bp, 19 predicted proteins | sample 1519751 | NCBI WGS metagenome assembly OBJA01 (sample SAMEA3881238, study PRJEB22517) | soil metagenome | biome: lake sediment; feature: soda lake sediment; material: sediment, water from around vicinity | place: India | collected 2013-12-23 | depth 3 m
TGTTTGTTAAATATTTAAATTTTAGACACTTAAATATAATCAAAACCTTGTTTCTATTCAAATATTTTAGCGCTTCCTTACATCGAACTCACGTTAATTAGATTCTGTTTACAAATATTCTAATCATTGATAATTGAGTCATCGCTTCGCTTATATTGGTCAGCTTTTCATAGTCCCTTGAGTTTCTTCGGGAATATGATATCCAAGCCAATGTCCTTTCAACGATCCATCTTTTGGGCAAGACCTTAAAGCCGGGGCAGTCAGAACGTTTTACGATTTCGAGTCTCCATGACAAAGTTTCTTTCACCCAGTCAATATTAGTTTGTCCACTATAGCTTACATCGGCAATAATTGTTTGGATGCTTGCCAGGAATTTCGATTTTAACAAAAGCAGCACTTGTTTTATTCCATTTCGGTCTTGTACCCCCGAACCGTGCACCATCACAAAAAGCAGGCAGCCAATGGTGTCGGTTACAATATGCCGTTTCCTTCCTTTTACTTTTTTCCTGCGTCGTAACCTACATCCTGGCTGCAGGTATGAGCCATTTTTACCGATTGGCTATCTATGATCCCTTAAGTTGGCAAGGCATTTCTGTTCATCTTTTTTCGTTGCATTTCATTGAGTTGGTCCAGTATCTCTTCAAATGTTCCATCTTCTTTCCACTTTTTGAAATTGCACTCCACGGGGCAGAATCGTTGGGAAGCATACGCCATTGGCAGCCGGTTTTTACCAGATACAAAATAGCATCCCATATTTTTCGTAATTTTTGTTGCCATTTCCGCCTGTCATTTAATATCTTTTCTATAAATTGCCACTGACTATCAGTCAGATCACTGGGGTAATTTCTCATACTATTGAATTTTTGTGGTTAAAAACTCAATATGAGACAATTATCCATTGGTTTTACCTCCTGCCCAATTTTGTTTTAAACATATCTCCTAACAGTTACTTAAAAATTGAACTATTTTCTCGAATGGAAGTTTAAAATCAACCCAACATTCGGTCAGAGCGGGCAATAAAATCAATCATTCAAATAATCCGGACCTGAATTTTCTTCTGTCGCATAAAAACAGACCTTTTGGGCACCCCCCTGGAGGGAACAACCAGCAGTTTTCTTTTTGTCAGTCCGTGGTTGCTGCATGATGTCCAAGCCAACATCCGGGTCATCATCAAGGACAGGTATATTCAGAATATTTAAAGAAATATTTCCAGGCGATCGAAGATTGGAGCCGTAGCTTCCGGGTTGAAACAAACCTTGTTCATTTTTCAATAAATCAATATGCGCCGTGTCAAATCCATCAGGCAAAACAAAATGTGCAGAAGATTCGATGAGATTTCCAGAGGATTTTTCTTTTCCTGTTGGTTCAGCAATAGGATTGCTGCCCGGTTTATAAAAAATATTATTGGTGACTAAAACATTTTCGGGAGGAAAGTTCCCTTTTCCGCCCAGCCTCAAAATTCCCGAATGAACAAAGGTATTGTGGGCAATGATGATATTTTCGAGCGGATCAGACTCGTGGTTGACCAGCCAGATTGCAAAACGTTCACCGGTATCAAAATAGTTATTGTAAACCATTTGATTCTGGCCTTCCCGGATTCGTAAACCAGCCCCACCAACAAAAAAGCTCCCATACACCACATTGTCTTTGCCGTGGCGTAAGGTGAAGTGCGAATCGCCGTTATTTTCAAACGTGTTGTATCGGTAAACATTTTCGCGGGCTTTGGAGGAGATGATCTCGCCATCGCCGTTGCACTTTGTAAAATAGCAGTATTCCACCAAGGTGCGGCTAATAAACTTCGATTGAAAACTGTAGCCAATCCGCAATGCTTCAATACCATAATCGCCCCCGGCATTGGGCGGTGCCGTGTGGTTTTTAAACGAGCAGTACCGAAGGATATGATATCCGGGTCGGTCTTCGGACACCTGTACCTGGACTACCGAACTCGGTACATCTTCCGGTTTTTTCTCAAAGTTGCATTTGCTGATCAGGTTGTATTGCCCTTCGGCCCTCACATTGAGGTAATAATGGGAATGATAGTTCGAAAAGTTCAGGTTTTCAAGCACATTATAACTGCCCGAAACCTCCAGGATATCATCTTTCACTTGGCCGTCCTTAAACTGAAATCCTGAAAAGACAACAGAATCAGCTTTCAGTTTGAACCAGGAGCTTCCGGTGAAAATCACTGAACCAGGATGCGCGGCGCAAAACACGATGCCGTTTTTACTGATTTCCAGTTGAATATTTTCAAAAATGCCGCTTTCCCAAATGATAGAATCCCCAATTTTTGCTTGATTTTGGGCTTCCAAAAAACCATTTGAAGTTTTCACTCTCCAGAAATTTGCCTGGACGGAAAGGACTGCCAATCCCAATGCAATGACAAACAAATATCTTTTCATAACATGCAAATTTTGTTCTGTCGTTTTTATTAATCGATTGAACCACTTTCCATTTCTTTTTTTGGTTTGGATGAAACCTTGTCGGCTACTTTCCCTTTTACTTCAACTTTGATCACACTGGCTATTTGATCCGGTGCTGCAGTTGGTAAACTGATATCCACACCACTTGTAGTTGACGAAGTTTTCAAATCGGCGCCGGTAGCCAGTAATTTGGCTGAAACAATTTTGTTTTTCAAGCCCGGAATGGACAACTGACCATCAGCCGGCCAATCGAAAACCGAAAAATAAAGCAAGGTTTTGCCTTGTTCTTCCTTTTTGGTGCAACGTCCCCACGGCAATAAACCAAAAGGGCTGGCCTGAGTTTCGTAAACCGATTCGCCGTTGATACGCATCCATTCGCCAATCTCTGCCAGCCGTTCAACGCTTTGTTCAGGGAAAGTACCATCCGGTTTTGGCCCGACATTCAGCAGGTAGTTCCCGCCTTTTGATGCGATGTCAACCAAGTTGCGGATCAATGTTTCTGTTGATTTCCACTTGTTGTCGTCGCGCCAGCCCCATGATCCGTTCATGGTCATGCAAGTTTCCCAGTTCTGCCCGGCCAATTCCTCCTGATCAGGGATTTTTTGCTCCGGGGTTTTCGTATCACCGGGAAAGTTCGGGCGTTTCAGGCGGTCATTGGTGATAATATTGGGCTGCAGCTCCAAAAGCTTTTGAAGTTTCAATGCCGCTTCGTCGGTCATTTGTGTAGGCGTGTCCCACCAAAGTACAGCAATTTCGCCATAATTTGACAAAATTTCGCGCACCTGCGGAACAGCTACCCGGTCGATGTATTCATCAAAGGTTGAAGTTTCCTGCGCCGGGTCCCAATGTCCTTTATGTTCTTTGGTGTATTGATCAATTTTGGTTGAATCCGGGTTGGGCCAACCTTCCCTCACTTCCCTGCGGGCAGCCGAGCCTCCGGGGTTTACCCAGTCCTGTGCATGCGAATAATAAAAGCCCAGTTTGACCCCGTGTTTTTTGCACGCTTCGGCCAATGGCTTTAATAAGTCCTTGCCATAAGGAGTGGCATCCATCACGTCCCAATCACTTGCTTTGCTGTCGAACAAAGCAAAACCATCATGGTGTTTCGAAGTGATCACAATGTATTTCATCCCGGCATCTTTTGCCATTTTCACCCAAGCGTCTGGGTCGTAATTCACCGGGTTGAACTCTTTTGCCTTTTCCCGGTATTCTGCTACCGGAATTTTGCAGCGGTTCATGATCCACTCGGCACCGCCCCGCGCCTGTTCGTGCCCATGGTATTGTCCTGCCCACAAGGCATAAACGCCCCAATGGATAAACATCCCGAAACGTGCTTCGTGCCACCACTCCATACGTTCTTCGTCCGATAGTCTTTTTACTTTGGGCTGCGAAAAACCCATTGCAGAAACCAAAATAAGGATTGCAAAAAGAAGATTTAGTTTTTTCATATTAATGATTGTTTAGCTACTTTTTTCATTTATATATCAATGTTTTATAACACTACTTTTTTCTCATTTAATTGAATTCAGGTTTAATTCGAACAACTGCATCAGGTTTTTTCCTGAAATCTTTTCAGGCTGAAGCTTCAGTTCATCGACTCCCGGTTTCAGAAGGCATTTCCCAAGCACAACCGTTTTAATTTCAGGTCTATCTCCTGAGGGCTTTACATCGAGCATATAATTTTGACCTGCCAGCGACACTTTCACTCCTCCGCCACTTTCTTTATCCGTTTGATACCTGATGGATATTTCAACCGCTGTAGCCTCATTTACCCGAAATGGCCAGCTAACCGATTGGCTGGTTTTGGTCCATCCATCAACATAATAGCGATCGGTTTTGCCATCGCCATAACGGAAACCGCCACCATGAAGTTGGGCATCGAAAGCCAGGAGCCGGTTGATATCAGTGCCAGACAACAACCGGATCGAATCGCTTTCAACTTGATTTTTCATTTCAAGAACAATCACCGTATTCGCTTTGTCGTCAGTAGTTTTTGGCAAACTGATCTGTACATCAGGAGTTTTTAATCTCTTTACTTCAAGGTTTTTCTTCGTATCATCGGCCAACATCCATGCTTTCTCCGGAAGTGTTTTCAGCCCACCAACAATCAATTTTCCATCCTTGGGCCAATCAAATACATGCAAAAACAAGCGGTCACCTTTCTGGGTGCAAACTCCCCATGATTGAAGCGGAAGCGGTGATTTCTCTGTTCCATAGATACTTTCGCTGTTGGTTTTCATCCAACGGCCAATCCCATCAAGGATGGTCAGGTCACGGATATCTATTTTCCCGTTTCCCATAGGGCCAATATTCATCAACAGATTCCCCCCACGCGATGCAGAATTAGCCAACAGGCGAATAAAGAAAGCGGCCGGTTTATGGCTGTTGTCGTATTTCGAATAGCCGTACGATTCGTTGGTCGTCGGGATGGCCTCCCAATCGCCAGTAACAGGAAAAAATTCGGCGGGGCGATCGGCAGTGTTTTGGTAATCGCCGAAATTACCATCAGCAGAACGGGCCAAACGACCGTTCACCACCACGTTCGGATCGGTTTCACGAATGGCTTTCAGGATACGTATATTTTCGGAAAGCGGTAATTTGTGCGGCGTGTCGAACCACAAAATGTCAGGGTGGTATTTGTTCAGCAATTCCCTGATTTGCGGAATCGCTTTTTCATCGACATATTTCACTGCTTTGGGAAGCAATTCAGGATGCACATCATACCAGTCGCGACCACCAAACAAATTGAGGTCGCCACCCGGATTGTTGTAATCCCAGTCATTTCCAGGCGCATTCGGATCTTCCCAATCGAAAGCATGTGAATAATAAAAGCCGAATTTTATTCCATATTTTTTGCAGGCCGCCGCCAGTCCGGGCATCGGATCTTTGCCGTATTTGGTCGCATCAACGATGTTGAAATCCGTCACATCCGAGTCGAACATGGCAAACCCATCGTGGTGCTTGGCCATGACGATGAAATATTTCATGCCTGCATCGCGCGCAGTCCTGATCCATTCATCGGCATTAAAATCAATTGGATTGAAAGGTTTGACTACATCTTCACGGTATTCGGCCACAGGAATTTTCTCCTTTCGCATAAGGTGTTCAGAGTAGCCTGAAACTTTTTTCCCTTTCCACTCGCCACCGGGAGTTGAATATACCCCCCAGTGTACAAACATACCAAACCGGGCTTCCTTCCACCATTCAATCCGGGTGTCATGTGTTTTCATTGATTCGGTCCACCACCCTTTTCGGGCTTCATTAATAGCCTGCTGGTCGCGCTTTTTAGCCTGGTTTTGCATGTTTGCATCCTCATCTCCCTGAACCTGGGCAAAGAGTGGCCATGCAAATAAGAACATGCCAATTAATATTGAAAGTTGTTTGGAAGCCCCATCCCCCACTCTACCCCGAAAGAGAAGGAAATTCTGCCTGCAATTGTTTTGATCACGCATGGTTTAAAATTTTACGCTGCACTTTCATTGTCTCCAAAGTCCCCCTTCGGGGGATTAGGGGGCTTCTGTCATCTCTTTCCAACTGATCGTTCCCAGATTATCCGGTTTTCCTTTTTCAGCATTGGAAATACTTGTTTTGAGCTTCCCATTTTTCTGCCTTTCAACCTTCAGTTCGCGCCACGAATAAGCGCCCTTTTCGTAGTTGAAGGTTTCTCCGTCGTCGCCATACAAGCGGTAGGTTCCATTCTTCGTTCCATAATGGCGGATTTCAAGGTCGAACTTTTCTCCGGCTTTTGGCGCCCGCAATTGCGGTTTCATCATCGGGATCAACGCACCGTCTTTTACAAAAACCGGGATGTGTTCCAGTCCGGGTTCAGCAGTAATCACTTCTCCGTCACCAACATATTCGCCGGTATAAAAATCGAACCATTTCCCTTGCGGAAGAATTACTTTCCTGCTGGTTTCGCCTGTAAACATGGGCGCTACCAGCAAGTATTCGCCGGCCATATATTGATCTTTAATTTCTTTGCGGACTGCCTCAGCATATGGATTTTCATTTAAATCGACGGCACCCTGGCTTTCCGGCGGATTGATTGAAAAACCCGGCTCAAGGTACATGGCGCGGAAAGGCGGTGTGCCCTCGAAGTGGTATTTGGCAAATTCAGAATAAAAATAAGGCAGCAAAGCCATCCGCAGTTCCGCGATTGCCTTTACTTCCTTTTCCACCTCAGGGAACGACCAGGGTTTGGTGCCGCTGGCCCAGGCATTGATCATGGCCATTGGCGAAAAGCAAACTGATTGCATGCGCCGCAACCATTCTTCGGCTGTTTTCGAACCACGGGCTTCGGGGGTCCATAAAACCCCGGAAAAACCACTATTGCAAAGCGCCGTGATAAAATCAGGATGGCTATAATAATCATTGTAAATAACATAGGGGAACGACGAAGCGCCGGCATTGGAAGCCCGCACCAATCCATAGGTCCGTTCATTTCGTTGATGATACAACCTGGCAGTGAGCTTCTGCATCAAAACACCGTACGTCTGACGCATTTGTTCGGCGCTAATCCCGGAAGGAAATTCGGCCACATCAGGCCACAGGTAATGATCGTAACCATCTACTTCATCAATTTTGTACCCACTCACACCAATTTTGACCTGGCTTTTTAATAATTGATTGCCTAAAATTTGGGCAGCCTCGGGGATTGTTACATCCGGGACCATCCCCAACCAAACGGTATGGCTGCCGTAGAAAGGTTTCAACGATTCATAAACCGGCGATTCGGGTGAAACATACGGGTTGGTCCACAGGTTCAGACGGATGCCCTGATCTTTCATTTCGTTTACAAAACCGGCAGGGTCAGGAAACCGCCCACTGTCCCATTCAAAAGAACAAGGATAAGCCTTGCTTTGCCAGCCCGGTTCCAGTCCGATAAAATCGAGCGGAAACTGGTGTTCGTCAAATGCCCTGACTTCATTTTTAACATCTTCGGCATCATACAACTTTGGAACCCTTTGGGTGAAACCCAATCCCCAGCGGGGCGGCAAACAACCGCCACCGTTAAACAGGTTGAACCGACGCACGGCATCCAAAGCAGTTGGCCCTTCAAACACGTAAACTTCTACCCCATTGGCAGGGACGAGCATTTCAACTGCATCGGAATAGGGCCGGGCCGACCATTTTTTGTCCAGGTTGCGGTCGCGTACCTCCGGGAAGTCGGGGCTGTCGGCATGCACCGCAGTCCCACACCATACTTTGATGTAACGTGCCGCATTGACAAAAACACCATAACCCAAATCCGAAACATAAAAAGGCACAGGCGCGTGGGTGCGGCCATTGTCCTTTCCACCATAATGATCGACGTGCAGTTCCAACACTTTGCCCCGTTGGAAAATGGTTTGAAAGTTCAAGCCGAAACCAAAAACCTGCTCGTTTTTCTTCAAGGGGAAACGCAAAAAGGTTTTCCCATCCTTTAACTGGTACGTAATTTTATTTTTTGTCAATGGAAATCCCGGCTGGGACAACTTTTCAAGCCCTTCAACCAAAGGCAAACTTCCGGCGGCTTTCAACAGATCAAATTCCTCCGGGTCCCCAATGATTGCTTTCCAAATACCGGGAGCTACTTTTTCCCATTCGGGATTTTGGGCAAAGCTGCTGCCCCAACTCCAAAAAATCAGCAAAAAGAAGATCGATATCTTATTCAATTGGTTCATCTGTTCAGTTTAATTTTTGGCTTGAATTTCATAATCCTGTCCTACCGCTGTTTCCCATGTGTAAAAACTTCCCTGAGGAATTTGCAGTTCAAGCGGTTCCGTTTTTGAATTATTGACAAACGGCACTTCTGCAGGTTTTTGCAGAAGCGGGTTTTCGCTGCCGGAAGAAGAATTCTCCAGGGTGAAACCTTTGCTAACCATTTCACCGGCCACTTTAACCCGGCAGTTTCCCCCTAGTTTGGAAAGAATTTTTGCTTCCTGCAAACGGCCTTCATCCCACTTCAAATCAACCACAAAACCGCCGCGGGCTGCCAGCCCTTTCACTTCACCTGACGGCCATTCCGAAGGAAGCGCCGGAAGCAAATGGATAAAACCCTCGTGACTTTGCACCAGCATTTCGGCAATACCGGCGGTTCCGCCAAAGTTGCCGTCGATCTGGAACGGCGGATGGGCGTCGAATAGATTGGGATAAGTTCCGCCACCTCCTTTGGTTTCTTTTTTGGAACCGATGTAGGTCAGCCCGTCTTTTAATATTTGTAAAGCATGGTCACCGTCTTTCAGCCGTGCCCACCAGTTGATTTTCCAGGCCATCGACCAGCCGGTGCTTACGTCGCCGCGATGGATGAGTGTTTGTTTGGCAGCTTGTGCCAGTTCGGGTGTATTTTCCAATGAGATTTGGTTGCCGGGAAACAGGCTGAACAGGTGCGAAATGTGGCGGTGCTTGTCTTTCGGATCGTCCCAGTCTTTAAACCACTCCTGTACCTGGCCGTGTTGCCCGATGTGGAACGGGTAAAGTTTCGGGAACACTTCTTCAATCTGTTGGGTGAATTCATTTTTTATCCCCAAAACATGGGCTGCATCCAGGCAATTGGCCAACAGTTCGCGAATGATGGACATATCCATGGTTGAAGCTTTTGAAATTTCCACAGTTTTTCCATCCACCTTGGCTATATTTTCCGGTGAAGATGAAGGATTGGTTACCCAATAACCGTTTTCGTCCTGCACCATCCATGAAAGCATAAATTGCGCGGCACCTTTCATCAAAGGCCAGGCCTGCTTTTCAAGGAAAGTGCGGTCGCCGGAGTACAGGTAATGTTCCCACAGGTGGCGGCAAAGCCACGCACCGCCCATTGGCCAGCACGACCAGCGCGGCATTCCTTTGGGATCCCAGTTCTCGCCACCGGGCGGTGATGTTTTTGCCCACACATCAGAATTGTGGTGGACACACCATCCTTCATCGATTCCATAGTTGGTTTTCGCGGTTACCGCCCCATTCACGGCCAAATGTTCGAGGAAATTCAGCAACGGCAGGTGGCATTCCGTAAGATTAGTATTCTCGGCGGGCCAATAATTCATTTCCGTGTTGATATTCACCGTATAATTGCTTCCCCATGGTGGTTGCACATGCGGATTCCAGATGCCTTGCAGGTTGGTCGGAATGGAACCATCGCGCGAAGAAGAGATCATCAAATAGCGGCCATATTGAAAATATAAAGCCACTAAACCATGATCTTCATTCCCGGCATTGTATGCCAGCATACGTTCATCGGTTGGCAGTGCCGGAATTTGCCCGCCAAGGTTCAGTTCAACCCGGTCAAACAGGCTGGTATAATCATCGGTATGGGCTTTCAGCAAGGTTTGAAAAGTTTTTGAGGAAGCCTGTTCCATCTTTTTCATGGAAATTTCTGAAGGATCTTTGCCTTCCAGTCCCGGAGACTTGTCAAAACCATTAAAACTGGTAGCTTCGGTGAGCAGGACCAAAACTTCATCCGCATTTTTCACCCCGATACCGTTACCATCTGAAGTCAGTTCGCCGCCTTTTGCAACCAGCTTCAAATCAATTTGGAAATTCATTCCTTCGCCTCCGGCTTCGTCATAAACCACCTGCTCCGGCTCATAGTCCCGGTGGGCCACATGTTTGGGCGCTTTGCCGGTCAAACGCAAATGACCCGGGGCAATTACTTCTGCCTGGTATTTTAGTTTGGAGGACAGCAGCGCATCGAAAGAGATTTTTTGCTTTTCCGAAGCCGATACACGAATGATCATCGCCTGATCGGGATAACTGGTGAAAGACTCCCGTTTGTACTTCACGCCTTCTTTTTGAAATTCGACGGTGGAAAGGGCATTCCGCAGGTCAAGTCGCCGGGTGTAGTTTTGAGCGATCGTATCTGTAAAATCAAACTTCAGGAATAAATCCCCCAAGGGCAGATAGCGGGCTGAATAGGGGCCGTGCATGCCTTTCCACAACTGGCCTGCTTTTTCATATTGGCCTGCATCGATGGCCGACCTTACCTGTTTGAGTATCTCCGGTCCATTTTCAACATTTCCCGGATTGGGGCCTCCCGACCAAAGCGAATGGTCGTTCAACGAATAATGTTCGGTTTCCACGCCTCCAAAAACCATGGCGCCGGTAGAGCCATTGCCCAAAGGCAGGGCCTCTTCCCAAACCGTTGCAGGCTGGTTGTACCAAAGGCATAATCCTGGTTTTTCTTCTGTTTTTGTTTCACACGAAAAAAGAATGGGGAGCAACAGCGGAAGAATGAAATTTCTATTCATTGAAGTTGATTTGTTTAGATTAGCATAACGACAGCAAAGATGCCCAATCTTTCCAAAAAAATCTTTATAATTCTTCGCAAGTTCTTTCAATTTTGTTTCAGTTCCGGGTATCGACCATTTACTGTTTAATCATGCGGTCATTGACGAAGAGGACATTGCGCCCTCTTGCGATCACCTGCAACAAAAAACAGGAAAACGAGCAAACAATTTTTAAAACTTCTTTTATCATTTATGAATTTTTGCCGGGGATTTAGACCTACTCAAAAAAGAAAAATTCTTGTCCGTGGCAATTGTTTTATCAGATGTCCCAACCTTGCAACATATCCTAATTAATTTCACCGCAGATATTGTTCAGCGACAAGGATATAAATAGTATTTTTGAAAAAAATCAGTATGATGTTCCGTTTTTTATCCACGATGGTTCTGCTCCTAGCGGTTTTCCTTGCCGGAAGAGCCGAAAATTCAGAAATACTTTTTCGCCGGGTTTCCCCGGATGGTGGCTTCTCCTATGGATTTGTAAACACGATTGCTGAAGATTCTTTCGGCTTCATCTGGTTTGGCACCGAAAATGGCCTGTACCGGTATGACACAAAAGAGATTATTGCCTTTTTAAATGAGGACAAGCCAGGGTCAATACTGTCAAACAATATTGTGTCATTGTACCTGTCGAAGGACAAAGTGCTTTGGGTTGTAACCGATAAAGGACTTTGTTACTATGACCAACAAACGGCACAATTTAAGCCTAAAAGGTATGATGAACCGGGTACGGTGTCTTTAAATTTAAATGTTAGAGACATCCGTCAAAACAACCGTGGCGGCCTCTTCACCATGCACCTGAGACATGTTTGCCAGATAGACACCCTAAGCGGCAGTTACAGTATATGCCCGATCGATTTCACCGGTGATGACATGCCAAGTTCCATTCACTTTGATCAATCTGATGTGTTGTGGGTTGGAACAGACCAAGGCAATATTTTCAAAAGCCAATTTCCATACCATGAATTTCATTTCGTCTGTCAACAACGCGATGCATCCATCAGGACCATCTGCGCAGACAACAATTCCATATGGATCGGTTATGAATGGGGAGGGGCCGATCATTTAACCAAACAAGGTGTTTTGATTGACCATTTTGACCAGGAAAATACCGGGCCGGCCAAACTTCCCCATAATCGGGTCAGAAAAATCATCAAACACAAAAACAATGATATTTGGATTGCAACTTATAAGGGGATTTATATTGTTTCCAGGGACGGAAACAAGACCGTAAAGGCCGACAATTACAACGAACTCCCGCACTCCAGCGTCAAAGACTTGTTTTTGGATTCGCATAGCGGGATTTGGGCCGGGACCTGGTCGGGCGGTTTGGCATATCACAACGAAAATGACAACCGGTTTTTGCATTTCAAAAAAAATTCGGACCCAAACTCCATACAAAGTAATATTATCAGCTCCTTTAGCGAAGATCAGTCCAACAATATTTGGATAGGCACTGAAGATAACGGGCTTCAGGTTTTCAACAGGGACAACAAAACATTTACAAATTACAGGCTCAAAAAACCGAAAGGTTCTGTTTCAAATATCAAATGTTTGGCACAAGGCAAAAATAGCGAGTTGTGGATAGGAACCTTGTATGACGGGTTATGGCGACTGGATTTGCAAACAAAACAGTATCAGAATACGAATCTTTTTGATGATAACAAAGTCAGGATTTACAAACTGCTGGGTACAGACGAAGGATTGTGGATCGCCACCTTTGGCAACGGCTTGTTTTTTTATGACTTCAGTTCCAAGGCTTTGCAAAAGTTCGTCCCCCGTTCCGGCGACAGTACCTCAATTTCATCCGCTTATGTCCGAACGATTTTTAAGGACAGCTATGGAGGACTTTGGGTCGGGACCCACAATGGTTTAAATTACAAAGCAAAGGGAAGCGATCAATTTCAACGTTATTTTGCTGACGGCAATGTTTCATCCGGAAACCCAACTTTATCCGTCAGCAACAATGAAATTTATGCGGTACTCGAAGATTCAGATGGACAAATATGGATCGGAACTGAAAACGGCTTAAATTCATTCAATCCAAACTCCAGCCGGTTCAACGTTTATAAAAAAGAGGATGGCCTATCCGGGACCAGTATTTATGGCATCCAGGAAGATCACTTGAAGCAACTATGGATCAGCACTGAAAACGGGTTATCGGTATTCAATTTAAAGAATCAGTCAGTCCGCATTTTCGATACCGAAGACGGGCTGCAGGGAAAACAATTTAACCCCGGGGCCAATTATCAATGCCGGAATGGCGAAATGCTCTTTGGTGGTCCAAACGGTTTTAATTTAATTGATCCTGCCACGGTCAAGCAGAATCCAAATCCGGCGCAGGTTATTGTTACCAATTTGTACATCAACAACAAACTTGCCGGAGCCAGTGAAGGGGAAAACAGCATCGGGAAATCGATGATCGCCACAGATCATTTGAAATTGGACTACCATCAAAATACCCTGACCTTTGAGTTTGTCACGGCCAATTTTATTCAACCAGCAAAAAATGAATTCAAATACCGTTTGGCGAATTATAACGATGATTGGGTTTATTCGGGCAACGAAAATAAAGCCACCTTTACAAAAATACCTCCTGGCAAATATCTATTTGAAGTTGTTGGCTCAAACAACAACGGGATTTGGGCTCCGTATCCAAAAAGGCTGCAACTGGAAATCATTCCGCCGCTTTGGGCAAGGTGGTATGCTTATTTGATCTACTCTTTGAGTTTTGTTTTGTTGATTTGGTATGTCCGTAAAGAAGTTGTGCTCAGGCAAAACCTGCGAAAACAATTGCTGTTTGAGCGGGTAAAAAATGAAAATGAGGAAAAACTCTATCAACTCAAGATGAAGTTCTTCACCAACATCACCCATGAGTTCCGGACTCCCTTAACTTTAATACTGTCGCCACTTGATTATATCATCAGAAAAAACAATCATGAACCAGACACACTGGACCACTTGGATTTGGTCAAAAGAAATGCCTTGCGCTTAAAAATCCTGATCAACCAGATCATTGATTTCCGAAAGTTGGAATTGGGGAAAACCACGTTGCACTTATCCCATTTTGAGCTGGTCAAGTTATGTACCGATATTTTTTCTTCGTTTGATGTCTATGCAAAAGACAAATCGATCGATTTCAATTTTCATGCGACAAACCAAAACATCAACATTCAGGCCGACCCGGACAAAATTGAAAAGGTACTTTTAAATTTGCTGTCAAATGCCTTCAAACATACACCCGATGGCGGACGGATCGATTTTTCCATTCAGTTGTCGTCTTCAATAGAAAGCAATACAAACCTGAGCTTTATTACAAACAAAAGCATCCAAGGGGCGGGCGTCGAAATCGCTATAAAAAATACTGGAAAGATGATTCCCGGCGAGCAGCTACCCCAATTATTCAACAGATTTTATGCTGACGCGCAAGGTGCAGGGATTGGTTTGCACCTTTGCAACGAATATGCACTTTTACATCATGGTTCGATTGCCACCTTGTCGAATGAAGAAGGGACCATATTCAAACTCATCCTTCCGTTGAAGGGCCATGCCAGCAAAACCGCGGAAGACGGGCATAAAATCAGCAAAAAAATGTCCCTGCCCGAAAAATCGGAAAAGGTCAAACCCCATGAAAATGCCAATTTAAAAACGATATTGATTATTGAAGACAATACCGAACTATTAAGATATTTGCGGCATATCCTGATGCAGGATTATCACGTGCTGGTTGCGGAGGACGGGAGAAAGGGGCTTGAACTGGCCAATAAAAATAATCCCCATTTGATTATTTCGGATATCCTGATGCCTGAGATAGATGGATTGGAGTTGTGCCAAACCATCAAACAAGATATTCACACAAGCCATATCCCGGTCATTTTATTGACAGCTTTATCAGAGAAAGACAAGAAAATTGACGGATTCAACTTTGGTGCCGATGCGTATATCGAAAAGCCATTTGACGACCAATTGTTGCTGGTCCAAGTCAGGAACCTGCTAAACTCAAGGGAACGGCTCCAACAAAGCTTTATTCAGTCGATTGATCAATGGCGGGTGTACAGCGATTCGTTGCCTTACGACAAACAACTGGTCGAAAAAGCGATCAAGGTTATTGAAGCCCATTTGCTTGACGAAAATTTCACCGTCGAACAGCTTGCTTCCGAACTGAACTTCAGCAGGAGTTCGCTTCACCGAAAATTGCGCGACCTCACCAACCAATCGGCCACTGAATTTATCCGCTCGGTGCGTTTAAACAAAGCTGTCGCTTTGATGAAACAAGGCAACTACAACATGGAAGAAATTGCCTACGCGGTTGGATTTAGCTCGCCTTCCTATTTCTCGCAAAGTTTTAAAAAGCAATTCAACCAATCGCCAAAGGCTTACCTTGAGGAACTGAAACAGCAAGTTGGGATGAATTGAATACTATTTCCCAGTTTTTTCAACGATCCAACTTCCCCAAAAAACCCCAGCGACAGCCTCTTTTGCATTGACCTTTTGAGGATAGTTGATGTACACATCATAAGAAGTTTGCACACACAATCCATCGCACGCATTGACGATGTCGATCAATCCATCATCCTGATTGATCAACGCTTTTGACAAGAGGCCCTGATAGGCTTTTCCAATTACTTTCCGATAGGGTTTTTCGGGAACAATGCCCAGTTCCCCGGCCTTTTTGATGGCATAAAGAAACATCGCACTTCCCGAAGTGTCGTGCCAGTTATCCGCCCGCCCGCCTTTATCGACTACCTGGTACCACAGGCCGGTTTTCGTATCCTGAACTTTCTTCAATCCAGCCATCATATCGCGGCAAATTTGCACCAGTTCATCTCGCTGCGGGTGTTTTTCGGGAAGAATTTCGAGTGTTTCGACCAAAACCAACGCATACCAGCCCAAACCTTCGCTCAAAACTTCAGGAGAAAGACCGGTTTGAGGATCAGCCCATTTGGCATCGCGATCTTCATCCCAGCCATGGTAAAGCAGTCCGGTATCGCCTTTGTGCAATTTTCGGTAAATACCGGTTAATTGCTTTGCAGCCTCATTAAAACAATAATCGCTGTCGCCAACATATTTTCCGTAACTGGTCAAAAACAGCTGCCCCATAAAAACGCCGTCCACCCATACTTCACCCTTTGTTTTGCGTCCATGCCAAAACAGTCCTTCCGAAGTACGCGGATAGTCGTCAAAACTGCGTCGGATTTGCTCAGCAGCTTTACGGTACTTTTCCAAACCGGTTTGCCTGTAGGCCCACACAATCACGGTACCCGCCATCATGTCGTCCATACTGCTTCCCCGAAAACGAGCAATGTTCCCACGGGAATCCACATGTCCATCGACATATTTCATGATGTACCGATAATAAATCGAATCGTTGGTTGAGCTAAACAGTTTTGCCATTCCCAGCAGCATATACCCCTGCGGATAACACCAAGAACGGTACGGATAAGTGTTAGGATCGGGGTGCCGCTGCATAATGGTTTTCGCCAGTCCGACGGATAAACTTCCTTGTTTTTGGGCAAAACTGACGGAAGCAAGGACGATCAAAAAACAGGCAATCGCTATTCGTTTCATATTTACGTGATTAGTTTCAATTAACTGACTGATGAAATTCTTCCGGCTTGGTTGATTGGCGTACCAAAATGAGTCGATCTCCTTTCGTTGTTTTTATCTTGAAAAGGGATTTTTCACCCAACAAACTTTTCTTTCCATTGCGGAACAAATCCACGGCCTGTCCAGGCCAGGGATTACGGATCATACAATCGGCACCAGCCTGCGAAACGATTTCAGCAAATTCTACCTGTCCGTTTTTGAATGATGATGTTACCAGAAATCCGCCCCTTGCAAGTAGCTTAAAACTCCCCTCCCACTCGTCGGGCCAGGCTGGAAACAACCGGATGACCGGATCTTGTCCAGGACCGGCGGGAGCGCTTTGTAACAAAGTCAAATGCAGGGCATCGGTTACCCGTCCGAGACGTTGGACGCCAGTTGTTTGGTAACCTTCGCGGAGGGTCATGCGGTTTGCTAACACCGCCGACTCTTCGGTTTTCACTTGGTTTGGGATTAACCACCGGGTCGATTCTTTCCGTCCTAAAATGGAACCGGCAACGGGTAGTTTCGAAAGCACATAAATCCCTTTTTGCTCGCCAATTCCATCTGAAAAATACTGGTCGTAGGTGGCATTAGCTACAGCCTGCATTTCAAGCGGCGATTCGAGGTTGCACAAGTCGAAAAACCAAACCGGCATGGTATTCGGATCGGGAACACGGTTGGCTTCGCCATGCATCACAGGTTCCAATGAACGGATCCAATGTGGCGTTCCGTTGCTGCCGGAAACTGGCATCGGGCTTAAATTGGCCAGTAATTCCTTCCAGCTTTCACGCAAATCACTATCAATATCCAGAATTTCTGATGCCCGGATGGCAACCGGCAATATTCCGTACATCGACGACATTTCTTCAATGGTATTGTGTCCGCCCCAAATTGATTCATTATCGCTGATATGCCGGATATGGTATTTTCCATCGGCTTCTTTTTTCAGATTTGGAAAATTACGGTAGAATTCCGCAACACCTTTAACCATCGGATAGGCGCGTTCTTCCAGCCATTTTTGATCAAGCGTATATTCGTAATGCATCCAGTATTGGTAGGCAATTTTTGCCCCGCGCGAAAAAATGTGCGTCACATGGCCAAATGTTTTGCCCCCTTTGTCGGAAAACTGCCAGTTACCATCTTTCCACCCGATATCTTTTTTCCAGTTCCAACGGCTCAGAAAAGGCATTTTGGTTTGGGCATAATCCACAAATTGCCGTGACCGTTCCTCCCAGGGCTTTTGTTCCAAATAGAGTTGGCGCATTTCCGAGGCAATCTCTTCCGGCAGCTCCGGCAGACCCGAAAAAGAGACCGTTTCAGGGATGAACAGGCCTTTGCTGCCCCATTGCTGGATTGCCGCTTTTTGACACGATTCATACATTCCTGAGTACATGTCGAAAAAAGGCAACATCAGCTCCGGGCGGTTTGCCGGGAACAGTCCGTTGTACAGGCAGCTCTGATTGGCGCCCCAATACAGGTTACCCCATTTGCGCGAATCGCCGTCGGTTGACCAAATCATGCCATTAAATTTGGGAGGCAGTTTCCCCCGCGAACTGGAAGCCATCACATATAAAAAATAGGTATAGTTCTGCTCCACCAGGTCGGCCGATCCATCTTCACTGTGTAGCTGTACAAAGCTCTTCTCCCAGAAATTCTTCCACCATTCGCGGTTGGATTGCAACAAACCATCGAAGCCCATCTTGCGCGCTGCATCGAGTTGTTCTTGTGCCAATGAAACAACATCATCTTCAGGATTAAAACTGGCAGCACTGCCGATAAAAACAGTTACCGGCTGATTGCCCGAAGCCAAAATTGTCCGCAGCCCGGTTTTGTTTTCCAGGGCGATATTGGCCGGGCGGCCTTGAACAGCCATGACGACAGCCGAACCGCAATAATAATCCTCCTCCATGAATTGCTGGATCAGGATTGACTGGTTATTGTCAACCTTCAATATTGAAGTGGCGGTGTGGTCGCCGGTTTTCACCACCGGCGGGCGTAACATCCGTAAATGCGCAAGAACCTGGTAAACATCCAGGTTTTCACCGCTCAGACGAACGGCCATCACATCCTGCTCATGCCAGGCCAGCGTTTCAATTTTGATGCCTTCGCTTTCAATCGTCACCAAACCATCGTAACAAGACAAATGTTGCGAGAAATGCTTTTCGGAAAAAGCCGGTTTTTCAACATGCAGAAAATCAAGATCAACAAAACCGGCACCGCCGCAATAATCGGTGTTTCGCTCAAAAAAGTTATCCGAAGTGGCATCATTTCCAAAGATATCCACCCGGTTAATTTGCAAATGAAACGATTGCGGACTTGTCCAAACCAGGCTGCCCATGCGGCCATTCCCAACCGGCATACCTTCCTCGCTCCTACCGACTGGTTGGGTGTAGTGCAGATCGGCATTGGAAATCAGTTTTTGGTGATCAACCTGCAACAACCCCGGGGCCTTTTGGCTTTGTCCCAACACCTCCGTGCTCGAAAAAAGGATCAACCCCAGATATAAAAGATGAGCATATTTCATAATCACTTTTCTATTTTACTGATAAGTTAACCATTCCTGATTTTGATTGAGATCCTGAAACAAGTTCAGGATGACTCTCTCAAGTTGGTATTCGTCTTTACTAACAGCCTACTGATCAGGATTATCCGTTTATAATTTTATGTTTTTTGGGCTGAGGCGGACAGCAAAGCCTCCCCGTTCAAGCATGTCGAACGATAGCTTGCCTGACTTATCCATCGTTTGTGTTTGGCGTTGCATCATCTCGTGTGTTTCATCCTTAAAGATCAACACATCGTATTCCTTTCCCTCTGCAAGAAAGTCGAGAGAAATGTCAGCCGTACGCGCAGCATCGGTCATTCCGCCGATAAACCAATCCTGTCCGTGGCGGCGGGCAATAACGATGTGACTGGCAGGCAGTCCATCAATAAACCGGGTTTCATCCCAGTTGGACGGCACGTCTTTGATCATTTCCCTGCCCGGCCATTCCAATAGCTTTTTCCCATGTTCAGCATAAATCATCAAGCCAGCTTCGTAAATGATCGACATCGCCATTTGGTAAGCGTGTGTCCCAGGCGACCGTTCGAAATGGACAATCGTATAACTGACCGGTCCCATTACGTTTCGCACATACGGGATGGTCAGGTCGTTGGAAGCCGGTTTTGTCCGGCGCTCCATTCCGTCAACCCCTTCGAGGGTCATCAGGTTGGGGTATTGCCTGCGTTCACCTGTTGGAATGGTGTTTCCGTGAAGCTCCAAAAGAAAACTGTTTTTGATGCCCAACTCAAAGATCCAGTCCCTCATTTTCAGGCTTTGTTGCGTATCCTGGTAGTCTTTCCATTCCTTCGGATTTTCGCTGAGCGTGTTCTGGTCGAAGAAATCGATCTTGGCGCCCTTCAGCCCCCAATCAGCATATTGTCCCATTGTTTCAACCGCCTTTTCATAAGTATCAAACTCCCGCGTGTGTGCCCAGCCAATGACACCAACATTTTTGGAATCCGCATATTTCGTGATAACGGGAACAGTGTCATTACCGCCCCATTTTTCAGCAAAGCGGGCATCGGCCATGTAGTACTCCCATCCCATTTCTGCTGTGACATCAATCCACATCCGGGGCTTGTCACCGTCGCGGGCAATAAAATCCCACATTACCCGTCCGGGCCGTATCCAATCTTTTAAAGTTCCGTCAGCATTCAAAAGAGCTGGGTCAGTGGGAGGGTTCAGGTTTTCAACCAAGTAAGACTCCACAATTTTCGAAGGGGTTTTCGGTGAAATAATAACCATTCTCCAGGGCGACTGAAAAGGTAGCGATGCAACAACGGGCCCTATTTTTGCCTGGTCCAGCGGAAAGGCATAACGAAACGAGGAACCCGTGCGGTCAAAATGCGCCTGAATATAATTTCCGTTCGTGGCAGCCTGCCCCATCAGTATAAAGTGATCTTGGTCTTTCAGGTGTGCCAACACCGGGTTTGACATCCGGTCGCCTTCAATTGGGCCGAGTGCGCTTTCGTAGCCATACCTGTTGGGATGGTTTTGCCCGTAATAAGTCAGGTTTTCACCAGCCAGGTTGATGGTACTGCTTTCTTCCAAAATTTCAAGCTCACCTTCACCGGGAATAATAAACCGGAACGCGATGCCATCGTTGTAAACGCGAAACAATACATCAATCTGCTGCCCGTCTTTGCTGAATTGCAGTGTTTGTTCGTTGGCATGGTTGCGGTATGTGGATGATTTGCCGTGCGGAAGAGTGTAGGTTTCATCAATCACTTGAACTGCCTTTCCCGTTAGTTTCATCCCGCTCCGGAAATCCACCTCTCCGGTATGAATACCAATAGGGCTGGAAGTGATAATCCCCTGTCCGTGGCTTTGAACCTGGTAGTTCAGCCTGCCGGTTTCTTTATCGTACATCAAGGTAGCCGTGATGTTTCCATCCCGCGACGATACGGTGAAATCTTTATCGGTGCCACAGGCACTCATCAAAAGCATCGTTACAATCATTGAGATATTAAAAAAAAGTCGTTTCATTTATTTACATTTTGTCTGGTTAATATTTTTTGTTGAGTGTGATTTTCAACTCTGATTGTTGGTCCCAGTTGGTGTCTACAAGCTTTTTGCCTTCCTGAAAAACCAAAACCCGGATCAAATTTCCATTGCGATAAGCTTCGACATCAAAATCAGTCTGAAAAGCTTTTATATTCTTTAGCTTCATATAGTCCCATCCTGACGGCAAAAGCGGTTTTATACGAAAAGATTTAAAACCCAGCGGTTCAATGCCGAACAAGCCTTCGGTAATCACGCGGCAGTACAGCCCGGATTCAGCCGACAAGTGTCGCTGGTTTCCTTCAGGCCAGGCTTCCACTGGATAGGGAACAGGTCGCCCAACAAACGCCTGGAAGAATAGTAAGCCAAATATTTCATGGTTTCATCTGTAGCACCGGCGGCCAAAAGCCCTTTAAACGCATGCAAAGTTGAGCGGTCCCAAAAGGTCTCTGTTCCTGATTCCGTGAGCAAACCGTTGCCAGTCCACAAGTAATCGGAGAAAAGCGCTTTCATGGTTTCATCTTTACGGTCATAAATGTTCATATTGAGGGGATAACAAATCCAGGCCCTGAGTTTTGTGTTGCCCTTATAATACTGGTACGTATCAAATCCTTCAACATTGGCCCCAAAATATTCCTCAATCGCGATTTTCAATTTGGCTGCTCGTTCATGATATAAACTTGCTTCTTCATTCTTATTCAGGGCGGTTGCCAGATACGAAGCGGCCAACAATCCGCCATAAGTCAAGGAGTTAGTAGCTAAATTATAATCACCATTTTCAAAGCGGTTTTCCAATTCATCCGAATCTGAAAAGATCACGCCGTCTGCCGACTTTTTTCGTTCTAAATATTCCAGGCACCATTCAATCAGAGGCCACAATTCCTGAGCTGTTTGTTTTTCACCATAGGCCAGAGCAAAACGGGAAGCACCATAAGCAATCATAGCCTGGTCACCTCGGTCTTTGGCGCCATGCCAGGTTCCGGCGCCCTCCGCGATAATAGAACTGGGAATCGGGTTAAACTCAGGATTCATAAACCGGGCAAAATGACGAAAAGAATTAATGGCAGACTCATTGCCATTCAGGTTACCCAGAAACGGGAAAAAAGGATTGATATACTCTGCCTGATCATTGGCCCAAATAGCGGCGTAATACGATCCTCCGCCCGGTCCGTGCATTAGGCCACCTTTAGTATCGTAAATACTTTCGGTCGCCCTTATCTTTGCAAATGCAAATTCCCGGTCAATAGTATCGTTTGGTGTATCAAGTACCAGACTTTCCTGAAGTCCGCTAATCAATCTTTTCCTTTTTTCCAATTCAAAAGAAGGTGAAAAAGAATGCGGATCAATAACCGATCTCCGGGCAGAACAGATCACGGCAAACTCCATGACATCATCGGGGCCAATTTTGAAGGCTCCTCTTTTATTTGAGTTTGCACTCACCACATATTCGCCGTAAATCCCTTTTTCCGGATCGGTTGCCTCTTCAAAACTGTATGGCTCAATTTCAACTTTACAGGAAGTAGATGTACCATTTTTTAGTTTGATGATCTCAAAAACTGCTGCCTTGTCAACCGAAGGAAAAATAGTCCGTTCAACCGCCAGGGGTGTATTGGTTCGGCTTACAGTCCCGATAGTCCCATTCAGGCAGAAGCTTTCCGGAAATTCTTTTAATTCAATTCCATCAACTTTTATGAGCGGCTGCTTTTGCTGATCAAATTCATGTGAAAGGTGGGACCGTGTTTTATTGGGTTTAAAACGGAACATTGGAAAAATAAGCTGCTTTTTCAGTAAAAGTGTCCCGTCGTCGTTGGTTCCATAATGAATAATGGCCGAAACATGCATTCCGCTCATTTCCACGTGGTCGTTGTGAGCTTGATCTGGATTGACATTCCATCTGATTTCTCCCTCGTCCGTCATTCTCCATCGATTTTGAACTGGTTGTGCTCGAGAAATGAAAATCGTCACCAACACCATCAATAAAATCAATTTTATTTTTTTCATAAGTCGTTCGTTTTTTGATGTAAAAATACTCTGCAAGCAAAGACAGGACTGTTAGATTTGTCCCTAATTCTGTCGGTTTTGTTTTGAATTCACCAGGCTATGTCCGCCATCAAAGAAATAGTGTATCGTTTTCACAAGTTAGGCTTTTCACATCCTTCAGATTTGTTGGCGATTGTTTCCATTTGTTCTTGTAAAACATGGAATTTCGGATGCTAACATCTGAAGAATTAAATAGCCTGATCACATGGTTACTTTCTTCAGGTTTGACCATTTTTACTGAATCAATTTTTACCCCAACCACGTCATCCAGCAACACAGCAAACCTGCTGTCTTCTTTTTCAAAATTGAATGAGCAATTTTTAACTTCAAGGTTTTTCGCATGACGCACCCAAAGTCCGTACGATGGCTGAATGCCCAGGTTTGAAACATTGTACTGGCCCACGCCAAGTTCCTTTGGCGATCGTTCTGCGTCTTCAGGTGGATTTCCGCCTTTCGCCAAAATATGGATATCATTGAACACGATGTTGGTGACGTACCCGGTATGTTTTCCGTTGGGAAGTTTAAAATTCAACCCGCCTTCAACAATTGCGGATTCAGGCAGTTTATAGCCGGCTACGATCGGAGAAGCTTTACGCTGCGTTCCGTCGTATGATTTCCACCTTTCGCCCCGGAAAGAGCTTCCGCCATAAACTTCAGCAACATCAATTCCATTCAGCAAAATATTTTCAACAACCCCAATATTAATATTTGTACAAAGCAGTTCGTCCCGGACTTCGCCATTCTCAGCAAACCGGTATCGCTCCACATCAGCGCCGAGCACACGTCCCCTGTTTGAAATGGAAATAAAAAACGGGGTTGTAGCCCGATACATTTTCGAACGGGAATGGATGGCGCCGGTATGTCCGCAATTCAGATGAATATCTCTGACATGTCCGCCATCGTTGGTTGAGATAGAAAACCCGGCCTTATTGGCACCAAGCACATAAATGTTGTCAACACAAACATCAGTAATGTCATCAGCCGTTTCGGAGCCAATCTGGAAAAGGTTGCAGTTGGTGTCGCCAATAATGTTGCGGACTTTGTAATTTTTTGCCGGGCGGGTAAATCCCAGCGAACAATCGGAGCCCAGCTTGACGATATCATCCGAACTGACTTTGCAGTAAATGTTGGTGACGGCAACATTGTTGCACCCCATAAAGTCATAAATATCGCGGACATTCGACGTGTTGAATTTTCCAAAGTAGGTGTTGTGAACCTGAATGTTGTCCGTACCGGTAGCCAGCAAAACAAAATGCCCGCCCCGGTCAATGTTCAGCATGTTTTCACAATCAAAATCTTTGGAGCCGTCCTTTTCGATGTAGTATGGCTCATCTGTTTCGGGATCGTACCACAGGTCTTCGTCCCTGGAAATGCCGCCAATTTCTACGTTCGTGCATAACTTAAATGTGAACATTTTATCGGCACGGTTATCCGGTGAGTTGTTCATGACCTTGTCACTGGTATTCAGATTGCCTTCGCCTGTGATCCGGCCGTTGCCAATGATCTTTACATTATCAAGGCGTTCCCCGAAAAACATCGTATTTCTAAAATAAGTATGCCCGACATCCTGTTTGGTAAGGTAATTTTCAGGATCGTCATAAGGGCCGGTATCGGTGGGCGACAAACCAGAACGGTACTGTTTATCGCTGAACCACGTAAGCTCAGGAGCATCCGCGCCTTTCAGCATTTTGATAGTTGCACCTTTTTCCAGAAAGAGACAAATATTGCTTTTAAGATGGATCGTCCTAACGCCATAAATTCCTTCGCTAAAGAGCAAAGTTCCTCCGCCCAACTCGTTCAGATAGTCAATCGCTTTGTTGATTTGCTCCGTATTATCGTGATTGCCATCAGCCACCACACCATATTGCTTGGCATCCAGCTTTCCAGATTGAAACCATGCCTGATTGGACCCGCCTTGGTTTTCACCACCTTTTACATCCAGTTTAAAAGCGTAGAGCAGGTTCGGACTCAGCTTGTCGACTGTGACTGAACCGGCATCAGGTGAAATTGCAGAAGAAGTAGTTTGCCATGTTTTCCCTTTGTCTGTCGATTGCAGCAAGGTGATTTGTGATGCTTCGGTCACGGGAGTCCAATGAAATGTGGCCGCTGTATTGTCACCTGCTCCAGTGTCGGGCAAACGCGCAAAGTCTGCAACATTGCGAACAACGGTTATTTGGGCTTCTGAAACAGGACTGCGGTATAATTCGGGTTCGGCTGTGGTATAAACAGCTTTAAAAACATAGTTGCCCGCATGTTTTATTTTTACCCAATAAATCCGGATCCGAAGGTCAATTCCATTCAGCGGGCGCAGGTCAATGTTTGAAAATACTATCTTCTGTCCCCCATCACCCTCATCGATGATTTTCACTTGGCCTACCTGTTTATAAGAATAATTGGTTCCTGTCCGGCCAATTGGCTGAGCCGCCAGTTCACTCAGTTTTACCTCCCCCCTGCCAATCACATCCACTGTTGTATTTTCCATCGTAATATGCACTTCGGAAGGAATATGTAATTCTACTGTGGTTTTCGGATTGCGTTGTCCGGCTGTAAAATCAAGAATCAGATCGCAAGCGCTTTCGGCGCGGATGGTATCCTGATGGAGGACCAACTTGCCGGACAATGCCATTTGTTGAACGCCTATGGCGTAAACCCGTTCCGAAGTTCCACCTAAAATATGCAACACATCACCAGCTTGCAATTCCCCTTCAGTTTTCAAGTTTCCATCCTTGCTATAAACCGTATAACTGGAATTGCGGCTATCCACAATTAGTTGTTCTGCCAACCGGCTGACGGTTACCCCCGTCGAAACCGGTCTCTGATCTTCAGGCGAATCAACACCAAATAGCTTGGTAAAACTGGAAACCAGGATCACCGAATCCTGCGTGATACGAAGAATATTGGGTGACTGAGGCACAGATTTAATATTGATTGTGGCACTGCACAAGCTCGACAAGATCAAGCAGAAAAAGATACTGAAATAAATCTTCCGGGTTAAAAACATTGCTGCCTATTAAACTGAAGGTTGCATTATCCTAATTTCTTGTAAATCAATTCGATTCCCTTTCCATTTTCCGGATCGATATTCCTTGAATAACGGCGAGTCTCATCACTGTCCCAATGTTCGTGCACGCCCAAACTGGCAACTTGTTTTCCCGCCTGCATATATTTTGTTCCTGATGGAGGGTTTTCGGCCAAAGCCAGTTCATGCAGGTAATCATCGGCATTTTCCCGGATCAACATCCACGGACGGTTCTGATTATCAGGATCGATATTGTTTTTCGTTTGCGAATACAGGATGTCCAAACCAACCGAATCCAGCGCCACTCCATCCAAAGAGGCCAAAATACATGACGGCCATTCGGGATTGGCATACGGATACGTTTTATTGAAAAAAGGCGCGTTGGGAAAATGAATGGCATAGGATGAATGTTTCCGCGCAGAATATAATCCATCGAGCATGTATAAAATTGTTTTCCGGCCGAGGTTGGGCGATGCTTCCAAATCGACAATTGGGGTATAAGCGTTTGGTTTTGCATCGCGGACAGTATTTATAGCTGCATGCAAGTCAGATGGCCCTTCAATACTGCCGAAATTATTTTTGCCGGTCAGCGTAACGCCGGTTTGCCCTTCATCTCCCTTTTCCATGTTTGAATAGGGATACGAATGACACTTCAGCATTGCCAAGTTAATAAGATAGGTGGCATCCATCACCTGCTTGGGGATATTGGCTGCCCTTTCATAATTGGCACTGTTGGAATATTCAATGCCTTTTACCCACTCCGGCTGCTCCAAGCGGCTGAAATCACCGTATATCGGATGCTTTTGCTCATCCATAAGCTCCCGTTCCTGCATAAACCGGACATCCTTGAAATCTTTCCATATTTTTTGCAATACTTCCTTATAAACGGTTCGCTTCGCTTCATAAACCAGAATTTTATTCTCAGGAACCCCAGCGTATTTAACCAGTTGTTCCACCACAGCATAAACTGTTTGTGGGGTTACATCGGTGTAGTTATTGGTCCTGGACGACTTTCCTGTTGAATTCATGTTCACCTTCACAGCAACAATCTCACCTTCTTGATAGCCCTTTTCACCACGTCCGACAGTATCATTGTGATACTTAAAAATAGCCTTCCAAGCCTGGTCGGGTTTTTCCTTTCCGCTTACTTTGGCAATCACATCGGCCACCATAGCTGTAACGCGGTCCTGATCCGTATTCTCGTCCAGCCACCAGGGGCTTTCCATTGATTGCCACTCACCACCCCAGTGTGCAGCTCCAGGGGCATGTGCCCAAGCAACACGACCAGGAAAAATGCCTCTCGTGGTACCTACCGGCCGATTGATACAGTCCGGCTTCCAGCTATATTTTGTCGCCGGTTTTACGGGATCCTGTTGCCCCGAAAAAGGTATGCCATGTAGCAAAGCCGGAGAAACAGAAGTTGTCAAAACTCCTAAGCCAACTTGCTTTACAAATTTTCTTCTGTTTGTCATTTTATTTAGTATTCCAAGAATCTTCATTAACAATAGTCACAAAACCACATCGCCCAACTTTGGGATAGTGAAATTTATTTTGCTGCTTTGATAGTCAGCGTCTAACCAGAGAAAGTAGCTAAAACATACCTTCACTCCGCTGTTTATAACATTCGGAGTGAAGGCATTGACTGCACAATACATTTAATATGGAGCGTTATTGGCCCACTTGTCCTTCATGATGTTCATCACATTTTGCGGAATCGGCCAAAGATTGGTCCCATCCCATTTACATTTTGCAGGGTTTGCGACGTTCGGATCGACATTTTTCGGCGGAATCACATCTTTCAAGATGTCCCAACGGATCAGGTCGTAATGGCGTACGCCCTCATAAGCCAGCTCAACACGACGTTCATTACGCACGATTTCCCGGGTGAGCGATGTTTTGGCCGGCATTTCGACACCTTCCCGACCCCGGACATCGTTTAGTGCCTTCAGCGCCCGAGGGTCAGAACCTTGTCCCGACTCGACCATCGCCTCGGCATACAATAACAACAAATCAGCGTACCGCATCAACACCCGATGCTGAAAACTAATCCTGTCGCGTGCTTGGATGAGCACGGGGTTCACGCCTTTTTTCCATGCCATGGAATGTCTTGGAATTGAACCTTCCGACAAAAGACTTGTTGTTCCGAACGGAGGAAAAGTACCCGCCGAATACGAATATACCCTTCCCGAATCATCCAATTTATAAGTGAATGTTCCCGATTTGCTGTCATTCATAACCCAGGGATCTCCCACCATAATAAGTGTCATATGCTTTCGGGGGTCATCCACACCCGGCGATTTTTCTTCAAATGCCCGGGCCAAATCCCACAGCGGATAGCAAGACATGCGGCTACCGGTATATTGGTCAAACTGGTGCATATCATCAGGAGAAGAGTACATCACCGAAAACATGATCTCCGGATTATCCTTTTGATCATCAAAGAAGATCCCGGCGTAATCATCTGATAACTGAAACGGGTTGTCTGAAGCGCCGATGAGCGAATAAGCAGTAGTTGCCGCCTCGGCGAACATATTGTTATTCATCAGAATGCGGGTTTTAAGAAATATTGCTGAACCCTTTACCGCGTGTCCGTTGGAATAGGCAACCTGAGGAAGCCCGGCAATCGCTTCATCGATATCTTTCAACATCTGCGTTACAACTTCACTTTTGGCCGTACGCGGAGAGTCCAGATAAGGCGTGTCGGCTGTTACTGATGTTGTAATGAGCGGCACATCGCCAAAATGCTGCACCAACAGGTTATAGAAATAGCAGCGGTTAAACAGTGCTTCGCCTTTGTATTTTTTATATTCGGCATCGGTAAGCACGGCCTTCACTTCGTCGCGATCGATATTATCCAGAAAAAAATTACAATATGCAACACCCTGCCAGCACGCTGTCCACATTTCGGAAGTTGCTCCCCCAATTGCAGACGTAAGCCCTCCCTGGGCAATATTCTGCAGGCCTTGAAAGCCCGAGGTTGAATACGCATTGTCCGTAAGGGCCTCGAGATCCATCGACGAGCCATTGCCCGATCCCATACCACCGATAACCATCGAACGGTACCTGAGGTAGGTTGGCACTAGGGCTTGTGCCACTTCGCCTGAATTTCTGAAAAATGTCTCCTGGCTCAATTGGTCTAAAGGTTGCCGGTCGAGATAATCTTCGCATCCTGACAGCAAGGCCCCTGCGAACATCAAACAAGCTACTATTTTATTATATTTTTTCATCGTCATCAATATTAGAATGTTACGTTTAAACCGAATGTAAATATTTTAGACTGGGGATACATCGCGTCGCTGGAGCTCTGGGTTGTACGTTCCGGATCAATTGCTCCATCGAAAAACTTCGTAAACGTTAGCAGATTATCAGCCGATACATAAAATCTCATATTCTGAATAAGCGCTTTTCTGGTGAACGTTCTCGGCACATTGTATCCCAGTTGAATGTTTTTCAAACGCAGATAGGATGCATCGCGCAGGAAAAAAGAAGAATACGACGATTGCATAGGGCCATATCCGTCCATGTAAATATGAGGGATGAAGTTTGAAGTTCCTTCGCCATCCCAGGCATTGCGCCAAAATACCGGAGGTGCCGAAGCTTGGTTGAACGGCGAAATTCCCCAGCTTGAAACATAGAGCTTACGTCCTTCAACCCCTTGGAAGAACATGTTGAGGTCGAAATTTTTATACGAAAGATTGATATTGCAGCCATAATTAAAATCAGGGAATACGCCTGATACCGGCGCACGGTCGTAGGTAGCATCCACCTTTCCATCAGGCACGCCATCCGGCCCGCTTATGTCTTTGTATCTGATGTCGCCTGGTTTAAGTTTAACGGCCCCGGCATATGATGGTACCGGGCCATCGTCAATCTCGTCCTGATTCTGATAAACCCCGTCCTGAACTAGCACATAATAGGTATTCCAGGGCATACCTTCACTGCGCAGGTTGACTCCGCTAATCTCGTCGGCTCCATACGAAACAAGTGTATTTTTATACGCATCGATGTTAAACTTGACGTTATAATGGAATTGGCCAATCCTGTTTTCATGCCCCAATACCAACTCCCAGCCGGTGTTTTTCATCTTGCCCTGGTTAACCGTCGGGCCGTTGATCCCAACAAAGTTGGGAACCTGCAGCGATCGAAGAATATCGGTTGTATTTTTCACGAAATAATCGACCGAACCATATAGTTTTGAGCCAAACATGCCGAAATCAACGCCGACATTTGAGGTTGTGGTGGTTTCCCATTTGATGTTTTTATTGACCATCGAATTGCTGTAATACCCGGTTGTCATCGTGCCCCCGAAATTATAATTGGCCGATGAAAGCGTTGCCTGGTATGGATAGTTCCCGATATTCTGATTACCGAGTTGTCCCCACGAGGCCCGCAATTTCAGGTTATTGACAATCGAACTTGCAGATTGCATAAAATCTTCTTGAGAAATGCGCCAACCGAGCGAAACAGACGGGAACATCCCCCAACGCCCATCACGTGGCAACCTAGATGTGCCATCGTAACGGACATTGGCTTCGAACAGGTATTTTCCTTTAAAATCATAGTTGACCCGTCCAAAAAATGACCGCAATGCCCAATCGCTCACGTCGCTGCCATTGGTCATACTCGGGGTCGGCCCGATGCTCAGATACCATTTGTCCGTAATAGTATATCCTGTCCGGTATCCTTCGATCATACTGCTGAGGTAATCTTCCTGGCTGTAACCGGCCATCAGATTAAGATTGTGCTCGTCATTAAATGTTTTCTGATAGTTAAGTGTTCCATAAAGCGTGTATTGTTTGGAACGTCTGTTCCGTTGACGGAAAGTCTGCGCCGAGGTTGAAGGACGGTACTCATATTCGCCGTTCTCATCCGCCAGAAATACATAATTGTCCCAGGTCGCATTCATAATTTTCGCTTCGGATTCGGTAAATTTAACAGCGCCTTTAATTTCGGCATTGAGACCCTTTATGATCTCTACATTCAGATATGTACTTGCCAGAATGTAATTTTCATCGATAAGCTGGCCTCCTCCGTCATTAGCTTGTGCAATCGGGTTTTTGTTTCCGCCTTTGTTATAATAAGCGTATGCAGACCAACGGCCACTTCCGTCGGGAAGCTGGGGGGTCATAAGCGGGCTGCCGGCATAAGCCGAACGCATTTGGTCGCGTGAAGCGTTCATATTGTCAATGTCGGTATCGTTGAATGAAGTGTCGTGGCGTTTGCCGTAATTCATTGACACGTTGGCCCCAAAAGTAACCCGTTCAGTTAACGATGATTTAAAATTCAACTGGGCATCGTAACGTTTGAAATCGGTACCTATCAACAGCCCATCCTGACTTTTATAACCTAAACCGGCATTGAACGTAGTGCCACCTTTACCTCCGCTAACACTCAGAAAGTGTTGCTCCATCGGAGCTGTACGCAGGAGATAATCCAGCCAGTCGGTGTTGGGATACTGCTCAGGATCATACGTCGGGTCATTGGGATCCTGGCCCCGGCGGTACCGGTCAATTTCGGCTTCTGTATATCGCCAGCCGGTGTTAATAGTTTGTGAAAAATCGATGGCTTTATTGATAAACTCCATGTACTCGACCGAATTGGTGATGCGTTTCATTGGCTTGGTCGGGTCCTGGAGTGAATAGGTAAAATTATAATCTACACTTAAACGTCCCTGCACACCTGTTTTCGTGGTTACCAAAATTACCCCGTTGGCTGCGCGTGACCCATAGATTGCCGCTGAAGATGCGTCTTTTAGCACAGAAACACTTTCAATCACATTGGAATTTAATTTTTCCAGATCACCTTCTACCCCGTCAATAAGTACCAATGGGTTACTTCCTGCCGAGCTGAACGTTCCCATACCCCGGATACGTATTTCCACGCCTTCATTACCCGGCATCGCAGAATTTTGTGTAATCTGAAGTCCGGGCACACGTCCCTGAAGCAATGAAGAAGTATTTGGCGCTGCACGGGAAATAAGTTCGCTCGAATTTACCGTACCCACAGAACCAGTAAGATTGACCTTTTTTTGCGAACCATAGCCCACTGCCACGACTTCCTCAATTCCGATTGTCTCTTCCTGAAGGACGACATTGATATTGGTTTGGTTTGCCACCACTACTTCCCGGGTCCTCATCCCAACAAAAGAAAAAACCAAGGTGCCGTTGGCAGGTACATTGGGGAGTGAATAGCTTCCATCAAAATTGGTGATAGTACCTGCGATTGACCCTTTCACAATAACGGTCACGCCAGGAATGGGCTCTCCGCTTTCGGCCGTGACCGTGCCGTGCACCGACAAGGACTGCTGCATAAATCCCCGCGACGGATCTTTGGGGAGGATTACAATGACCCGTCCCTTTATTGCGTAGCCTAAATTTTCGCTTTTAAGAAGGTCATCCATAATATCGGTAACCTGTTTGCCTTGGTATTTGCCAGAAAAGGTTCGTTTTGAACTGACCAATTCATCTTTATAGATAAAGGAATATTCTGTTTGTTCCTCCAGCACACCAAGTACCTCTTTCAGCGTCATATTTTCATATTCGACGCTTATCCGTTTTTCCCGGGTTTGAGACACGACAGCAGACGATTGTATAAGAAAACCTAAAATAAATATTAGCTGTAGCTTCATAATAAGAAAAATTTTCCGTCGCTGAAAAGACTGTAGCTTTCCATTGACCACGTTGTTTTTTTTCATAATTTTGAACTGTTTTGTGATTAATATGACTGTTAACACGAACACAATTGATGGGGGATGTGGGGCATTCCCCGTCTTTTTTATACCATAGGCTATTTCGTTTTTAATAACTATTTCCGCTCGATCACAAATTCGCGGAACCCAATCCGGGAGTATTTAATCGGTAAGGTTAGCTGAATTGAATTCAGTACTTGCCAGATTGTTTCTTCATTTTTGAAAACCCCGGAATAAACAATATCGTTCAATTCATCATTTTCCATTTTAATGTCCACATCATACCAGCGCTCCAGCCTGGCAATTAGCTCGCTAAAAGTCACCCGGTCGAAGTCGAAACGGCCGTCTTTCCAATAGCCGGATTGAATGGTATTGGTTTCGCTGATCACGAGGCGGTTATTTTTGAACGCCACCATTTGCCCGGGCTCCAATTCAATTTTTTGACCACCTTTTTGTATTTGTACATGCCCTTCAATGAGGGACGTCTCCACCCGGTTAAAATCATCGTAAGCCATTACGTTAAACTTAGTGCCAAGTACTTGTATGTCATATGCATCTGTTTTTACAACGAATTGGGCCCCATCCCGTTTTTCAACTTCAAAATAGGCTTCGCCCGTAAGTTTCACCTGGCGGTTACCATCCATAAAATTATTGGGGAAGGATATGGTTGACTCTGAATTAAGCCAAACCCTGGAGCCATCAGGCAGAATCAATTTTGATTTTTCGCCGCGCGGGGCATTGGTTTCAAACCAGGCAACCTCTTGTTGCTGCCGGCTTGTCATCAGCCAGGCCAGTGAAAAGCTTAACGCGGCTACAAGAAAAAACAAAGCCGCGACACGCGAAACAGACACATAAAGCCGACGTGTTTTCAGGATTTTGTTTTTCCGGGACCGATCGCTGCCAAACAGCTTTTCCCTGACCGATTTGTAGGAGCCCGGCAACAACTCGTGGCTGATCTTTTCGGGATCGAGTTCATCTTTCAGTTTGCAAAAGAACTCTCTGTTTTTCGGGTCTTTTTTGATCCACTCCGCCAGTTCGGCTTCTTCCGTTGCCGGCAAGCTTCCATTAAAATAAGACTGGATTTTTTCTTTTATGGCGTTTTCGCTATTCATCTCAATTCTTTTTCAGTTATGGAACACTTGCGGAGGCTGTTTACCCTACCCGATAGTTTAAAAAAAATCCAAATCCGAAATAATCAAATAATAATGAGTTGAGGTTATTTCAAATTGCTTAAAATGAGCAGGATAATTTGTATGGGGAGGTAGCCTTGAAACTTATCTCGAAAAATGACCAAAGCTTTTGAAATATGCTTCTCTACACTTTTTAGGCTGATATTCATTTGGTCAGCAATTTCTTTATTCTTTAAGCCTTCGATCCTACTTTTATGAAAAACTAGCCGGCATTTTTCTGGTAAGGAATTAAATACTTGATCAATTTGCTCCTTCAGTTCTTTTTCAATTAAAACATAAGGCTGGTCGCCCACCATATCAATATGGTACAATTCTTCACCAAGAAATTGGTCCCTGACTTTGGTTTTCAGGTTATCAACAACCTTGATATGGCGAATGTAATTCAGGCTGGCATTCCTGACCATCTTATACAAAAAAGCTTCGGGCTGTTCCATGCTAAAGGTATCGCGGGTTTCCCAAAGCTGGATAAAAACATTCTGGACAACATCATTTGCCAAGCCACTATCATGGATTATTTTAAAAGAGAATGCATACAACCTGGGAAAATATAGTTTATACAACTTCTCAAAAGCAGCTTCATCACCTTTTGCAACAGACTGGAACAATTTGATATGTACCGGTACTTTCAATTCACACTTTTTAAATAAAATCAGCAACAAAATGTTGCACCGAAGATACGAAAATAGGAGATGGTGTTCCTGTACCGTCCCGTTATTCCACCAGCCAGATTCCCGGGTGCCGGACCGGCAGGTTCCGGATTACCTCGGGATGCGAAGGATCAGCCGGCAATTGCAGGTAAGTTTCAATATAGGCTGAAT
>OBJA01000486.1_pt1 | contig 34553 bp, 31 predicted proteins | sample 1519751 | NCBI WGS metagenome assembly OBJA01 (sample SAMEA3881238, study PRJEB22517) | soil metagenome | biome: lake sediment; feature: soda lake sediment; material: sediment, water from around vicinity | place: India | collected 2013-12-23 | depth 3 m
CAAAAACCACTCCCACCTTCATGTTCTTCATGTGCTTCGTGGTTTGAAATGTCCCTCAAATACCTACCTTTATGTCTCTGAAAAATAAATTCCCAACCCGAGTACTTATATATTCTATTATGTCAAAAAACGCCTTTCGGCGTCCTTTGGGTTTTGACAAAAACGAAACAAAGACTTTTCCTTTATACCAAAAACCTTCGTAAAGAATGATCCAACCCGAGCATGCTTTAAGGAGGGAGGGGTCCTCCCACTAAACCCTCACCCGGCCGCTCTCATAGACTGGCACGACGTCATACAGACCCACTTGGGCGCAGTAAAGGATATCCTCACCGAGTCCTAGCTCTGTTAGATCCTTCCCATGCGCCGTCTCGGCCAATCCCTCAGGCAAACCCTTGGTTTTCTCCATGTTTTGATAAGCCAACCGACTAAGAACCGCCGAGTCTGACAGAGATAATTTCTTCTTTTTCCCAAAGAGCGTCACCAGGCGATGAACGATCATCCCTGCGCAGACAAAGTCTTCCAATGCCAAACTGCCATTTCGACCCGAACAGACCAGAAGCACATCATCCTCTTGACGAAGCGCCTCGACAACAGCAGGTAGATTTAGAAAAGACCCAATCAACACCCGTTTACCCGATTGCGACCAGCGAATAGCCACTGTACCGTTGGTGGTACAAAGCGCTGCTTTCTTTCCTCCAACCACCTCTCGAGTGTACTCCAAGGGAGAATTCCCAAGATTCAGTCCGGGAATCGGCAGTCCTCCCCGTTCCCCACCGGTTAAGCATTGATCTTCTCCTAGATTCTTAGCCAATTGTATGGCTTCACTGGGATCAGCTACAGGAATAACCTCCGTGGCGCCATTTGCCAGCGCTGTTACAATGGTGCTGGTGGCTCTTAGAATATCCAATACGACGAACGTCTTATCACTCTGCTCCCGGTTGGGTTGGTTCCCCGGGTAAGGCAGCACTTCAATCCGCATCAACCTTCACCTTCTCCTTCTCCTGGAAAACGCTTTCCCGCGCTTCAACGGCTTTCAACGGCTGGATTAACTCGGCGATAGCCACGGAATCCAGCTTCCAACAAGGTCCCTCAAATTCTCCCGGCAATGTATGCGCTTGGATTTCCATCTCATCACCCATCTCTTGGGCAAAACGGGCTAATGACATCATCTCCATAAAGGACAGATCCGTTTTTACATGATTCCAGGCAATGCCATAGAGCTGATTCACCTTAAAAAGCATTCCCGGTTTCATTACTTTTTTAAGCAACGCTTTGACAAATTTCTGTTGCCTCTCCACACGTTTGATATCACCTAACGAGTCTTGGCGATATCGAACATATCCGAGAGCGTCTCGCCCCATAAGAACTTGTGGGCCCTTCTTTAGATCAATGCGCAATCCAGCGGAGTTATCCACATAAAACATGCGTTTATCCACATTAACTTCCACGCCGCCCACCAGGTCGACCCATTGGACAAAACCCTCAAAATCCACTTGAAGATAACGGTGAACCGGAAGTCCCGTCACTTGCTGAACAACCTGCATCGTTAGGGGGATTCCACCCAAAACATGGGCTGCATTGATCCTATCATCACCATGGCCTGGGATCTCCACCAAACTGTCGCGGGGCACTGAGATCAGTGTCACTTCTTTATTATCGGGTTGAATTACCGCTAACAGTAAAACATCAGCTCGCTGGCCTATTGTAGGTTTATCGCTAGTAACCGATAATGGAGAATCACTGTCAATACCTATAACTAAGATATTCAAGGGCTGGGATAAGGTCAACTCCGTCGTTACGACTTCCTGAACTCGACGGTAGCTTCGCCAAGCCCCCCAAAACCCGACAGCCGGTATAATAAGAACGATACCCATGATGATCATCTTCTTGGGTTGCGTGAGCCATTGTCTCAAAGCGTAACCCCCCTTTTGAAGAACGAACCCAAAAAAAGACGGCGGATAATCCGCCGTTAAGCATCGCCCTCGTTGGACGCGCTGTCTGTCGGCTCGAGTTGCCGCTCCATAATTTGGCGGAACTCTTCGGCTTCCAGCGTCTCCTTCTCTAGCAAAGCGTTGGCGATAGCATCCAATAAGTCTCGATTATCATTGATAAGGTTTACTGCTCGATCGTAGGATGCATCCATAATACGCCGCATTTCGCGGTCAATGGAAGCCGCCACTTCTTCACTGTAGTTGCGGTCCCGAGAGATATCTCGACCCAAAAAGACCTGTTCTTCCGCGCCATGACCAAAGGTCATATAGCCGAGTTCATCACTCATTCCATACTCTGTCACCATACGACGGACCATCTTTGTTGCACGTTCCAAATCATTCCGAGCGCCGGTGCTTATCTCTTGAAGCGCAACGGACTCAGCGGCCCGGCCACCAAGGAACATAATGACATCCTCCAGAAGCTCTGTTCGGGTAGCGTAGTGCTTATCCTCCAGAGGAAGCGCCAGCGTATAGCCGCCCATCTGACCCCGGGGAATGATTGATACCTTATGAATTGGATCCACTGTTGGCAAAAAGTAACCGACCAACGCATGCCCCGCTTCATGATACGCCGTCAACTGGCGTTCATTCTCATTCATCACTCGGCTTTTCCGTTCAGGACCAGCGATCACTCGCTCAACAGCCTCTTCACAGTCTTCCATCGTGATGGCCTTCTGCCCACGACGAGCAGCCAAAAGCGCTGCTTCATTCAGCATGTTGGCCAAATCGGCGCCGGTAAATCCGGGAGTTCGCCGAGCCAATACCGACAGAATGACGTCTTCTGCTAAGGGTTTACCTTTGGAGTGAACCTTGAGGATATCCTCCCGGCCACGAATATCGGGAATATCCAACGTCACTTGCCGATCGAAACGTCCAGGTCGCAGTAAAGCCGGATCCAAAACGTCGGGACGATTGGTAGCCGCTAAAATAATGATCCCGGAGTTGGGTTCAAAACCATCCATCTCGACGAGAAGTTGGTTCAATGTCTGTTCCCGCTCATCGTGTCCACCACCGAGGCCTGCACCGCGTTGGCGGCCCACCGCATCGATCTCATCGACGAAGACGATACAAGGAGAGTTCTTCTTCGCTTGTTCAAAAAGGTCACGCACTCGGGACGCGCCGACACCGACAAACATCTCTACAAAATCCGAACCGCTGATGCTAAGGAACGGAACACCCGCTTCACCAGCCACCGCCCTTGCCAATAACGTTTTACCCGTACCGGGCGGACCAATCAACAACACTCCCTTTGGAATCCTAGCACCCAACTCTGTAAATTTTCGAGGTTGCTTGAGGAACTCCACGATCTCAACGAGTTCTTCCTTAGCTTCATCCTCTCCAGCTACATCATCGAAGGTCACCCGAGTCTTCTCCTCGGCATACATCCGAGCCCGACTCTTGCCAAACGCCATAGCCTTATTTCCAGAGTTTTGCATTTGGTTAATGATAAAGAACCAACCAATGATGAAGATGACAAAGGGAAGCAGATACGGCAAGATGTTATTCCACCAAGAACCTGCTTTTTGTTGATACTCCCGCTTAACATTGGCCGGAGCCAATAGATTCTCATAAAACTCCGGTGTAAGCGCCGTGGGACCATTGGAGAAAAATGCCTCTTCTGCATTGCCTTTTGCTTTGAGTTTTCCTTCAATTCGACCCGTAGCAGTATCGATACTGACCTCCTTCACCTGGCCAGCCTCCACCCTTGACCGAAACTGGTCAAAGGAAAGACGGGTCGGCTTCACGGGGGCCCCTAACACACGAATGACTAAAAAACCTGCAATAAGCAGCAAAATAAGGTAGAAAATAGATTCCTTGACGAAGCGCAAACGTTTACCCCCTTTCCAAGGCCGTAAGACCATGGGTAATATTATACCATAGTGGTTATACAGAGACAACTATCCCATGAATTCAATGACTTCGGACAACGATCACAATGAATCGGATCATACTGCAATTCTATTCTCCAAGGACTTCAGGAATTCGATGATACTTAAAATAGAGAATTCGATCATCTGTAGCTTGAATTCGCGCCTTTTCTCCATGTCTGACGCCCACTACCCACCAGATCCGGTCTTCCATATCAACCAAGAGCGGGGTTTGTTCCCTACGTGTCCTGGCGATCTTCGAATCAATCATCAGTTTCTTGACCTTCTCCAAATGGGTACGGCCAAAAACCCTCATTCGATCTCCCATCCGTCGAGATCGCAAGACCAAATCGGGCGACCCTTTCGGGATGGCGAAATACGCCTCATCCATGCTCACGCCCTGCCAATCCAGGGGCAATTGGCTCCGGGTGATCCACCTCGCCTCCAAAACACCGCCGGGCCAAGGGGTGCGGCCAGGAATCGCCACGGGAACGCATTCCGGAATAACCTTGAACGGTGTATGAAGAAGTCCGCTTTGCATGACCATACGTTGATCGCTTACAGAGATGAACCCTGATCCCGGCAGCTGTATTCTACCCTGGGAACCCTTGCGCTCAAATCTCTGGATAATCCGGTTCTGATGTGAATATCCCAAGCGCTGATTCGGATTAAGACGATAAAACGCCTGTTTTAGCACAGCCCGCCGAAGCGGTTTAGGCAAAGCCTGCCACATTGGGGCCGACCAAGAAATCGTCTCGCCATTTTCGAACCACTCCAAACCATCTTCTCTCACCGTAAGCTCTTCTTCTTGCCAATCCCGCCATTCGGCGGCCATCGAAGCTAATTGCAATAGATGTTCGACGATTCGAGGCTGAATATGGACTAAATTTGGCAAAAGTTCGAGACGAATCCGATTTCGTAGATAGTGAGTATCGCGATTAGACCGATCTTCCATCCAAGTTAGAGCGTGTTCCCTTGCATAGTCCAGAATCTCATCTCGATGGATTGTCAGCATCGGCCGAATTAAATCCCCACGGATTGGCGCCATGCCGCTTAACCCCTCCGGGCTAACTCCCGTTAAAAGGCGCAAAAGCACCGTCTCTGCTTGATCGTCAGCGTGGTGTCCCAAGGCAATTCGTCTTGCTCCCCATACCAATGCCTGATGATTAAGAACGCGGTATCGCTCGTTGCGTGCCGCCATCTGAACGCTTTCACCACACTGTTCGGCGATCTCCCGAACAGCAATCCGTTCCACCACAGCCTGAACGCCTAAGCTTTCTGCATAACGACAAACCCACTCCGCCTCGCTCTCCGCCTCCGAACGCAGCCCATGGTGAACATAGACCGCCCGGAGCTTCAGATCCCAAGCGGGTTCCGTCAACAAATGAAGGAGGGCCACAGAATCGACTCCTCCAGAAACCGCAACTAAAATGCGATCTCCTTTGTCAAAGAGACCATTTTCCCCCGAGAATCGGGCTACGCGTTCTTTAACCGGATGCACGAATGAAAAGTCGCTCCTTTATATCCAAAAGTCGTCCTGATATAGAAATAGAACGGATTCTCTGGCACTAGAGTTTCCGTTCTTGCATTAAAACTCCTGCATTTTTAGAAAAAATTCATAATGCCTTCAGTTTATTTCGGGGTCTTCCTCCATCTGCTCTTGCAATTGAAGAACGACGACCGTCATGTCATCGCTCGCACCCACCGAAGAATCCCCGGCAGCGGCTCGAAGCAAAAATTGACCAAGAGCTTCCGGGCCCGTCAGATCCATTTTAGTCAAAGCTCTCCATATCCAATCATCTTTTTGTTCATTGATCTTACTATCCGACACACCATCGGTGACCATAACCACTAGATCGCCAGGTTCCAATTGAAACTTGGATGTCTCTGCATCCACATTGCTTAAGATACCGACGGGAAGAGATGTCGAACGAATTACGCTAACTTCTTTCCCGCGCTTTATATAGGTAGGAGCCGCTCCAATCTTGACAAACTCTGCTTCCGCCGTATAAAGATCCAAGAGCGCCACATCCAGTGTGGCAAAGGTCTCCTCCTGATTACGCAGAAGCAACACCGTGTTAACCATCTGCACTGCAAAATCTCGGTTTAACCCTGCCTTTAACAACTGTTCCAGAATGGAGATGGTGGCACTGCTCTCCAAAGCGGCTTTGGGACCGACGCCCATTCCATCACTGAGCATGCCGACAAAATAGCCCTCACGCAATTCCAACTGTGAATGGCTGTCGCCAGAGGTATTATATCCTTGGCGAGGGAGTTTACAGACCGCTGACTGCACCTGATATTTACGGGCGGGACAAAGTGTGAACCGACAGACCGCTTCGCCGCTGAATCGGCATTCCCGCTGCCAAACAATGAACTTCTGCCCCATAAGTTGGGAGACCAATGGCGCCACAACGAAACGACATTCCTGGCAACCTCCGCAACTATGTTTATCGATACGAATCTCCAAACGATCTTTTCCCATACTTAGTGCAACCAACTCACGCACCGTAAAACCCCAGCGATTAAAGGCGTGCTTCAGCTCATCTTCCAGTTCGGTGCGGAACTCTGCATTGAAGCGTATTTCTTGAGCCAAATTCGTCATGATGCTGGCGACGCCCTGAAGCTGTCCAGAGAGGAAGGACCGATTCTCTTCCAAACGGCGCTGCCAGTATACGGCTGTTTTTTGCTGTTCCATCCGGTGATTGATGGATGAAATCAATCGCATCTGCTGAAAACAGTCTTTTCCCAAACGTCCTTTCACTTGTTGAGAAGATACTTGTCCATTCATCTCTGCTACGGCAATCAGGTCAAAAACCTCTCGGTAGGTTGTGTAGAAATTCTCAACCCAGCAGAGATGATACCCTGAACATTGTTGACAATTTTTCTTGGAAATCTCCTCAATCATACTATAAATATCCATTGGCTTAGTCGCTTCAGTCAGTTCCTCCGGCACAAAGCTTTGTGAGAGTTGGCCGAAGACCTCCGCCAAACCTTTAAGACGTTCAGTTAGAACCGATCGAAGTCTCTCCTCTTGGCTTGCAGGGTCGACGCGATCCATTTCGCTTCTCCGGTTCAATCGTTCGGGGAGAAAGGACAAAAGTCTTCCTGGTAACATTGTATAGAAGAGCGCAAGAGCCAACGACGGAATATAATTCAATAGATCCAATCGCCAACTTCGTCCATTGCCCCAGCCCAATAGTCCAAAGCTCATTAAAATCCCAGGAACAAGTCCCCAGCGTCCCATCTCTCGACCCAACCCGCATAACAGGCCCAAACTGCCATAGAAGATCGATTCCTGCCGACCTCCAATAAAAACAAGATGGATTAGGCTAAAAGTTAAACCAAGAGCAGCAGATGAAGCATAGTCAAAACGATCCGCCACAATGATTACCATTAACATACTGACGATCATTCCAAGATCAATACCTTGAAACCGGAAACCTTGGACGCCAAGGAAGATCACGCCTCCGACAAAGAGAAGAGAAATTCTCGTCTCTAATGAAAGCTTCTTGGAATAATCCGCTTTCAAAGGCAATGCGGAGAACGCTGGAGCCATAATGTATGCCATTGTAAGCCCAGCTAAAGGTTCCAACGCTAAAACGCCTAATCCCAAAAGGTCATAATTGAAATAAAGCCCTCCCGCCAATGTCATGATCATCCCAATAGCAGCGCCCATCAGTATACTGCGAGTATCAGCCTTTTTAATCCACAAAGAAAACAGGGCCAACCCGACCCAGCTTGCAACTCTAATTATCATCAGGCTCCCCATGGTATCAGGCCGAAGCGCCATCAATGGGATAAGCCAAAGCAAACTCCAACGAGATACCGATGGTCGGGCGCTCAACCATGATAACAAATAGGCCCAGACCAAAGGCTTTAGAGCAAAGAAGAACGGCGCTCGCCATAGAAGAATGGCGCCCAAACCCAATAGCATATTAACAACAAAAAGCCGACAACGGATACGCCCGGTCGCTCTCTGTGAGACAACCGGACGAAGCGGTGGCGTCGGATTGTAAACCATGGGTGGTTCCACAATCTCAAGAATATCGTTGGCTACAGGGCGATTGATCATTACCACGTCCCCCTGGTCCTTCTCCATTTTTATTCAGTATAACAGAGTATCCTCGATTTCTTTGTCGATTAATAACTCCTCTTAGATATACTAATTGCGTCCTTTTTCGGTACGTTTCGGAGAAAACCCAGATTTCGAAGGATCATCACAAGAATAAGAACTAGACTGATTAAACCACAAACTGGATAAGCATGATGAATCAAGCGGGAAAAGCCCACTCTGCTGATGAGGACCGATACTCCAATGACCATGATAAGACGACCCATGTAGCATCTGGGATAAATCTCCCCCCAACGTTGAACCAGACCAAAGACTGAAGCAATATATGTTGTAAAAAGTTCCCCCCAAAGAACAGTTGCATATACTTTCTGAGCAATCGCGCCAAAGACAGCGATGATGGGCAGTAGCGGCAACTCGACTTCTTCCAGCAAACCCATGGATCGACTTAAAGCAAAATGAAATAGGAGCGCACTGATACCCAAGCCGACACCTCCTATCCATCCACCCCACTTTAATACCTGCCGCTCTTTCTCGATGCGATGGATCGATGATAAAACGGGGATTGCTAGAACAAGGTTATAGGAGGTATAAGTAAACGCTGAGATTAGCCATCCCTTCATTGCATACCTCGAGAAGTCCGCGGCAGGAAGTCCCATTCCCGCCCCGCCCACAGCCAAGCCTGTACCTAGAAGTAGCGGAATTACCAGAAGATTGAAGCCCCGTATTCCCTGCATTTTGAATGAAAGAATAACCATTGCTAAAAGACATGTTCCAAAGACCCCTACATTCCACGACCATCCCATCTCACGAGCCAGAGCGCCGGCGCCGGCCAACATAACTCCGGAAAACAGGACGAGAAAAATTGTGATCAAATAATCGCTCCATCGGCCCAGGACTGACCCGATTGCTGTTAAGAAAAAAGATCGGTGGGATAATGTTTGATGCCGTTCAGCCAATGTCATCACCATAGCGCCTAACCATCCCAAAGCCATCGATGATATAATGATTCCCACCGTTCCATACGAACCATATCGGGAGAAGAAATGATAAACCTCTTGACCCGAGGCAAAACCAGCGCCGATAACCGTTCCCATAAATATCGAAGCCACCGAGGCGATTCGAGCCCACCTTCCTATCACCGGTCTCGCCTCCTATCCCAAAAACGGCGCCGTCTAACCGATGATCCACACAAAAGATCGATTCCTTCAACTTCTGTTCCACGATAAGCATAGCCAATCCGTCCGAGTACCGTACCACGGCGAATCGGCGGAACCAACTTCTCTGAATAGATCGTTATAAATCGTTGATACATCCCTTCCTCTCCTCGACGTATCACCACCATCATATCCCGTCGCGGTATAAGTGGAACTTTATCGGGACGACCATTCGGAATCCTAACGGTACAGACCGGCATATCGTTCTTGGCGATCTGGCGCAAAGAAAACTCATTGAAGCCATATTCCAAAAGTCTTGCACAATCCCCCCAACGATCAGGGCTATGCAATACCACAGCAATAAATCGCCGTCCATATCTGGATGCTGAAGCCACCAAACAGTAGCCCGCTTCATTCGTCGTTCCAGTCTTAATCCCATCAGCTCCCGCAAAAGACCAGAGTAACCGATTGGTGTTTCGGATCGGTCTTGTTTTCTCCGAAGATTCCCAGATCATCTCTTCTTCTTTGGTTCCAACATATCGTTCAAAAAGAGGATACTTCATGGCGTAGCGAGCAATGATCGCTAAGTCAAAGGCTGTGGAATAATGGGAAGGAGCCCTCAATCCATGGGCGTTTTTAAACTGCGTATGCAGGGCTCCCAACTCTAAAGCTTTCCGATTCATCAGCGAAGCAAACTCCGCTTCACTTCCGGCCACGTGTTCGGCCAAAGCAACGCTGCCATCGTTGCCTGAGCATAACATAACTCCTTGCAATAACTCATCAAGGCGTATCCGTTCACCGGTCTTTAAGCCAAGCGTTGATCCTGGAGTGCGAGCTGCACGACGACTAACGGTCACGACATCTCGAAGTCGCGCCTTCTCCAAAACCACGATAGCGGTCATCATCTTTGTCGTGCTTGCCGGTGCGCGACGCCGGTGTTCGTTTTTGGCATAAAGCACCGCTCCACTGGTGGCTTCAACTAAAATGGCCGCACTGGCGCCAATACGAGGCCCTGTTTCATAACCCGGCAGATAAACTAAGGGAGGGAACCCTTCATTTCGTAAAAAACGACCTCCCGTCGTTATGGTGGAACGTTGTAGAAAAACCCCGCTCAAAATGGCTAACAAAATAAGGCTAACCGCCATTATCCAGTGTTTCGCGTGAAGATAAAAGACTGCCAACAATCGAACCCCCCCGTTGATAGCTATGCAACGGGATCGCCCTTGAGACCATACACTGGATTACACCGCTTTAATAAAAACAACAAAAAACCCCTTCTACGTATGGGAAGGGGTTCGTCACTCGTGTTCAAACAGTTAAGAAGCCTTTGTCGTCCAGCGACTAACCGTCTCCAGGAGTTCCTCCAATGAGAATGGTTTGATCAAGTAATCCTTAGCTCCTGCCTGAAGCCCTTTATCGACATCAGTTTGCTGAAATCGGGCGCTAACAATAACAATGGGGATCGCTGATGTCATTGGGTTTTCCTGAAAGTCCTTACACAAACACCAACCGGTTCGATGAGGAAGCATTACATCGAGCAGGATAAGGTCAGGCTGCTCCAAGATGGCAACTGTCATCGCATCTGCCCCATCCATAACTTTTATCGTCTCATAGTTGTGAAGTTCCAGGACTGTAGCCATTGTATCAAGGAGATCCTGTTCGTCATCGACTATCATGACTTTGGCCATCGTTACCTCCCGCACATTCCGCTACAAGTGCTCTTTGCGTTCATACAATCACATGATTAAATAATTTTAATATATTTTTTCAATTATATCAAGGAACAAAGCAAGGGTCAAACCTCAACAAGGGGCGCTATTGAACATTCCGGCGGGAAGAAACGTTTTATTTCGTCAACAGCGCTCTCCAGCGAGTCCGACGCATGAACCACATTTTGACGATAGGTTAAGGCAAAATCTCCACGAATCGTTCCAGGAGGAGCATCGATAGGGTTTGTCGGTCCAATAATCGTCCGGACAATCCGAATCGCCTCCGGACCTTCCCAGATTAATGCTAGGCTTAACCCGGATGTCATATACTCGACGATCTCATGAAAAAAAGGTTCTGGAGCTAAATGGGCATAATGTTCACGGCATAACGCTTCATCAAATCGAAATAGTCGCGCCCCACATAAACGCAGTCCACGCTTCTCCAATCGAAGGATGATCTCACCGACAAGGCCTCTTCGTACAGCATCCGGCTTCAAAATAACTAGCGTTCGTTGCTCTTCCATCGACATCCCCCTTACTCCAAGTTAATCTCCTAAACCCATGACAAAATTATCGCAAGCGCCCTGGCTTTGACGCTGTCATATTCAAGCCATGAATTCAGTCTTTGGAAAAAGGAGACGCAGATCGTTCTCTGCGTCATCCTTAACTCTCTGTCGATTAGATCGCCCGCTATTCCATTGTTTTATCCGTTTAATCGTGCCTCCAAACGTTTCTGTTCATCCTTATATCCGTCTTTACCCAATAAAGCAAAGACGTTTTTCTTGTAAGCCTCGACACCGGGCTGATCAAAGGGATTGACACCCAAAAGATATCCACTAACCCCACAGGCTTTTTCAAAGAAGTACACCAACTCGCCAAAAGCAGCCGGAGTCATCTCTTCCACATCTAAAACAAGGTTGGGCACACCACCGTCGACGTGGGCGAGGATTGTCCCAGCCAAGGCCTTGCTATTGATCTCATGTAGCGAACGCCCTAAGAGATAATCGAGCCCATCGAGATTGCCTTTCAACTCTGGAACCCGTATTTCTCTACGTGATCGTTTGATATTCAAGACGGTTTCAAAGAGCATTCTACGACCATCCTGCAAGTACTGACCCATGGAATGAAGATCAGTTGTAAAATCCACAGCCGCAGGGAAGATTCCTTTTCCGTCTTTGCCCTCGCTCTCCCCAAAGAGCTGTTTCCACCACTCAGCAAAGTTATGCAATGACGGTTCGTAATTAACCATCACCTCGACACCGAAACCTTTCCGATAAAGAATATTTCGGATCGATGCATAGCGATAGCAATCATTAGCTTCGATATCGGCTTGATGATACTGCTGGTAAGCCGATGCCGCCCCCTGTAACATGGGTTCGATAGGAATACCTGCAGCGGCTATCGGAAGAAGTCCAACCGGCGTAAAGACGGAGAACCGTCCACCGATATCATCGGGGATGACAAACTGGGTGTAGCCTTCCTCATCCGCCAATTGTTTTAATGCTCCTCGACTGCGATCAGTCGTGGCAATGATCCGCTCACGAGCTCCCTCTTTGCCAAAATGTTCTTCCAGAAAACGTCGTAAAACTCTAAAGGCTAAAGCAGGTTCGGTAGTGGTTCCTGATTTTGAGATAACATTGACCGCCACATCTTTACCCTCTAAAACCTCTAAGAGTTCCGCTAAGTAAGTTGGACTCATTTGGTGTCCCGCATAATAAATTTCCGGGCCGCCACGTTTATCCGCTGGCATCTGAGATCGAAAATAGTGGGAGAAAATATCGATGGCCGCCCGAGCGCCAAGGTAAGATCCTCCGATACCGATAACGACCAGAGCATCCCGCTGGCGAACTTCTTCAGCTACCTGAACGAGACGGGCCAACTCCTCCCGATCATATGTCAATGGGTGATCAACCCAACCTGTAAACTCTCCGCCCGCTCCGTTCCGTTCATGAAGATACTCGTGGGCGACTTTGACGGCTCCTGCCATCTGTTGAATCTCATGCTCTAAAACAAAAGGAGCAGTGCGTCGGGTATCCAGCTTAATGTTGCGAGACACGTTTTATATCCTCCTTAACCAACTCTTTGGAAATATTCCAGCTTACTCTTCGCCATCCTTCGATTGATTCCTTCATCCTCCCGATGAATAAAATAAAAACTTTCCAAAGGGAGTTATCGCTGATAGAATATGGCAATACAGCCTGGTCCAACATGCGTTCCGATGGTTCCGGACATCTCCCCGATCACCACATCTTGAACTAAAAAGCGTCGGCGAAACTCCTCAGCCATCTTCTCAGCTTCCGTTAAAGCGCGAGCATGACATATACCCACGACCTGACGTTCCAATTGACGTCCATCCTCTGCCATAATGTCGATCAGCCGGGCTAAAGCCTGGCTTCTCCCGCGGATCTTTTCTTTTTGGGCAATCTTGCCCGCTTCATCCAGCTGAAGAATGGGCTTTACATTTAGTACTGTTCCCATCATCGCTTGAACCTTACCGATACGTCCACCCTTCTCTAAATACTCAAGGGTATTGAGGGTAAAGACTGATGCCAACCGGCTGGTGAAATGTTCTAATGCCTTGACGATATCTTCTCTGCTTTCACCTGATTTTGCCCTGTTAGCCGCTTCGATAACCAATAGACCTTGACCAATGGAAGCTGCTTTTGTATCGTATACAGTCACCCGGGATCGTTCTTCCTCCTCAAGCATTCCCATTGCCAGCTCGGCGCTTTCGTATGTGCCACTCAGCCCGGAGGAGAGGGTCAATATAATCACTTCATCAGCATAGCTTAATGAACGTCGGATGACATCAATATAATCTTGAGGCGTTGCCTGGGAGGTGCTGGGCAGACGTTCAGAAGCGATCAACATATCATAAAACTTTTCCCGGCTGATTTCCACCATATCTCGGTAGGTCGTATCCCCAAACGTCACAGGAAGCGGGACAATTTCAATTCCCAAGGATTGAATAACCTCTTGTGTCAAATCGCATGCGGAGTCGGTTACGATTTGGAGCTTGCTCATCTACAAATTCCTCCTTTTCGTTCCTGATGGACTTCCTTTTGCAGACCTGATATGACTTGAATCAAAGAGGCGCTTTCATTACATAAACAATATCATTATACATTTTTTTGTTTATAATTCCAAGAAATGAATGAGTAGAAAGAACGATGACTCATGTTATATCGCGAATGCCTTGTTCGTCGTTGGGAACAATCATACCGCTCAAGGTAGCCAATCCTCCCTGAGCCATCTCCCGAAATTCCTTGGGCATTTTTTCGCCGACCTCTCCCATCACATGGATCACATCATCAACAGGGAAGATGCTCTCTAAACCCGCCAAGGCCATCTCTGCAGCAACCAGCGCATTAACAGCACCCAATGCATTCCGCTTAACACAGGGTATCTCCACTCGCCCAAGAACCGGATCGCAGATCAATCCCAAGAGATTCTTTAGGGCAAAGGCTACAGCGTGCCCCACTTGCATTGGCTTTCCACCCAACATCTCCACTAATGCTCCAGCGGCCATGGCCGATGCGGAACCAACCTCAGCTTGGCATCCCCCTTCCGCTCCGGAGAGAGTAGCCCCCTGTTGAATCGCTAGGCCGATCCCTCCTGCAGTAAAAAAGGACTCCACTAATCGCCGCTCGGAACACCGATGCCCATCGCCATAGGTTATTAGCACTGCAGGTAAGACACCGCAAGAACCCGCTGTCGGCGCGGCGACGATCCGTCCTTGGCAGGCATTTACTTCGGCTACAGCCAATGACGATGCGACGATACGATTAAACTCGCGTCCCAAAACACCCCCAGTAGCCCCCCATCTCAAGACAGCATGGGCGCCTCCACGAATTAGCCCGCTGGAAGAGTATTGAGGCTCATCGAGCCCATGCTCCATCGCTTCACGCATCACGTGAATTCGTTCTTTCATTTGTTGACGAGTAGCTGAGATACTCCATCCTTCTTCTCTGGCTTCATCTTCAATAAAGATCCTCGCCAGAGATATGCCCTTTTCTTCCGCACGGCGAATGGCCTCGATCAACATCATGATTGCCCCTTTGCAAATCGCATTTTACCTTAATAAAGGCACATACCGTACCCATATTACAGAGGGAAGTCGCCGAACCGCTTCCAACGCAGGCTTTGGGATTGAATCATCGGTCTCTAGAAGCATTAAAGCCGTCTTCCCCCGGGCGCTTCTGTAGACTTTCATCCCTGCGATATTCATATGATATCCAGCCAAAATTCTCGTAACCGCCGCAACGACTCCCGGTCGATCCTGATAGGTCGTAAGAAGCGTCGTAAGTTGCACCTCTTGATCGATCTGTAATCCATCGACTTCTAGTAGTTTGATTCGGCCGCCCCCAATGGAACTCCCCACCATTTTCACGGATGCTCCACCCTTGCCCTCTAGGGTAATCCAGACCGTATTCGGATGGTCGGTCCGAACATCCACTTCGGTAAAGTCTGAGACGAGCCCAAACCCTTCAGCTAAGGCCATCGCATCGATGATCTGAGGATTATCGGGGTCAAGCCCCAGAACACCTCCCAAAAGCGCTTCATGGGTACCATGGCCCACCCCGGTGGCAGCAAAAGAGCCCGCCAGCGCAAAACGGACAAGGGCAGGTTCATCGTCCAACAAATATCGAGCCATTCTTCCCAAGCGAACGGCACCGGCGGTATGGGAACTCGAGGGTCCAATCATAACTGGGCCGATAATATCAAAGATACTCAAGGGATCCTCCCCCCTTTAGTATATCCATCAACTCTAGAAAGAGCTCTTTCGTTAGTTGTACTATACTATAGCGGCAATAAAAAATAAATCCCTCTTCTATCGAAGAGGAAGAGATCTGTAATGGGTCGGTCCTTGTTGTATCGATTTTACAGTTCCTTTTTTATATAGTAAGAATTCTCATTGAGGATCTGATTATACTGATTCAACAGACGGTCTACCTCATCGCCAATGCGCAAGACCTCCGGATCTGTCGTTCCCCGCTCAACCCAAAGTTCAACGATTCGACGTTTAGCTACCTTCAAACGATCTTCGATCTCCACAAGCTTCCCGTTGGAAGAATCTAGTTCTCTGGGTTGCTCCATTACACTATCCCTCCATTCGTCTCGATTCGAAGTTATTTCCTAATATATTCCACATTATATCTAAACGTTTCGTTTATGTCAATGCGTTAATTGCGCATTTAGTTTAATCTGTTTCCTTCCCCTTCTCTCCACGTTATAATGGTAAGAGATGGAATAGCTATGGGTGGTGCGGATTTGAGCGAACGATTTGCCCAACGTTTAAAGAGAGAACGCGAGGCTTTGGGCTGGACTCAACAGTATATGGCCGGTCTTCTTGGGATAACCAACGGCACCATCTCAGGATACGAACGAAATTACCGCGAACCCGACATCGATACTCTTGTTCGTATCGCTGTCCTTTTAGGTACAAGCGTTGATTACTTGGTAGGCAAATCCGATAGAAAAAACGACGGATCGTTGGCCTCGAGTTGCCTTCACGATAGCCATTGCCCCTACCATGTTGCTGAGACTCTCCCCGAAGAAGCCCAACGAACAATCGAAGAATTTATTGGCTTTATCATCAACAAATTCAACGGGGGGTAAGCCTACTTCCTGGTATATTCTATTTTACGATAAATCCTTGGGTTGCCTCACATAGCCTAGGATATGAAGCATGGATGCGATAACAATGCCGTAGATAAGCGCGCCCATTAGATAAAAGAATAAGGTTTGGGGAATGAATGCAATAATTGCGGGAACACCAAACAATATACCCACGACTTGAACAAAGAACCAAATCAATGCCCCATAAAGGGCGCCTTTGAACCAAAGAAAACGGCGGGTTGTCTCCGGTATAAGCAAGGTGAACAGCACCCCGAGAAAGATATCCCAAACGATAAGGGCAAGAAGTCCCATAAACCATCCCTGTAGACCCACCCGGCGACCGTAGAATAGAATGATTTTCCCAAAATCAACGAAATCCGGGCCGGAATAGCCGATGATTCTCCCTACCAATCCATATATCAACTGGACAAAGGCTCCAACAGCTCCGGCCATTGAACCATAAACCGCACGATCTCCAACCATCCTACCTCACACCTGCTCCACATCTTGATAGTTCTCGTAATCATAGCAAAGTTATATGACAAAGAACCGTGTTATTGTAGTTATTCCTTAAGGCCAATAATGCTATGCGCCTATCGTATCGTCACCTAAGTCTTTTCGAGACAATAACAAGGTGTTAACGAAAGGAGTATATGTATGAAAAAGATTCCAATTTTTTCAGCATGATATTTGCCATACTATTTTGTAGCGGGAGTTTTTTTGCAGCAGAAACCTCTGAGGAAATCGCTCTTCTCTTTACCGGAGCATCCAATACTTATCTTTATGGCAATTCAGGAGAAGCTGTAATTATTGATGCGGGAGCCGAACCAGACTCGATTATCTCGATGGTAATCAAAAATAAGCTGAAAGTGAAGTACATCCTATTGACTCATGCCCACTCCGATCATATTCCTTATGCTAAAACGTTGCGCCAGCAGTTATCTGCACAATTGGTTCTTCATCAAGATGACTTGCCTATGCTTCGAAAGGTTTCTCCGCAGACGACTATCGACGCCACAGTCGTTGGGGGAGAGATAATTGCCATCGGCGCGAAACGTCTGAAAATCCTTCATACACCCGGTCATTCTCCAGGTTCGATCTGTATCGTCGCCCCTGATATGATCTTCACAGGAGACACTCTTTTTAAAGGCTCCATTGGACGAACCGATTTTGAAGGGGGTAGTATGGAGTCGATGAAGTTATCATTGAAAAAATTGATGAAATACGATAATAACATGATGATACTTCCAGGTCATGGCGAACCTTCTTCCATTGGTTCTGAACGGAATAATAACAACTGGATCCATGCATTAGTTAAGTAAAATCAGATCGATATAGAGGTTTAAAAAAATGAAGATTGAACATATTGCCATTTGGACAAAGGACTTGGATGTCATGAAAGATTTTTATTGTCGCCATTTCGGAGGCGTTGCCGGACCACGTTATCATAATCCCAAGAAGAGATTCACATCATACTTTTTATCCTTTCAAACCGGAGCGCGACTGGAATTGATGCATAGCCCCTCTGACCAAAGGAATACTTTAGAATCACCCCAAATCGGCTACGCTCATTTCGCCTTCTCTGTCGGCAGCAAGGAAGCCGTGGATCACCTGACAGAAACCCTTCGGACCCTAGGCTATATTATAAAAAGCGAACCACGCACTACTGGTGATGGGTATTACGAGAGTTGTATCTTGGATCCGGAAGAGAACTTAGTGGAGATTACCGTTTAAGCCTGGATCAATTACTGAATAGATAAGCAAAACCCTTCGCATAGCGAACAACAAATCTCGGAAGAATATGCGTTATGGAGAGAAAACTCCTTATCACGATGGAAATTCGCAGATCAGAGGTGAAGTGATGATCGATCCTGAAGAGCACAAAAAAGAAGAGGCCCCTCATGAAGCCAACTCACCATTTACGGGTCGGGTTGACTTTGTTCAAGGTTTCGCCGCTCCACTCGATCAAATCCAGTTTCCCGATGCGTTTATGCCCAATGAATACCTATTAGAATCCTTGGAAAAAGAAGAGGAATAAAAATGAGGGCACGGTTTAAACCGTGCCCTTGTCATCCCTCCGAAACGGAATTACAGATTTCATTGACATCATCGCTTTGATATGGAAAGTATTCTGCCAACGCTTCCCCAGCGCGCTGGATTCCTTGGCAGATTCCTTCAGTAAAATGACCGCAGCGAAACGCCTCTTCCATCCCGTTTCGGATTTCGTCCCAAAAATCATCGGGGACCGCTTCGTTGATACCCAAATCCCCAATGATAGCAAATACCCTATCGATTGTAGCCAAATAGATGAGTACGCCATTTCGTTCCTTTGTATGCGCCATACCTAATCGTTCAAAGACCTCGGCAGCTCGTTCCAAGGGTTCCGGTCCAGAAGTCCGTTCGACATGAACCCGAATTTCGCCGGATGTACGCCGTTCAGCAGCTTCGATGGCTTGCACGATCTGATCCTTATCCTGAGCCGTCAATAATCCCATTCCTAAAACTCCCCCTCACCAACTTCCACTAGAGCCACCGCCCCCAAAGCGCCCTCCTCCTCCTGAGAACCCGCCGCCCGGGAAGCTTTTCCCGGAATCTCCAATTCCTCTGCCAATATTTCCGTAGATCGGTCCAAATCCACTGCCAAATCCCCCTTGTCTCCAGCGCCGACGTCGTTGTGACTCGCGCTGCCCACTGGTGAGGATGATGATTATGAAGAAAAAGAGGGGAACGATCCATTGACCAAACGTTGATCTATCCTGAATTGGAGGCGGATTAAATCCCGCATCAAGCTTAAACTCCGGTGTCAATATATGGATCATACCGGCTACGCCCGCTCGAATCCCTTGGGAAAAATGCCCCTCACGGAAAGCTGGAGTGATGCCGTTTCGAATAATCGAACCCCCACGTCCATCAGTCAATGTCCCTTCAAGACCATAACCCACCTCGATCCGTATCTTGCGATCGTCTCGAATAATGAGCAATATTGCCCCATTATCCTTACCTTTTTGTCCTGGTTTAACCTTTTGGGCAAGACGCATCGAATAGCTCTCGATATTTTCCCGATCCAACGTGGGGATTGTCACCACAATGACCTGATTACCCGTCTGCCGATCATAACGTTCCAACAACTGATTGATCTCCATCCGCTCGCCTTCGGTTAACATGGCGGCGGCATCCGTCACATACCCGACGATCTCGGGAAGCTGAGTATAGGCCATTACTGAATGCGCACTAAAGAGAAGAATGAGAACAAGGAGGCCTAAAATCATGGATGTCTTTAATCTCGTCATTTAAAAATCCACCTTTGGCACTTCATTTGCCGATTCAGCCGCCTCGAAAAAGGCACGTCGCTCCAGATTCATCATCCCTGCAATAATGCTTCCTGGGAAACGCCGAATTTGAGCGTTATAGTTCCTCACCAATTCGTTGTAACGCATCCGTTCCACTGCCAATCGGTTCTCGGATCCGGCCAATTCATCGCGAAGACCGGCAAACTGTTCATTGGCCTTTAAGTCCGGGTAACGTTCGACGACAACTAGCAGCCGGCTAAGCGCGGACTCAAAGCCGCCAACAGCCTGAGCGGTATCCTCCACAGTCCTCGCTCCGGCCAATCGGCTGCGCGCATCGGCAATATTTGTAAAGACATCAGACTCGTGTTTTGCATAACCCTTGACGGTGGATACCAAATTCGGAATCAAATCCGCTCGTCGCTGCAAAACGTTCTCAACCTGTGCCCATTGACCGTTGACATCCTCTTCCATTGTGACAAATCGATTATGGTAACTGAAGTAAACGCCGACGCTGATTACACCGATACCTAAAAAAAGCACAAGAATAACTCCAAGAACAATTAATCCGGTATTCTTCATTGTCATCGTCCTTTCACCCATGCTAGACCCTTTTTCGATATCCTTATATAACGTTAAGCCCATGAAAAAGTTGCACTCACATTTATTTCTTTCGCCGATATTCCCCCGATTTCCCTCGGCGTTTAGCAATCGAAAAACCAAAAAAGCCTTGTCCGGGTTGGAGTCCGTGATATCTTCCATGAACATAAGCCAAGAGATCGGCTCGCTCTAGGTCTAATCGACCGGAAGGGTCCACCAGCTCCTCCTCGACCTCCACTCCGAGAATTTCAGCGATGAATAGATGATGACTACCTAAAGGAATGATCTGATCTACGCGGCATTCTAGGGAAATCGGACACTCCTTAATCCGAGGTATGGAAACCCATGTCGATGCCTCGGGTGTTAGCTGAGCGGCTTGGAACTTATCCAAATCCCGGCCGGAGCGTACTCCACAAAGATCAACCGCGCGCATCAACCTTTTAGGAGGAAGATTGACCACCAGCTCGCCCCTTTTTTTAATTATATCATAGGAATAACGTTCGGGACGAATGGCTAAACCCACCATCGGCGGCTTTGAGTTGACCGTTCCCGCCCATGCCACAGTAATAATATTCGGTTTCTCATCCATCTTTCCGCAGGTTACTAAGGCACAAGGAACAGGATAGAGCAAGGGGGCAGGTTTCCAATGCAGACGCGCCATTTTGTTCTGGCTCCTTCTTCAAGAAGGGATAATTCGCCCAAGCGACTTATCCATGGTTTCTTGTTTTTATTGCTTACAATCAAAGACTACTCCCATACCAGTCGGAACTTCTCCACCATATGGTGGGGATAGTAAGACTCTTTGGCGCGGCGAAGACCCTCTATGCCTAAGTCCTGTTCTCGATTGATATAGGTCATCGCATGCCATTCCTGGGCAAATTCACGGTTAATTAAGGGATAAACACCCTCCAACTCATGATGGGCCTTTTCAATATGAATAACCGCTGTATTCACGTTTAAAGGTTCCCCTAGAGCAAAGGCAACAACTTCGTTCTCCACCCTGATAACTCCCCCGCGCATACTCAGGTTCTTCAAATACTTCAATGCGAGGCCAACCGCCTCCATCTCTCCCTTAAACCCCGGATCCTCGTCACAGGCTCGCATCCTACACCAGGCTTCAGCCATCCTCAAACAGTCCTCCACATCATCCGGAACCATGGTTCTATACTGCCAGGAATAGTTCGCTGTACGCTTCAGATGGTTTCGTTTCCGGCTAAACCGTCGTCCTTCAAGGCGAATCAGTTCTTTACTCTGATATACATAGTCATCGTGTTCGGGTTGGGGATATACCTTTGGCTTCTCCCCTAAGTCTCTCAAAACTTGAACTTGCATTGCAGGAATACGCTCCATGGCAAATAACCAATTCCGTTCATAAAAGTACTTTCTCCAATAATTCAGTGTTCCCGCATATTCCTTAGAATCTCCCGTCAGCGGCAGTAGATAAGGTTCTCCTTGAGGCGGACGGGCAACTATGGAGAGAACACCGTTGTCCTCTCTCCATAACCAATGATATGTACCTCCCCAGATAAAAAGGTTGGAAAAGGTCAATTCCGACGTTTGAGGAGGGAATAGTCGAAAATATCCTTCAAAGACAGCCCGGTCGTTTAATTGTAGTATTCGTGGCTCCATCCAAAACCTCCTCATGACACTTTATCGTTCAATGATTCGCTGCCCAAGAAGGGATTCCTTTCTTATTATGTCGGCTCTCTTTCGATTCGTTTTATACCGGTTAGCGGAATTTTTTTCCGAAATCAGCGCAAAATCCTTGTCGAACCCCCAAGCCCCGTGATAAACTAAGAAAAATCTCGTATTGTTTTGTTCGCTTGCGACCTAATACCAACTTCTTGAGTCGATTAATCCACAGTAAAGGAGTGACTGGCATGGCGGTACTGATCAATGAAAACTATCTCAAATTAAAAAGCAACTATCTCTTTGCAGAGATCGCCAAAAGGGTAGCGAATTTTCAAAATGAACATCCCAAGGCGAAACTGATTCGTATGGGCATTGGGGATGTAACCCGGCCGCTTGCCCCGGCAATCATTGAAGGGTTCCACGATGGCGTGGCCCACATGGGAAAGGTCAATACCTTTAAGGGTTATGGTCCGGATCAGGGTTATTCTTTTCTTATCCAAGCTATTATCCGTCAGGATTATACTACGCGAGGCGTGACACTTGAAGAAGATGAGATCTTTATCAGTGACGGAGCAAAGAGCGATACCGCTAATATTCAGGAGATCTTTGGGCTTGAGAACATAGTCGCTGTTACCGATCCGGTTTACCCTGTCTATGTTGACAGCAATGTTATGGCAGGCCGAACCGATAGTATGGGCGAAGACGGTCGTTATTCTGGCCTTGTCTATCTCCCATGTACACAAGAGAACGGATTTGTCCCGGAGCTTCCAAAGGTGCCTGTGGACCTTATCTATCTGTGTCTTCCCAATAATCCAACGGGAACTGCCTTGACAAAGGAGCAATTGAAACAATGGGTGGATTACGCTAAAGAAAACAATTCTTTGATCCTCTTTGACTCCGCGTATGAGGCCTTCATCCGTGAGGACAACATCCCTCATAGCATCTATGAGATCGATGGAGCCAAGGAAGTCGCCATTGAATTCAGGAGTTTCTCAAAGACTGCAGGCTTCACCGGCACGCGTTGCGCTTACACGGTCGTTCCGAAAGAACTTAAGGCCTTCGACACAAACGGCACCGTTCACTCCGTTAATTCCCTATGGGCCCGTCGACAAGCCACCAAGTTTAACGGTGTCTCCTACCCCGTACAGATGGCTGCGGCCTCAGTTTTCAGCCCGGAGGGACAGCGCCAGATCCGGGAGACCATCGACTATTACATGGTCAATGCAGCCACCATCCGGGATAATCTCATAAAATTTGGATTGGATGTCTTTGGCGGCGTTAATGCGCCTTACATTTGGATCAAAACCCCCAACAACATGGGTTCCTGGGAGTTCTTCGATTTACTTCTCCATCAAGCCAACGTGGTGGGAACCCCAGGCGCTGGCTTTGGCCCGAGCGGAGAAGGTTACCTCCGACTAACTGCTTTTAATACATTAGAGAACACCAAGGAAGCGATGGAACGCATTGCGCAGTTGTCGCTATAATCATTTAATAGTATTCCTCTTTCTAAACAAGAGGGGATAGGGTCGGACACTGATAAAAAGGGTTGTCTCTTCTGAGGCAACCCTTTATGCTTAAACCCGTCTACTCAAAAACCCTGGATATAGATTACCCTCCTATGGCTCTAAGAAAAGACCACTTTCGAGATGAATACTGTTTCTACAAAACAAGATCAAAACTCCCGAAAGAGCTCCAATAGCTTCCGATTTGCACTGGCCGAATCGGGCAATATACCCATATGGGTGTAGAACCCGAAGGCTCCATCATGATAGGCATGATAGGTGTAATGAAGCTGGTGTTTCTTTAGGAGATCCAGCATATCCCGAACCCAGATCAACCCGCCTTTCCCTTCTCGAAAACAGTCCTTGTTTACGCCAAACTCTCCTAAAAATATGGGAAGGTTATTAGCTTCAGCAAACGCTAAAAAACGCGTAATCTCTGCTTCCAAATAATCTTTGTTTCGGAAATGAAGGGTAGCGCCTGGCTTACCTTTTTCGAAGTCTATTCGAATACGGCATGTGCCTGCCCGAGTTACCCCTTTGCCCTTCATCCAGCCGCTGATGGAATAGTACCTGCCTGTAACGACAGCAAAACGCAGATCATCATTATAGCAATTGGCATCATCAGTGGTTCCGCCAATGCTCAATGAACGCCGATCCTCATGACCCTCCCGGGTTGAAAGCTCGAATATCCCGCTTCCGTTGGCGCTCCACATGGCCCACCCATCTTTCGATGTAATATTCGATTTATAAATCTCCCGGAGAAACTCCCCGTTCTCATCATACTCCTTAACCACGATATCATCATAGAATACAGTTCCACGATTATTGGCACAGACCAGGGCGGGTTTTCCCGCAATAATCCCTGGATCCATTACTCGAACCTTCTCTCCCTCGTAGTATCTCCAGTCTGAGCTGCCTTGGGGAACTGCTGGGTTGTTAAATGTAGCGGTCGCCCAGTCGAGGATACCGGTGACTTCAACCCGGTTAGCATCAGGATAAGAACCACCATCGCCCAGTCCTGTCCAGGATGTATTTTGGTGCGTATATCGCATGGGGGAGTAGAAATGAAAGGTAAGCATATAGTTATCATCGGGCAGAAGAAAATGATTGGGTTCTCCGTAGGTAACCCACTGGCCCTTAACTCCGTTCAGACGTTCGACGATGATTAGATGATTATTATCCACCGAACGAATCGCCTGGAGCAATTCCACGGCCAAATCCTTCCATTCATCGATGGATTTGGGTGTAATTGGCTCATTCAACAGATCATACCCGGCAATAATGGTTTCATCTCGGTATCTCGCCGCTATTGCTTGCCACAGATCGATGAGGCGTCGGCGATTCTCGGCTTCCGTCCAGAGACGTGTTCCTTCCCCTAAGGACTGAAATCCTCCCTGGGGTACGTGCATGTTAAGGATGAGGTAAATCCCGTGTTTTTTTGCCCATTGGATATTTTTATCCAACCAATCCCAGCCACCGGAGCGATAGACTCCCGGGGCATCGTCGGTCTCAAAAAGACCATAGTTAAGGTAAAATCGAACGACATTCATGTTGAGATCCCTTAACCGCTTGTAATCCTTTTCGCTATGATGGGTTGTGGGGGGATAGGCGGGATTTGTCCAGACATCATTGCCAAAACAAACACCGCGTAGCATTATGGGGCGACCTGAACCATCCAAGAGTTGCCGTCCCTGGCGATGAATGAATCCTCCATCGGCCGGACGCTCTTTGGCATACCCACCTCCGACAGCGACCCAAAGCAACCCCAAAAGAATTGCGCCAATAATGTAACGTCCCATTGGGCATCCTCCCAACATTAACCGTTTTCTACACCAAATTATACGACTTAAATACCTTTACTTGTTATAAGAAAAACGACTTATGGCGTCCTTTGGGTTTAAGTGAAGAATCCAAGCAAATTCTGCAGATCCAAACTCACTCTTTTTGTTTCTCTTTACCAAAGAGAGAGAAAAAGGCCTAATCACGACGTTTAAAACGCCTTGCGAATAAAGGCTTTGATATTTAACCACGAAGAGCACGAAGTACACGAAGAAACCAAATTAATTTAGTTATATGAGTTAGAAGTCGGAATTCAGAATTCAGGAGTCAGAACGGTTGAGAAGGCCTTTGTTGAAAAATGACGGCTTACGCCGTCAATGGATCGGGTGTGATATTTCCGTTGTTGCAGTGTCTTTTTCTGCAGCATCTTCCTGTTCCAGTTGCTTAATCTTTTTGATCAAGGCCAGTTCTTTTTGGGGAAGGGTACAAGAGGCCAGCTGTTTTCGGAGTTCTGCAATCTCCTTGGCATGGCACATGACCAAACCCTCCTTCAATTGACCGAAAAGCATGTTCTATTCAATATATCGGTAAATTGGAAACAAATCTTAAGAAGGGACCGGTCGCGACCGGTCCCCTACATTCATTTATGGACCTTCATAATCGTTCCAGAATTAGACCTTGGAAACCCTGATCGAAGCGGCATGACCGTTGATATCCCATGCCTCGAACCCTTCGAGGGTTTCATCAAAACGCTCGATCCCTGTGGCCAGGGTTTCGTCTTTGATATATTCAGAGAAACGCTCCACAGCCGCTACGACTTGGTCATCGGAGACATACTCCAATTGGATACGATCCGTCAGTTCCAGGCCGGCGCTCTTTCGCATGTTTTGAACTTTGGAGACGATTTCACGTGCCAATCCTTCCTGCACCAGTTCGGGAGTTAAACGGGTGTCCAGAATCACATAGTTATCCCGGCCCATCTCGGCCGCATAACCTTCTTTTTCCTGAACCCTTATCTCCACGTCTTCTTCGGTCAGCGTCACCTTTGCGCCCTCAACATCCAGCTGAATCTGGCCGTTCTGTCTCAATGTCTTCACGAAAATTGCGGCATTTCCCTCAGCCAACGCCGTTCCGATGGCTTTCATCTGTTTTCCAAACTTAGGCCCCAACACGGGGAAGTTGGGCTTAATGGCATAAGCAACATACGCATCGGGATCCGCCACATAATCCAGGACCTTGATATTTAACTCTTCCTTAACAAGGTCTTCCACTGGGCTCAAGGTGCCTTCATGTTTCTTATCCACCAACAACACGGATAAAGGCTGCCGAACTTTGATCTGGACCCGGTTACGGGCGGCACGGCCCAAAGAGACCAGGTCAATAACCAACCCCATATGGGTTTCTAGCTTCGTATCGATCAGGGCCTCATCGGCCTCAGGATAAAGCTCAATATGGACAGAGCCGCGTCGATCACTGCCTCGCTTTAAGCTTTGATAGATCTCCTCCGCCAGGAATGGCGCGTAGGGCGCCATCAACTTAGCCACAGCAATCAGGACTTCCCAGAGCGTCCGATAGACCGCCTTTTTCTGGGTATCCATCTCAGAAGCCCAGAACCTCTCCCGGGTTCGCCGCACATACCAATTGGAGAGATCATCGATGACAAAGCTTTGAATGGCCCGAACGACACGCGTCAGTTCAAAACTGTCCATATCCGTCCGGACCTGGCGGATTAGGGAGTTCAACCGCGAGAGGATCCAGCGATCGATCTCTTCCCGCTCTGCAACGGGCAGATCATAGGACTCGGGATCGGCCTGATCGATATTGGCGTATAGGGTAAAGAAGGAATACACGTTTTGCAACGTCCCAAAGAACTTCGCAAAGACCTCTTTAACGCCCTCTTCATCAAAGCGCGTCGGTGTCCAAGGCGGCGAGACCGCCAAAAGATACCACCGGGTTGCATCGGCGCCATACTTATCCAAGAGCTTCCAGGGATCCACCGTATTGCCCCGGGACTTGGACATCTTCTGCCCGCTCTTATCTAAAACAAGGTCATTGACCATGACAGATTTATAAGCCGGTTCATCAAAGAGGAACGTAGAGATGGCCAAGAGCGAATAGAACCAACCCCGGGTCTGATCGATCCCTTCACAGATAAAATCCGCTGGAAAGAGTTGATCGAAGTCCTCTTTGTGTTCAAAGGGATAGTGCCATTGGGCAATAGGCATGGAACCCGAGTCGAACCAACAGTCGATGACCTCCGAAGTCCGCGTCATCCGCCCACCGCATTCGCACTTCAAGTGAATATCGTCGATATAGGGTCGGTGCAGCTCCACCGTTGTCGGATCCACAGACTCAACCGCCCGTTCCGCCAGCTCTTGGCGGGATCCCACCGATGATAACTTGCCGCAACCCTCACATCGCCAGATGTTGAGCGGCGTCCCCCAGTAACGATCGCGAGAGAGGGACCAATCGATCAAATTCTCCAGCCAGTTGCCAAACCGGCCTTTCCCAACGTGCTCGGGATACCATTTAATCTTTTCATTATTCTTAATCAGTTTATCCTTATACTTCGTCGTGGCAATATACCAGGACTTTCGCGCATAGTAAAGGAGCGGGGTGTCACAACGCCAACAGAAGGGGTAGGAGTGGGTCAACCTCTCCTTCTGATAGAGCTTCCCCTCCGCCTTCAGATAACGGGTAATATCCAGATCCGTTTCACGAACAAAGCGTCCAGCCCAAGGCGTAATCTCCGTAGTGAACTTTCCTTCCTTATCCACCGGTTGTAGAACGGGAAGATCATATTTGCGGCCCATTTGGTAATCGTCTTCGCCAAACGCGGGGGCGATATGCACAATGCCTGTACCGTCCTCGGTGGAGACAAACTCAGCGCCATAGACCTTAAAAGCGGTCTCTCCGGCCTTTAGGAACGGCAACAATTGTTCATAACCAGTTCCGATGAGGTCAGCGCCCCTTACCTCTTCGAGAACCTCCGCGTCCTTACCCAATACGGCGGCGACTCGTTCTTTGACGAGAATATAGAGATGATCGTCATCCGCACGTTTCGCCTTGACATAGGTGTATTCGGGATGAACCGCCAACGCCACATTGGACGGGAGCGTCCAGGGGGTAGTGGTCCAGACTAGGAAATACTCATTGTCCTTCCCGACAACCTTCATTCGGACATAGATGGAGTCGATGGTTTCATCTTTATAACCCAACGATACTTCGTGGGAGGCCAAAGGCGTACCGCAACGAGAGCAATACGGCATGATCTTATGACCTTCATAGATCAATCCTTCGTCGAAATAACGTTTTAGGATCCACCATACCGACTCGATATAGTTATTGTCCAAGGTGATGTACGGATCATCCATGTCTAGCCAGTAACCGATCCGTTCAGTCATCCGGCGCCATTCCTTCTCATAGGTAAAGACCGACTCGCGGCACTTCTTGTTGAAGGGTTCAATGCCGTAATCCTCGATCCCCTGTTTAGAAGAGAGTCCCAATTGCTTTTCGACTTCAATCTCCACCGGGAGTCCATGGGTATCCCAGCCCGCTTTACGATTGACCTGAAACCCCCGCATGGTCTTGTACCGGCAGACTGTATCCTTCAGCGTCCGCGCCAAAACATGATGAATTCCCGGCTTGCCATTGGCAGTCGGGGGTCCTTCATAAAAAACGAAAGGCGGCGCCCCTTCCCGTTCGGAGACGCTTCGTTCGGGTATTTTTTGTTCCAACCAGAAATTCAAAACCTCTTCTTCCCGTTGATGAACGGGTTTTTTGGTATCGACCTCACGAAATAGTCCCATCAATTGTCACCTTCCTGTTTAGTGCTGTATAAAACTCTTTCGATAATGTATCTCCCGAAGAGAATGTTATTCCAAGAATTCCCTGATGTCTTCTGGTGATAAATTTAGATCTATTGTCTATTAGACAATAAATCTTCCAAAAAAGAAACTCTGGCTCTCCGCTCTTCCAAAAAAAACAAACCGTCCCATCGGGACGGTTTGAATAACCGCGGTACCACCCAGTTTGGCGGAGCTTAGCTCGCCCACTCTTTACCCGTTAACGGAGGCTGCCGTCTGAGTTTACTAGGAGATCGTTCAACCCAGAAGCTCAGGGATGATCTTCACGCCGTCCGATGCCGCCCCATTTCCACCGTCAGGGGCTCTCTCTGACTCGGTCTCGTCGCTACTCTTCCCGTCATTGCATATATGAATAGACTTTGCTGTTAATTGTAGCGCAACTGGGGCCATTCGTCAAGGCAACGACTGAATAAAAAGAGGCTGTCATTTGGGACAGCCTCTTCATTAGTTAAGTTATTTCTCGACAGCAAACTGAGTCGACAATTCGCCGACAGATACGGTGAATCGTCCTGGTTCTTGAACCAGCTTCATATCCTTATTCCAGACGCTGAGTTGTTCCGGGGTTAATTCAAACGCAACCTTCCGGCTCTCACCAGGCTTCAACGGAACTCGAGCAAAACCCTGAAGTTGTTTGCTCATGCCTAGAATAGACGAGCCATTGTTCTTCACGAATAACAACACAACTTCTTCAACCGCGCGTTTCCCAGTATTTTTGAGATCTACGGTTACCTGAACCTTCTGTCCCATCCCAACCTTCGGTTTGACCTGGAGTCCAGAGGCTTCAACCTTAGTATAACTCAAGCCGGCGCCAAACGGGAACATGGGCTTATATGCTTTGGTCGTATGGTAGGGCATCGGAACTTGATTGACGCTGGTCGGAAAGGTAATTGGCAAACGGCCCGAGGGATTATAGTCGCCAAACAGCACATCGGCGATGGCAGGCCCGCCCTCCGTGCCCGGCAAGAATGCCCAAAGGATCGCCGGAGCCGCTTTATTGCCGCCTGGGATGATCAAAGGCCGCCCAGCAGCGCCCACCAGGACAAATGGGATCTTTGCGTTTTGCAGCGTCTTGATGAGTTTTTCTTCGTTCGCCGCCAACTGCAGCGTCTCTGAATCGCCCTCTCCTTCAGCGTAGGTTTTTTCGCCGACCACCACGATGACGGCTTCAGCTTCCTTTGCAGCCTTGACCAATCGCTTGGCATTTCTTGCGTCGTGGATAAATGTAACCTTAGCTTTTGGAGCCTTCTCCTTAATTGCCTCCAGAACCGTTTTGCCCGATAGTTCATGTTCCTGTGCGCCCTGCCAACGGATGGTCCAACCGCCGCAGAGACGGCTGATACTATCGGCAGATGGACCTGTCACCAGAATGTTCTTGAGATCTTTAGAGAGCGGCAAGAGGTCTTTTTCGTTGCGGAGAAGTACCATCGATTGTTGCGCCAGTTTATGGGCGATTGCTTTACTTTCCCGACTGCCGATGATCTTCTCAGCCATGTTGGGATCGACCATTGGGTTCTCAAAGAGTCCCAATCGGAATTTGACCAATAACACATTACGAACTGCGTCATTGATGCGCTCAACAGGGATCCGGCCAGCCTTGACCAGCCTCTCCAGTTGATCCACGGTCTCGACATCCATGGGAACCATGTTCAAATCCAACCCGGCATTATAAGAAAGCGCCAATGCGTCCTCCACCGAGGAGGCATACCGATGGTAAGTGACCATCTTTGCGATATCCTCCCAGTCTGAAACGACTAGACCCTTAAAGCCCATCTCCTTGCGGAGAATATCCGTCATTAACCACTTCGAGGCATGAGCAGGAACGCCGTTGACCGCGCCACTGTTGATCATGACCGAACTCATCCCCGCCTTAATCGCAGCCCGATATGGTGGAAAATGAATTTCGTAAAGTTCCCGAGGAGAAACCTCTGCGGGGTGACGATCTTTCCCGCTCTTTGGCACGCTATAACCGTTAAAATGCTTGCCGCAGGAGATGACCTTGCCGGATTCTTCGAATCCTTTGATCTGGCTGACGCCTAAAGCAGAAACCAGATAGGGATCCTCGCCAAAGGTCTCATGGGTTCGTCCCCAACGGGGATCTATACCCACATCCAACACAGGAGCAAACGTCCATTGAATCCCTGTCGCAGCCACCTCTTCAGCGGTCTTTGCGGCATAAGCCTTGATAAGTTCCGGATTGAACGTCGCGCCCAACCCTAAATTATAAGGGTAAATGGTAGCCCCGATCACATTATTATGGCCGTGCACAGCATCGATGCCATAAAGCACGGGAATCTTTAGACGGGACTTCAATGCCCATCTTTGAACCTCATTGGTCATTTTGGCCCACTCTTCGGGCGTGTTTTTCATTGGGGAGCCATCACCGCCGCTTAAGATGGACCCGACGGCATAGTCCACCAAGACCGTTTGCATCCACGAAGAGTCCAGTGGTCCCTTATTCCAAAAACCCGTCATTAATCGATGAATCTCAATCTGTGTTACTTGGCCCAACTTTTCTCGAAGCGTCATCCGAGCCAACAGATCTTCTGTTCGTTGTTCTGGTGTCGCCTTAGGATTTAAATAGAGCGGAGTATCCGCCCCTAAAACCGTCATACCAAGCATAAGTAGGACTCCGAAGATCAAAACCCACTTTTTCCCCATGATTATCCCCCTTTGCTACCATTTATGCGATGATAATAAAGATATTCGAGGCGTCTCCGTTTTTTTGGTCCCTCGTCCAGTCGACATCGTTATCGCATCCCGTCTATTGGGTACGGAATTTTACAGAAAATCAAAGAAAAATACAACTTCAAATTGACAAATCACCGGACAAGCTATAGACTGTTTATAGAAAACTGATTTCGTGACGATGTGATTTGTATCAGTCAACACACTGACGCAAGCTCTCGTGATTTTGCCTTAATTACATCGCTGTTTGTGGATTCAGCTGACATCTCAATGAATTAATCGGTGGTCAGTTGAAACACGATCTGGTCGTCCAAGGATGTCACGAATTCAGGGATAAGGTTGCTCTTTAAGGCGGTCCAGTGAGGCCGGTAAGGGTGAAGAGTTTTGACGGCAAAACACTTCCTGTCCGGCTGGGCGGAAGTTTTTTTTGTGTTAATGGTAAACCGGAACTCCGGTTATCATAAAGGAAGTCTTTACATTGCACGAAAGCTAGAATCAGTTAACTTAACTACTTCCTTGACTTCCAAAAAAAAGAATGGAGGGTATGCGATGAGTCAAATGATTGGCGTCAACGAAAGACCCGGATTAAGCAGATGGCTTCCACTAAGTTTCCAACACGTATTTGCCATGTTTGGCGCAACAGTCCTGGTTCCCTTCCTTGTAACCATAAATACCCCTGAAGGCACTGGAATGTTAACCTCGGTAGCACTGTTCACTTCCGGAATTGGAACTTTGCTATATATCTGGATTACAAAAGGAAAGGTTCCGGCATATCTTGGATCCTCCTTTGCTTTCATCCCCCCGCTTATTGGTATCTCTTCGACTTATGGCTTGCCTTATGCCCTGGGCGGAGCATTCTGCGTCGGAATTATTTATCTTATCGTTGGTGGACTCATTAAATTCTTTGGCCTTGGATGGTTAGATAAACTACTTCCACCCGTTGTTATCGGCTCGATTATCGTAACCATCGGGCTAAATCTTGCACCTGTGGCTATGACGATGGCTATGAAAGGCGGAATAGAGACCGCACCGTATAATATGTACTATGTACTGATCGCAGTCGTTACATTATCTGTCGCCATTATATCCGCAATTTTCCTACGCGGTTTCTTCACAGTCATTCCTGTATTAACAGGAATCATTGGCGGTTATCTATTCACACTAATCGTTGGTTTAATCTCTCCAGCTCACGCTTTAATCGACTATAGCGGAGTTGCCGCCACAAATTGGTTTGGGGTTACAATGCCTGTAATGCCAAAGTTTGCAATTATACCCATTGCGACGTTCGCCTTAGTATCACTCGCTACCATTGCTGAGCATCTGGGAGACACATTAGTAACCAGTAAGGTTGTGGGAAAAGACTTCTATAAAAATCCCGGTTTGCATCGAACCCTCGCCGGTGATGGCTTAGCCACCTCTCTTGCCGCCTTCTTCGGTGGACCTCCAAACACAACATACGGCGAAAACATAGGTGTTATGGCCATTACTCGAGTTTATAGCGTCTGGGTTATCGGTGGTGCTGCGGTTATTGCAATTTGCCTATCATTTATTCAAAAAATCGGTGCGCTAATATCAACAATACCCGTTCCAGTTATGGGTGGTATTTGTATGATGCTCTTTGGTATTATTGCCAGCAGCGGAATCCGGACTTTGGTTGAGAGCGGAATTGATTATAGTGATAAACGAAACTTAATCATCTCCTCCGTCATTCTCGTTGTTGGTATTGGCGGCGGGCGTTTATTCTTCCCAATTACCGATAAGCTGAATTTTGACCTTTCCGGCGTTGCTTTAGCTGCCTTAATCGGTATTATCTTAAACCTACTTCTACCTCACAATCCTACAGTTGAGCCCCGAAAACGTTCACTGCAGGACATGGAACAAGAGATCGAACCTGCCCCGGAAGCATAGTTAAATCCAATAATCCAGTCTTCCCTATAGAAAAAGGAGTCCACATGTGGACTCCTTTTTCTCTTTCAGATCTTAAGTTTTTTAAGTTTCTCCACAGCCTCTGGCGGTATCTCCCTCACTCGATCCAAAAGCATTAGGTTAAAGACGATCTGTGCATAGGACTCGACCCTCTCCATCGCCAAGTAGGCTTCTTCCAACGTCCTCCCAACGGTTAATGCGCCGTGGTGACTCAGAAGCAGCGCATTATGGTCGGCAATAAGCTCCCTAATAGAATCCGGCACTTCGTCGGTGGAGGGTGTGGCATAGGATGCCAACGGTATCTTATCGAGGAAAACAATGATCTCGGGGAGTAACGGGCGTTCGAGGCCTAATTCGGCTGCTGCAAAGGTCGTGGCATAGATGGGATGCGCATGAACCACAGCACTCACATCGGAACGTTGGCGGTAGACCTCTTGATGCATCCGAACCTCTGTCGATATCCTACCATGTCCTTCTACATTGCCTCGGGTATCAAGCCGCAGAATCATCTCGGCGGTCATTCGTCCTTTACTCACACCCGACGGGGTCACCAACAATGTTCCATCGGACAGTCGGGCCGATATATTACCATCATTAGCAGCTACGTAACCTTTCTTCCACATCCACCGTCCAATCTCCACAATCTCCCGGCGTAATGCGTTTTCATTCATTTCAATTATAACTCTCCCTCCGATAAAAGAAAATTTCTTTAAAAGATTGCCAACTAAGCGTAAATCCGTTTTTTACTAAACGCCTACGCTATTATTTATCATTATGATTATAAAGTTGATTCAGCAAGATAGGAGTCAGAAGACAGGAGCCAGTATTCAGAATGCTCCGGAACAGTTATACATCGATTC
>OBJA01000487.1_pt1 | contig 34542 bp, 32 predicted proteins | sample 1519751 | NCBI WGS metagenome assembly OBJA01 (sample SAMEA3881238, study PRJEB22517) | soil metagenome | biome: lake sediment; feature: soda lake sediment; material: sediment, water from around vicinity | place: India | collected 2013-12-23 | depth 3 m
CAAAACCATTATGGCAGGGATGTTCAGGATAGTCAGGATGAAAGCTTTAACCCAAACCTGACAGCTGATTTCAGGTGTTATCCCTGATATCCTGTGTATCTTTGCAGAAACAAGCTTCATAGGTCTGTAAATCAAAACCATTATTGGCAGGGATGTTCAGGATAGTCAGGATGAATGTTCAACCCAAACCTGACAGCAGATCGAAGATTTTATCCCTAATATCCTGCATATCCCTGCAATATAAAGCTTCAAGGCCTGTGAGTCAAAGCCATTATGACAGGGATGGTCAGGATAATCAGGATGAGGGTCAAAACCTAAAACCTGGAAGCAGCTTGTAGATCTTTTCCCCTGTATCCTGCGTATCCCTGCAGAAACAAGCTTCAAGTCTGTAAGTCAAAACCATTGTTGTGTATGAGCGGATGCATCAGATTGAGCGGTTTAGTCATAATTTCAAATAGATTGAACAGGTCTTTGCTGTTTTCCCTTGCTTTTGCTCTGGCAGCGTGCTAGAAGATCACAAGATTTACGGTAACTTTGTAAAGTGAGCTTCGCGGCTCGCTTTTTTTTATGTCAAAAAGGTGCATCATGGACCTGGTTGGAAAAATTGAAGTTTTGGTATCACCACTGCTAGAAGAACTCGAACTGGAACTCGTTGATATTGAGTATCGGCGTGAGCCCCACGGTTGGGTGTTACGTTTTTTTCTCGACAAGGAAGGCGGCATTACCCTTGATGATTGTGCCTTGGCAAGCCGCCAGATCAGCTCATTGCTCGATGTTGAAGATGTTATCCCCACGGCCTACAATCTTGAAGTCTCCTCTCCAGGGCTGGAACGACCGTTAAAAAAACGTGCGGATTTCGAGCGTTTTGCAGGTCATCTGGTCAAAGTTAAAACAATCGATCCTATTGAGATTGAACACTTTGGCAGGGGCAGAAAAACCTTCACGGGCACGCTGGTCGGAGTTGAGCAGGATACTATCCAGCTGACCTTGCAGGATCGACAGGCGGCAGAAGTTGGCATTCCTTTAGCAAATATCGATTCGGCGCATCTGGTGCCGGAATTTTAAACTCTTGTTGGTGCTCAAATCACCAACATCAACGTAAAAGGGGTATTTAAAGATGGTGGGTAATCTTAATCACATCATCGACCAGGTTGTTAAAGACAAAGGTATTGATCGTGACACATTGATCGATGCTCTTGAGTCTGCAGTCTTGTCTGCTGCCAACAAAAAGTTCAGAAACACCCGTGATCTTGAGGCGCACTTTAATCCTGAGATTGGCGAAGTCGAAGTTTTTGAATTTGTCACTGTTGTTAATGAAGTTGTCGACTCATACAAGGAAATCGATGTTGATGAAGCACGCGAAATCGATCCTGATGTCGAGGTCGGCGATTCTCTGGGTATGATGCTTGACGCCGGATCATTCAGCCGGATTGCGGCCCAGACGGCAAAACAGGTGATCATCCAAAAGGTTCGTGAAGCCGAGCGGGAAGGGATCTACAACGAATTCAAAGACCGCGTCGGTGAAGTTGTTAACGGTATTGTGCGCCGTTATGAACGTGGTGATTTGATTGTTGATTTAGGTAGAGCTGAAGCCTTGTTGCCCGCCAGGGAACAGGTTCCGCGTGAAAATTATCGCCAGTCTGACCGTGTTCGGGCCTATATTTCTGAAGTCAAGATTTCTGCCAAGGGACCACAGATCATTCTTTCCCGTACCCATCCGGGGCTTCTGATTTCCCTTTTTACCTCAGAAGTTCCTGAAATTGCAGAAGGCATTGTCGAAATCAAGGCCGCAGTACGCGAGCCGGGGAGCCGTGCCAAAATGGCGGTGTTGTCCCACGATGTCGATGTTGATCCCGTTGGTGCCTGTGTCGGTATGCGCGGTTCCAGGGTTCAGAATGTTGTGACTGAGTTGCGCGGTGAGCGCATTGATATCATTCCATGGACTCATGATCCGGCACGCTTTGCCTGTGCAGCTCTGGCTCCGGCAGAGGTGTCCCGTGTGTACATTGATGACGAAGACAAATCGATGGAAATCATTGTGCCGGATGACCAGTTGTCGTTGGCAATCGGCAAAAAAGGTCAGAATGTCCGCCTTGCCGCCAAACTGATCGGCTGGAAAATCGACATCAAGAGTGAAACACGTGCTCAAGAGGAAGATCAGGACGAAGAATCGATTTCCTCTGAGCGGCAGGCCGCTGAAAATCTTTTTTCCTCGCCTTCTGCCGCCAAGGAAACATCCACTGATGAAAGTCAGGAGAATAACGAGGACAAGGATCAGTAACAGAAAATGACTGTCGAAAAATCTGCCAAACCGCAACGTACATGCGTTGCCTGTCGTAAGGCAGCAGATAAAAACCAGCTATTGCGTTTTGTTCTTGCTCCGGATGGACAGCTTGTGGTGGATTATCGTCAGCAGTTACCCGGTCGTGGACTTTACACATGTATCGCACGTAAATGTCTTGAACTGGCAGTGAAAAAAAACAGTTTTCGGCGCATTTCAGGCTCACAGCATATGCTGGTTGATACCGATCAGCTTTTTTCACAATTACTGTGGGCGTTGGAACAACGGTTGTCCGGACTGATCCGTATGGCGCGCAAATCCGGACAACTGGTTGACGGTAGTAATCAGGTTCTGGATGCCTTAAAAGGGCGCACACCGCCAGCCATCGTTGTTGTTGCCGCAGATATCAGTGACAACATAAGAGATAAAATTGAAATTGCCGCCGACAGGCAGCAAATTGTTGTTGCTCAGCTTTTTGACAAGGCTTTACTCGGTCAGATGATCGGCAAGGAAGAACGCAGCGTTATCGGCGTGTTAAGCGGGGCGCTGGCTGAAGCATTGAAGAGTGAATTAGACAGGTATGAACTGGTAAGGGAGAATTAATGGTCAAGGTCAGAGTGTACGAACTTGCAAAAAAGATGGGCTTGGAAAATAAAGAGCTGCTGACAAAGCTTGCTGATGCCGGCGTTGAAGTTGCCTCTCATGCCAGTTCTTTGAGCGATGATGACTTGAAAAAGCTCGATGCGTTCAATAATACAACCACAGAAAAAGTTGAGGAAGAACGCATTAAGCCCGGCTTGATCAGACGTCGTCGGACAGTTGTTACCGAGGCCAGGGATGAAGCAACAACGGATGGGCCCATTACTGAGCCTGATAGCGCTGTTGAATCGCCACCTGTGGCAGATGAGGTTGCTACCGTTCAAGAACCTGAGGTCGCTGCTGAAACTCCAGCCCCGGCAGTGATTGACAAAGAAGAGCCGGAAACTCCATCGCTGTCCGTTGAGACAGTAGCAGAGGAAAAAGAACCGGTCAGCACCGTACAACCGCAACCGGAGCCACCAGCTGTCACGACAGTAGAAGCTGAAGTTACAGCAAAGCCCGCTACTCCTGCTGTCAGCAAGGAAGCAAAGGTCGAACAGAAACCGGCAAAGCAACCTGAAGCACAGCGCGCCACAGAAGATCGTGCCAAGATATTGGGCCGGGTTGAACTGCCACGAATGTCTGCCAATGGTCAGAAAAGAGGCGAGCAACAGGATCGCACGGCGCGTCCGGACCGATCGGCCAGGCCGGCGAGACCAGCATCTCCACCACCCAAGGGGCGAGTGCGTGCCGATTTGTCGACGCCACTGCCCGTTGAGCAGCCGCTCCCGGAAAAAGAGGGGAGGAACACCAAAAAGCGTAAGAAAGGTCGTCGTAATGAAGATCTTTTCGAGCAACAGGACGGACAGGTTTCGCGTCGTGGCCGCCGTGTCGAGGTTTTTGAACCGGGACGTATCGGACAAAAAAGAAGGAAATCGGGCAAGGGTCTTAAGTCTGTCAAAAACACCGAAGTCACCATCAGCAAGGCGATTAAACGAATCATCAAAATCAGTGACTCCATCACTGTTGGCGAGTTGGCCAAGCGTATGGGGGTCAAGGCCAATGAGCTGATTGCCGAGTTGATGCGTCAGGGAACGATGGTTACTATCAATCATCCCCTTGATTACGAGTCTGCGGCTATTCTTGCTTCCGAATTCAATTATGAAGTCGAGAACATTGCTTTTGATGAAGAAACCATTCTTGATGTGACCCTGCCAAAAGAAAAAGAAAGCACAGCGGCTGATCTTAAGACCCGGCCTCCTGTCGTAACCATCATGGGACACGTTGATCACGGCAAAACCAGCCTTCTTGATGCTATTCGTGAGGCCAACGTAACCGCCGGTGAGGCGGGCGGGATTACCCAGCATATCGGTGCCTATGATGTTAATCTTGATGGTCGCAAAATCACATTTCTTGACACCCCGGGTCACGAGGCGTTTACAGCCATGCGTGCTCGCGGGGCTGGAGTTACCGACATTGTTATTCTGGTGGTTGCTGCAGATGATGGCGTCATGCCACAGACAAAAGAAGCGATCAACCACGCTAAAGCAGCAGGAGTGCCGATCATCATTGCTGTAAACAAAATAGACAAGCCGGATGCTAATCCGGAACGAATCAAACAGGATCTGACCGAATTTGAGCTGGTTCCGGAAGAGTGGGGCGGTGAGACCATCTTTGTTGAAGTCTCAGCTAAAAAGAAAATCAACCTTGAGAGCCTCCTTGAGATGGTGCTTCTTCAGGCAGAAGTTCTTGAATTGCAAGCCAACCCCGATAAACGTGCGAAAGGCTCTATTGTCGAAGCACGTCTTGACAAGGGGCGTGGGCCGGTTGCAACTGTACTGGTTCAGGATGGCACCCTGAAAGTTGGCGATTCCATCGTTGCCGGCCTGCATTATGGTCGGGTGCGGACGATGACGGCAGCCAACGGCACCCTGGTAAAGGAAGCCGGACCTTCTTTCCCGGTCGAGGTTACGGGTCTGGGCGGAGTGCCGGATGCTGGTGATACCTTCAATGCGGTAGATTCTGAAAAATCTGCCAAGGAAGTGTCACAACACCGTCAGTCAAAGCAGCGCGAACTTGATCTGGCCAAGAGCAGCAAAGCCTCCCTTGAGCAACTTTTTGCTCGTATGCAGGAAGGTGTTGTCGAAGAGTTGGCTGTTATTATCAAGGCAGACGTTCAGGGCTCTGTTGAAGCGGTCCGCGATGCCCTGGAAAAACTCTCGACTGACAGTTGCCGCCTGAATGTTATCCATACAGGTGTTGGTGGCATTTCAGAAAGTGATGTTACCCTGGCAACCGCATCCAATGCGATTGTCCTTGGCTTTAACGTTCGTCCGGAGTCCAAGGCACGGACGCTGGCTGACAGTGAAAGCGTTGATATACGTCTTTACAGCATTATTTACGATGCTGTTAACGATGTTCGCAATGCCATGGAGGGCTTGCTGGCGCCGACATTGAAGGAGAAGCATATGGGTCGTGTCGAGGTTCGCGACACTTTCCATGTCTCTCGCGTTGGCACCATTGCCGGCTGCTATGTGCTTGACGGCAAGGTTGTTCGCAATTCGAAAGTTCGGTTGATTCGTGATAATGTCGTGGTCTGGGAGGGTAGCCTCAGTTCCCTGAAGCGTTTTAAAGACGATGTAAAAGAGGTTCTCACCGGATATGAGTGCGGAATTGGTCTTGAGAACTATAATGACATCAAGATCGGTGACATTATTGAAGCTTTCGAAATAGAAGAGGTAAAAACCACCTTGTAGCAAGGGGTAGGGCAGGGCACGATGGTTGTCGGTGTTATTCGTTTTGATTTGCGCTTGCATGGTGTCCTGTCACTCAAGCAAAAACGCTCGGTGATTAAACGCCTGCTCAATCAATTGCGGTCGACATGCCCGGTATCCATTGCTGAGGTTGGCTGCAATGACTTGCTTCAACGCAGTATCCTGGGTGCCAGCATGACATCAACCAGCGAAGCACTGATGGATGCTGTTTTCCGTCAACTCGAGTCAATTATTGAGAAAACAGGAACGGTTGAAGTCATTTCGTCAGAACATGAATTCATACACTACGGAGAACAATTCAATTGAGCAGTTTTCGCCCAGAACGTGTCGGTGAACAGATTCTCAAGGAAACAACCTTTTTGTTACTTCATCGCATCAAGGATCCCCGAGTTTCACCCGTGACCCTGACCGGCGTTAAAGTTTCCAGGGATTTAAGCCTGGCAAGAATTTACTTTACTGTAGCCGATGCCGAGGTGCGTCGGGACGCCGAAGCCGGTCTTAAAAGCGCATCACCTTACATAAGGCGTGAACTGAGTCAGATAATGAGATTGCGCTTTATGCCGGAAATCAGATTCCAGTTTGATGATTCCTTCAGCCACGGTCAACGAATAGACGAGCTCTTACGCCAGGTTCAGGACGATTTGCATGATGCTGAATAAAATTGCCGAGCACATTAACTCCGCACAGCGTTTTCTTGTTGCTTCACATGAAAGCCCTGACGGTGATGCCATCGGCTCAACTCTGGGTCTGGCTAACGCCTTGAGAAAAATGGGGAAAGAGGTTGTCGCCTTTAATGCAGATGGCGTACCGGCTAATCTGACGTTTTTACCAGGCACGGACCTGATACAATCTTCTCTGGATGATACGGCCCGCTTTGATATCGGCTTTTTGCTCGATGCCGGCGATCTCGATCGCGCCGGTATCGACATGCATAAACACTGCAATCTGCTGATCAACATTGACCATCATCCCCATTCTGATTTTGGTGACCTCTGTTATGTGGATACACGTGCCAGTGCCACAGCTGTCCTGGTCTATCGTTTGTTACAGGCCTGTGATTTCACTCTCGATATCGAGGTGGCTAAACCCCTTTATCTCGGCATTCTTGACGATACCGGATCCTTTCGCTACTCGAGTTCCAACCGTGAAGCTTTCACCCTGGCAGGTCAATTGATCGAAGCGGGAATCGACCCCTGGGATATCGCCAGCAGACTGTATGAGAGTTATCCGTTAAGTCGTATGCGCCTGCTGGGCCTGGTACTCAATACCCTTGATGTCTCGGCCTGCGGTCGCTACGCTTCGGTTTCAATGATGCAGGATTTTCTGCAGGTTGCCGGTGCAACGAGCGAAGACGCAGACGGTTTTGTCAACTATGCACGTGCCGTCAAGGGTGTGGAGATAGCATTGTTCATCAAGGAACAATCAGATTCTGTATATCAGATCAGTTTTCGGTCACGTGGCAGTATCGATGTCGGCTCTCTGGCACGTGAGCTTGGAGGTGGCGGTCATCATAATGCTGCCGGGGCACGCATATCTGCTCCCACCCTGGATGGCGCACGACGGGAACTCTATCGCCAAATCGATTTATTGCTGAACTGATTTTTCGTGCACGGACTCCTTCTAATTGACAAGCCGCAAGGCTGCTCTTCCCACGATGTTGTTCGCAACGTCAGGCGACTTTATTCCACACGCAAGGTAGGTCATGCCGGCACGCTTGATCCCTTGGCAACCGGGGTACTGGTTGTTGCTGTGGGTGATGCCACCAAGGTCCTTCAGTTTCTCTTTACTGATGATAAAAGCTATCGCGCAACCTTCAGACTCGGGGTGACGACAGACACCTTTGATGCACAGGGCAACGTGTTGCAGACACTTCCTGTCCCTGATATGGATGCTGAAACCATTGATCGACTTTGCAATAGATTTAGAGGGGATATCCTGCAAATGCCGCCAATGTTTTCCGCTTTGAAACGTGGCGGTGTGCCATTATATAAATACGCCCGTCAAGGGATGGACGTAGAACGCCAATCAAGGCAGGTAACGATTCAGCGTCTCAACATCCTCGCGGTTGATGGAGTTGACGTAACGATTGAAACGGACTGCTCAAAGGGGACATATATCAGGTCGCTGGTTCACGATATAGGTGAAGCAATTGGTTGTGGAGCACACTTGACCAGCCTAAGGCGTTTAAGGAGTGGTAACTTTCATATCGACCAGTGTCATACATTGGAACATCTTGAGCATATTGACGATAAGGGTTCAACTCTATTATCCCTCAGTGATGCATTGGGTCATTTGCCCTCAGCAACATTAAACAGTAAAGCATTGGAATCTCTTGCATTCGGTATTCCGCCTGATGACTCTCAATGTCAATTGTCCGGCGTCTTATCTGAAGGAGAACAGTTGCGCCTGCTTGACAATAACAAGCTTGTTGCTGTTGCAACCTATCAACCACAACGACAGAAAGAAAAGCGTGGAGATTTCGAGTTGATACGTGTTTTCATCTAATGAGGGAACAGCGAATAAGCCTTTACAGAAGCGTTTTAACTGTGGTAGATGTCTGAAGTATTCAAATGTTTTTAACAGCCACGCCACTGGCTTAATGAATGACAAATAAAGGAGATTGAAGTGCTCGGCACAGAACGTAAACAAGAAATTATTGAACAGTACAAGCGTCATGACGGTGATACCGGTTCACCGGAAGTGCAGGTAGCTCTGTTGACAGAGCGTATCAACTATCTGACAAGTCATTTTAAAACCCACAAAAAAGATCATCATTCACGTCGTGGGTTGTTGAAAATGGTTGGTCAGCGTCGTCGCCTGCTCAAGTATCTCGTAGATCAGGATGTTGAGCGTTATCGCGCACTTATCAAGTCACTCGGCTTGCGTCGCTAATGCAACGGGGCGGCATGCCTGACACCCGGGCATGCCGCTTTATTTATCAGGTTTGTCATGGAGGTTGTCCGGAGAGAGTGTCCGATCCTGCTCGGTCACTGTCTCAGGCCATCCTCCTTTTCGTGTAACCGCAAAATGTGCCGTATTATCGGCAAAACAAGGAGTTTTTATGGCGTATCACAAGGTAGAATTAATTTTTAACGGCCAACCCCTGACGATTGAAACCGGCAAGGTAGCCCGGCAGGCTCACGGTGCCGTTGTTGTCACTTATGGCGAAACCAAGGTCCTTTGTACTGTGGTTTCAAGCCATTCCATGCGTCCCGGTCAGGATTTTTTCCCTCTTACCGTCAATTATTCAGAAAAATTTTATGCCAGCGGTCGCATTCCCGGTTCCTTTTTCCGTCGTGAGCGGGGATCAAGCGAGCGTGAAACGCTGATCAGTCGCCTGATCGATCGTCCCATGCGTCCTCTGTTTCCCAAAGGATACCTGTACGAAACCCAAATCATGCCGACAGTCATTTCTGCCGACCTGGTTAATGATCCGGATACTCTGGCCATGGTTGCGGCATCGGCTGCTGTAGAAGTGTCGGACATCCCTTATGAAGGCCCGACGGCTGCGGTACGTGTTGGTCGCGTCAACGGTGAATTAGTCGCCAACCCGACATTGGAGCAGATGAAAAACAGCGATCTTGAACTGGTTGTTGCCGGTTCCCGCGATGCCGTAATGATGGTGGAAGGGGAATCAAAATTCCTTTCGGAACAAGAAATGCTTGATGCCATCTTTTTCGGCCATAACGCCCTGCAGCCCCTGATCGATATTCAAAAGGAACTGGCACAGCTGGTTGGTCGGGAAAAACGTCAGTTTATCGTTGCAGAAAAAGACGAAATTATTGTGGCCAAGGTTAAGGAACTGGCAGAACAACGGATCGTAGATGCTTTTTCCATTCGCGGCAAACAAGAGCGCTATACAGCACTCGCTGATATCCGTGCCGACATCAAAGCCCAGCTTGAAACTGAATTTGAAGGACGCGACGAAGAGGTATCCGCTGCTCTGGGGTCACTCGAAAAGTCAGTTGTCCGTCGTATCGTAACTAAAGATCGGGTCCGGATTGACGGTCGCGGCATGGAAGATATTCGAGCGATCAGTTGTGAAGTCGGGGTGTTGCCACGTGCTCACGGCAGTGCGCTCTTTACCCGTGGAGAAACCCAGGCTCTGGTAACTGCTACTCTGGGCACATCTTCCGACGAACAGCGTATGGACAATGTTCAGGGGATGGAATTCAAGAAGTTCATGCTTCACTACAATTTTCCGCCATTCTGTGTCGGTGAAACCAGCATGCGCTTGTTCCCCGGTCGTCGTGAAATCGGTCACGGCATGCTTGCTGAACGCAGTGCCGCCCAGATTCTGCCGGAACATGAAAAGTTCCCATACACAATTCGTGTTGTTTCTGAAGTCCTTGAGTCTAACGGTTCCTCTTCCATGGCTTCGGTTTGTGGTGCTTCCATGGCCCTGATGGACGCCGGAGTTCCAGTGTCTGAGCCCATTGCCGGGATTGCCATGGGCCTTATCAAGGAAGGTGACGATGTCGCTGTCCTTTCCGACATTCTTGGTGATGAGGATCATCTGGGTGATATGGACTTCAAGGTTACCGGTTCTGATCGCGGGATCACTGCATTGCAGATGGATATCAAAATATCCGGTGTTACCAAAGAAATTATGCAGCAGGCTCTGGAGCAGGCGAGGACCGGTCGCATTCATATTCTTGAAGAAATGGCCAAAGCGATTGCTGCTTCGCGTTCTGAACTGTCAAAATACGCTCCACAGATTACCAGCATTCGTGTCAAGCAGGATCAGGTCCGCACCGTTATTGGTTCCGGTGGAAAGAACATCCGTGGCATTATTGAAGTGACCGGTTGTTCTATTGATATTGAAGATGATGGGACCATTCATATTGCTTCAGCAGATGGTGCAGCGGCCAAGCTGGCAATCAAGATGATTCGTGACCTTACCCAGGAAGCAGAGGTTGATAAACTCTACATGGGTACCGTTAAAAAGATCATGGAGTTTGGTGCTTTCGTCGAGATCTTCCCCGGCACTGACGGTCTGGTTCACGTGTCAGAACTGGCTAACGAACGTGTTCGCAATGTTGCTGATGTTCTTAAGGAAGGAGATCAGGTCCTGGTGAAGTGTATCGGCGTTGATCGTCAAGGCAAGATCAAGCTGTCTCGTAAGGCGGCATTAGGTGCTGAACTTCCGGAAGAATAGTATCTGCGTATAATGTATATTTTATAAGAACTTACAATTGGATGGCCGCAGATTTTTTGCGGCCATCATTAATTTGGGCGGCACGAAATGGAACATCCAGTTATTCAAATAAAAAAACTCGCTTCAGATGCGCGCTTACCCGAGTACATGACGTTTCTGGCAGCCGGCATGGACGTTTGTGCCTGTTTGCCTGAACCTTTAACATTGCTGCCTGGACAACGCTTGCTGGTACCGACAGGCATTGCCGTTGCGATTCCTGAAGGGTTTGAAATTCAGGTACGACCACGCTCGGGTCTGGCCATCAAGCATGGTGTAACGCTGGTAAATACGCCGGGAACAATAGATGCTGATTATCGCGGTGAAATCAAGGTGATTCTTATTAACCACGGCAACGAAGCATTCCAGATCAATTCAGGTGACCGTATTGCCCAGCTCGTTGTCGCGCCCGTCGTACAGGCAATTCTTAGCCAGGTTGACGAGCTTGATCAGACAGATCGAGGTACTGGTGGATTTGGACATACGGATCAATTGCGGATAAATAAATGACAACGCGCTGTAATCCTGAAGACTTGATGGAATTTCCCTGTCATTATCAGTTCAAGGCTATTGGTAAGGCAGGTGATATCTTTCTGCATGATGTTGTTAACGCTGTTTCTGCGCATGCTACAGTAGCCAAGGACGCAGTACGCTCTCAACCAAGTCGAGCCGGCACCTATCAATCTGTATCTGTTTTACTGACGGTTTACAGTGCTGATCAATTAACTGATATTTACGCGGAACTGAAAAAGGTTTCAGGTCTGAAAATGCTTTTATAATCTAACAGGAGCTGAGTATGTATCTTTCCATTAATCCGGATAATCCACAGCCACGTCTGATTGCTCAAGTTGTTGAATGCTTAAAGCAGGGAGGGGTCATTGTTTATCCAACGGATACAACTTATGGTATCGGTTGTGACATATTCAACCAGAAAGCTGTAAAGAAAATATTTCAGATCAAACATCGCGACAGCCGCAAGCCTTTTTCGTTTATCTGCAAGGATCTTGCTGAAATAGCCAACTATGCGCAAGTCAGCAATTTTGCTTTTAAAATCATGAAACGTCACCTGCCGGGACCCTACACATTCGTGCTGGAGGCTACTAAAATTGTACCGGACTCTTTAAGTACCAGGCAAAAAACCGTTGGAGTGAGAATTCCTGACAATCAGATTTGTCGTGCCATTGTTGAAGAGCTCGGTCACCCACTGGTAACGACAAGTGCAAACGTCTCTGGAGAGAAAACTCCTGCAGACCCCTATGAGATCGATCAGCAAATGGGTCGAGTTGTTGATATTGTGGTTGATGGTGGCATCTCAATGGATGAAGCCTCCACCGTCATCAGTTTGTTGGATGACAAGATTGAAGTGCTGCGGCAGGGTTGTGGAGATACTTCCTGGATTGAGCAGGCATAGCAAGCCGATAACCAAATAAAGCAAAAACCCGGACGACATCACTTTCTGATGTTGTCCGGGTTTTTTTATTTTGGCACGAAGGCGAGGCTCGCCCATTTCGCTCAATGACCCAGCTGTCCATAGCCGCCCATCTGACGTTCTTGAACAAAAAAAGACCGCTTTCGCGGTCTGTTTTTTGGTGCCGAAGGCGAGACTCGAACTCGCACGACCAGTTGGTCACCACCCCCTCAAGATGGCGTGTCTACCAGTTCCACCACTTCGGCAAACGGATGTCTTTATACTGAATTGGCTCTTAGGTTGTCAACAAAAAAACCAGCAAATCTTCAGTACTGTTATTGGGGTGAACTTTCTCCTGCAGGCAATGCCGGAGCGCTTTGAGCAGGTGAAGAAACAGTTCCGGGCATAATGGTTCTGGATGCCGAGGATCCGTAGTAGTAAGCAAGGGACAAACTGGTCAGCATAAAGACAACAGCTACGCCTGCAGTTATTTTCGTCATGACATTGCCACCGGTGGATCCGAACATGGTCTGACTGCTTCCGGCACCAAAAGAGGCACCAGCCTGGGCTCCTTTACCCATTTGCAACAGGATAATAACGACCAATGCAATGGAAACAAGGACGTGAATGCCAATTAAAACGGTAATCATGTGTATCTCCTCTACGTTCATCTTCGCAACCGCAGAAAGCTAACACAATGTTGGCCGTTATGCAAACGTTTCGTGGGGTTAGCGCCGCTCGTTTTTATTTTTCGTTGGTATCAACCCATAACAACTCAAATAAGGTTCATGCTGATATTTACCATATGGGGTAACAGCATTACATATAGCGGTTGACAAGGACATGTGCGAATGATAGAACCCTATTCTATTTTTGCAGGAGTGTCCAGGTATGATAAAAAAACTGATAGGCCGAAAGCTCAAGGCGTCTCGATTGAAAAGAGACAAAACAATACAGGAACTTGCGATTCTTTCTCGAGTGTCTTCCAATATGATTTCACGTATTGAACGTGGTTTGACAACACCCTCTGTTGATATCCTGATGAGGCTTGCTGATGCTTTGGGTGTAAGTCTGGGATATTTTGTTGAAGAGGCGGAACGAGGAAGCAGTGTCGTTTATACCCCCTCAGGCCAGGGTGAACCGATTTTTTTCTTTGAGGACAAACACCAGATTACCAGCATGATGCAGGGTTTGCGAGATCCGGGCTTTTCAGTTTTTATTGATGTATTGGAACCATTTTGCGACAGCGGTGACGGTGGCATGATTCATGCCGGAGAGGAATTTGCCATGGTGCTTGAAGGTTCACTGGAATTTTATATTGAGGAGGACTTGTATCATTTATCGCAAGGAGATTCCATTGCCTTTAAAGCAACAATTCCTCACCGGTGGAAGAACAACAGCCCCCAACACGCCAGAATTCTCTGGGTTGTGTCACCACCGCCAAACGTTTGACTCCTGACAGGAGAATCTGATGCAAGCAAAGAAAATTGTTGGAAAAAAGCTTAAGGAAATACGCCTTAAGAATGACATGACAATACAAACACTGGCAGAAAAATCGCAAGTGTCGTCTAATATGATTTCACGTATTGAGCGTGGTCTTACAACCCCATCGGTAGAAATACTGATGCGTCTGGCGGCTGTTTTCAGCAAGAGTATTAATTTTTTTGTTGAGGATGTCAGCACATCCCATGAAGTTGTCTTTACTCGTCCGGGGGAACGTGACAAAACAGTCTATGACGATGAATTCAACATGCACACGGAGTCTTTTACCTCAAGACTGCGTGACCCCCAGTTCATGTCATTTTACTGTACGGTGAAAAAGGGTGGTCAAAGTGGTGAAAAAAACATGTATCACCCCGGTGATGAACTGATTTATGTGCTGGACGGCACATTAAGAATGACGATCATTGATGAAGAGTATATTCTTACCAAAGGTGACAGCTTGTGTTTCAAGTCGCATTTGCCTCACCGGTGGGAAAACATCGGAGAGGACGATGCCAAGGTCATTTGGACCTTGTCACCTTTCACGATTATTTGATTGGCAGTTGTGAACCTGCGCTACTTGGTGTATAGTTACACATAATCCGCCAATCCGTAGATGACATGATTCCTTAAGGGGGGGTCAATGAACAAATCTGAACTGGTTGAGGCACTGTCGCAGAAAAAGAATCTGACCTATAAAAAGTCGGAGCAGATTGTCAACCTCATTTTCGATTCCATGACCCAGTCTCTGGTGGATCAGGATCGTATTGAGATTCGGGGTTTTGGCAGCTTCATGGTGAAGGATTACAAATCCTACATGGGGCGCAATCCAAAAACCGGAGACGTTATCAAGGTAGAAGAAAAAAAGTTGCCTTTTTTCAAGGTTGGCAAAGCCTTGCGTGAGCGAGTTGACAACAGCTGACAGCAAGTTGCCTGCTTCCTGCCTGAAACCTTGTGAATATCCGGGCCCAGTCACGGTTGTGACCGGGCCTGTTGTTTGTCCGCTAGCCTATGCATGAAGAGGTTTTGCATGTTGCATTTGTTTAAAGGAATAACCCCGCGTCTGCACGACACGGTTTTTCGCGTTGGTTCTGCTGAAATTATCGGTGATGTGGAAATTGGTGAGTTTTCAAGCCTCTGGTATCATGTTGTCGTCCGGGGTGACGTCAACTTCATCAGAATCGGTGATCGTACCAATATCCAGGACGGTACTGTGATCCATGTCACCAATCAGACCCACCCGACAATAATCGGCAATGATGTTACCATAGGTCATAACGTAACTCTTCACGGCTGTACAATTGGTGACCGTTGTTTGGTCGGTATGGGAGCAATCGTCATGGATGGAGTTGTTGTCGAGGATGATGCCATGATTGCAGCAGGGGCACTGGTCACTCCAGGTACCAGAATAGCTTCCGGGTCTTTGTTCGCCGGTTCTCCAGCACGACAGAAAAGACGATTGTCCGAGCAGGAGATAGCCGGGTTGTTGCAATCGGCAAACAATTATCTTGAGTATGTAAAAGCATACGCAATCTAGATCTCTTCTTTATTGAACAGGTGACTTGTGAATAATGTAAATCTGACAACATTGAAGGACAGCCCTCTATTTGTTGGTCTTGCAGAAAAAGAGATCGAATTTCTTGGAAAGCTTCTCGTGCCGCAGCAGATGTCTGCAGGCAAAACCATCTATATTGAAAATATGGCTGGCGAGTGTTTATACCTGATTTTCAAAGGATCTGTGCGGATATCCCAGATGTTGTCGGAAGGGGAGGAGCAGACCCTGGTTGTGCTTGGCCCCGGTGATACGTTTGGTGAGTTGGCGGTTATAGACGGTGGGCCGAGGGCGGCAACTGCTCGTGTTATTGAAGATGTGGAAATGCTGGCACTGTCGCGTAAAGACTATAATCAGCTGTCATCCAACAATCCACGTATGGGGATGCAATTAACCCTGAATATTTTCAGATCGTTCAGCCAGCGCTTGCGCCGTTCAAAACAGGACTATCGTAATATGCTGATTGCCAGCATCAATCGAAAAAAACGCTGACATCGTCAGATGCTTTAAAAAAGGTGCCTTAACGGCCCCTTTTTTTGTTTTAACCATATGATGATCCGCATTTGATTTAAGTCTTGGATAACACCTATTTGGAGAGACAATGTCTGTTCTGCTCAACCAGCAACTGATATTTGGTTTAATCGGTGGGCTTGGACTTTTTCTGTTCGGCATGAAAATCATGTCCGAGGGTTTGCAGAAAATTGCCGGCGAAAAAATGCGGCAGATTCTTGCCTCTCTGACCAATCATCGTCTGGTCGCTGCGTTGGTAGGGGTTGGAGTGACAACACTGGTACAGTCGTCCAGCGCCACAAGTGTCATGGTCGTCGGTTTCGTCAACGCCGGGCTTTTGAGCTTGATGCAGGCGATTGGTGTTATCCTCGGTGTCAATATTGGAGCGACGGTTACAGCCCAGATTATTGCTTTCAATGTGACCCAGTATGCCCTGCCGATCATCGGTATTGGCGCAGCCCTTAAATTATTCTGCAAAACCAGAAGGGTCAGTTATTTCGGTGAAGTTGTTTTAGGGATTGGTCTTGTCTTTTTTGGTTTGGCAATATTGCGCCAGGGTTTTGACCCGCTACGGGCCAGCGAAGGTTTTCAGCAGATGCTGTTACTGGTGGGCGATTACAAGCTGCTGGGAATAGCCATCGGTGCCTTGTTGACCATATTAACACAAAGCAGTACGGCAACCCTGGCCCTGACCCTGACGTTGGCAACTTCCGGCCTCATCACATTTGAAGCCAGTGTTGCATTGATTCTTGGTGAAAATATCGGCACAACGATTACCGCAAATATTTCTGCCATCGGCACCAATCTGGCGGCCCGTCGAGCGGCGTTTTGTCATTTTTTGTTCAATTTTCTTGGTGTGATTATCATGCTGATGATCTTTCCCCTTTACCTGAAGTTGATTACTGCTATTACGCCAGGGGAAGCCGATTTTGTTATTCAAACCCAGTCACAGGCAGATCTCTATGCCTCGGCTATTGGTGACAAGCCTCATATCGCTCGACATATTGCTAATGCACACACACTATTCAATGTCATTAATACCCTTATTTTTCTTCCATTTATCGGTTCTCTTGCGAAAATTTCGACTTATTTCATTCGTGGCGAGGGTCGTCTGGAAGTGCAGCCGGTCAAATTTATTGATGATCGGGTTCTTAACACCCCTCCCATTGCCATCGGGCAGGCTCGTCGTGAAACCAGAAGAATGGCGCAACTGGCCTTGGATACGCTTGAAGAAACTAATTGTTTTCTTGATGATAACGATCTACGGCGCATTCCCGACCTTGAAAAAAATGAGGAAACCCTCAACGTTCTGCAGCAGGAGCTGATGGATTTCCTCACCAAGCTGTCCCATCGGTCGATTTCTGCCGATACCTCTGTTCGGATTACAGCATTGATGAATATCGTCGATCATCTTGAACGCATAGGCGACCATTGTGAAACTCTTTGGGAGTTAAACGTCCGTAAAATCAATGAAAAAATTAAATTTACTCGTACCGGGACCAACGAAGTAGCAACAATCTCCACCACGGCTGCTGAATTTCTCAGTTTTGTTATTGATGCGATGGGGCAAGATAATGTTGATATTGTCCAACAGGCAATCGCTTATGAGGATAAAATCGATGCCCTGGAGCACTCCTTGCGCATGAATCATATTGCTCGACTTAACACCGGTGAGTGTGCAGTACAGCCGGGTTTGATTTTTATCGACATGCTCCAGTGTTATGAAAAAATAGGTGATCATACCTTTAAAGTGTCCGATGCTCTGGCTGGTCATCAATAATGTTCGCAACCGTTGATATCGGCAGTAATACGGCCCGAATGTTGATCGGAGAGTATCGCGAAAGCCAGTTGCGACCGTATGCCTATGAACGTCAGATCACCCGCCTTGCCGGTGGCTATACCCCCGAGTCAGGACTCTCTGACCCCGCCATGAATCGGACCCTGGCAGCCCTTAAAAAATTCAGCCAACACCTTCAGCGACAGAACATTCCCTGTCTGCGCGCAGTCGGCACTGCGGCACTGCGGCTAGCTGCCAACCAAAACGACTTTGTAACCAAGGTATTGCAAGAGACAGGCTTTCATATTGATGTTATCGATGGTGACGAGGAAGCGCGTCTCACGACTGCCGGCGTGTTGTCGGTCATTTATCCGCCACCGGAGAATGCGTTGATCTTTGATATCGGTGGTGGCAGCACCGAGTTGATTCTCGTTGTCGCGGGTCGTATTGTCGTGCAAAAAAGTTATCCATTAGGAGTCGTGCGCCTCGCGGAAGAATATTCTGATCATCATCATCGCCATCGTGTCATTGATAACTTCCTGTCTGATTTCCACCAGATAATCCAGCAATATCTGTCGGCTGACCGCTCTTTTGAGATGATCGGCACAGCAGGAACAATGACGACTCTGGCAGCAATCCACCTGGGTATGACCACCTATGATGCCCAGCGTATCAACAATCACCGCTTGTCACTATCGTGGCTGCGGCATCTGCATGAGCGATTGGAGTCGATATCCCTCACTGATCGCGAAAAACTGCCGGGAATGGAGCCGGGCAGGGGAGACCTGATTTTGCCCGGAGCACAACTGGTCGTTGCAATTGCTGCCACTTTTGGTTTCTCAGAGATGAAAGTATCCGACGCCGGTCTGCTGGAAGGAGTCTTTCTGGCAGCATGTTGCAATTGACACGAGCTTGCGCATTGCCTATTATCGCCATTCATTTTTTATCCATCAACCCTTTAACTAGTTGATAATCAAGGCGCATCATGAACAAAGTATTGCTTTCCGGAAACGAAGCCATTGCCCGGGGAACTTATGAAGCCGGAGCTCTTGTTGCCTGTGCTTATCCGGGCACTCCGAGCACCGAAATTCTCGAGAACATGACCCGTTACAAAGAGGTTAATTCATCCTGGGCACCCAATGAAAAAGTTGCTCTTGAAGTAGGTATCGGTGCTTGTTACGGTGGCGCGCGGGCTCTGGTGACCATGAAGCATGTCGGTGTCAATGTTGCTGCTGATCCACTGTTTACCCTGACTTATACTGGAGTACGTGGTGGACTGGTGCTGGTGACGGCGGATGATCCTGAACTCCATTCTTCCCAGAATGAACAGGACAATCGTAACTTTGCCAAGTTTGCCAAAATGCCCATGTTTGAACCTGCTGACAGCCAGGAAGCCCTTGACTATACCAAGCTGGCTTTTGAGGTCAGTGAGCAGTTCGATACACCGGTTTTTTTACGCAGTACAACGCGTATTTCTCACTCAAAATCAGTTGTTACTCTGGGAGATCGCCCTGCAGACATTCCGACACCGACTCTGGAACGTAATCCGGCGAAATTTGTCATGCTTCCCGGCAACGCCCGCAAGCGCCACTATGATGTTGAAGAGCGGGTACTGAAACTGGAGGAGTGGTCCTGTAACCAGCCGTTTAATCGCGTTGAAAAGGGTGCCGGACAGATTGGTGTCATCACGTCCGGAGTTTCCTATCAGTATGTAAAAGAGGTGTTGCCGGATGCCGATGTTCTTAAGCTCGGCATGGTCTATCCACTACCTAAAAAACTGATCCGTGAGTTTGCCGCCAATTACAAAACCCTCTATGTGATCGAAGAGCTTGATCCTTTCATTGAAGAGCAGGTTCTGGCCATGGGGATTCCTGTCATCGGTAAAGACAAGGTTCCAATCTGCGGGGAGTTGACTCCCGGTCGTTTGGCCAAAGGGCTGTTCGGCACACCACAACCGGACGAAAGCGTTACCCAACACCTGCCGCCGCGTCCCCCCAACATGTGTCCCGGGTGTCCACATCGTGGTGTATTCATGGAATTGAACCGCGCCAAAGCCTATGTTACCGGCGATATCGGCTGCTATACCCTTGGCTTCATGCCTCCATTGTCAGCGATGGACACCTGCGTCTGCATGGGCGCAAGTATCGGCAACGCCACTGGCATCACCAAGGTATTAAGTGAAGAGGAACAACGTAAAGTGGTCGCAGTGATCGGTGACTCAACGTTTCTTCACACCGGCATTAATGGCTTGATGGACATGGTCTACAACAACTCAACGGCCACTGTCATCATTCTCGACAACCGTATTACCGCCATGACCGGTCGTCAGGAAAACCCGACTTCCGGCTATACCCTGGACAACAATCCTGCTTTTCGTGTCGATATGGAACAACTGTGCCGTTCCGTCGGGGTAGAACATGTTCGTATCATTGATCCTTACGATATTGCCCTGACCCGTAAAACCTTGCGGGAGGAGATGGCACGTCCCGCAGTATCTGTCATTATTACTACCAGACCTTGTATTCTTGTGCCTCGCGACAATCTTGAACGTCGACCGTCCCTCTATGTTGATCATGATGCCTGTACCGGCTGCAAGGCCTGCCTGCGTCTGGGTTGTCCGGCCATCACCTGGGATGAGAGTTCTAAAAAATCCAATATCGACAAGGTTATTTGTGTTGGTTGCAAGGTCTGCCAACAAACCTGTGGTTTCGATGCTTTCAAGGAAGTTGAGGCTTAATCCGATGAATACAACCAATATCCTTATTGCCGGCGTTGGTGGCCAGGGCATCCTGCTCGCCAGCGAAGTGTTATCTGAAGTGTGTTTGATGGCTGGACTGGACGTCAAGAAGAATGAGATCCACGGCATGTCCCAGCGTGGTGGCAGCGTTGTCTCCCATGTGCGTTATGGTGAAAAAGTCTATTCATCGATCATTCCGGAAGGGGAGGTTGACATCCTCTTCAGTTTTGAATTGATGGAGACTTGTCGTTACCTGCCCCTATTGCGAAGCAATGGCAGGGTCGTGGTGAATGATTGGAAAATTGCTCCACCTTCGGTCGCGTTAGGCAAGCAAGCCTATCCACAAAACCTGGTCGAGACGATTCAACAGCAATTTCCACAAACTACTGTGGTCGATGGTCTCACCCTCGCTCTGGAAATCGGCAATGCTAAAACGGTTAACACGATACTTCTCGGAGCCCTCTCGAACATCCTGACCTTTGAACATGATCTGTGGTTGGCAGCCCTGAACAAGATGGTTCCGGAAAAACTGCTGGAGATCAATCTCAAAGCTTTTGCGGCAGGACGTGCGACCAACGCTTAATTGAACCGGACGGGAGAACCACCATGATCTGGAATGACGATTTTGAAACCTTGCCCAGGGAGGCGATCGAATCGTTACAGTTGCGCCGTTTGCAACAAACGGTAGAACGGGTTTATGCCACCGTTCCCTTCTACCGGGCCTCTTTTGACAAGGCAAAGGTTAATCCTAAAGATATCAAACGTTTAGACGATATCAAGCGACTTCCCTTTACCCTCAAGAAGGATATGCGCGATAACTATCCCTATGGGCTTTTCGCAGTGCCGTTGGAACAGATCGTCCGTATCCATGCCTCCTCCGGTACCACAGGAAAACCCACCGTGGTTGGTTACACCAGACGTGATATCGAAACCTGGACCGAACTGATGGCACGCTCTTTTTTTGCTGCCGGAGCCCACAAGGGCGATGTCATTCACAATGCTTATGGTTATGGTCTCTTCACCGGTGGACTTGGAGCACACTATGGTGCCGAGCGGATTGGAGCGTCGGTTATCCCCATGTCAGGGGGCAACACCAAAAAACAGCTGATGATTATGCAGGATTTCGGCTCCACCGTGTTGACATGCACCCCTTCATACAGTCTGTTCCTTGCCGAAGTCGCAGCGGAAGAGGGGATTGATATCCGTCAACTCAAGCTGAAAGTCGGCATTCTCGGTGCCGAACCCTGGAGCGAGAAGATGCGCCAGGAAATTGAGGCCAAGCTCAACATAAAAGCCATTGATATTTATGGATTATCAGAAATTTTAGGACCTGGTGTCGGTATCGAATGTATCGAGGCCCAAAATGGATTGCATGTCTGGGAAGATCATTTTCTTCTTGAGATTATTGATCCTGACACTCAGGAAGTGCTCCCCGACGGGGAAAAAGGCGAGTTGGTTATTACCACAATAACCAAGGAGGGAATCCCGCTGATTCGTTATCGGACTCGCGATATTACCCGTTTAACCCGCGAGCCCTGTATCTGCGGCAGAACTCATGCACGCATCGATCGTCTCAGCGGACGCAGCGACGATATGCTGATTATTCGTGGCGTCAATGTTTTTCCAAGCCAGATTGAGTCAGTACTTTTCAATATCAAGGGGATTGAGCCTCACTACCAGCTTATCGTTGACCGTGACGGAACACTTGATACCCTTGAGGTTCTGGTTGAAGTCGATGAGCAGACTTTTTCCGATGAAGTGCGCAAGTTGCAACAGCTTTCAAGTACAATTCAGAAGCAGATCAAAGATCTCCTCGGGGTAACCTGTAAGGTCAGACTTGTTGAACCCAAAACACTGGCACGCAGTGAGGGAAAAGCACAGCGGGTCATTGACAACCGCGCTAAAACTTCCTCGTGACACAGGAGTACATCATGAAAGTCGAGCAGATTTCAGTTTTTATTGAAAACAAGTCGGGTCGTCTGGCAGAGGTGTCGGGCGTACTGGGCGAAGCAAATGTCAATATCCGCGCACTGTCACTGGCGGACACTTCCGATTTCGGTATTCTGCGTCTTATAGTTGATGACAGCGAAAAAGCCCTCAATGTACTGCGAGATCGACATTTTACTGTCAACAAAACAGAAGTGATCGGTGTTGAAGTTCCAGACTCACCGGGGGGGCTGTCATCTATATTGAAAATTCTCGATAAAAACCTGATCAATGTTGAATACATGTATGCTTTTGTAGAACGAGCAGGGAGCAACGCTGTCATAATTTTTCGTTTTGACAATGTTGATCAAGCAATCACCGTATTGCTGAACAATGGTGTCAACATTCTTGACGGTAAAAAAATAACGTCGATATAACAATATGTTAAAATACAACAGTGAAAGTTTTTTAGAGACAATGTCAATCCGGCATTTGATTTGGAACCGGGACGCAGAGTGCATGCCACGCGAGCGTCTGGAACATCTGCAGCTTGAGCGCCTGAAACAGACCCTGCAACTGGTCAGCAACAAGGTACCGTGTTACCAGCACAAGTTCAAAGACTGTGGCTTCAAGCCGGAAGATCTCAAGTCACTGGAAGATATTCAGCATCTGCCTTTTACAACCAAGGAAGATCTGCGCCTGAATTACCCCTATGGCATGTTTGCAGTACCCTTGAGTGAAGTTGTTCGCATTCATTCTTCTTCTGGAACCACTGGAAAACCTACGGTCGTTGGCTATACCAAACAGGATATTAGCACCTGGACAGAGCTGGTTGCCCGCTTTATGACTGCCGCCGGCGTGACCCGTGACGACATTGTTCACATTGCCTTTGGATATGGTTTGTTTACTGGTGCTTTCGGACTTCATTACGGCTCAGAAGCTATCGGTGCATCGGTAATCCCGATTTCCGGCGGCAACACGGATAAGCAAATCATGATCATGCAGGATTATCGTTCTTCTGCGCTGGTTTGCACACCTTCATACGGTTTGACGATTGCAGACCGTCTCGAAAAACGAGGGATAGACCCCGCAAGCCTGGCACTGAGGGTTGGTCTGTTCGGAGCGGAACCCTGGAGCGAACAGATGCGTGCCGAACTTGAAACACGTCTCGGTATTATTGCGACAGACAACTTTGGTCTCTCTGAAATCATGGGGCCTGGAGTTGCAGGGGATTGTCTGTTAAAAAATGGCATGCATCTGGCGGAAGATCATTTTCTGATTGAAATTATTGATCCGGACACCGGTGCAGTGCTGCCACGTGGATCCAGAGGTGAACTGGTAATTACCAGCCTGACCAAGCAAGCCTTTCCGATGATCCGTTATCGCACGCGCGACATCACACGCATTCATTATGAACCCTGTGACTGTGGCCGAACTCTGGCACGAATGGAGAAAACCAGTGGCCGAACCGATGACATGCTGATCATCAAAGGTGTCAACGTTTTCCCGACCCAGATCGAAGAAGTCTTGTTGCAGATCGAAGGCTGTCAGCCGCATTATCAGTTGATTGTCGATCGGGTAAATAACCTTGATCAACTTGAAGTTCAGGTCGAGGTCAATGAGCACATATTTTTTGACGAGATGAAACGTCAGCGTCAATTTGTCAATGAAGCAGAAAAACGCCTGGCAACAGTTCTCGGAGTCAGTGCCAAGGTGAAGCTTGTAGAACCTGCATCGATATTGCGTCATGAGGGCAAAGCCTGCCGCGTCATTGACAAACGTAAGCAATAACGTCAAACACCTTGACAAGCAATTATCAATCGCTGATAATGCGCGTCGCTGTCATTAACGGGATGTGGCGCAGCCTGGTAGCGCACTTGACTGGGGGTCAAGGGGCCGCTGGTTCAAATCCAGTCATCCCGACCATTAAAAAGGGCCCCTTCATGGAAGTGGCCCTTTTTGTATCAACTCGCGTAGCCTGATATGCGATTGTGTCGCATAATATATATTATGTAAACTAGCATTTCCGTGGGCTGATCATCCGCGAGTATCAAGCGACGCTGGCAAGCTCAAGGCGACTCCCCCAACGATTGAGTAATTCTGCTTTGACTAGTTCTGCTTCTGATGTTGAGAGCCTGTCTGTGTGTTCGATGTAGCCAAAAGCTTCTTTTCTGGCGACTTCCAGTATGGATAAATCACGAGCCAGGTTTGCTACTCTGAAATCCGGCAAACCCGCCTGGCGGGTTCCAAGAAAATCTCCCGGGCCGCGAATCTGTAAATCGGCTTCGGCAATGTTGAAACCGTCCTGTGTTTTGATCATGACATCGAGCCTTTTGGCTGCATCATCGCTGTACTGTTCCGAAGGAATCAGAACGCAATAACTTTGCTCTGCGCCACGACCAACACGGCCACGTAATTGATGCAACTGTGCCAGACCAAATCGATCTGCGTGTTCAATCACCATCATGGTGGCATTTGGCACATCTACTCCGACTTCCACAACCGTCGTTGATACCAGCAGCGCTATTGCGCCACTGCGAAATCCCTTCATCACCTCGTCTTTTTCAGCGGACTTCATTTTTCCATGAACCAGACCGATCTGTCGGTCTGGAAATATCTCACGGAATTGCTCTGCTGCTTTCGTTGCTGCCTGTAAGTCACTTTTTTCCGACTCTTCAACCAATGGATAGATGACATATACCTGATGACCCTGCTTCATTTGCTTACGAATCAAATCGTAGGCCTTTGCGCGGTTGCGGTGATGAATGATGGTCGTCGTTACCGGTTTACGCCCCGGTGGTAATTCATCAATCACTGAAACAGATAGATCTCCATACAAAGTCATGGACAGGGTTCTGGGAATTGGTGTTGCCGTCATGATCAGCATGTCCGGATTATTGCCTTTGGTTTTAAGAATACTGCGCTGACGAACGCCAAAACGATGCTGCTCATCAATAATTCCAAGGCCAAGGCGCGCAAACTCTACCCCCTCCTGCAGCACCGCATGAGTACCGGCAATCAGATCAATGTCACCAGCAGCAATTTGCTGATAAAGCTTTTTCTTCTCTGCCTGGCTGGTACTTCCCTGCAGTAGACAACTTCTTAAGTTAAGCTTGTCCAACCAGGGGGCAAAGGTTCGATAATGTTGTTCGGCGAGAATTTCAGTCGGGGCAACAACGGCAACCTGATAGCTGTTTTCGATGGCAATCAAGGCCGCCATGAGAGCAACGATGGTCTTGCCGCTACCGACATCCCCCTGAAGCAGCCGATTCATGGGATACGGCAATGCCATGTCGTCCTTGATTTCTCCCAGAACTCGCCGCTGCGCTGCTGTCAGCTTGAAGGGAAGAATCTTGCTTAGTGGCAGCGTAAACTTGTGCTGACAGGGCATGATGATCCCCTGTTCGAGTTGAACCCCTGCCCTTTTCAACCCAAGACCCAGTTCAAGGTAGAAAAACTCGTCAAAAACAAGAGACTTTCGCGCTAAATGTTGCTCCCGTTCCAGTGCGCTGAAGTTGGTATCGTATTCCGGCCAGTGAATCTGGCGGATAGCGGATTGGCGATCAAGAAGATGATACTTTTTGCGTACTGGTTCCGGTGTGGTTGACGATAGATAACCAGCGTAATCGCGAATCAGGGCAAACCAGATCGTACGCATCTGTTTCTGGCTGATCCCTTCCGTTAAGGGGTAAACAGGAACAATACGCCCGAAAGAGACGGGATCTTTGCGGATCAGCAGATCAATACTGTCATGCTGATCGATCAACTCGGAATCCGGGTGATGCACCTCCCGTGTCGGGCCGAATCTTTTAACGTCGCCGATAAAAATCGCATTTTGACCAACGTAAAAACGTTTATCCAGCCAGGACTTACGGTAACGAAACCATTTCAGGGAAATGGTGCCGCTGTCATCACCAACAATGACCTCATAGATGCGTCGTGATGTGCGTTTCGTATGAACCTCACCGGAAGCAAGAACGGTCCCCTTGAATACCTCATGGCAACCGTCTGACAAATGGCGTATTTTTTTGAGTTGGCGGCGATCTTCGTAGCGATGAGGTAGATGGTAGAGGGCATCTTCGATGGTTTCAAGTCCCATTTTTTGCAACCGGGATTGCATCCTGGGACCAACGCCCGACAGAATCGCCAAGGGTTGAGATAAGATCCCGGTCGGATCCGGCAAGTTCATATCCGGCATCACTGCGAGGGGTTATATAAGACGGGAATTGAGAGCGTTCAGCAATTCTTCTACATTGAGGCCATGGGCTCGCGCACCTTGGGCGAGAGTTTCAGTTGATGCTCCCAGGCAACCTACGCAGCCAAGGTTGAAATCATCAAGAATTTTTGCCGCATCAGGATACATCTGCAGCACCTGATCAAAGGTCATATCTTTTGTGATAATCTGACTCATGATCGCCTCCTTTGTTGGTGAAGCAAGGCAAAATTGTCACAGAATTTATGCAAAAAAGCAAGGCATACCAACGTATTAAGGTTCTGCTACAATCTACTACTGGTACTGTACACTGGTTATCTCGTAAACACGCAGGCCCGAGGGGACAAGGATCTTGACCTCTTCGTCCACCCGATGACCAATGAGCGCCTTGCCGACGGGAGAGGTAATGGATATTTTACCGGCCTTGATATCCGCTTCATCTTCTCCAACAATCTGGTAGGTCACTTCTTTTTCCGTATCAATGTCAAAAAGGGTAACGATGGCGCCAAAAACAATTTTGTCACTTTTTATCGTGGCAGTATCAATGACCTGCGCCCTGGCAATCTTGTCGCTCAATTCCTGAATCCGCCCCTCGACAAAACCCTGGCGATCTTTCGCGGCATCATATTCTGCATTTTCGGACAGATCACCATGACCGCGAGCTTCTGCGATTTCCTGAACCACTTTGGGGCGCTCAACGCGAATCAGGGTTTTCAGTTCTTCCTGCAACCTGCGATGCCCTTCAACAGTCATTGGTACCGAATTACTCATTATTGCCTGCTCCTAAAAAAACAGCGGGCGGTTATTCACCGCCCACTGGTTGATTATTGTTTTTTCGCTAATCGATATTACAGGTTGAGATAATACTCTTGTAAAGGCTTAACGTCAAGGTTTTCTCGCTGCATGGCAAGGACACCGTCTGTGACCGCGTTGATGCCGGCCACCGTTGTGAAATAGGCAATATCGTTCATCAGCGCCGCACGTCTGATGGAATAGGAATCGGCCACCGTGGATGCACCTGAGGTCGTATTGAACACCATGGAGAAATCACGGTTTTTAATCCCGTCAACACAATGGGGTCGTCCTTCCTTAACTTTGTTGATGGTGGCAACTTTAACACCATGGTCTTCGAGGAAGTACGCAGTTCCGGATGTGGCAACGATGTCGAAACCGGCAGCCTCAAGGCGTTTTATCGAGGCAAGCACCGCCTGTTTGTCTGAATCCTTCACGCTGACAAAAACCCCGCCCTTGATGGGAAGCTTGACTCCTGCAGCCAACTGCGCTTTGGCAAATGCCCGCCCGAAATCAGGGTCTATCCCCATAACCTCGCCGGTTGATTTCATCTCAGGTCCTAACAGGGTATCGACTCCCGGAAATTTCACGAAGGGGAATACCGCCTCTTTGACTGAGATGTACGGAGGTAGAACCTCACCGAAAATACCCTGGTCTGATAATGATTGCCCTGCCATCACCAGGGCAGCGATTTGAGCCAGAGGTCGACCGGTTGCCTTGGAGACAAAGGGAACTGTACGGCTGGCTCGGGGATTGACCTCAAGGAGATAGATGGTATTGCCTTTAATTGCATATTGAATGTTCATCAAGCCGACAACATTCAGTTCCAACGCCAACTCCCTGGTCTGCCGACGGATTTCATCAAGCAACGGTGGTTCCAGTGAAATGGGAGGAAGTACGCAAGCGGAATCACCCGAGTGAATACCTGCCTCTTCAATATGCTGCATAATACCGCCGATAACAACGTCGGTACCGTCAGCAACAGCATCTACATCGACTTCGATAGCATCCTGCAAGAATTTATCAATCAGAATCGGATGTTCCGGAGAAGCATCGACGGCATATTTCATGTAGTCACGCAGGCGTTCAACGCCATAGACGATTTCCATGGCTCGACCACCGAGAACATATGATGGACGTACCACCACCGGATAACCGATTCGCTGTGCTATGACTTCTGCCTCTTCAAAGGATCTTGCTATACCGTTATCAGGCTGCAGCAGGTTGAGCTTGTTCAGCAGAGCCTGAAAGCGTTCACGATCTTCAGCGCGGTCAATAGCGTCTGGTGATGTCCCTATCACCGGAACACCGGCCTGTTCAAGAGCAACAGCAAGCTTCAGGGGTGTTTGACCACCAAATTGAACAATGACCCCTTCAGGCTTTTCAATCTCAACGATTTCCAGTACATCTTCAAGGGTCAAGGGTTCAAAGTAAAGACGGTCGGATGTGTCGTAGTCGGTTGAAACCGTTTCCGGATTACAGTTGACCATGATGGTTTCAAAACCGGCGGCTGACAAGGAAAAGGCCCCGTGAACACAGCAATAATCAAACTCGATACCCTGTCCGATACGATTGGGGCCACCGCCAAGGATCATGATTTTTCGTTTGCCTGTCGGCGCTGCTTCACATTCTGTTTCATATGTTGAATACAGGTAAGGGGTGTAGGCTTCAAATTCGGCACCGCAAGTATCAACGCGCTTGTAAACAGGACGGATTTCCGCTGACTGTCTGATTTGACGAACCTCGGCTTCAGATGTCGATAAAAGTGTTGCCAGACGCCGGTCGGAAAAGCCGTATTGTTTGGCTTTACGCAGTAGATCGAAAAAGTCAGGTGTGTTCTTTTCAGACTGAGATTTGTCAGTTAATTGCTGTTCCAGCACAATCAACTGTTCTATGTTGGCAACGAACCAGGGGTCAATACCGCTGAGCTGATAAATTCTGTCTACGCTGAAACCGGCGCGAAGGGCATCAGCCAGATACCATAGCCTCTCCCAGCCGGGAATCTGGAGTTTTGTACAGATCAGAGCTTGTTGTTCTTCCGTCAGCGGGTTGCTGTACTCGTCCGGTCCGGAATAGATCCGGCTTTCCAGACCGTAAGAACCGATTTCAAGAGAACGCAGGGCTTTTTGAAAGCTTTCCTTGAAAGTGCGACCAATGGCCATTGCCTCTCCTACAGATTTCATCTGTGTCGTCAGGGTCGCGTCGGCCTGGGGAAACTTTTCAAAGGTAAAACGGGGAATTTTGGTGACGACATAATCGATGGTTGGCTCAAAAGACGCCAGGGTTTCCCTGGTAATGTCATTGGAAATCTCATCCAGCCGATACCCCACCGACAATTTGGCTGCAATTTTGGCAATAGGAAAACCGGTTGCCTTGCTCGCCAGGGCCGATGAACGGGAGACACGCGGATTCATTTCTATGACGACCATGCGGCCATCAACCGGGTTGATGCCAAACTGAATATTGGAACCACCGGTATCAACGCCGATCTCACGGATAATCTTCAACGATGCGTCGCGCAGGAGCTGGTACTCTTTGTCCGTCAAGGTTTGAGCCGGGGCCACCGTGATAGAATCACCAGTGTGAACTCCCATGGCATCAAAGTTTTCAATGGAACAGATGATCACGACATTGTCGGCACAATCCCGCATGACCTCAAGCTCGTATTCTTTCCAGCCCAGGATCGATTCATCGACCAGTACTTCATTAGTTGGGGAGGCCTCGATCCCGGCCATGACCATCTCTTCATATTCTTCACGGTTGTAGGCAATGCCCCCGCCGCTGCCACCGAGGGTGAAGGACGGTCGAATAATGGCTGGAAAACCGATATACTCAATAATTTCCATTGCCTCTTGATAGTTATGGGCCAGTCCTGAGCGCGGGACCTCCAGACCGATTTTTTCCATGGCACGCTTAAACAAGGTGCGCTCTTCAGCTTTTTCTATCGAATCCTGATTGGCGCCGATCAGCTCGACTCCGTATTTTTCCAGGACACCCCGCTTGGCCACCGTCAGCGCTGTGTTCAAAGCCGTTTGACCACCCAGGGTCGGCAACACCGCATCCGGCCTTTCCTTGGCGATTATTTTTTCAAGGACATCGGGCGTTACCGGCTCAACATAGGTGCGATCAGCAAAATCAGGATCTGTCATTATCGTTGCCGGATTGGAATTGAGCAGAATGACTTCATAGCCCTCTTCCTTCAATGCCTTGCAGGCCTGGGTTCCGGAATAGTCGAATTCGCAAGCCTGCCCGATAATGATTGGTCCGGCTCCGATAATCAGAATTTTTTTCAGGTCTTGACGTTTTGGCATGCTGATCCCTTGAAAATATTGTTATGAGTTTCTATTGGTGACAGCAGGATCATAACTTGACGTGATACTCCTGCAGTGAACAGACCTGCTCCTTACCCTGGATACGTGCGGCAATTCCCTGTGCTGCTGCCTGTGCCGCCGCTGCAGTGGTAATATAGGGCACCTTGTAGCGAATGGCCGTTTTGCGTATGTAGGAATCATCGTACAGGCTTTGCTTTCCAACCGGCGTATTGATCACCAGATCAATTTCTCCATTTTTAAGCAGGTCGGCTATATTTGGACGCCCTTCATGCATTTTCTGGACTGATTCCGCCTTGATCCCATGTTCCTGAAGAAACTGAGCTGTGCCCGAAGTGGCATACACGTTGAAGCCAATGGATTCAAAGGTCCGAGCAGCCCCCAAAATCAAGGGTTTATCAGCTTCGGTAACCGTCATCAAAACCGTGCCACTCAAGGGCAGACTGGTGCCGGTGGCTTCCTGGGCTTTATAGAAGGCCAGCCCATAATTGCCGGCCAGCCCAAGTACTTCACCCGTGGAGCGCATCTCCGGTCCAAGCAGCGGATCAACCTCAGGAAACATGTTAAAGGGGAAAACCGCCTCTTTAACCCCAAAGTACGGGATGTCCTGCTTGATTGCAGCTGGAATGTCGAGGGTTTTACCCAGCATGGCCTGAATCGCCAGACGCGGCATGGGAATGGCACAGACCTTTGAAACCAGGGGGACAGTACGACTGGCACGGGGATTGGCCTCAAGGATGTAAACCTGATCCTGATAAATGGCATACTGAATATTCATCAGCCCAACGACGCCCATTTCCACGGCAATCCTTCTGGTATATTCGCTGATGGTGTCGATGTGTTGGGCCGGTATATTGACCGGAGGGATGACACAGGCGGAATCACCAGAATGGACTCCGGCCATTTCAATATGCTCCATGACGGCCGGAACAAAGGCGGTGTGACCGTCGCATATGGCGTCAGCCTCGGCTTCTACCGCATTGTCGAGAAAAGAATCGATCAGTATCGGTCGCCCCGGGGAGATATCGACAGCTTTTTGCAGGTATTCCAATAACATCTGCTCGTCGTAAACAATCTCCATGGCCCGGCCACCAAGAACGTAGGACGGACGCACAATCAGCGGATAACCGATACGTTGGGCAATACGAGTTGCTTCGTCAATACTGGCGGCCATCCCTGAAGCCGGCTGTGGAATCCCCAGCTTTGTCATCATGGCATTGAACTGCTCACGATCTTCCGCCAGATCAATGGTTTCCGGGCTGGTGCCGATAATCGTGCAGCCTGCTGCCTGCAGTTCGGCGGCAATGTTCAACGGCGTCTGACCGCCGAACTGAACGACGATCCCTTCCGGCTTTTCCTTATGATAGATGGACAATACATCTTCAACTGTTAAAGGCTCAAAATAAAGTTTATCCGAGGTGTCATAATCCGTTGATACCGTTTCCGGGTTGCAGTTGATCATGATGGTTTCATAACCGGCATCCCGAAGAGCGAAAGCGGTATGAACACAGCAGTAGTCAAATTCGATCCCCTGGCCGATACGATTGGGGCCGCCACCAAGTACCATGATTTTTTTACGATCACTGACCGGCACCGAATCACTAATATTGTAACTTGAGTAGTAATAAGCCGCATCCTTGACACCACTGACCGGCACCGCCTCCCAGGATTCTTCAATACCCAGGGATATCCTCTTTTCGCGAATAGCGGATTCTGTCACCGCAAGAATCTGCGCCAGGTAACGATCGGCAAAACCGTCTTTTTTTGCCTGGATCAACAATTCATCAGGGGGGAGTTGGCTGCGGTAGCCAAGCATCTGTTCTTCAAGATCAACTAGTTCTTTCATTTGCTGAAGAAAGAAGGTTTTGATATGGGTACGCTGGTGCAGCAGCTCGATGGTCGCGCCCTTGCGAAGCGCCTCATAGATGATGTAATGGCGCTCGCTGCTCGGCTCAACCAAGAGTTCCAGCAATTCTTCAAGGGTTTTCTTGTTGAAGTCAGCTGCAAATCCGAGACCGTAACGGCCATTTTCCAGGGAGCGTATCGCTTTCTGCAAAGCTTCCTTGTAATTTTTACCGATGCTCATAACCTCGCCGACAGCGCGCATCTGCGTGCCCAGGCGATCTTTCACCCCTTTGAATTTTTCAAAGGCCCAACGGGCAAATTTAACAACAACATAGTCACCCGATGGCGTGTACTTATCCAGAGAGCCATCCCGCCAATAGGGAATTTCATCCAGGGTCAGACCGGCTGCCAGCATCGCCGATACCAATGCGATGGGAAAGCCTGTAGCCTTGCTGGCCAGAGCGGACGAGCGCGAAGTGCGTGGATTAATTTCAATGACGACCACACGACCAGTGGCAGGATCGTGGGCAAACTGGACGTTGGTACCACCAATCACCTCAATGGCTTCAACGATGCGGTGGGCATAATCCTCAAGGCGCTTCTGCAACTCCGGCGACACGGTCAGAAAAGGTGCGGTACAAAATGAGTCACCGGTATGGACGCCCATGGCGTCGACATTTTCAATAAAGCAGACGGTGACTTTCTGGTTTTTAGCGTCACGCACAACTTCCACTTCAAGTTCTTCCCAGCCGCGCACCGACTCTTCGACAAGAATCTGGCTGACCGGGCTTAACGACAAGCCACGTGCGGCAATTTCCTCAAATTCCTCAAGGTTATAGGCAAAGCCGCCACCGGTTCCACCCATGGTATAGGCCGGGCGGATGACGACCGGAAGCCCGGTGCGCTGGACGATCTGCCGCGCCTCGTCCATGGTTGTAGCTATTTCACTGGCGGCTGTTTCAATATTGAGTTCAGCCATGGTCTGCTTGAAGGTGTCACGGTCCTCGCCACGTTTAATCGCATCAAGATTAACGCCAATCACTTCGACATTATATTGATCAAGGACACCCGCTTCTGACAGGGCCATGGACAGGTTCAGCGCTGTCTGACCACCCAGGTTGGGTAATAATGCGTCAGGGCGCTCCTTGGCGATAATCTCCGTCAGGGTCGGGACATTCAGGGGTTCAATATAGGTCGAGTCTGCCATCCCGGGATCGGTCATAATGGTTGCCGGATTGGAGTTGACCAATACGATCCGGTATCCCAGCTTGCGCAGGGCCTTGCAGGCCTGGGTTCCGGAATAATCAAATTCGCAGGCCTGGCCAATAATAATGGGGCCTGAACCGATAATTAATATGCTGTTGATGTCTTCACGTTTGGGCATTGTCTCTCCTTCGTTGGAGCGGAAATGATCCTCTTTTGTCGAATCTGTGCTAAATGTGTTCACGCATCATTGCAATGAACCGATCAAACAGATAGGCCGCATCATGGGGCCCAGGTGACGCTTCCGGATGATATTGAACAGAAAACGCCGGATACTGCAGATGAGCGATCCCTTCGACGGTCTGATCATTGAGATTGATGTGAGTCACTTTGACCTTGTCAGCATCCAGGGTGCTGGCATCTACGGCAAAACCATGATTCTGCGAGGTAATTTCGACCTGCTGGCGCTCATAGTCGAGAACCGGCTGGTTACCGCCACGATGACCGAACTTGAGTTTGTAGGTTTGACCACCACAGGCGATAGACAAGAGCTGGTGACCGAGACAGATACCAAAGATGGGTACCTTGCCGAGCAACTCGCGGATGGTCTCCTGAGCATAATGGAGAGGTTCAGGATCGCCGGGACCGTTACTTAGAAACACCCCGTTCGGTTGGAGTTTCAATACCTCGGCAGCACTGGTGGTTGCAGGAACAATGGTCACATTACAACCACGCGCTGTCAGGTTACGCAGGATGTTGCGTTTGATGCCGAAATCGAAGGCAACGACCTGAAATTCAGCTGTTGTCGGATCAACCTCAGTATAGCCCTCCGTCAAGGTCCACAAGCCCTGGTGAAACTGATAGGGAGTTGCGCAAGTCACCTCCTGCACCAGATCGCGCCCCACCAACCCCGGAGCAGCTTGCGCCTTTTTGATCAGGC